>CAAGKR010515013.1_pt1 | contig 10830 bp, 9 predicted proteins | sample 2556971 | NCBI WGS metagenome assembly CAAGKR01 (sample SAMEA5207829, study PRJEB30636) | soil metagenome | biome: forest; feature: boreal; material: soil | place: USA | collected 2011-09 | depth 1 m
AGCCGCGAGCGAGTCGTCGCGGATCAAAGTTATCAAGAAGCCGCGTAGTCCGGTCATCATCGAAGCCGAGATCTCGGCGATGGAAAAGCGCCTTGCTGAGTTGGCAGAGGAAATGGCCACGCCGGAAATCGCACGCGACATTTCCAAACTGGTTAAGACTAACGACGACTATCAACGAGGGGAGGCCCGCCTGGCTGAATTGCTTGACGAATGGGAGCGCGCCGAAACGACCGCGAGTTCTTCGAAACGGTAATCGACTGTGAATGTCCGAGAAGCTTTCAGTTTGTTTCTTAACCTACGAGAAAGAGTCGCTGAGAGAAATAGACAAACTTAAAGTTGTCGGAAGACGTTCGGCATGTGAAGAGTTGAGGTGGTCCGTCTGTGATCTCTTCAGAGAACTCGCTTGACACTCGATAATCCGTTTGTTACTTTCGGCCTTCGCTCGGCGGGCTGTTAACTCAGCAGTTTGAAAAGATTTTGTAGGCGCGTAGCTCAGGGGTAGAGCACTACCTTGACACGGTAGGGGTCTGGGGTTCAAAATCCCCACGCGCCTACCAATAGAATCAACAACTTGTGAGGAAGGCGGCTTGTCGAGGCCGCCTTTTGTGTCGTTGATTGTGCCATTACCCTTTGCTTGAGAGGGCTTCTAATGCGCTCTGTTTGGCTGCCAGGCCGATGTGAGCATAGCGATCCACCATCCGTTGAGAGACGTGGCCAGCGATTGACTTGGTAGTTTGCACACTGACAGCCGGGTTAGTGAGTAGTTCGGTGATTGCATGATGCCTTAGATCGTGAAACCTCAACCCTGACAGGCCTGCCTTCGCTGTCAGCTTGCCCCAGGCCTTCTTCCAACTACCGATCGGCGTAGTAGGGTCAAAGGCTGTTATGCGTATGCCTGTGAGCTTCTTATTCTCAAAGGTCTGTACAGGCCTGAAGCTGGCAAAGACGAAATGAGAAAGCTCAACGGCGCCGAACAGTTCCGATCGTGTACGAAGTTGCACAAAGACTTCGAGCGCATCGGCGGTTAAGGGAATGATTCGTGCACTGGCAGCGGTCTTGCCCTTGCGGATCGTCAGCGTATCGTTCAGAAGGTCAATGTCGGACCATCGCAGCCCCTTGATCTCACAGCCCCGCATCGTCGTGTTGAGCGCGATCTGTGCGGCAAAGAAGGCCGTTTCCCACTCAGGCTTGAGTGCCGCGGCTTCTAATAGCGCGGTTTTCTCTGCGGGACTAAGGGCGCGTCCGATGGTCGCAGGTTCTTTCAGGGGCTTGAGGTCATCGGCCATTGAGTGCCAAAGTTTTCCACGTTTGAGTACTCGTCGCAGCACTCCCGTTTCCATATTGATGATCGCCGGCCCGCAATCTTGCGCCGCGCGCCATTCGCGATAGTTAAGCACCTGTTCAGCGGTGATTTTATTGAGTCGAGTAGGGCCGAAAAACTCTTTTAGCTTAACCAAAAGTTGAGTTTCTTTTGTGATACTCGACTTTGCAAGCTCAAGTTTGCGGGTCAAAAGGTACTTTTCGGCGGCTTCTTTGAAGGCTAATCGGGCAAAGTTTTGGCTACTAACGGAGAGTTTGCCTTGTTCGGCCTGGGTTAGTTTCTTGTTTGCGGCAGAAACGGCATTGCGCCGGTCCGTCGTGTCGAGACTGAGGCGAAAGCGTTGACCGTTAACGCTGAAGTCTGCCCACCATGTCTTGTTTCTTTTGAATAGGTTCACCGTAATCTCCTTTCCCCGGTCGGGGGCTGATTGAAGGTCAACCAACCCCTCGACGTTGGGAAGTTAGTTTATGTGCTCCCGGCCGTCGTCCTCGCCTCTTAAATCCTCTGGCCGAACGGTCTTTAAGAGCTCACTAACACCAAAGGCGGTGTGGAATAGGTTCGGCCCTTTGTTCGATTGGTCGCAAAGGAACCCGGCGACGGCTTGGTATAGAGCCTCTGGGGTCTGCGGGTTGTGGAGTAGTTCTAAGACGGAATCCGAAACCCGATGTTCGTCAGGATAGAGATCGCCCCAATTTGTCAACTTGGTTTTAAGGAACAGCGGATAGAGGTTTTGTTCGTCGTAATCTTTAACGCCAAGGTCATCGCTGGGTTTCGGCAGGCCGTGATAGTTGAACGCGTCATCGATTGCGCTCATCATTGCGCCCATAAGGAAATCAGGCGCCCCGCCGTTGAGGAAAGCGGCAACGGTCCGTGCTTCTCGGCGCGCTCGCTTAACTTCGCCTGCTAGGAAGTCAGCATTTAATTTGCGTTCCGCAGCATTTAATCTGAGTCCCGCATCGCCAACAGTGCCGATAATGGGAACTCTGACGAGTCTTGCCGCGCGGGTCTTCTTGGTCGTGTTATTCTTTCGCATAATCATTGGTCCTTTCGTTGTTAAAGGGTTGATGGTTTAGGGCCGGTTTAGCGTTTAGGCGCTAGGCCGGTCCGCTTCTTTTACATGGTCCAATCGCCTAAAGCCTCTGATTCACGCATTGGCTTTATCCACTCCTCGACCGCTTGCTCCATCTTTTGCCGGGCCTCCTCTTCCGTCTTCCCCCAGGTTTCGCCAAAATTGCGGGTCACTGCGGCGCCAAGGAAGCTTACCTTTGCCGCATACCGCTCTCCGCCGGGCAGCGGAGGGATGATCTCGCTAGTCTGGATCTCATAGTCAAATTTCATTTCGCCTTCTTTCTCGTTTTGAGACGTTTGTGCTTCTTATTTGCGCGCTCACGGTTTGCTTTATCTCGCTCCCGCTTTCGCCTTTTGCGAATGATGCTGCTGTGTTCCGGCGTACAGCCTAGCTGTGTTTTCCTTTTGGCATAAAAGACGTCGCTGCATACTTCGCATTGCCGTAGGTATGACAATTCGGCATAGCGAAGGGACGCGATGAAGGATTCAAACCGGTCCAGGGTTCCTTCAGCCTCGGGACGCACTAATAATCGGATATATGTGACGGCAATCTGAATCCGAATGAAGTGATCCTGAGTCCGGAGTATTCGCACCACCTCCGCCGGCCGCGTCTTATTAACCCCGAAATAGCTGCCGATGTTTTCGCTTTGGCTTTCCCAGCCCTCGGGCAATTCGGAGTAAGCAAGCATTTCCGAGCGTAACGGATCTTCCAGTTGAGCAATCCATTCGAGAACGACTGGCCAACTAATCTGACCACCACCAAACAGCTCGGGCAATTGCTGTCCCGGTCGGATTAGGTTTGCCAGCCGAATCCACTCGCTTAAGTCTCGCGGGGGACGCTTAAAGCCCCTAGCAGCCCCATGGGACGCTTGCACCTTGTTCTTTGCTGCGCTTCTGGGTGTTTTCTTAAGGACTCGCGGCATGCGGGCATGATAGCATGAATCCCAATGAGCGCATAGTTTATTTTGGGAGGTAACAAAAAGATGGATCGAAAATACCTGGGATTCAAAGAAGCGGCGCTGGTTTACTCCGTAAGCAAGTCGCTTCTAAGGCGGGAAGCGGACCTTGGCAGACTGCGAACCAGGCGGGTTCACACCCGCGTACTCATTAAACCGGAAGACCTTGAGGCATGGTTCGAGAACACGGCTCAGCCGGCAGAGATTGGCCGCTCACAGCAAGAAGTCGAGGCCGCGTAAGCCGGATCGCCGATGGCAACAAAACCACAAGTCAACGTTATTGAATCCGTTTGCAACAAGTGCGCCCGGCTTCGATCGCGGCGTGGCGGGTACGTTCTAAGCATCGACGGACGCCGGCACTTTCTGTGTGCAAAGTGTCTCAGTGATCTTGAGCATCAGCGCGATCTCGACTTTTTGCAGGCGGCGAATCTTCTCGGAGGTGCGGCATGACGATTCGCACTTCTGAATTTTTGGCTGCTTTTCGCGAACCGAACGAAGCTTTGCACCTGCGCGGTTTCAAGCCACGCAACGCGGTTGAGATAGCCGAGAACAGGCCGCAGAAATGGATTACCACCCTAGCCGATCTCACCAGCAATCGCGCGTTGCAACAGGAGCTAATAAAAAAGAATCAGGATTGTGGAATCTACTTTGTGGTCAACGCAGGTGGTGATACCGACACGGCAATCACGCGCTTCTCTGCCTGGTTTGTTGAGAATGATTCGCTGTCTATCGCAGAGCAACACAAGCGCTTGGATGCGTGCCCTATTCAGCCTTCGATTCGGATTGAGACGCGGAAATCAGTTCATGGTTACTGGCTCATCAAAGGCGATTGTTCGGAGGCTGAGTGGCGCGACATTCAGTTGCGATTGATCGCTTACTTCGACGGCGATCCAAAGATCAAGAATCCGGCGCGGGTGATGCGCGTGCCCGGTTTTTATCATCTTCACTTAAACGGCAACGGGCTCGAGCGAAAGAAAGTTGTGGTCCACACCTTTGAGTCTGAGAAGCGTTTCACTGTGGCGGGCATGCTAGCGGCCTTCCCAGCACCTGAAAACGTCTCACAGAGGCAACAGACGCCCGTAAGTGGCACATTCGAGTATCACGAAGACAGGCACATGGAACTTTGCCAGCGAATCATGATGCATGGCCGGCGTAATTCCAAAGGCAATTGGGATGCGAATTGTCTGGCGCACAGCGGCAATGGCAAAACCGGACTGGTTTACTTTCCCGCTAACGGTGCGGTGACGTGCAACAACGCGCAGCGGTGTGACTACTTCTCTATCCTACGTGCCGAGGGGTTGCCGGATGGTCACTTACCTTCCCGAGACTCGCCAAGAGCACCTCAGAGCCGCAATCAAGATCAATCGCCCGGCAATTCTTTCGTTTCTTTCGTAGGTTCGGAAAAAGAAAACAATAAGCCGGAACCAATTCCCTGGCCAGAACTTGATCCTCTGGCCCTGTACGGCCTGGCCGGTGATTTCGTTCGTCTGATCGAACCTCACACGGAATCTGACCCGGTAGCGTTACTGATTCAATTTATGGCGGCGTTCGGTAGCGCGATCGGCCGCGGGCCACATTTCAAGATCGAAGCAGACATTCATTACCTGAATATCTTCGCGGTCGTGGTTGGTGAAACGGGGACTGGGCGCAAAGGTACGAGCTGGGGACAGGTGCGGCAAAGGTTTGAGGCCGTAGACGAAGAATGGAACCGCGAGTGCGTGGTTAACGGTCTTTCATCTGGTGAAGGACTTCTCTACCACGTTCGTGATCCTATCGTGAAGATAAAGAAAAACCGGAAGACGGGGATCGAAGAGGAGGAGATCGTTGATCAAGGCGTTATTGACAAGCGACTCTTCGCCTTCGAGAGTGAACTGGGAGGCGCGCTGCAAGCATCATCGCGCGATGGCAATACTCTAAGCGCCGTGATTCGTAATCTGTGGGATTCGGGAACACATCGCAGCCTCGTGAAGAACTCCCCAATCCGAACCACAGCCGCGCACGTGACGATTATCGGTCACATTGTTCGCTACGAATTGTTGACGCTGCTTAGCGAGTGCGAGTCAATCAATGGGTTCGCGAATCGCTTTTTGTGGCTTTGTGCCCGGCGCTCGAAGTTTCTACCACGTGGTGGACGGGCCGCGAAGATTAACTTTAATCCTGTAACACTTGGTCTAAAAAACGGGATCCAGTTTGCCGGCGGGTTGGGCGAGATGACGCTTGATGACGAAGCCTGGGCACTCTGGGATTCAGTTTACATGCGGTTAGAGACAGGCCGCGCGGGATTTTTGGGCAAGGTGACACAGCGGGCCTCGCCGTACACACTCAGGCTCGCGTGTCTCTACGCTTTGCTGGACTGCTCATCTGTGGTTTATGCGAATCATCTTCGCGCTGCGCTTGCTCTGTGGCAGTACGCGGAAGACTCCGCCCGCTACATCTTCGGCGCCCGCACGGGCGACAAACTCGCGGACGAGGTACTTTCCGCGCTGCAATCGGCGGCGGAGACGGGCATGACTCAAACGGAACTTAATGCCTACTTCCATCGAAACGAAGACAGCGAGGCTATAGCTCGAGCCCTCCAGATGCTGGCAGAGACGGGCCAACTTCGGTCGCTAGAGGAACGGACCGGCAAGCCTGGCCGCCCAACCAAGCGATGGTTTTACTCTCCGCGAACTAACGAATTAAACGAATTAAATAGCTTAGACACCGGCTCGCCCGTATTAATTCGTTTAATTCGTACTTCTGGGGAGTCCGAAACCTCAAGAGGCGAGACGCCCGGCCCTGGCGCATCAATGCCGCAGAAGCCGCAGCCGCTGTTGCCCGGCTCGACTCAGGAAGAGGTCGAAACATACACGGCGGCATACATTGAATGGGAGATCGCAGCCGAGGCCGAAGCGATTCGCGCTGAGGGATGTAGGGAGGCGATGTAAACAGTTTGGCCTGTCGTCCCGCGTGAACTCGCGACTTGTCGGCGGCCAACGGCGCGCGTTGCCCCTTTGCTAGTTTCTCCTGAGGGGCATCCGCGTATCCGCATTTGAAAGTTTGGAAAGCAAAGGAAGGGTAAAAATATGAGCAACGAAATGGAAAGTGCCGTAAAGCTTCGAGCCTCAGTAGAGGCGCGAATTAGACAGACCAGGTCAGATCCCGATTTGTCCGATCAAAAGAAAGCATCGTCAATCGCCGCGGCGCGCGAGACGACAAATAAACAGCTTGCTGATTTGCACGATCAGCATCGAGCGGGGCGGGCGGCGACGCACGAGAAGTTGCGGGGGCGACTTTTTGGAATAGGTCACAAGGCAACAGCAACAGAGGCAGACCGTCACGCGAAGATCGCGAGCTATCGCGATGCGCAGTTTCGGGTTCAAGGCCTCGAGTCAAAAGACGAAGCACAGCGCTTGCTCGAGCGCGCTCGCTTTACTGGAGACGCTCTATTGATGCGGGCCATCGCTTCGCTCGCTTACGAAAGAAACTGGCATGACGTTCTTGATTTTTACGCGGAAGCCGAAGGAAGTGAGGCGACTCTCGAGGATTTGCGCGCTTTTGAGCGGTCCATCTTCGATCGAAACCGCCAGTTTGCAGAGAGCGTTGCTTTTGGCGCCATTCAAGAGGAAGACAGCGCGGAACGGCTCGGGCGAGTAGTTCACGACACTCTGCAGACCCTTGAGAACGCCCAGGCGGGACGATATTTGGCCAGTCAGGAGGTTGCAGAGTGATGGCGGCAGCAAACAAGATCCTCATATTAGACGATGACGGAAATAAAATCGGCGAGCGGTTCGAGGTTACCGACGAGTTTGTTGTGTCGGTAGGCAAGAATTACGTAGAGATGAAGGATTCGGAATGGTCGCGTGATTCGCGCGAACAGGAAATTGCTCGGGGAGTTTATCGATAGAAGTGGCAAAGCGCTGACCGAAGAGGGGACGGCATAATGCACTTTTTTTCGTCGGACCATGGCGTGCTGATTCGTGCCGTTAGGCCCGGAGACACGCTTGAAAGTATTCGGGCCATGATGCCGGGGCTTCAGGAGGTTCAGGGCGAGCAGTACGCGCTTGTGGACGGGCACGGCTTTTCAGTTCTGCTCAAGGACGGGAAGGCCTATGCCGTGCGAATTAAATTCCAATGGGATGAAAGCTTAGATCTGTTGGTCCATGAAGCGTCGATCTGGTTCTCGGTGCCGGATGACGCAATCTGGAATCCGGCTTTTCCTGACGACTCGTCGGGCTTCTGGGAGTTTAGCGACACGCTGATCACGATCACGCTCTTAGAAGGAGAAGCGTCTGTCAGCGTGGCGTCCGAGGGTTCGATTTCAATTTGAGAGTTTGAGTAAAGATAAAAATGGCTGATACAAATCTATTTGACCTCGCCGCTCGCGTCAGTATCGACAATTCTGGCGTCGATGCTGCCTTGGCTTCTACCCAGAAAGGCGCCCTAAGCCTTGCCAAAGAATTTGAAGCGACAGAATTAGTCGCAAAGAAATCCGCCCTTGGCATGGCAACGTCGATGGCGGCGGTCAATGCCGAGATCGGCAAGATGAAGCTTGCCAACCTAACCGGCGACTATGAAAAATTCTCGAACGCCCTAAAAAACAATAGCGTCAACTCCCGACTAGCCGCTGATGCGTTTCTAAATCTCTTTCCGAAAGTCGCAAGCCATTCACAAGTCGCCGCCGAAGCTGAGAAAGGCACGAATAAGTTAGCAGAAGCATTTCGGATGCTGTCTTCGTCTGCTGTGGTCATTGATGGGCCGCTTGGTGGGGTTGCTGGCCGTCTGCGGGCTATCGGAACGGATGCAGGCGCCGCGGGAGGCTTGCTTGGCCCTGGCGGATTAATAGCTCTGGGCTTAGTAGGGATCGGCGTGGGAGCAGTTGCCGCTGGAATCGCTATCTTCGAGATGGCGAGCAAGGCTGCCGAGGCTGGCAAGCAGATTCTTGAGATTAGTCAAAAGACAAACCTCAGCACTGAGAGCATTTCAGCGTTCAGAGTCGCGGCAGAGCTATCTGGAACGAGCATTGATCGAGTTGGAAACAAACTCGCCGGGTTCAATGTTGTGCTAGGTCAGGCTCAATCGGGCAATAAGGCGATGGCCAAAATCTTCACCGATATGGGCGTCGATATAAAACAAACCTCAGAAGGTGCTCTCACACAATTCCTGAAGAAGTTTGATGAGATGGGACCGACCGCACAGCGGAACGCCTTGGAAGCCAAGCTCTTTCGCGATCGAACAGGCGAGTTGATTCCTTTGCTTATCCAAATGGGCGGTAGTCTTGATGAAGCAAAGAAACAAGCCTACGACCTGGGACTCAGTTTCGATAATGTCAGTGCCAGATCGGCCAAAGAATTCGATGACAAACTAAAACTCATCAAGCTAGGCAGCGAGGGGCTCGCAACTCAAATCGGAATGAAGGACATTCCGGCGATTGAAGCCGCGATGAACGATCTCTCGAAAGCGTTGGGCGTTCAAGAGAATAGTTGGCGGGCGTGGGGTGAATACATTGGGAACGTGTTGTCGGGCGTTGTAATCAATACGGGCGCCGCCGTCGCTGCGATCAATCAATTCCTTGCAAATATTCACACGGGATATGACGCTGTAACGCATGACTTGAACCAAATGGCCCAGGTCGTCGTTGGTGGCCAACAAAGCCCCGGCTATCCGGCCGGTAGATATACAGCCCTTCTCGACTTGCAAGGTATTCCAAGTAAGTGGTCAACGGCACAAACTCCGGGGCAGGCATTTGATGCCGAACAAAAGCGGCTAACGGATCAGGTCGCCAACTACAAGCCGCCTGCCGCAAGCCCCACGCCGGGATATTCTGGGGGGGGCGGTGGCGGCGGTGGGCGCGGCGGTCGCGGTGGTGGCAAGGGCAGTGATACCGCAACCAACGACTTCATTAAAGGGCTGGCGCTACAAGAGAAAGAAGCCAAGCGCACCTATGACAACATCACGCATGTTCTCGACTCGTTTTATTCTCACCACAAAATTGGATTAGCCGATTACATCACCCAAGAAGTTAAGGCGTCGCAAGATGAACTGGCGTCAAGACTCCGAACGATTGGCGCAGAACTCGCGGCGGCTGAAAAACTCAAAGGACCACAAGGGGATCTAAAACGGAAAGAGATTCTCGACAAGCAGGCTATTGCTGAAAACGACTTCAATAAGAAGCAATTCGATCTCGCGGTTAAGCAAAGCGACATGATGACCGCGCTAGCTGACTCCGCCCGGACGATGCAAGTAGCGATTGAGACAGAAAAGCAAACGCGGATTCTGAATCTGACTAAGGATTTGGGTGATCAGAAGATTCTAAGCGCGCAAACGACCGAGCAGATAATTGTAGACATTGAACTCCGGGCGCTCCAGGCTGAGAGGAAAACGCTTGAACTGAAACAGCGCGACGCTCGAAGTGATACGGACGAATCAGAAAAGATTGGAAACCAGATAGCGGCTATTGACGCGAAGATAGCCACGGCTAAAGAGGCCGGCGTTACTCGCGTCACGGCAGCGAGGCGCAAGGACATTACCGATCTTCGTTCGTGGGCGAATGAGACGGCCAACATTCTCAACAGTTCCCTGACGCAAGATATCGATACCGAGAAACGGCGTATTCAATTACTTGAAAGCATCGGACAACTCACTCCTAAGCAGGCGCGCACTTCTATTGCTGGTTTGGATATCGAGGCCGAGAACGCTAAATTTGCAAAAGAGACGGCGGTGATTACCGCACAACTCGAAGAGCTAAAAACACAAGCGTTAGCGGCTGAGGCCGCAACCATCGCGGCGGCGGCAGGGATTGGTGAGGATACTGTTGCGGAAGCCACAAAACGGTTTGCTGACATCATGGCGCGATACAGCGGCGTGCTTGAACAAATGAAGTCGGGAACGGGTGCGCACGATCTCACGATTCTCGAAATCAAGGATCGCGATCTAGTCGATTTCACTGCCAAGATGCACACATTGGCAACCTCGATCACCGGAATCTTAGATAACGCAATTCACGTCGGCTTCGATCAAGGAATTAAAGAAGGCTTCAGGGCAATGGCTATTGGCTTCCTTCAAATGATTGAAAAGATGGCCGAAGACTGGCTGGCCTCAAGCATATTCAAGATGCTTCAGAGCGTTATGAGTCCGACCGGGGGTGGTGGCGGGGGCGGCATTCCGAGTTGGTTGGGTTTTATTATTGGACTTGGAGGAGCCGTTGCGGGCGGAGCCGCCGGCGGGTGGACAATGGGGCCAGGGTCAGGAACTACACCTATGCCTTCTCTTTTTCCGTTCGGCCATGCTGCGGGCTTAGACTTCGTTCCTTATGATAATTATCCCGCCATGCTTCACAAAGGCGAGGCCGTTATCCCCGCCTCACAGAATCGCTCAGGTGGACAGGGCGGGGTTGTGCATAATCACTATCACCAATGGAACATCACTACGCAAGATGCCCGCAGTTTTCAATCGCAGGACACAGAGCGACAGATCACCCAACGAGCTAACAGGATCATGCAACGC
>CAAGKR010094726.1_pt1 | contig 10829 bp, 10 predicted proteins | sample 2556971 | NCBI WGS metagenome assembly CAAGKR01 (sample SAMEA5207829, study PRJEB30636) | soil metagenome | biome: forest; feature: boreal; material: soil | place: USA | collected 2011-09 | depth 1 m
CACGAAGAAAGCCGCCTGGGACGGGTCTCCCGGAACGTCCCACCGGCGCGCGTTGGGTCGCCCCGGGGTCAAGGTGACCGTGCGCCCCGCGCCGGCCTCCACGCTGTGTACCGTCACGCCCGCGTGCACGAGCATGTCTTCGGTCGTGGCGCGCGTGCGCACATCCTCGGTGACCACCGAATGGCCGCCCGCGAAGAGCCCGGCGAGCAGGATGGCCGACTTCACCTGGGCGCTGGCGACGGCGAGCTGGTGCTCGATCCCCAGCGGCGACTGGGTGCCTCGCACCACCAGCGGTGCGTGCCCGGCGTCGGTCTGCACGTCGGCGCCCATCGAACGCAGGGGCGCGGCCACGCGCTCCATCGGCCGTCGTACTAGTGAGCCGTCACCGGCAAGCGTGGCCACCACGTCGTGAGCGGCGAGGACACCGGCCATCAGCCGCATGGTGGTGCCGGAGTTGGCGCAGTCCAGCACGGCGGACGGGCTGCGCAGGCTGACGCCGGGACCGGCCCCGTCGAGGGAGACCCGGCCGTCGCCGAAGGGCCGGACGGAGCCGCCGCACTCCTGCAGCACACGCGCGGTGGCGGCGACGTCGGCGGCCGGCGACAGGTTGCCGACGTAGCTGCGGCCGCGGATCAGCGCGCCCAGGATCAGGGCGCGATGGCTGATCGACTTGTCACCGGGGACGTGCACGTCGCCGTCCACGGCCGCCGCACCTCGGACGCGCGCCTCGGTCACCCGTGTGACCCGCGGTTCGATGCGGTCACGCCGCGTTCAGCATGCCGCGCAGGAATGTCGATGCGGCGGCGGCGCCTTCCTCGGGTTGCACGAACATCGCGTCCAGCAGCGCTGATCCCACCACGGCCGCCTCGCACCTCCCGCGCAGCGCGACCAGGTGTTCATGCCGGCTCAGGCCAAAACCGATGGCTCGCGGCAGCGACGTGCACGCTCGAACTCGCTCGAGCAGGTCGAAGGCCTCGGCGGCGATGTCGGCGCGAGCCCCGGTCGTGCCCACCACACCGACGCAATAGATGAAGCCGGTGGCGTCGCGGCAGGCGAGCTCGATCCGCGCGGTTGGGGTGGTCGGCGCCACCAGCGGGATCACGGCCAGTCCGTGGGCTTCCCCAGCCCGACGTAGCGGCGCGGCCTCGTCGGCCGGGAGGTCGGGGGCTATGATGCCGTCCACCCCGGCCGATGCGGCGTCTGCGCAAAAGCGGTCGAGACCGTGGCTGAGCACAGGGTTGATGTAGGTCATCAGCGCCAGCGGCATGCTCACACCGGCCGCCCGGGCGGCGGCCACCTGCTCGATCGCCAGCGTGATGGTCATGCCATTGCGCAGCGCCTGCCAGCCGGCCCGCTGGACACTGGGACCGTCGGCGAGTGGGTCGCTGAACGGGATGCCGATCTCGGCGGCCGCGCAGCCGGCGTCCTGCGCTGCCCGAAGCACGGCGACCGTGTCGTCTCGGCGGGGAAAGCCCGCGGTGACGTAGGGGATCAGCGCCGGCAGCTCGCCGTCGCGTGCGGCGAGCAGCGCGTTGCTGAGGCGCTCACCCGGGGGCATCGTCGCGATCTCCGTCGTGCTCGCGAACTGTGCCGATGTCCTTGTCGCCGCGGCCCGACAGGCACACCACCACGATGTGGTCCGGCGGCTGCGCGGCGGCGAACTCCTCGGCGGCGTGCAGCGCATGGCTCGACTCCAGCGCCGGGATGATCCCCTCCAGGCGGCACAGCCGGTGGAAGGCGGCCACCGCCTGCTCGTCATCGGCGCTCACGTACCGTACGCGGCCGCTGTCTCGCAGGGCACTGTGCTCAGGTCCCACGCCCGGGTAATCGAGCCCCGCACTGATCGAATGCGCGGTGAGCACCTGGCCGTGCTCGTCCTGCATGAGGTAGCTGTTGGAACCGTGCAGCACCCCCGGCCGTCCGCGACTGAGCGGCGCCGCGTGCTCACCGCCGTCGAGCCCGCGCCCGGCAGCCTCGACGCCGATCAACTCCACGCCTTCGTCATCGAGGAAGGCCGCAAACATGCCGATGGCGTTGCTGCCCCCGCCGACGCACGCAACCACAGCGGCCGGCAGCCCACCAAAGCGCGACGCGCATTCGCCGCGCGTCTCGTCGCCGATCACCCTCTGCAGGGTGCGCACCAGCGTCGGGTACGGGTGCGGACCGACGCTGCTGCCGATCACGTAGTGGGTGTCACGCACATTGGCGACCCAGTCTCGGATCGCCTCGTTGGTGGCATCCTTCAGGGTGCCGGCGCCACTGTCGACGGGAATGACGACCGCGCCGAGCAGGCTCATGCGGTACACGTTGAGCGCCTGGCGACGCATGTCCTCGCGGCCCATGTAGACGGTGCAGCGCAGGCCGGCGCGCGCGCACGCGGTGGCCGTGGCAACACCGTGCTGCCCGGCGCCAGTCTCAGCGATGATCCGTCGCTTGCCCATGCGCTCGGCGAGGAGCACCTGACCGAGCGCGTTGTTGATCTTGTGCGCGCCGGTGTGGAGCAGGTCCTCCCGCTTCAACCAGATCTGCGCACCGCCAGACGCCTCAGTGAGCCGCGGCGCGTGTGTCAACGGCGTCGGTCGCCCGGCGTAGTCGTGCAGCAGGCCCTGCAGCTCAGCCTGGAACACCGGGTCGCGCAGCGCCTCGTCCATGGCCGCCTCGAGCTGTTCCAGCGCTGGAACAACGGTCTCCGGGACATACGCGCCGCCATAGCTGCCGAAGCGGCCGCGCGGAGCGGTCATCCCAGCACCGGCGCTGCGCTGTCGACCGCTGCAGCCGACCGTGCCGCACGCACAAACGCGATCACTCGCGCGGCGTCCTTCACGCCCGGCGCAGACTCCAGCCCGCTCGAGGCGTCGACCCCGTGAGGGCGGACCGCGGCGATGGCTTCGGCGACGTTCTCAGGTGTGAGGCCGCCCGCGAGGATCACCCGGCGGTGGCGCGAGAGGGCTGCCGCGACCGCCTCGTCGACGCGCGCTCCGGTGCCCCCGGGGAGTGCACCGCTGCTGGAGGGGGCGGCATCGAGCAGCACCAGGCAATCGGGCCACCACGCCTGGGTGAGCGCTTGCGCGGCGCCGTCCACGTTGATGGCGCGGATGACCGGGACCGTGACGCGCGCGGCGGTGGATAGCGTCACCTGGCCGTGCAGCTGGACGGCGGCGAGCCGGTAGCGCTGCGCCGCTTCATCGCACTCCGCCGGGGTGGCGTCGACCATGACGCCGACGAGGTCCGCGCGACCTCGCACCGCGTCGACGAGCACACGGGCTGCGGCGTTGTCGACGTGACGTGGGCTGGCGGGCACGAGCACCAGCCCGAGCCAGTCGGCGCCGGCCTCGATGGCCGCCTCGGCGATCTCCGGCGTCCGCACCCCGCACACCTTGACGATCACGACGCGTGCCCTGCGCCCGCGGCGGACTCGGCGGCCGCAACCATCTCCGCGAGAAGCTGCCCCGGCCGGTTCGAGCGCATCAGCGCCTCCCCCACCAGCACCGCGTCCGCACCCTCTGCGACCAGGCGGCCAACGTCCGCAGCGTCGCGCGCGCCCGACTCTGCGACCGTCACGACGCCCGCTGGGACGCGAGCTCGCAGGCGCGCGAATGTGCCCAGGTCGGTGGCCAGCGTGCGCAGGTCGCGGTTGTTGATGCCGATGCACTGCGCGCCGGCGGCAATGGCGCGGTCGAGGTCGGACTCGGTGTGCACCTCGACGAGGACTCCAGCGCCGCAGCGGTGACCGGCATCGATTGCCTCGTCGAGTGCCGCATCGTCGAACACGGCGGCGATGAGCAACACCCAATCGGCACCGGCGACGCGCGCCTCGGCGATCTGCACAGGGGCGACCACGAAGTCCTTGCGCAGCACGGGGATCTCGACGGCCGCACGCACCGCCACCAGGTCATCGAGGGATCCCCCGAAGTCGGGACCGTCCGTGAGCACAGAGATCGCCGCCGCGCCGGCCGCCTCATACGCCGCGGCCACAGCCACGGGGTCGAGGTCGGGACGGAGCACTCCGCCACTCGGAGAACGGCGCTTCAGCTCGGCGACCACGGTCCCGCCGGCGAGGATGCGCTCGATGGCAGGAGCGTGCTCGCGGTTGGCAGCGTGAGCGAATATGGCAGCGCGTCCACAGTGCAGAGCAGCGGCCTCGAGTCGCTTGCGTTCGACGATCGGCGCAAGGGCGCCCAGGTCGCTCATCGCGCAGCTGAGAGTGGTTGCGCTGCCGAGACGCTGTCGAGCAGGTTCTTGAGCAGCGCCCGGCCCTGCGGAGTGCCGATCGACTCGGGGTGGAACTGCACCCCGTGCACGGGATGGTCTCGATGCTGCACACCCATCACCGTCCCGTCAGCTGTCCATGCCGTGACCGTGAGCGAGTCCGGCAGTGTCGATCGGTCCACCACCAATGAGTGGTAGCGCGTGGCACGCAGCGGGTTGGGCTGCCCGCGAAAGAGACCGTTGCCGGTGTGATGGATGTCGCTGCGCTTGCCATGCATGATCTGCGCCGCGTTCTCTACTCGGCCGCCGAAGGCCAACCCGATGGCCTGGTGCCCGAGGCACACGCCCAACAGCGGCACGGATGCCCGCGCCGCCTCGCCCACCAGGGCCACGCAGATGCCGGCATCCTCAGGACGGCCGGGCCCGGGCGACAGCACGATGGCCGCCGGCTCGGCGGCGACGACATCGCCGGCGCTGCAAGCGTCGTTGCGCACGACCGCGGTGTCCGCACCGAGCTCAGCGAGGTACTGCACGAGGTTGAAGGTGAACGAGTCGTAGTTGTCAACCACCACGACGCGGCCGCGCAGCCGGCCTGTGAGCGTGCTCACAGACTGTTGACGCGCGCGATCGCGTCCACCGCTGCGGCGAGCTTGTTGTCGATCTCGCGAGCCTCCTCGTCGGGAGTGGAGTCGGCGACGATCCCGGCCGCCGCCTGCAGGTACGCCCGCCCGTCGACGACGACGACGCTGCGCAGGGCGATCGCGGTGTCGAGCACTCCCCCGCTGCCAATGTACCCCACGGCCCCAGCGTACGGTCCGCGTCCGTGGCGCTCGAGGCCGGCGATGATCTCCATGGCACGGATCTTCGGGGCTCCGGTCACCGTGCCCGCCGGGAAGCACGCCCGCAGAGCATCGAGCGCGGTCCGTCCGGGAGCGAGCCGCGCGCGGATGCCGCTCGCCAGGTGCATCACGCGCGCGTAGCGCTCGACCTGCGCGTACTCGTGCACCTCGACGCTGCCCGTCGCCGCCACGCGGCCGACGTCGTTGCGACCGAGGTCGACGAGCATGAGATGTTCAGCCTGCTCCTTCTCGCTGTCGCGCAGCTCCGTCGCCATCGCCTCGTCGTCATCCGCATCGCGGCCGCGGCGCCGCGTCCCTGCGATCGGGCGATACTCGATCTCCCCGTCGCGAACGCCCACCAGCATCTCCGGGGATGCGCCCACCACCGTGCACTGCGGCGTGCTCACGTAGAACAGGTACGGCGTCGGGCTGGACTGTCGCAGCGCGCAGTACAGCGTGAATGGGTGCGCGTTCAGTGGCACGCTGAATCGCCGCGAGATCTGCACCTGGAAGATGTCACCGGCAACGATGTGATCAAGCGCGAGCCCGACCGCGTCCATGAAGTCCTGGCGCGCAAAGGTCGATGCCTCGTCCGGCAGCGTCCGCCGGGGCGACGCGCCCTCCCCGGGCGGGGCTTGCACCGCGATCGCGCTGGGATCGTCGACGGCGCCGCGCGCGGGCGCGGTCGCCACCACCCGGCTGTGCAGGGCGGTCAGGCGATGGCACGCGCGCTCGAAGCTCGAGACCGCGTCCTCTCCCGAGCTGCGCAGCTGCGTGATCAGCAGCACCCGGTCCCGGGCGTGGTCGAACACGGTGACCGTGCGGTACAGCGCGAAGAGGCTGGTGGGCACTCCCTCGATGGCGGTCGCTGTCGCCGGCAGGCGCTCGTAACAGCCGGCGGCTTCGTAGCCGAGGTATCCGACCCAGCCTCCCAGGAAGGGCACGTCCAGTCGATCGACCGGCGCCACCGTCTCGGCGAGCACACCCTCGAGCGGTCGCAGAGGATCGCCCGGGTCGTCAGGTGCGATCTCCACGGGATCGTGACCCAGGAACGAATAGCCGTGAACCCCGCGGCGGGCGGTTGCGGACTCGAGGAGAAAGCAGTGACCGCCGACGCCCAGGCGTTGCATGAGGCTGACCGGGGTGGCGCCGTCCGCCGGCAGCTCCATCACCAGGGGCACGACGTCGTGCTCGCCGAGCAGTCGTATGGCTGTGTCGAGGTCGGGACGGATCGACAGGCCGGTCATCGATGGGCTCGCGGTGCGATGACCGGCGCTACGCCGGCGACACCGCGCCTGCGCCGAGATGAAGGCCGATGCGGTCCAGGGCGCGCTCGATGTTCTCGACCGAGTTCGCGTAGCTGAGCCGGATGTGGCCCGCGCCATGGGGGCCGAAGGTGCTGCCCGCCAGGGTGGCCACGCCCACCTCGTCGAGCAGCTCCCTCTGGAGCTCGCGCTCGTTGTACCCCGTCGCTGTGATGTCCGGGAACACGTAGAAGGCGCCGGCCGGGCGCTGGCAGCTGATGCCGGGAATGCGGTTGAGACCCTCGACGAGGATGTCACGGCGGTGCCGGAACTCGGCCACCATCGCGTCCACCGCGGCGTCGGACTCCGGCGATTCGAAGGCCTCGACGGCCGCCAGCTGGGTGAACGCCGCCGCGCACGACGATGAGTTGATCATCAGCGTGTCCATGCGGCGTGCCAGCTCGACCGGCATGGCGCCGAAACCGAGCCGCCAGCCGCACATCGCCCACGCCTTGCTGACGCCGTCCAGCAGCACGGTGCGCTCAGCCATCCCATCGATGCCGTACAGCGAGACGTGCGCGCCGTCGTAGGTGATCCGTCCGTAGATCTCATCGCTCAGCACAACCAGGTTGTGCTCAATGGCCAGCTGCGCGATGCTCTCGCAGTCCCCGCGGGTCAGCACGCCCCCGGTTGGGTTGGCAGGGGTGTTGACGATGATCAGCTTGGTTCGCGGAGTCACCAGGCCGCGCAGTTCCTCGACGTCCAGCCGGAAGTCGTTCTCCTGGCGGATCGGCGCTGAGACGGGCGTGGCACCGATGAAGTTGACCAGCGATCTGTAGATGGGGTACCCGGGGTCGGGAACGATGACCTCGTCGCCTGGTTCGATGATCGCCAGCAGGAGAAACGCAAGGATGTTCTTGCTGCCAGGGACGAGGACGATGTTGTCGATCGACGTGGGCACCCCGGTGCGCTTGGTCACGTAGCGCGCGGTGGCCTCGCGGACCTGCGGGATCCCGCTCGCCGGCGTGTAGTGGGTGGCCCCGTCGTTGAGCGCCCTGACGGCGACATCGATGATGTTCTGGGGAGTGGCGTAGTCGGGCTCGCCGATCTCCAGGTGGATGATGTCGCGGCCCTGCGCCTCCAGGCCGCGCGCGTGCGCCAGCACCTCGAACGCGCTCTCGGTGCCGATCCGCGACATGCGGTCGGCCCAGCGGAAGTTCATGCGCGCACGGCGAACGGCGGCAGGTCGCCACGGTATGGCTCGCGAAGCACGTCGACCGCCTCGACGCGGGCATGGGCAGGCCCTTGGTGGAGCAGGTCGACGAGACGGTCCACGGCCTCCGGCGACCCTTCCACGACGCACTCGACGCTGCCGTCCGGTCGATTGGCGACGGTGCCGTTGAGACCGTCCGCGTGGTGCGCCACGAACGCGCGGAAGCCCACCATCTGCACCCTTCCCCGCACGGTCGCGCGCACGCGGGCCTGCTCGGACATAGCCCGGCGATTATAGAGAGGGCCGGCGCTGCCGGTCAGGCGGCGACGGGGGTGAGCCGGCGGATGACCGGGAGCATGTCCTTGGTGGTGGTCATCTTGGTTCCGGCCAGCTCTGACATCAACGCGAGGATGCGGCGCTGCACAGGGGCCTCGTGGTCACGGCCCGGGAGGTACCAGGCGAGCATGCGGCTGATGTACCCGGGATCCTCGAGCTGCTCGCAGACGCTCGGCGAGGTCACCGTGGTGGGGTGCTTGGGTGCGTCGTTGGTGCTGCGCAGCATCCACAGGGTCATGCGCAGGACGGCAGGGAGCTCGTCGGGCTTGTTGACGATCGCCTTGCGCAGGTATTTCGCGTAGCAGGCGGCATGACGGAGCTCGTCGGCCGCCAGAATCTTGAAGATCTTTCGCAGCAGGGGCTCGGGCGCGCTGCGGCTGAAGGCGGTGTACCAGTGCGCCAGGCGCTGTTCGCCGCAGAAGTGCATGGTGAGGGTCTCGATCGCGGGCCCCTCGGCAAAGGTGAGGCGCAGCTCGGGCAGCTCCTTCTCCTCGTCGAAGGTCTCTCCGCAGGCCTCGAGGTACTTGCGCAGCACCATGTGGTGCTTCATCTCCTCGTAGAACCAGATCGAGACGAAGCTGCAGAAGTCGATGTCCGTGTAGAAATCGCGCAGGAACATCTCGGTGGCGTACAGCGCGCTCAGCTCGGTCAGACAGATCTGGCGGAGGTCGTGGATCCACTGGTCCGTGAGCAGGCTGTGATCGATCGTGGTGAAGTCGATCTCGTCGGTGAAGTTCCAGCGGGCGCGTTCGAGGCGTACAAAGAGGTCGTCATAGAGCATGGGGAAAGTGTCACCCACGCGACTCGGCCAAGCCATCGGCCGTCGCAACACAATTCGCCACCAACATTTGGCCACGATGTCCATAATGGCCACCATGTCGAACTACGCCCCCACGGAACCCATACAGAGCCCCAGAGAATGGGCCGCCGCGGCCACTCTTCCACCTGAGATCACCTCTCGGCTTCTTGCAGACATCGACGTCATCGCCCGGCGCATGACCCGGCGCATCGCCGCGGAGCTGGCGCTGCCGGCCCAGTTCCGCAGCATCGGCTACCTGCGCAGCGTCACCAGCGCGTGCCGTGATGCGCTGCGCACGCTGGTCCGGCTGCTTCGCGACGGACGCGGCCTGCGCACTGCCGATCTCCAGCGCCTGGGGTCGATGGGCGCCAAGCAAGCCGAGATGGGCGTGCCACTGGAGGTGCTCCTGGCCGCCTACCGGCTGGCGGCGCGCGTGGTGTGGCGCGACCTGATCGGCGAGTCCGCCGGGCTGGACCTCCTGCCACCGGCCACAGTCATCGCGGTCACAGGCCAGGTCCTCGAATACCTCGATGAGATCAGCGGCGCCGTCGGGTCCGCCTACCTGGAGACCCGCGAGCGGCTGATGCGTCGGCGCGACCTCGACCGCGACCGGATCCTCCAGCGGCTCGTCGCCGGGGACGTCAGCCCGGAGCTCCGCCGCCTCGCCGCCGCCAGCGACCTCGACCTGCAGCCGCCTTACCTGGTGTTGGCCTGTTCGATCGCCTCCGAGGAGGCCGAGCGCGCGTTGGAGGCCGCGCTTCGGCCGCGGGGCGTGCTCACCGTCGCCGACCAGCCGGGCACCTGGATCGCGCTGGTGCCGGGGCGGAAGGGCGCCGCAGTGATCCTCGACGAGGCCGACAGAGCGGTCTCCGTCCCGGGCTCGGTGCGCTGGGGCATCGGCCCGGTTGCGACTGGCCTGGAGGACGTCGCCGAGGGGGCTCGGCGGGCTCGCGAGGCGTTGCATGTGGGGGGGCGACTGGAGCCCTCGGCGCGAGCGTGGGAGGACGCGGCGGTGGGGATCTTCGCCACCCTGGCTACCGACCCGGACGCGATGCGCCGCTTCGTCGACCACACGCTCGGCCGGGTGCTGGCCGTGCCACCGTCACGGAGCGCGCCCCTGCTGGAGACCCTCGAGGCGCTTCTCGCCACCCCGAGCCTGAACGAGGCAGCCGCCGCGCTCGGCCTGCATCGGCACACCGTCGTGTACCGGACCCGGCGCCTCGCCGAGCTGGGCGTCGACCTGGATCGCTCGGCGGCGCCGCACCGTCTCTGGCTGGCCCTTCAGTGCATCCGCCTCCTCGAGACAGGTGAACCGGTGGCCGCCGCGGACTGACCTGCGCGGCCAGTCCAGTCGCTAGGGTGGACCGGGTGAGCCGCGCACCCACTCCCAACGACTTCGCGGTGCTTGGACTGAGGCCCGGCGCCGGCGACGACGAGATCCGCGACGCATACCGGCGGCTCGCCAAGATCCATCACCCCGACCGCAACCCCGGTGATCCCAAGGCGCTGGCCACCTTCCGGCGCCTCAGCGAGAGCTATGCGGCGCTGCGCGCGCGTCCGCGGGCCAGCGCGACGGCACCCAAGACCCCTCTGTCCGCCGCCGTGCGGCGGCGGACGGCGTCCCGGCCCGTTCCGGCTGCGGCGGAGACCACCGTGGCCGAACTGCCGTTGGGAGGTTCCACCTGGGTGGCGGCCGACGCCGTGTTGGTGGGCCCGGACCGCTCTGCAGCGCTCCGCCCCGAGGCCCCCGGCAGTGCATTCCCCTCGGCTCAGAACGTGATCAGGGTCGAGCGTCGCGGCGATGGCCACCACGTCTTCATGCCGCCGCAGCCCTCGGCGCGCTGGCCGCTCTCCGAGGCTGCCGAGACGGACGGCCTGGCGGTTGCGACGCTGTGGGTGGGCGATCGCCAGGACGACGAGCCTGGTCACGCGACGGTGGCGCGGATGCCCCTGCGGTTGGTGACCGGGACCGTCGGCGAGATGGCGGTCGACGAGCGCGGCTGGGTTGCCCGCGACGCCCTGGCAGTGGATGCGGACGGCAATTGGAGTCTCAACGGGGGCGAGCCGCTGGGCCAGGTGCCGCACCGCGCCACCCCGGTTCGCGTGCTCCGCGACGCCGACGGGTTCCGCGTCCACAGCGACCTGCCGCCCGCGGAATGGGCCCCGACGAGCGCCGGCGATGCCCGGCG
>CAAGKR010430158.1_pt1 | contig 10829 bp, 8 predicted proteins | sample 2556971 | NCBI WGS metagenome assembly CAAGKR01 (sample SAMEA5207829, study PRJEB30636) | soil metagenome | biome: forest; feature: boreal; material: soil | place: USA | collected 2011-09 | depth 1 m
AAGTGGCGGCGCTGACGATCCAGCATTTGAATGCGGACACAGCGTATTTCGTGAGTGGGCAGTGGGATCTGTGGACGTTTGATATCGAGACGCTGAAATGGACGCTGGGGCCACAGCCGCTGGAACTGGTTTGCCATGGGGCGATTTACGATGATGGAATTGCCGCAACTACCGGGCATTTTATCGCCGATCTGGGATTTGAGCACCAGTTCACGGGGCACGGCGGGCTGTTGGCGCCAGGACTGGCGACTAATCCATTCGACACTTCGGACCATCCGTTTGAGAAAACGTTTCGGAATTGGATGTCCAGCTCTGAGAATTTGAAGCTGTACCATCAGAAAACACGAGAGAACATTCAGAAGTTGTTCAGCTGGGTGGAACGGATTGAGGCGGCGCTGCCGGTGGAGCGAAGCGAGTTGTGGAGCGAAGGCGAAGAGAATTTTGAGGCGCGGCTGGATGCGATTCTGGGGCAGAAGTAGTCTTTTATTGCTTACGTGCTCGCTGGCTAGCGCACAAACTGCGCCGCCAGTAAGCAAAAAGCCGATTCAAAAGGCAAACGAACTAATCCTCGCGGGAATTCGACCGGGGCTCGACACGCTGCAAAAGGCGATTCATCTGTACGGCGAACCCCTCAGTCCCCCAGAGCATCAGGGCGATTCTAGTTGGAAGGATTACTGCCATTGGAACTCCCTGTCCGTGGATCGCGATCATCGAGGGAAAATTGAAACGATCCGAGTAAGCCGGATATCACGGGTACTCACTGCAGATTGCTTTGATAAAGCAAAGCCTGATGCATGGCGAACGGGACGCGGGCTTCGCGTAGGAGACTGGCCGGCAAAGGTGGTGGAGTTGTATGGCGAGCCGGACTCGAGGAGTCCTAGCACAAGGGACGGACAGCCGTTAGAATTGCTGTATTACGCGTTTGATTGGGCCGGGGCGGATGTGCCGCAGGTGATGGAAGTGCTTTGCACGAAAGAGAAGGACGGAGTGCCGGCGCGGGTGATAGAAATCACCCTGGCAGGGCCCAGCCTGTAGCGGTTTCTCGAGGGAAATTACGTTGGACTCGCTGATTACGCCTCAAGGCCCGGCGCGTCTATTTGGAAAGGATCAGAATGCTTCGTTCCCTTTGCGCGACTTTAGGTTTAGGAGTGGCTTTTGTGCTGGCCGGGTGCGATTCCGCGCAGCAAAGCTCCGCGACAGTGGAGAAAAAGCCGGTGGAGCTGGTGGTGCCGGAAGAATATCAAGGCGCAGCGAAAGTATTGCTGGGAAGCGACGCGCAGGTTCTGCTGTTTGGCGATCTGGCGAAGACCGGCACGAAGCAAGTTCTGGCGGCCAACGTTCTGCCGAACACGCCGAAGAGCGTGATCGCCGGCACTGTGCTTACGCGCGCGGTGGTCGCGGAGAATCAGGATGGCAACTGGGTGGAACTGGTGCGCTGCGACGAGTATCTGAAAAATTCCAAGGGCTATCTGGGGCTGACGCCGCTCCTGCCAGTGACCGGCTGGAAACTGCAATACGAAGATGATCCGGACAAAGGCATGACCTTGTATTTCACCCCTGTGAAAACGGGATCGTCCGAACGCACGCTGCCAATTGCGGTAAAATGGAATCCCGCGACGAAACGGTATCAATCGATGGATGCCTCGTATCAAAGATTCCTGGGAGAAGCGCCAACGCTGGAAAGCCCCACCAGGTCGTCGCTTAGATGAGCGCGAAGCCCACAGCCACGAAAACCGCGGAGCAAAAGAAGAAGGCGCCGAAAAGCTCAGCGCTAAAGAATCTTCGCGGGCTGGTGCCATATTTGGGCCGTTACAAAAGTGCGATTGCGTTGGGATTGTTGACACTGGCGCTGATGGGGATTATCGGGAACGTCGTACCGCTAGCGACGGGCATTATCACCGATACTCTCGCGGGAAGCCCGCGGCCCTTTGCGCATACCCACTCACCCGTGGGAACGATGGGTGCGGATACGCTGGGCAAACTGGTTCCCTATTATCAGGCTCACAGCCGGCGAACGCTGGCGTTTTATTGTCTGGTGGTAGTCGTCTGCATCGGACTGAAAGGACTGCTGTCCTTTGCAACGCGCTGGGTGCTGATCGGAATTTCGCGCGACATTGAATTTGATATTCGTAACGACCTGCTGGACCGCTTGTTGCTGATGGAGCCGGAATTTTACGTGCGCAACCGCACTGGCGAATTGATGTCTCGCGCGACCAACGATTTGAACGCGGTGCGCATGGTGCTGGGTCCCGGGATTATGTACAGCGGCACCACGATTGTGACCATGGTGCTGGCGATTGCGCTGATGGTGCGGCTGTCGCCTTCGCTGACGCTTTGGGTATTGTTGCCCGTTCCGATTGTAGCCGTGGTGGTGCGGCACTTCGGAAAAGTCATTCACGAGCTGTATGAACAAATCCAGGCGGCGCTGGCCACGCTTTCCGCCAGAGTGCAGGAAAATCTTTCCGGCGTGCGTGTCATTCGGGCCTACGCACAAGAAGAAGCCGAGATTCGCGGGTTCGATGAACCAAACCGCGAGTATGTGGCCAAGAACATGCAATTGATTCGCATGTGGAGCATGTTCATGCCGTCGCTGCAGGCCATGATCGGCACCACGTTCTTGATCGTGTTGTGGCAGGGCGGTTATCGGTATCTGCATGGCCAGCTTTCTCTCGGCGCGTTAATCACCTTCAACACTTATCTTGGTTTTCTGGTCTGGCCGATGATTGCGCTCGGTTGGGTCACGAATATTTTTCAGCGTGGCGCGGCGTCCATGGGGCGGCTGAATTATATTTTGACGGCACAGCCGCAAATCGATGATCGGAACGCCAGGATTCCTCCTGGCACCAAGGTGGACGGTACCATCGAGTTTCGTCACTTGAATTTTGCCTACCCCACTAGCGTGTCTGGTGGCACGGCCAACGGAGCCAGTGGAATGGCTGCGGAAAAGCGCGTGGTATTGAAAGACATTAATTTGACGATTCCCGCGGGCTCGACGGTCGCAATTATCGGTCCCACGGGAAGCGGAAAAACCACTCTGGCTGCGCTAGTAGCGCGACTCTGGGAAGCCCCTCCGGGCGAGATTCTGGTGGATGGCCACCCAATAGCCGATTGGCCACTGCAAACTTTGCGGCGAGCGATTGGCTTTGTGCCGCAAGATACTTATTTGTTCAGCGAAACGGTCGGCGGGAATATCGCGTTCGGCCTGGAAGAATATCAAGATGAACAGATCTGCGAGGCGGCAGAAATTGCTAGCCTGCACGGCGACATACAGGATTTTCCCAAGAAATACGAAACGATGGTCGGCGAACGCGGAATCACTTTGTCCGGCGGCCAGAAACAGCGTTCGGCCATAGCACGGGCGCTGATCCGCGATCCACGAATCCTGGTCCTCGACGATTCGCTATCCGCCGTCGATACCCAGACAGAAGAAAAAATACTGAGCCGGTTGCGCGGGGTGATGCAGGGGCGGACGACTATTCTGATTGCACATCGGACTTCGACTGTGCGCGATGCGGATCAGATCGTGGTGTTGAAGGATGGCGGCATTCTGGAACGCGGCACACACGATGAACTATTGGAACGCGACGGATATTACGCGGATCTTTATCAGAAGCAGTTGTTGGAAGAAGAACTCGAGCGCGCATGAGCGAGCAACAACAAAGCAACACCCAACACGAAGAAGAGGCCCTTGGCAAGGCCTACGATTCGCACTTGATGCGGCGGCTGCTGGAGTATATGAGGCCGTACCGCTCGCGGGTGTTTCTGGCGCTGGCGCTGGTGGCCATTGTTACTCCATTGGAACTCGCGCCTCCCTGGCTTTTTCAGCGGGCTATCGATAATTATCTGGTTCCCGGTGTAAGCGGAACGCTGGCGGAAATTAATGCCTGGCACGGAATTTTGCGCATCAGCGCGTTTTATCTGGGCGTTCTGATATTTGACTTCCTAGCGCAGTACCTCCAGATCCGCATCATGCAGCTGGTTGGGCAGCAAACCATGTACGACATGCGCAAGCAGATTTTTGCGCATTTGCAGCGCCTGTCGATGAAATACTTCGACAAAAACCCGGTCGGGCGATTGATGACGCGCGTCACTACAGACGTTGACGCGCTAAACGATTTATTCGCGGCGGGCGTGGTCACCATGATCAACGATTTCTTCCTGCTGGTGGTGATGGCCGCGCTGCTCTTCCGCATCGATACCAAACTGGCGTTGGCGGCTTTCGCGGTATTGCCTTTTATCCTGGTGGTGACGCTGATCTTCCGCAAGTTCGTTCGCGATGCCAACCGGCGCATTCGCACGGCCATCGCGCGAATTAATTCTTTTTTGCAGGAATACATTTCTGGTATGGGCGTAGTGCAACTGTTCAACCGCGAAACCAAAGCGCGCCAGGAATTTTCGCGGCGCAATAAAGACAACATGCTGGCGTGGCGCGACGCCATTCTTGCTTATGCACTGTTTTATCCCGCGGTGGAATTTTTGAGTTTTGCGACGATCGCGCTGATTTACTGGACCGGCGGCCTGCGCATTCTCGGCGATTCGCTTTCGCTTGGCGTGTTGATCGCTTTCACCATGTATGCGCAGCGCTTTTTCCGGCCCATTCAGGATTTGAGCGAGAAATTCAACATTTTGCAGTCGGCTATGGCGGCTTCGGAGCGCATTTTCAAACTGCTCGACGAACCCGTCACCATCGAGACCAACGCAAACGCGCAGAAGCTCGATTCCCCTCACGGCGCGGTAGAATTTCGCAATGTGTGGTTTTCGTACCGGGACGTTCCCGAGCCCGCGGAAGAGGATTGGGTACTGCGCGATGTTTCTTTCCGCGTGGGAGCGGGCCAGACGTTCGCCATCGTGGGGCACACTGGCGCCGGCAAGACCACGCTGATCTCCCTGCTGCTGCGTTTCTACGACATTCAACGCGGCCAAATTCTGCTGGATGGCATCGACATCCGCCTTCTTAACTTGCAGGATTTACGCCAGCAATTCGGAATCGTCCTGCAGGATCCTTTCCTGTTTTCGGGAACGATCGAAACGAATGTGCGTTTGGGTACGCCGGGAATATCGCGGCAGGATGTCCAGAACGCGCTGCAAGAGATCGGTCTGGGCGATTTTATCGATTCACTGCCGCAGGGCGTGGACACGGAAGTGAATGAGCGTGGCTCGACGCTTTCTGTTGGTCAGCGGCAACTGATCAGCTTTGCCCGCGCATTGGCGCACAATCCGCGATTCCTTATTCTGGATGAAGCCACTTCGAGCGTGGATACCAAGACAGAGTTGCTGATCCGCGAGGCTCTTAGCCGTTTGCTGGCCGGACGAACCGCTCTGGTGATTGCTCACCGTCTGAGCACCATCCAGTACGCGGATAGGATTCTGGTGTTCCACAAGGGGCGTTTACGCGAACAGGGCGCACATCAGGAGTTGCTGGCTGAACGCGGAATTTATTACCGGCTCTACCAGTTGCAATACAAAGAGCAAGAACTGTCCGATCCTCACCATGATGAAACGGGAGCGAGGCACTCCGTCTTGCCAGCGCCACTGCCCGCCAACGATTAGCTGGTAACCCTCTCCACATGCCGCCCATTCCTTTACTTCTTTCTGCTGGCGAAGCGTCAGGAGACATGTATGCGGCGCGGCTGGCAACGGCGCTGCGGGCACGTGCGGATGTGCAGCTCTTCGGCATGGGCGGGCCACAAATGCGAGCGGCCGGGGTGGAAATTGTCACGGACTATTCCGAAGTAGCGGTGGTGGGTATAACGGAGATCGTCAAGCACCTGCCTTCCCTGTTGCGTGCGATGGATCGCATCGTGAACGAAGCGCAAATCCGCAAGCCGGCCCTGGCCATTTTGACGGATTTCCCAGGGTTCCATTTGCGATTGGCGCGAAAGTTGCAGCGGCGAGGCATTCGGAATATTTATTACATTTGCCCGCAGTTCTGGGCCTGGCGGCCGTGGCGCGCCAATCTGGTGCGCCGACGCTTCGTCAAAGCGCTGTGCATTTTTCCATTCGAAGAGGAATTTTTTAGAGATGCCGGCGTCTCGACGGAATTCATTGGTCATCCGCTCGTAGGCGAAGTGGCCGCGACGAAAACTCGCGGCCAGTTATGCAAAGAACTCGGACTTGATCCAGCGCGTTCGGTGGTAGCTATTCTGCCCGGCAGCCGAAGAGCCGAGCTGGAGCACCACCTGCCGGTCCTGCAGGAATCCTGCGCGCGAATTCACGCGAAACGACCGGCACAGTTCGTGGTGGCGGCAGCGCATGCAAAGGACATTGACAGTCTCAAGACCGGCTGGCCCACTGGCATTACCGTACGCGTGGTGGCCGGAGAAACATACAACGCGCTGGCGGCGGCCGATGTTGCTATCGTTTCGAGCGGAACAGCTACGGTGGAAGCGGCTCTGTTGAATGCTCCGATGGTCGTCGTGTACAGGGTTTCCCCATTGACCGCTACACTGGCTAAGCCACTGGTGCGGACACCCTTCTTCGCCATGGTGAATCTAATCGCTGAGAAGCAAGTGGTGCCCGAGCTGGTGCAAGACGACTTCACTCCGGAAAAAGTGACACAGGAAACCATTCGAGTGCTGCAAGACCCGAACGCTCGGGCGACGATGAAAGAGGCTCTGGCCGAGGTGCGAAAGAGGCTGGGTCCGCCAGGAGCGGTCGAACGAGCGGCGGATGCGATTGTCCGGCTGTTGGGGGTTAGCGCTGGCAACGCTTCCTGAGCCATTGTTATCCTATAAGAAGGCTTTTCTACGAGTACGATCGGGCTGGTTTGTGGTGCTCCCTGTGCCAGCTTCTCGAAAGGAATGAGATGAAGCGAGTCGGCAGGAACTGGGCGATCCGTTTGCCAATATTGTCTCTGTGGATGGCGGTTGGCGGCGCGGCGCTGCAGGCGCAAACCCCTCGTCCGCCAAGCTTCCTGGCGGAGAAATATGAAATTTCGGCGTACGTCGACACCATCGCCCAGGGAATCAATTCGGTGGCGAAAGTCGAGTTTAAGGCTCAGGAAGCTTCTTCGTACGTGCGCGTCGAATTGCACGAGAACCTGGAAGTACGAGAAGTAAAGGGCGCGGACGGAAAAGCGCTGCAATTTCAACGCGAAGCTGACAATCCACTGTTTCTGACCGTGAACCTGCCGAGCGCGGTGGCCGTTGGCAAAACAGTTTCGCTGACTTTCAGCTATGGCGGCCTGCTGGCCAACGAGGAGAACAGCCCGGTGCCGAATATGCGGGTGGCGTCGATCAATAAGGATTGGGCTTACCTCTTACTGCCCTCTCGCTGGTTTCCGCTTACCAATTTCCCTTCCAATCGATATACGGGAACGTTTCGCCTGAATGTGCCGGATACCATGGCGGTGGTTGGAACTGGAAAGGCCGAGTCGCCGCAGCCGATGCCCGCCCGCTCCCCCGCGGAAGGCCCCCGCTTGATGTACACCTTTCACTGCGACCGCGCTCTGCCGAATGGTTCGTTCGTGGCCGGACCGCTGCAGCTGAATCCCAAGCAGGCGGAAGGCATCAGCGTGGCCGTGTATGCCCCACGGTCGGATTCGGCCAAAGCCCAGGAATTTGCGAATGTGGTGGCCCATCAGGAGATTATTTTTTCGGATATGTTTGGCCCGTTGCCGGAGCCGGACATGACCGTCGTGCAGTTGCCGGACGGCACGCTGCGTGATTTCGCCGGACCGGGCGTGGTGATGCTCAGTCATCGTGTGTGGGACCCCAAAATCAGCGATCGCACGCTGAGCCGCCTGGTGGCTTCGCAATGGTGGGGAAACCAGGTGCTGCCTGCTTCGACCAGCGATGTATGGATTAGCGATGGGTTGTCGAGATATTCGGAAGAACTGTATGCCGAGCAGACTTTTGGAAAAGAAGCTGGCCTGAAAGCAATTGATGAGTTTGCGGTCGGCGCGTTGATGTTCGACAATTCCGCCCCGGTGGCACAGTCGGCCCGGTTGGTTCCCTATTCCCCCGAATACCGCTCCGTGGTGATGAACAAGGGCGCCATGCTGTTCCACATGCTCCGCGTGCAGATGAGCGACATTACCTTCAAATTATTGCTGCAGGGTTTCTACAAGAAATATGAAGGCAAGACCGCGACGGTGCAGGACTTCGAGCAGTTGGCGATTGAGAAAGCCACCGCCGCCGCGAAACCGAATGAAGGCGTGCCGAATCTGGCCGGATACTTTGCGCAATGGATGAACTCTACCGGTATTCCGGAATTTACGCTGGAATATGTCACCTACCGGACCCGAAAGGGCTTCCGGGTGGTGGGGAAAATTCACCAGCCGCTGGATACTTTTGAAATGCCGGTGCAGTTGCGCATTGACACCGAAGGCAATCCGGAGATCAAGTGGATTGACGCTACCGGACTGGATTCGGAGTTCATGGTGGAAACCTTTGGTCGGCCGAAAGCGGGCGGCATCCGGATTGACCCGAATAATTATATTTTGAAGAGCACTCCCAGCTTGCGCGCACGCGCGGCGATTGCGCGCGGCGAAGAACTGGCGGAAGTCGGAAAATACTACGATGCGGTTCAACAATACCAACGAGCGTTGAGTATCCAGCCGAACCGTTCGCTGGCGAATTTCCGGATGGGCGAGGCGTTTTTCTATCAGAAGAATTATCAGGCATCGGCCAATGCGTTCCGTGAAGCGCTGGCCACTGTTCCGGAGCCGTCGGAGAAGTGGACGGAAGTTTGGAGTCACGTTTATCTGGGGAAGATATTTGACCTGCTCGGGCAGCGGGAACGTGCGTTGAACGAATACAGCAAAGCGCGGCAGACGAATGACAACACCGGCGGCGCGCAAGATGTGGTGGAAATATTGGTGAGGAAACCCTACACCGAAGCGGGAATGCCTGTCGTTACGCCGGGAACACTTTCGGATGCAAAATCCGCGCCAGCGAAACCAAAACCCGCAGATGTACCGGCGCCCGCTGGCGATAAGCCTACATTCAAGCGGCCTAGCCCGTAGCCAGCTCTCACCTATCCATACGTCGGACAGAAGACTTAGGCGTTCGCGGCGCCCGAGGGTTGTTCTTTCTGAAGTTGGCTCCAGACTCGCTGGAAAATCTCGAACGCTGATTTACCGAATAGCACGAAGTGGACGGTTTCCAGCGAAGAGCCCGCGCGCAGATGAGCTACAGTTTCGGCGAGCATAATCTGGGCGCACTCTTCGAGCGGAAAACCCGAAACGCCTGTACCGATGGCGGGAAAGGCGATGGTCTTGAGTTTGCGCTCGGAGGCCAAGCGCAGAGAGTGCGCGGTAGAAGTACGCAAGGATTTCGCGGTGGTGCGGATATCGCCGAGGCCCATGCTGGCGGCATGAATAACGTAGCGGGCTACAAGTTTGCCGCCCCCGGTGATCGCCGCATAGCCGATTGGAATACTGCCTATTTCGTTGCACTCGCGTTGAATTTCGCTGCCGCCTTTACGGAGGATTGCGCCGGCGACGCCAGCGCCCAGAATCAAATCGTTATTGGCGGCGTTGACGATTGCGTCGACGTCCATGCCCGTGATGTCACCTTGTTGGATGACGATCTGACTGGTGCTCCGTTTCATTAGGATAGTTTAGACGTTCTGCCATGTTGGGAACAAATCGGCGAGCGCGTATTAAACAGACGACGCGGCGTGAATCAAACGTAGGGGGCTAGCACTGCTGGACCCCCAGCTTGGCACGATCACCAATAATGGCAGCGTATTGTTGCAGAGTCTAAGTTCAATCACAAGAACAACACCTTAGATCTTGCGGACATGGGGCGCAGCAGTACTGCACCCCTACGCCTGTAAATGTCATTGGTCGTAGGTATACACGCCGCGACCGGACTTGCGCCCTAGCCGGCCTTCTTGCACATATTGGCACAGCAGCGGGTTCGGGCGATACTTCTCGCCCAGCGTAGTATGTAGATATTCGAGGACTTTAAGACGCACATCCAAACCGACCAGGTCGACCATCTCAAACGGTCCCATCGGATGATTCAAACCCAGCTTAACGGCTTTGTCGATGTCTGCGGCGCCGGCGATACCAGCCTCCAGCATCGCAAAGGCCTCGTTGCCGATCAGCGCGTTAATTCGAGAAGTGATGAAACCGGGCGACTCCTTCACGACCACGGTTTGTTTGTTCATGCGCTGCGCAACTTCACAACAAGTGGCCACGGATTCATCGGAAGTGTGCAACGTACGAATAATTTCGACCAGTTGCATCTTGGGGACTGGATTGAAGAAGTGCATGCCGATGCAGCGCTCGCGCATAATGACGATGTCCGAAAAGTCGCTGATGGCGAGCGAAGACGTGTTGCTGGCAAAAATACAGTTAGGTTTCGCAAATTTGTCGAAGGTGGTGAAGAGTTCCAGTTTCATTGCCAACTCTTCGGGCACCGCTTCGATGATGAGTTCGGCGTCGTGAATGGCTTCATCGACAGTCGAAGATGTGGAGAGGCGGGCGAGAGCGACATCACGGGCGGCGATATCTAGTTTGCCGCGCTTTACGCCTTGGTCAAAAGCTGTGCGAATCCAGGCCATGGCGTTCGACAGGGCCGTTTCGGACGTGTCTTCTAGAATCGTCGTGTAGCCACCGAGCGCGGCGGCATAGGCGATTCCGCGACCCATCGTGCCTGCTCCGATTACTGTTATGGTTTTTACTTCCACACAAATCTCCAGAGATCGGCTTTAGGAAAAGGGCTTGGCCCACTAAAGCCCGGCACCTACACTAGCTTCCGGTATGCCTCTTCGTCGAAGCCAATGAGGATTTGGGAGCCAGTCACGAGCAGCGGGCGGCGGATTAGGTTGGGCACGTTGGCCATTAATTTCAAGGCTTCGGCTCGCATTGGCGGGGGCTG
>CAAGKR010292780.1_pt1 | contig 10825 bp, 10 predicted proteins | sample 2556971 | NCBI WGS metagenome assembly CAAGKR01 (sample SAMEA5207829, study PRJEB30636) | soil metagenome | biome: forest; feature: boreal; material: soil | place: USA | collected 2011-09 | depth 1 m
AAACGTAGGCGCAATACTCGTTGTGTTGTGCGTCGTAGCTCGCCCGCATTGGCGCTTCACTACGACCTCGCTATGCGATGTCCCGCCGGGGCTCGACCAGGGGAAGCGGCGATCCGAGCCCAACAGCTCGCGAGGAATGCAAGCGAGCGTTACGTTACGGGCGCCGGCGAAGTTGAATCTCTCGCTCGAAGTACTCAATCACGTCTCCGGCGGATTGCACGCCCTGCGCAGCGTGATGGTCCCGGTCGATTTGTACGATGAGATTCACATCGGTCCGAGCCAAGATGGCTTGCAATTCTCATGCGACGATCCCGCTCTGCAGGCCGGTAATCTGGTCAAGCGCGCGTACCATGCCTTGGGTTTGGCTCGCGGCGCGACGATCGAGTTGCGCAAGAACATCCCGACACAAGCCGGTCTGGGCGGCGGCTCGAGCGATGCCGCTGCGGTTCTCTTGGCGGCGCAACGTGGAGCTTTCGGAACCGTTCCGCAGATCGACTTTCTGGCTGCCGCACTCAAACTTGGCTCCGACGTGCCGTTCTTCTTGGTCGAAACTGCGGCGCTGGTGGAAGGCACGGGCGAGCGCGTCACCGCGCTCGGGCGCGTCCCGGATTGGCATGCGCTTATCGTTAAGCCGCCGATCGCGGTTTCAACCGCACAAGCGTATCAGGCATTGGACGAGCGCAAGCGAACTGTGCGCCCGCGTAACAGCTCCGTGACGCTCGCGCTTGGCGAAGCTTTGCAGCGAGCGGAGTTCGATCGCGTCGTCGAGTTGATGCAAAACGATTTTCTCGAGGTTTTCGCAGCCAAACCGGAGATCGCGCAAGCACTCGAAATGCTGCGCGCGGCCGGCGCCGCCAAGCCGATGCTGACCGGATCCGGCTCCGCCGTCTTCGCACTCGTGCGCGATGCGGCCGAACGCGATGTGCTTGCAACGCGTATTGCAGCCGTTCCCGAATACCGGATTTTCGCTTGTACCCTCCGGAGCGGCGAAGCATGGACGCGCTAGTCCTTGCGGGTGGTCCGTTCGACGATTTGGCGGCACATACGCAAGGCGCTCCAAACAAAGCCTTCGTAGAAATCACCGGCGTGACGCTCGTTGAACGCACGTTGCGAGCTCTGCGCAACGCTTCGACGATAGAACGCATCATCGTCGTTGCTCCAACCGCAACGCACGGGCATTCAGCGCTCGCCCACGCGGATGAATTCCGGCCCGACGGTGTGCGCATTCGCGACAGCTTGCGCAACGGGCTTGCCGGACTCGACTCCAACACCGATCTCTTGGTCAGCGCATCCGATCTGCCGATTTTGACCCCCGAGGCGATTGACGACTTCGTTTCGCGAGCGCGCGTCGCGGACGCCGACCTCACCTACGGGTGCGTTGAAAAACACACGCACCTTGCAAAATACCCGGATGCTCCGCATACGTGGGCGCGCCTTCGAGACGGCACATATTGCGGAACCGGGTTCATCACGCTGCGCCCGCGAGTCTGGCCCGCACTCGAAATCGTAATCGAACGGCTCGGTGAGGCGCGCAAGAATCCGTTGAAACTCGCATCGCTTTTCGGTTGGCGCGTCCTCTGGCGTTTCGCTCTGCGGCGGCTGTCGATCGCGCAAGCCGAAGCACGCGCCTCGCATGTGATCGGCGCGAAGGTTCGCGCGATCGTTTCCCCTTACGCGGAGATCGGCATCAATGTCGATCGTGTCAGCGACATCGCGGTGGCGGAAAAACTACTTCGGTGACTGCCAGCGTTCAAAAAGCTTGTGCTCGATTCCGAATTGATCGAGCGCTTTGCCGACCGTGTGCGCGATGACGTCATCAACCGTCTTCGGTTTGGCATAGAGCGCGGGCATCGGCGGCATGATGACGGCGCCGATCTCCGCGAGCTGAGTAAGCGTGCGAAGATGCCCCGCGTGCAAGGGCGTTTCGCGCACCACGAGCACGAGCTTTCGCCTTTCCTTTAAACAGACGTCGGCCGCCCTCACGAGCAGATTCGCGTTCAACGAATAAGCAATCGCGGCGGCGCTGCCGATCGAGCACGGAATAACCAGCATGCCCTCGGTGATGAACGACCCGCTGGAAATCGAGGCGGCCAGATCGTCGTGTTTGTGGACGATGTCGGCGAGCGCTTCAAAATCGCGAACGGTCTTGTTGGTCTCCAACTCGATCGTGCGCGCAGCTTGCCGGCTGACGACCACATGGGTCTCCACGTCGTCGCAAGCGCGCAAAACTTCGAGCGTGCGATAGGCATATGCGCTTCCGCTCGCTCCGCTTACCCCGATGACGATTCGCCGCATGCTCCGCCGTTATACGCTCCGAGCAGGGTCGCCTTCGTGCGTTTTCCAAAGAGGCGACGTGCAGTCCGCAGAGCAGCGCGCTTTTCTCGCGGCCGCGTTGGCGTGGAGCCGGAGACCGGAAGACCGGTACGCTGCGCGTATGCTGCATTCGCCTTTCTCCGGCGTGCCGCAAGAGTTGGCCGCAGCATACGCGGCACTTTCGGCACGCAAAGGCCGACTGCTGGATCTGCTCGCACAAGAACGCCTTCTCGCACCATTCGCCTCGGCACTGCGCGAGCTTTCGAAGATCGAGGACGAAAGCGCGGCGCGAGCCGAGATCGCCCGCCGTTTTCAACTCGACACGCGCGCGGACGAAACTGCCGCACCGCCAGTGGATGGGCACTTCGAGTTGTGTGCGCCGGCCACTCCGGAACCGCGAAAAGGGATGCGCGCGACGCGTCCGCGATTCTCGGCTTCCCAACTTAATGCGTACGTCGAATGCCCGCGCAAGTGGTTCTACCGATACCTGTGCGGCGCGATCGAAGACAAAGGATCGGCCGCTTCGTTCTACGGCACCGCCTTTCACGCGGCGCTGGAGAATCTCCACAGCGAGTTTCCGCGTCCGGGCGATGCGAATCCGGCTCACCTGTCGCTGAAGCTGGAGGGCCTGGTGAACTCGGCTTTCGATCGTCATCGAAACGACTTTGAAACGCCCGTCGAATTCGAACTGCAGCGGCGCCGCGCGCAGCGCACCGCGCGCAAATACGTCGAGTGGTTGCTCGCCGAAGCCAAGCGCGCGTCGTTCACCGTGGTCGGCTGCGAACTATCGGCCGAACTGCAGATGGAAGGCTATGAATTCATCGGCTACATCGACCGTCTCGATAAAGACGACAAGACGGGCGCAGTCACGGTCATCGACTACAAGACGGGCACGATTGCGGCGAGCGCGGCGGAGTATCGCGAAAAGATCCGGCAGTTCAAAGATTTTCAACTACCGTTTTATTACTGGGCGCGAACCGCGCAAGGCGATCGCGTTTGGAAGCTAGCCTTGCTTCCGCTCAAAGATGCGCTACTCGACGTGCAGCCGATCGTCCTTGAGGTCGTGCCCGTTCCCGCCGAGATCGGGCGATCGCATAGCGCGACCGGAGTCATTCCGCTGGCCGAGCTCGAGCGCGCGCGTGCGCGCATGATCGAACTCTGCGCCGAGTTGACCGCGGGTGAGACGTCAGCATTTAACGTGACGGCGGATCCGTCCGCGTGCACGTATTGCGCCTACTCGATCGCATGCTCGCATCGCCCGTACCCGGCCGATCAACGGTTCGGACGATGAGCTTCTTTATAACCGGCGCAGCTGGAACCGGAAAAACGACGGAGCTCGTGCGTCGCGCGAACGAAGCGGCGGGCTATGGTCCGGCGCTGCTTACGGCCGGCTCGTCGGCTTCACTCGAAGTTCTACGGGAGCGCTGCGACAACGCCGGCATCACATTGTGTTCGCTCGACGATCTCGCGTTGGAAGTTTTGGAAGCATCGCGCCCGCAGCTGATCGACGACGTACAAGCAGCTCTCCTGTTCGAAGATGCGGCCCAGCCGCTGCTCTCGCTCGAGTGGACGGAATTCTTGGAAGCGCAAGTCGACCCGGAAGTGCCCGGATTACGTGCGCCGCAGCGTTTTTTGGACGCTGCCTTTCACCTGTTCTGCAAGTTTCGCGACGCGCTCGTTTCGCCCGAACAGTTCTTGGAGAGCTCCTTGCGCGGCGCTGCGTCCTTTTATGCGAAACCGCCGAATCTCGCGCACCCCGATCTGCTGTACTACACCAAAGAAACGCATCAGGATTCGTTGGACGTGGATGACACGGAGCTTCAGCGGCAGTACCGCCGCGAAGTCGACCTCGCGAAAATTCTGGCGAAGCTTTACCGCTCGTATCTCGACCATCCCGTTCGGCAAGGTTGCCTAACCGCCAGAGACGCGATCGCGGAAGCCGTACGAATTCTTCGCGAGATTCCGGCACGTGCGGGCGAGCTTCGCACGCTTTATCCGGAAGCTTTTGTGGACGACGCTCAAGACCTGACGCTCGCGCAGCTGCAGTTGCTGCAAGCAATTTATAGGGAGGATCTTGAGCACGTGACGTTGGCCGGCGATGAGGGTTCGGCCACATCCACCTTCCGCGGCGCGCGACCGGATCGCGTCTTCGCGGTTCCCGGAGAGCACATCGACCTCGCCGAACAGCGGCGCAGTCCGTTCGCCGTGGAGGTAGCTTGCCGTCATCTTTTGGGAACCGGCGAAACTCCGCTGCTGAGCACCGACCCGCAAGTGGGGCTTACGCTCTTCCGCGCGACAACCCGTAAGGCCGAGGCGCAATTCATTGCCGAGCATGTGGTCGACTTGCTCGCGTGCGGCACGCAGCCGAGCGAGATCGCACTCCTCTTTCGATCCGTTGAGAACACGCGCGTTTATTGCGATGCTCTGCTGGATCGCAACGTTCCCGTCCAGATTGCAGGCGATATCAACGTGTTCGGGGAGCCCGAGGCGCTGGACGCGCTTGCGATCCTTTGGCTCGTGCACGATCCCTTTCGGCACGAGTATTTGCTACGCGTGCTTTCGGGAAAAGCTATGGCGCTCGCCGACTCAACGTTGGCGGCGCTTTGCGCGGAACCGGAAGATTCGCAGACGCTGCTCTTCACCGAAGAACCGCTTCCGGAAACGGGCCCACACGCACCGCGTTGGGACCCGATGCGCGACGTGCGTTTGGGGTGGAACGTCTTACGCGGCGATCGCGATCGAAGTTTGCTGGACATTGCGCGCGATCGCCTAATCCGTTTGCGCGAAATGCGTAACGACTGGTTGACGGCGATGCGCACGCTTTCATTGCCCCAACTCGTGCGCCTCGTCTGGAGCCAAGGACTGGCGCCAGCGGGTGAGTCGGAATCGGCGAGATCGGCGTACCAACAGCTGACGCTGCGCCGTTTGTACGATCGAGTCGCTGCGTTCGCCGGCGAGCATCCCGACGCATCGCTCGCGGAATTTCTCGAATACGCCGAAGATCGCATGAACAGCGAATTCGAATCGTGCGAATCGGGAGAAAGCGGAGAAGCCGTTCGCATCTTAAGCATCGATGCGGCCAAAGGCCACGAATTCGATCACATTGTTATCCCGAACATTCGCGCCGGCGCTTTTCCGCGCTACTACGTGCCGGATGCTTTTCTGTACAGCCCTAGCCTCGGTATGATCGCCAAGGAAAACGTGGGAGAAGCGCGCGCCGCGCGTACGGCAAAATTCACATATTATATGTTCGGGAGCAAAACGCGCGAACGCTACAACCGCGAAGAGCGCCGCGCCTTTGCGTATGCGTTGCGACGTGCGAAGCGCTCGGCACTCGTGACCGCGTACGAGAAACCAACGCGCGGGATCGCCGCGCCGGAATTCTTGGCCGAGTTGCAGGCGGCACGTCTTCCCGGCACGGTCGATCTCTCGGACAAATGGCGCTCGTCAAACAGCATCCGCCGCGCGCGATGACCGGCACGCTGGCCCGGCTTTCGCCCGAAGCCTACGCCGAAAAGGTTCTTCCGCTCACTGCAGCTCTGTGGGCGAACGGACGCACGTTCGATGCGTACGTTGCGCAGACGCTCGAGCTGGCACGCACCGCGTACAGTAAGCGGCACTATGAGACGCTCGGCTTGCGCGTCGGCAAGAAAATCGTCGCCTCGTTCAAGCGATACCAGCGCATGGCACGATTAGGTGAGCACCGGCTGGCCGCAATCGGCATCGGCGCGGTCTTCACGCCGGTCGAGCAGCGCGGACGCGGCTACGCAAGCGCAATGCTCGCAATGGCGCTCGATGCTGCACGCGCTCAGCGCTTCGACTTCGCCTATCTGTTCTCAGACATCCATCCGCAGTTTTATAAAACGTTGGGCTTCGTCGAACTTTCGTCGCGGTTGATTACGTTTCGCGCGGACTCGTTGTCTCATAAGCGCTTGGACATCGCGACGCTTTCGCAAAAGGATTTGCCTGGGATCCGCCGCTGTTTCGATGCGACCGAGTCGCGGCGCGATTGGGGATTCGAGCGCGGACCGGCGTTCTGGAAATGGCTGCAAACGCGCATTGGACATGGGTCCGAACACGCCCGCGGACAGGCCGTGCACCTGGTCGCGCATCGCGGACGCGCGGTTGCCGCCTACGTTCTCGGGCAGCGCGAACCGAAACACGATGCATACGTCTTGGACGAGTTCGGCTTTGCAAGCGAAAAAGATCGCGCGTTGATCGGACCGTTGCTGCGAGCCGCCGCGGGTGACTTCCGGCGAATCACCGGATGGCTACCCCCGGAGAGCGTGCGCGATCTCTTGCCGCGCGGTTCGGTGCGCAAGCGAAAAGATGCGATTCTCATGATCGCGCCTTTGAGTTCGCGCGGCAAGAGGTTTCTGGAGCAAGCAAGAGCGACCGGAACAGCCGACGGCGTGTGGTCTACCGATCACATTTAGTTACGGGGCATTACTCACAAACAGATTTTGTTGTTTCGATTTGCCCGGCACGAGTGACGCCACGCGGGTTCCCAGCAGACGAACCGGCGTCCGTTCGACCTCCGCGCGGTGCAGACAGTGCACGGCTGAAACGAAGATTTGCCGAGCGTCCATGGTCGGCTCGGCAAGATTGGTTTGCCGAACGATGATTCGAAAGTCTGCCCGCTTTATCTTAATGCCGATCGTGCACGCCGACAGCCCCTCGCGCTCGAGTTTCTGAGCGAGTTCGAGGGCTTGTTCGCGCAAGACTTCGCGCAGTTGCCGCTCGTCGCGGACGTCGTACTCGAAGGTTTCTTCGGTCGAGATCGATTTCGTTTCGCGCTCGGGTTCGACCGGACGGCGATCGATGCCGCGTGCTAGGTCGCGTAACTCCATTCCCCAAGATCCGAAGATCGCGCGCACCCGCTCGTCCGAGAGCGCGGCGACATCGCCGATGGTTGTGACGCCGCGCTCAATTAGGCGAGCTTGCGTCTTCGGCCCGACGCCCCATAAAAGCCCGACAGGCAACGGCGCCAAGAACTCCGCTTCGCGTCCCGGTGCGAGCGTTTGCAATCCGTTGGGCTTGCATGAGTCGCATAAAATCTTCGCGACCATCTTTCCGCTCGCCACGCCCGCGCTTACGGTCAAACCCACCTCGTCGAGAATCTCGCGCCGAATCGTTTGCGCCAATTCGGCTGCAGCCTCGGTCGTGCAATCGCCGAGATCTACGAAGGCTTCATCCATCGATAACCCTTGCACGGCGTGATTGCGCCGTTCGAGGATGGAGAAGATCTGATGTGACGTGTCGCGATACTTCTGCATGTTCGGCCGCACGACAATGAGATCGGGGCACGCCTCCAGCGCGCGATAGAGCGGCACGGCCGATTTTACGCCGTAAGGCCGCGCTTCATACGAAGCAGTCAGCACGACTGCACGCCGGCTCGATCCCGCCACTGCAACCGGTTTGCCGCGCAATTCCGGATTGTCACGAATCTCGACACTCGCGTAAAACGCATCGATGTCGAAATGAGCAATCATATTTCGTGGCCGGCGCCTTTGAATATGGCGCGGATCGTTTCGACATTACGCGCATCGTCGGCTTCTTCTCCGGGCGTTTCGAGGATGGCGGTTTTCTCGCGCAGCTCGGGGCGCGCCGCGAGCGCGCGGAATCCGTCGAAGCCGATATTGCCTTCGCCGATGTGATGGTGACGATCACGGTTTCCGCCTAGCGGCACTTCCGTGTCGTTGAAATGAAACATTGGCACGCGCTCCAACCCGATGTGTTCGGCGACCTGATAGATGAACTCGTCAACGCCGCGCTGCGAGTTGATCTCGTAGCCCGCCGCCCAGGCGTGCGCCGTGTCGAGGCAGACGCCGAGCTGCGGATGACCCAGTGCTTTGACGAAGCGCCCGAGTTCTTCGAGCGTCCCGCCGCAGAGCGACCCTGCGCCCGCGGAGTTTTCGAGCACGAGCGTCACGCCGGGCGCTATGCCGGCCAGTGCCTGCTCCAGCAGGCGGCAGGCCGCAGCGAAACCTTCATCGCGGTCGCGCTTTCCGTACGATCCCAAATGCGTGTTGACGTAACGAATGCCGCCGGCTTCGGCGGCTTCCAAATCGTAGCGCAGCAACGCCAGCGAGCCGGCGGCGATCTTCTCGTTCTCGCTCGCTAGATTGATGAGGTACGGCGTGTGAATCGCGCATGGATCGATCCCGGCCTCGGCGCGCAGCGCGCAAAATGCTTCGAGCGCTGGGCGGTTGACCGGACTCGTTCGATAGCTGCGCGGATTGCTCGAGAAGATTTGGATGGCCGTGCATTTGACGCGCTTCGCGTACTCGATCGCGGCCGCATAGCCAGCCGAGACGCGCACGTGCACGCCGATTCGCACAACCTTTATTCCACCGACGCGGCAGCCGTCAGGTTGGCCGTCAACAGACCGAGTTCGAGCGGCTGGCCTTGCTCCAGTTCCATCGGCGGAAGATCGTCGAGCGAGCGCAGACCGAACGATTCCAAGAAGTCCGGCGTCGTCTTGTAAAGCACTGGTCTGCCGACGACGTCTTTCCGTCCGGCTTCGGCGATGAACACGCGATCGAGTAGCGTCGAAACGACGCTGTCGGAATCAACGCCGCGAATCGCCTCGATCTCGCTTTTCGTTACCGGCTGAAGATAAGCGACGATCGCGAGCGTCTCCAGCGCGGGCGTCGAGAGATTGGTACGCGGCGGAAGCAGATACGTTTCGACGACGTCGCGCGCCGAAGGCGCGGTGGCGAAACGATAGCCGCCCGCAACTTCGCGCAAGACGATGCCGCGCTCGGCATACTCGGCTTCGATACGTTGCAGCGCCGTCGCGACGTCGATCTCGGAGGCGTGCGTGAGTTTTGCGATCTCTTTGATCGGCAGCGCTTCGCTCGCGACGAAGAGCAGCGCCTCGATGGGGTGCTGGAGCCGGTCGATTTCCCCGTTCACGCTTTCGCCACCAGAAAGAGCCGAATGTCGTCGAACGGCGCTTGCTGATCGAAAGCCAGCCGCCGGCGCCGGACCAACTCCAGAACCGCCAGAAATGCAACCACGATCGATTCCCGTGTCATGCCCAATTCCTTGCAGATTGTTGAGAAGAGCACCTCGCGCTGTTCGCGCACGCGGCGCACGATGTAATCCATGGTGGCCACCAGCGTAAGGCGTTCCCGCGCGATCGTTCGCTTCTCCGGACGCGCGCTCTGCAGCATCGTCAAGAAGGCGTGCGTCAAGCGATTGGGATCGACGCGATAGCGCTGGCGAAGGTTGCCGTGCGGATCGCCGAAGTCGCGGAAAAAGTACGACGACGCTTCAAACTGCCGCCGCCGAAGATCTTCGCCGACCTCGCGATACTTGGAGTAGGCGATGAGCCGCTGCCGCAAACGCTCCTCGACGTCTTCCGGTGATTCGCCCTCGTCCAGAAATTCCGCGGGGATCGGCGGCAGCAGTGCACGCGACTTGAGAAAGACGAGCGTAGCGGCGATGACCAGGTACTCCGCGGCGACCTCGACGTCCAGCGTCTCCATCATCGAGATATAGGCGAGGTATTGCTCGGCCACTAGCGCGAGCGGCACGGTGGCGATGTCGAGCTGCCGTTCTTTTACCAGATGTAGCAGCAGATCGAGCGGGCCGTCGAAATTCTCTACGCTAACGCGCAGCGCATGGTCGTCACTGCCCTCAGGCGGCAAGACCGCCGGGGCCCCCGATTCGTTCACCAGTTTACTTTACGAGGACCGCTGCTCGGCAACCCTCGCGACGATGGGCACGTCGCCGAACACAGTGGGGTTGGCCAAGAGATAATCCTGCGCCATATCGATCAAGCGCTTCTCGTTGACGTATTTGAGCGACCGTTTCGCGGCTGCAACATCGAACCAGCGCGCCTCGTCCACTTCATGATCGTGATTCGCGGTATCGCCCGAGAGATAACGCATCAGATAAAACGTGACCGATTTCTTGTGCTTGAGATGGTTGAGATAAAACCAGTACGAGATGTCGCTGAGTTTGGTGACGATCTCGCTCCAGCAGCCGGTCTCTTCACGAACCTCGCGCAGGGCGGCCTGCTCGTGCGATTCCCTCGCTTCGACGTGCCCCTTGGGCAACGTCCAAATGCGCGCGGCGCCGCGGCCGATGAGCAATGCATCGTACGTAGACTCGCGCCGCCGGAGTACGAGCCCGCCGGCGGAAACCTCGTATTTGATTCGCACTTTGAGCCCCTAGAGGACTGGAAAGGCGCCCCCGCTGGGTCGCCTCCTATTACTTCGATTATAGCCGACGGGCCCAAGAAGAGCCTGCTACGGAGGCATCGTGCCGGGCGGTTCAGGGGGGCCTGCCGCGACCACCGGGTAGGGGCCCAGAGTTCGGCTCTCCTCCGCGGGTCCCGCAGAGAACGTGAGGGGGTGTAGCTGCCTGTGGCCGGGCAGGGCTGGGGACCCGTCGCATGCCCGGAGGCGTCAACCGATATCGGTAGGGGCGGCCGCCCCAGAGAAATCTCCGAAACGTCGGCCCTCAACGTCTCGGGCGGCACGTCCACCGGCTCCGGCGATAA
>CAAGKR010100429.1_pt1 | contig 10823 bp, 10 predicted proteins | sample 2556971 | NCBI WGS metagenome assembly CAAGKR01 (sample SAMEA5207829, study PRJEB30636) | soil metagenome | biome: forest; feature: boreal; material: soil | place: USA | collected 2011-09 | depth 1 m
ACGCCGCCGGGGATGCCGCGTTCGCGGTCTTTTACCCGCTTCACAATTCGCGTGGATTTGCCGCACTTTGGACAATCTGTGCTTTTTGACGTGTCCATTACCTTCTTACGATCTGCAGTCTTTGCAATCTTCGCCATTCTTTTCTCCCGATAGGACCGTCAATATGTAGTTGCCGCTCATAATCTTACATCAGGCCGCAACAGCCGTCATGCCACTGCGGCCCTCCGACCAGACTCGCCGCATTTGAAGAACCAGGAATCAGTATTTTTTGCTATCTGGGCGATTGACACGGACCGTCCCGAACTTTTAATGTAATAACGTATGCTGAATAGCCGACATCACCACCATCACCATCACGCGCACTGCGTGCGGGTGGGTGTGTGTAGCTGAGGCGATCAGGAAACATTCAGCAATCACAAGATCCGGCCCGCTGACGCGAATAACGTGCAGCGGGCTTTTTATTGTTCAGGGAGAAAGTGAATGGAAATCGACTTCGAAAAGATGCAAGGATTGACGCCGGCGATCGTGCAGGATGCGGATAATGGTGAAGTCCTGATGGTGGGCTTCATGAACCGCGAAGCCTGGGAGCGCACGCAGAACACCGGCTATGTCACATTCTACAGCCGCAGCCGGAACACGCTTTGGACCAAGGGCGAGACTTCCGGCAATAAATTGAGATTGCTTGCAGCCAGTACCGATTGCGACCGCGATACTCTTTTGCTTCAAGTCAATGTCGAAGGCTCCGGAGTAGTCTGTCACGAGGGCACGCGATCCTGTTTCACGAAGACGATCGCTGTGAAGCCAGCCGGCATGGAGACTAAACGATGAAAATCCGCATTGGCATTCCCAAAGGCAGCTTGCAGGACGCTACCTTGCAGCTTTTTGCGCAAGCCGGACTTCAAATTCATGTCAACGCGCGCTCTTATTTCGCCACGACCGGCGATCCCGAAATTGAATGTATGTTGATTCGCGCGCAGGAGATGGCGCGATATGTTGAACACGGCGCGCTGGACGCCGGCCTTACCGGCTTCGATTGGGTGATAGAAAGCGGCCTTCAGGTCGAAACAGTCGCGAATCTCAGTTATAACAAGCAGAGCCGGGGAAAAGTGAAATGGGTGTTAGCGGTGCCGGAGGATTCGCGATTTCAGCAAGCCAAAGATCTCAGTGGATGCATTATCGCCACCGAACTGGTGAATGTAACCAAGAGCTACTTTCGCAGCCGCGATGTTGAGGTGAAAGTGGAATTTTCATGGGGAGCCACAGAGGTCAAGCCTCCAATGCTGGCCGATGCGATTGTCGAAGTCACCGAGACCGGACGCTCCCTCAGGGAGAATCATCTTCGCATCATCGACACGGTTCTCGAATCGAATACACAAATTATCGCCAACAAGGTTGCGTGGACTGAGCCGGACAAGCGCCGCAAGATCGAAAATCTGGGACTGATGCTGCGCGGGGCCATGGAGGCGAAGGAGCGCGTTGGACTGATGCTGAACGTCCGCAAAGAACACCTCGAGGGCGTGCTGGCGGTTCTTCCGGCATTAAAACGTCCGACAATTTCAACCTTGAGCGACCCCGAATGGCTTGCCGTGAACACGGTCATTGAAGAAGCAACCGCCTGGGAGGTAATTCCGCGGTTGAAAGATGCCAAAGCGCAGGGGATCGTCGAATATCCGCTGAACAAGGTGGTGATGTGATGCGGATATTGTCAGGCCGCGCCGCCGCCGCCCACGTCAGCAAGCTCGCTGAGCGTGGTTCGCAGTGCGCGGAAATTGAACCGACGGTAAGAGGCATTGTGGATGACGTTCGGCGTGGTGGGGATAAATCACTGCGCGGTTACGCCGAACGATGGGATGGCCTCGATAAGGGTTCCGCCTTCAGGGTGGAGGAAAAGGAAATTCAAGACGCGTGGAACGCTTCACCGGCTCGTCTGCGCTCTGCATTGCGGAAAGCCGCGGCAAACATCCGGCAATTCTGCAAATGGCAAAAGCCGAAAGAATGGAAACGCGGTTCCGGCGGCGTCTCTGTGGGACAGTTAGTTCGCCCTCTGGAATCCGTGGGATGTTACGTTCCCGGCGGGCGGTATCCGCTGGCTTCTACTGTGCTCATGACCGTGATTCCCGCGCAGGTTGCCGGAGTAAAAAATATTCGGATTGTTTCTCCCAAACCTCGCCCAGAAGTGCTCGCCGCCGCGGCCATGCTTGGAGTGAAAGAGGTCTATCGGGTCGGCGGAGCTCAGGCGATCGCTGCATTGGCATACGGCACTGAAAGTATCCCGCGCGTTGATAAAATTGTGGGGCCGGGTAACAGTTACGTCACCGCGGCGAAGAAATTGGTTTCTTTCGATTGCGCGATTGACTTTCTCGCGGGCCCCACCGAAATTGTGGTGTTGAGTAACAAGGGAAGAGCGGAGTTCATCGCCGCAGACCTGGTGGCGCAGGCGGAGCACGATCCTGAAACGCTCGCCATTTTCATCACGACTACTCTGTCATTAGGAAAAGCGGTTGCTCAGTTTGCCTTGAAGTTCGCTGACTCCAATCCTATCGCTAAGGAATCGCTAAGCCGGAATGGAGCGATTCTGGTAGCGTCGTCCGAGAAAGAATCGCTTGATTGGGCGAATGCAATCGCGCCCGAGCACATTACCGTCGAGCGGAAACATTTGCCTTTCATCCAAAATGCCGGTTCGATTTTTGTGGGCGATTTCTCAGCGCAAGCCGCGGGCGACTACGCGTCCGGGCCGAATCATGTGTTGCCGACGGCCGGTGTTGCGCGATTCCGCGGAGGGTTGAGTGTGCTTGATTTCCTGAAAATTATTACGGTTCAGGACCTGTCCCGCAAAGGCTTGCGGCGTTTAGCTCCTACGATCGAATGCCTTGCCGAGACCGAGGGCCTGGCGGCACATGCGGAGTCGATTCGCGTGCGGAGCCGCCATGCTTAAGCCACGAGAGGCAGTGCGCAATCTGAAAGCGTATCACCCGCCGCTGGGCAATCGCCAGGGCCTGCGGTTGGACTTCAATGAGAACACCGTCGGTTGTTCGCCGCGAGTGATGCAGCGATTGCGAGAGCTCGATGCCGAGCAACTGGCGCGTTATCCGCAACGGGAACCGCTCGAAGCCGTCGTCGCTTCGCATTTGGGAATTCTTCCGGAAGAATTATTGCTTACTAACGGAACAGATGAGGCTATCCATCTGGTTTGCGAAACCTATCTTGAGCCGAACGATGAAGCCATTATCGTTGTGCCGACATTTTCCATGTATGAAATTTATGCAGCTGCAACTGGAGCGAAGGTGATTGCTGTGCCTGCGGGCGAGGAGTTCCGTTTCCCGCTGGAAAGCGTTCTTGCTCACATCAATGAACGTACCCGCCTGATCGCGGTTGCGAATCCAAACAATCCGACGGGCATTCTGGCTTCAGCGAAGGACTTGCTGGAAATCGCAGCGGCCGCGCCTCATTCGGCGCTGCTGGTTGACGAAGCGTATTTCGAATTTTGCGGCGAGACGCTGATGCCTCAAGTTCGAAAGTTTCCAAATTTGTTCGTGTCGCGGACGTTTTCCAAGGCTTATGGTTTGGCAGGATTGCGGATAGGGGTCCTCGCCTGCCATCCCGATCAAATGCAATTCGTGCGTCCTGTAAGCTCGCCTTATAACGTCAACTCAATCGCGCTCGCGTGCCTTCCGGATGCGTTAGCCGACCAGGCATATATTCGCGAATATGTGGAAGCTGTCATAGACGGGCGTGAACGGCTGGAGCGCGAACTTCGGGAGTGGGGCGTGCATTATTGGCCCAGCCGGGCGAACTTTGTGCTTATGTATTTCGGTTCCCATGCTTCAACTTTCATTTTGGCGATGCGCCAGCGTGGAATTCTGGTAAGAGACCGCTCCGGCGATCAAGGCTGCGCGGCCTGCGTGCGCATCACGATTGGATCGACGGCGCAAACCGATCAGATGCTGGCTGCGGTGCGGGAAGTCTTCGAGGAAATCGGCGTCCGCCAGAAGGTGCGCGGATGAGAAAAGCCACCATCAAACGGACGACTAAGGAAACGGATATCGCCCTCTCTTTAAATATCGATGGCAAGGGCCGCTATAAGATTGCTACCGGCATACGTTTTTTCGATCACATGCTGGAACTCTTCGCGCACCACGGCGCGTTTGACTTACAACTTCGTGCGAAAGGCGATCTGGATGTGGATCAGCATCATACGGTCGAGGATATTGGAATCGCGCTGGGACAGGCATTCGCCGAAGCGTTGGGAAGCAAGCGCGGAATTCTGCGGGCGGGATATTTTATTATGCCGATGGATGAAACTTTGGCGCTCGCGGCAGTCGATTTTTCGGGACGAACTGCCGCAGTGATCGATGCCAAAGTTAGAACGCGACTGGTTGGAGATTTGCAATCCGAACTCGTGTTTGATTTTTTTGAAGGATTTGCACGCGGTGCACACGCCAACGTTCATGCCCGCATTCTCTACGGCCGCTCCAATCATCACAAGATCGAAGCTATCTTTAAGGCGTTTGCGCGTGCCTTGCGGGCGGCGTGTTGGCGAGACCGCCAAATGGCGCGCTTACTGCCCAGCACTAAAGGCCTGCTCTGATGATCGCAATTGTGGATTACCGCGCCGGAAACCTGACTTCGGTCAAGAAGGCGCTCGACCAAATCGGCGCGGACTCGCTCATTACAGCTGACCCCGCCGTAGTCTCGCGTGCGGAAAAAATTGTATTGCCGGGCGTCGGACATTTTTCCGCAACGTCTCATCTGACGGATTCAGGATTGCGTGACGCGATCGCACACTCTATTCAACGCGGCGTGCCTTTCCTTGGGATTTGTGTAGGCCTGCAATGGATGCTGGAATCGAGCGAGGAAGCCCCGGATGTGCCGGGCCTCGGAATCTGGCCGGGAGAATGCGTGCGCTTCCCTGCTTCGGTGAAGTCTCCGCATGTGGGATGGAATCAGTTGGAGTTTCGCGGGAAACCATCGCGGCTATTGCAAGGGATTCCGTCCGGCTCGTATGTCTACTTCACACACTCTTACCGCGTTCCTTTGCTCGCCGACACGGTTGCTGAATGTGAATACGGCGGAAGCTTCTCCGCGGTCGTCGAGCGCGATCATCTGTTCGGCGTGCAGTTCCATCCCGAAAAATCCGGAGATATTGGATTGAGGTTGTTGGACAATTTTTGCTCTTTAAGCGTCGCGGCCATTTCTGATTCAAAAGTTCTCACTGAACAAAATGTTGACTAAGCGAATCATTGCCTGCCTTGATGTCGACGCCGGACGGGTTGTAAAAGGCGTTCGTTTCCTGGACATCAAAGATGCCGGAGATCCCGCCGAGTTGGCCGCCGCTCACAGTGAAGCCGGAGCGGACGAAATTGTTCTGTTGGATATTTCAGCCACCCATGAGAAGCGGAATACTTTGCTTGAAACGGTGCGCCGGACTGCGCGTCAGCTATTTATTCCATTTACTGTCGGAGGAGGCGTTCGAACTCTGGAAGATGCCGGCTCAATCTTTGATGCGGGTGCCGACAAGATCAGTATCAACTCGGCGGCCATCGCCAACCCAAACTTAATTACGGAAATTGCCAATCGGTTTGGTTCCCAAGCAGCTATCGTGGCAATCGATGCCAAACGAGATGAGAAAACTGGCGGATTCGAAGCCTGGGTGCAAGGTGGCCGCAAGAGGACCGGAAAAGACGCCGTGACTTGGGCCAGACAGGCCGAGGATTGCGGGGCAGGAGAAATCCTGCTTACCTCCATGGACAAAGACGGAACCGGCGAAGGATTTGACTGCGTTTTAACCAAAGCCGTTGCGGATGCGGTGAGAATTCCCGTCATCGCCTCGGGCGGCGCGGGCAATGCCAAGCACTTTACCGAAGTTTTCCAGGATGGACATGCTGACGCCGCGCTGGCCGCATCAATCTTTCACTTCGGGCTGAGGTCTCTCGCCGATTTGAAACAACAATTGCAGCTCGCGGGAATTCCAATGAGGTGCTCGTGCTGATTCCATCCATTGATTTAATGGACGGCAAGATCGTCCAATTGGTGCAAGGCAGAAAGAAAGCGCTGGAGTTCGAAAACTTCGAGGAGTGGATCGAGCGCTTCTCGAAATTTCCTTTGGTGCAATTGATTGATCTCGACGCCGCTATTGGGACAGGAACCAACCACGTCCTGTTGCAACAGTTTTTGGATCGTCTTCCATGCCAGGTTGGAGGAGGGATCCGCTCCATTGAATCTGCGCGACAGATTCTGAGCATGGGAGCGAAGCGCGTCATTCTTGGATCAATGTTGATTCGGGATGGGAAAATTGACGTTGCATTCGCCGAGGGCATATCCGCTTCCGTGGGAGCGGACAGGTTGGTTTTCGCAATCGACTCAAAAGGTGGGAAAGTCGCCATTAGAGGATGGCGCGAACTGACTTCGATTCTGCCGTTGGACATGATCACGGCCCTCGATTCATATTGCGACGCCTTTCTGTACACACACATCGAAACTGAAGGCATGATGCAAGGCATTCCCTCCGAAGCAGTGCGCCCGCTTCGGGCTGGCACGTCCAAGCAATTGATTGTGGCTGGCGGTATTTCGACGAACGAAGAAATAGAGCAACTGCATGCGATGGGCGTGGACGCGGTGGTCGGGATGGCCGTATATACGGGAAAGTTGGCCCTTGATGCTCTTTCGCAAGGGGTGCATCATCGCATATAGATGATGCTTTCCTTACTATGTTGACATCAGTCAACTATTATGACATCATACCCCTTATGCGAACCACTCTTACACTCGATGATGACGTGTTTCACGAAGTGCGGGCCTACGCTGAAACTCGCTCCTTGGCGGTTGGGAAAGCAGTTTCGGAGCTTGTGAGAAGAGGGCTGCGAATCCCGACTCCCACGCGCAAAGTCAATGGCCTTATAGTATTCGATATCCCTCGCAGTTCGCACCCAGTTACAAGCAAAAGGGTAAAGCAACTCGAATCCGAACTCTAATGAAGCTTTTGCTGGACGTGAATGTCCTGGTCGCACTGCTCTGGCCCGATCATGAGGGGTATGACCGCGCGCAGGAATGGTTCGGGCGAAAGGCCCGGTCTGGATGGGCGACCTGCCCGTTCACGCAAGCGGGTTTCGTGCGAATTGTTTCCAACCCTTCTTTTTCCGCGCATGCCGTCACACCGACCGAAGCCATGCGCCTTTTGGCGGAAAATCTCAAATATCCAGGGCACACATTTTGGAAAGATGAAATTACTTTTGCCGAGGCCGTGCAGCCTTTTCAGTCACGGCTTAAAGGGCATCAACAAGTGTCGGATGCGTACTTGCTCGGCTTAGCGATGCATCAACGAGGTAAGCTGGCGACATTCGACAAAAAGATTGGGGCTTTGCTTTCCAAGAACACGGATTGGAACCATCTTGAGGTTATTGCGCAATAGTTCCGCGGTTCGATCCCTATAATTCGCTACAATTCCTTGGACAAATAATGAGCAATCCTGAACGATTCGCACCTGGCTGGCCCGGCATCCCGCCGCGCTGGACTTCCAGCGCCAAGACCGGAGTTGGCACGGCGCTGAATCAGCATAGCCGTGTGTGGTTCACCATCAGCCACGGCATTCTTAACGAAATTTATTATCCCCGGGTTGATCAGGCCTGCACTCGAGATTTGGGCCTGATCGTAACTGGTAACGATTTTTTTTCTGAAGAGAAGCGAGACTGTACTTTTCTAAACAGCGTTTCCGAACCCGGAGTCCCTCTCTACGAACTTACCAACACAGAAACGAAGGGCAATTATCGGATCGAGAAAGAAGTGCTCACGGATCCGTACCGCAACGTGGTGCTGCAAAAAGTTCGTTTTGTTCCCTTGCGCGGAACCATTGCGGACTATCGTTTGTATGCCGTGCTCTCTCCACACCTCGCCAACTGCGGCGATCACAATACAGGATGGGTTAGCGATTACAAGGGAAGCGCCATGCTTTTCGCCGACCACGATGGATACGCGCTGGCTTTTGGGTGTTCGACGCCGTGGCGAAAAATGTCTGTGGGATTCGTCGGCTTCTCGGATGGATGGCAGGATCTGTCCAGGAACCATGAACTGACGTGGGATTACACCCGCGCTGAAAACGGGAACATCGCACTTACCGGCGAGATTGATTTGCAGGCTTGCGGCGGGGAATTCGTGATGGCGGTCGGCTTTGGCGGAATCTGGTCGGAGGCAGGGCAACAGGTGCGCGCGACTTTGCTGGAACCATATGCCGACCTCCGCGGACACTATTTGAGGCATTGGGCCGCGTGGCAAGACACTCTTCTGCCGCTTGATGAGCCGCAGCGCGAGCGCGATTTATATCGTGCCAGCGCGGCCATGCTGCGTGTGCACGAATCAAAAGATTTTCTGGGAGGCATTATCGCCAGTCTTTCCATTCCATGGGGATTCAATAAGGGAGACGAAGACCTCGGTGGTTATCACCTTGTCTGGCCGCGCGATCTGGTGGAATCGGCATGCGGATTACTTGCTGCGGGTGCCGCAACCGACGCCATACGCGTGCTTCGCTACCTCGAGTCCACGCAAGAAGCGGATGGGCATTGGGCGCAGAACATGTGGCTGGACGGGCGCCCATATTGGAGCGGCTTGCAGATGGATGAGACCGCATTCCCCATCCTGCTGATTGACCTGCTGCGCCGCGAAGCATCCCGGGATTTGGGCGATCTAAGTCGATGGTGGGAAGTCACGCGGCGTGCTGCCTCGTTCCTGATCCGGAATGGTCCAGTCACTCAACAAGACCGTTGGGAGGAAGATTCCGGGTACTCTCCGTTTACCTTAGCAGTTGAAATTTCGGCGTTGCTGGCAGCCGCAGATTTGGCAGATGCGATCGGGCAGAAACAAATCGGGGCATACTTGCGCGAAACCGCCGACAACTGGAATGACAATATCGAGCGGTGGATTTATAGCGCGAATACCGTTCTCGCAAATCAGGTTGGCGTTGAGGGGTACTACGTTCGCATTGCTCCGCCCGAAAGCGACGGCGCAGCCTCTCCGCTCGAAGGATTTGTTCCGATCAAGAACAGGCCGCCCGGAGAGAGCCGCGGATCGGCCGAGGATTTAATCAGTCCAGATGCATTGGCGCTCGTACGTTTTGGACTGCGCGCCCCCGACGATTCTCGCATTTTAAATACCGTCAAAGTCATCGACTCCATATTAAAAGTGAAGCTGCCGCAAGGACCGTGTTGGTACCGCTACAACGGAGATGGCTACGGCGAACATGATGACGGATCGCCATTCGACGGCACGGGAGTCGGAAGACCGTGGCCTTTGTTAGCTGGCGAGCGCGCACATTACGAACTGGCCGCGGGAAAGCCTCAGGTGGCAGAAGAGTTGCTGAAAGTCATGGAGTATTCAACCCAGGGAACCCGCCTGCTTCCAGAGCAGGTATGGGATGCCCAAGATATTCCGGAACGCGAATTGTTTTTTGGAAGACCCTCAGGGTCGGCGTGCCCACTGGTTTGGGCTCACTCCGAATACATCAAACTGCGGCGTTCGTTAAGAGACGGAAAGATTTTCGATCAGCCTCCGCAAACGGTTCAGCGATATATTGTGCAGGACACAAAGTCCACGTACTTCGGGTGGCGATTTAACAATAAGACCAGGAGCATGCCGCAAGGAAAACAGTTGCGGTTGGTTTTGTTGTCTCCCGCCCGGGTTCATTGGAGTTTTGACGGCTGGTGGACAGTCCAGGACACAGACACACGAGACACTGGCCTGGGAATGTATGCGGCCGATCTGCCAAGTAGCAAACTCGCGGCTGGCAGTGAGATCGTCTTCACTTTTTTCTGGCTCGAAGCGCAGCGTTGGGAGGGAACAAATTTTTCGGTGGTGGTTGAAAACAGTCTCTAGAATTCCGCTGGAAGAGGCCGTCCATTATTTAGGGCTCGGCTGGGGGAAGACGAAATTCCCGACGCTCATTCTCCCGTATAGATCAACTCCACCACCGTGCAATCGTCGTTTAGCGGAGTGCCGCCGCAAAAATCCGCTACGGCGGAAAAGATGTCTTCAAGAGTTCCCTTCTTGGCTGCCTGTTCGAGACGTTCGTTATCAAAAAAATCTCCGACCGCATTTTCCGCTTCGGTCACTCCATCTGTAACCATCACCAACCGGTCGCCCGGATGCAAATTGCAGCGGTCACTCTCATAGGCCGCATCGGCTAACAACCCGACCGGTAGATTACCGTGTCCCGGACGAATAATTTCATTGTTACAAACCAGCAGCGGAGGCACGTGCCCGCAATTTACATATTCCAATTCGCCGTCCCGTTTAATCCGGGCAATGATCACGGTCGCATATTTCTCTCCAATATGCTTGTGGGTGAAAAACCGATTGACTGCGGCCACAATCTCGGTGAGTGGCATATGCGCGATTAACTGGGAGTAGATCATCCCTTGCAGAGTGGAAGCGAGCAGCGCCGCCGAGACTCCCTTCCCGCTAACGTCGGCCAGAACGACAGTCAGCCCGTCCTCAGTATTGACCGCATCAAAAAAATCGCCTCCGATTTCTTTGCATGAGAGATTCCTTCCGCCCAGACGAGCGAATGGAACTTCGGGAATGGTCACGGCCATCAATCGCTGCTGAATTCCCGCGGCAATCGAAAGCTCCTGCTGATAACGCCGGGACGTTTCCTCCGCCTGCACCAGGCGTGCGTTTTCAATTAGCGATGCCGCTTCAGTCGCGATCGCATGGAGAATGTTATTGCTCACCGTGGAGATATCGCGCGATGCGAAACGGGAATCGACGTAAAGCGCGCCCATCACCTCGGCGGACATTGAGGGCGCATCTACCGCTTCCCGCGTCGTTTGGACCTG
>CAAGKR010349722.1_pt1 | contig 10823 bp, 10 predicted proteins | sample 2556971 | NCBI WGS metagenome assembly CAAGKR01 (sample SAMEA5207829, study PRJEB30636) | soil metagenome | biome: forest; feature: boreal; material: soil | place: USA | collected 2011-09 | depth 1 m
GAATCATACGAGGCATGCCCGATCTCCGCAAGCAAGACATAATTTGCGCGAAAATAACGCAGTTTTTCAGGGGGACTTGACATGGGATATTTGGGCCGATACTGCTTTTGTGATGTCCGCTGCGGCCGCCATGGTTGCTCCTGCGATACCGGGAGGCACTTTGCTCAACAGCAAAGTGCTCATTCTCAATCGTACATACCTGCCCGTTCACGTTACCTCAGTAAAACGCGCATTTGCGCTCCTTTACCAAGGTGTAGCCAGGGCAGTGGACGAGCAATACCACACCTTCGACTTCGATAGCTGGCGCGACTTGGCGGTCGAGGTCGAGCACGAGAAGCTCGGCGTGGTTGACGGATTCATACGGGTCCCGCGAGTGCTGCTGCTGACCGCGTACGAGCGCGTGCCTAAGCGTCACGTGCGATTTTCCCGCTTTAACATTTTCGCGCGCGACGGGAACGCCTGCCAATATTGCAACAAGCGCCTTCCACGCACTGAGCTGAATCTAGATCACGTAATTCCGCGCTCGCGGGGCGGAATGTCAACCTGGGAGAATATCGTCTGCTCGTGCCATCATTGTAATCGGCGCAAGGGCGGCCGCACGCCTGAAGAGGCCGGGATGCTGCTGGTGCGCAGGCCGCGCCGTCCGGAATGGACGCCGTTTTCATCCGAAATGTTCAGCTTGCGCCGTTACCGCGAGTGGATGCCGTACCTTTCTCAGGTCGATAGCGCCTACTGGAACACGGAGCTTATTCAGGGCTGAGCCGATATCGTGTGCCCTTAAAGGGCCTCCGCAGGCTGAGAAGGCTGAGATCCACAACTAGCTGCGGTCACCAGTATCCGCGTACACGATATGTTGGGGTTGCTCTTGATCCTTTGAAGTAACTTTGGGAAGCTTCGTGGGGTTGGTGGTGTGGTGGAGGCGATGGCAGTATGCGTCTTAAGAGCCTTGAATTATTAGGCTTCAAATCCTTTCTCGATTCGACGACGATAAGCTTCGCAGCCGGGATGACGGCAGTGGTCGGTCCCAACGGATGCGGCAAGTCGAACGTGGTTGACGCGATCCGATGGGTTCTGGGCGAGCAGGCGCCAACGCGGCTGCGCGGCAAGAGCGTCGAGGATCTGATATACGCGGGCAACGATTCGAATCCCGCGGCTGGGATGGCCGAGGTCTCGCTGGTACTCGAGGCTGAAGAGGGCAGCCATCTTCCACAACCATACTCGGCGCTCAGCGAAGTCGCCGTCACGCGCCGAGCCTACCGTTCGGGCGAATCCGAATACTTGCTCAACAAGATTCCGTGCCGCCTGAAGGACATCACCGAGTTCTTCATGTCGGCACAAATCCATAGCCGCGGCTACTCTCTAATCGAGCAAGGCCGGATCGAAGAAATAATCCAGGCCAAGCCGCAGGAAGTGCGCACGCTGGTCGAGGAGGCTGCGGGACTCTCGCTGTTCAAGGGACGGCGTGAGATGAGCGAGCGCAAGCTCGAACGGGTGAAGGAAAATCTCGCGCGGGTCGACGACGTGCTGAGCGAGATCGAGCGTCAACTGAACTTCGCCCGGCGCCAGGCCAAGAAAGCCGAAACCTACAAAATCATCAAGGTTGAACTAAGTGAGCTCGAACGCTTCGCGGCATCGCGGAGGCTTATCGACCAACGGGAAGAGTTGGCGCTACAGACCGCGCGGGACGCGGATCTAAGGTCGGCGCTGGAGGCCGCGCGTGAAGCGGTCGCGGCGATGCAACGTGAAGTCGAATCGGCGTCGTCGGCCGCTCAGGATGTGCGGGCGGAGCTGGGCGGGTCGCAGCGCGAGCTCGAGAATCTGCGCGCGGGGGCGCAGGAGCGTGCGCGTACGCGCGAATTTCTCGAGCGCAGGCTGGCCGCGATCGATACGCTCGAGCCAGGTCTGCGCACGCGGCTCAGCGAACTCGAAGCCAAGGCGACCGCCGCGCGCGGAAATCGTGCCGCGGCTGGCGCCCGTCTCGCGCGCGAACTTGCCGAAGGCGGCGGTGACGGGGACGGGGCGCTCAAAGAAATCACGGCAAGGAACGAAGCAGCGCACAAGGAACTGAAAGCGGCCGAGCGTCGCGCCGAAGAATTCAAGGACGACTTGTCAGACCTGGTGCGCGAGGCTGCGGTTATTCGTGGACGGCTGGCGGACCTGACCGGCGAGCGCGCCGACCTTGAAGAACGGCTGGGTGCGACTGACGCCGAGTCGCCAACCCTCGCGCAGAATGTCGAACTGGCGAGCGACCTGATGCGCTCGGCTGAACAGGAGCTCGAGTCGTGCCGTAGCGCCGCCAACGAGTTCGACGTGGCGCGGGCCGAAGCGGCCGAGCGCGAGATTGAAGCACGCGGCGCGCTCGAACATCTTGGCGCGCGAATCAAGGCGCTGCAGACCGGGCTCAACGCGCGCACCGAGCCGGCATCCTCGCATCAATCGAATGCCGCGAATGCCGCCGGAATTCGCCTGCGCGGCGTACTCGAATCGCTCAACGGCGATCGTCCCGCGACCGATCCCGCCATACTGAACCAGGTGATGCGCGCGCCGCTCGCGCTCGAACCCGCTCTGAAAGCCGTGCTCGGCGATCAGATGGAAGCGGTGATCGTCGAGTCACCGCAGTTCGCGCTGCGTGCGATCGAAATCCTGAAAGAGAATCGCGGTGGCCGCTTGAACTTCGTGCAGCAGCCCGACTCGCAGATGATAGCTCATCGGGCGATCGAGGCGCCCGGTATTGCCGGCCGGCTGGTCGATATGATCGAAGTCGAAACGCGCTTCGCGCCGGTCGCCGAGGTGATGCTCGGTCATGTGATGCTGGCCGACGACCTGCGCTCGGCGCTTGCCGCGTCGAACCTCAACGGTCACAGCACGGTCTTCGTCACGCGCGAAGGTGACTTGGTGTGGCCGGGGCGCATAATAAGCGGCGGCAGCGCCGAAGACACGACGTCCGCACAGATAGATTTGGTGGCGGTCGAAGCCGAGATGCGCGAGCTGGCGCGCGCCGAGCAGGAGTATCACGCCTGCAGCGACCAAATGGCGGAGATTCACCGGCGTCGCGAACTCGCGGACTCGGAACTGGCCGAGGCGCGAAATCGTGCGCGCGAAGCCGAGCGCCTTTGCAACCAGCGTCGCGACGCGCTCGCGCGCGCCGAGCAGGCGGTCGCGTTATCCGAAGCTCACGCGGGCAATTCGCGCCGGCGGCTGGGCGAGATTGCCGAACTGGTCATCAACGCCAACGTACGGCTCGAAGAATTGGCGATCGCGGAGCAGAATTCGCGCGAACGGCTTCTCGCGCATGGCGCCGAAATCGCGGCGCGGCGCCTCGAGTCAGAGGAAATTGGCGCGGCGATGCTCGAAATCGCCTCCAAGGTCGAGGCGCGCAAGTCCCATCTGGCGGCGCTCGAAAGCGAACTCACGCATGCGCGGCGCGAAGTCAAAGATCTGGAAGCGCAGTTCGACGAGCATGAGGTGGCGCTCGAACGCGCACGGGTCGAACGGGCGGAATTCGAGCGCGAACTGGAAACTCTTTCCGCACTGGACGCCACCGCGCGGACTCGCGAAGCGGGACTCGAAAGTGAACTCGCGCTCCTTAGGACTGAATGCGATGCCTCGGAGCAGGCGCTCGAAAAACGTCGCGCCGACTACAAGCAGGCGCAAGATGTGCTCGCGGCGCTCGACTCGGAAGCGATCGAATGCGGTCTCAAGCGCGAACGCGCCCGTGCGCTGAACGAAGAATTGTCGCGCGCATTTATCGAAAAATTCGGCGCCGAATTCGACGCGATGGCATCGGAAATAATTCCCGCACTCGACGGACGCGACGGCGCGCTTGACGAGGCGAGAATCGTCGAGCTGCGCGCCAAGATGGAACGAATCGGCGAGGTCAATCTCGCGGCCGAAAGCGAAGTCAAGGAATTGGAGGAACGCGCGGGCGTTCTCGGTAGCGAGCGTGCCGACTTGCAATCGGCGCTCGATGACTTGATCAAGACGATCACGCATCTGAACCGCGAGGCGCGCAAACGCTTTGCCGAAACTTTCGCGGGCGCCGCCAAAAACTTCGAAGAGCTGTTCCCCAAACTGCTGCGCGGCGGCAAGGGACGCCTCGAACTGACCGAGGGCGGCGACGTGCTCGAGGCCGGGGTCAATATCCTGGTGCAACCGGCCGGCAAGAAGGTCAAGGAGATCGGGTTGCTGTCGGGAGGTGAGAAGGCACTGTCCGCGTTGGCGCTGATATTCTCGTTGTTCCTCTTAAATCCGGCGCCATTTTGCGTGATGGACGAAGTGGACGCACCGCTCGACGAGTTCAGTCTCGCCGCGTTCACCACCCTGATGGGCGAGCTCAAAGAGCGCGCCCAGTTTATCGTGATCACGCACAATCAGCGCACAATGCAGCGCGCCGATCAGATTCACGGCATCACGATGGATCGTCCGGGAGTGTCGCGGATCATCTCGCTGCGTATCCCGCAAGCCGCGTAGGTGGCCCAACAGTCGCGAGAAAAGAGGCGCCGAGGCTCGATGCCCTAATTCCTCTCCCTGTAAGGGAGAGGAATTAAGAAGGACCTGTGATTAGGTTCCGATTTCGCGCGCGACTAGATCAGGCTGTAGCCGCTGCCCTGGCGCTCGAAGCCAATCCCCTGGCCCTTCTCGATTAGGCCGTACTGCTTGAGCAGTGGCTGACTATAGGTGACCAGTCCCGTGACCTTGTCGATTGGCTCGGTCGCGAGGAGCAGCGTCGCTTGCGCCATCCATTCGACCGGCTCACCCGACGGATCGTCCGGTCCTTTCACCAGATGGTGATGCACGGTGCCGGGGGTCGCAACGACTTGCGACGGGGACACGCACGTCACGGAAATCCCGTCGTCGTAAACTTCTTCCGCGAGACCTTGTGTGAAACGCTCGAGGGCTGCCTTTTGCGCGCCGTAACAGACGCCGCCGCGAAACACGGTCGCAGTCTTGTAGGGTCCGCGGCCGGGTCCGATCGCGGCGCCCGATGAGATGTTCACAATCGATCCTGACTTGCGCGGGATCATGTCCTTCAGCACCAGATGGCTCATCATGTAGGGCCCGTGGACGTTGACCGCGAACGATCGAATCCAGCGCTTGGGCGGATAATCTTTGACCTCGATGAAATAGGTCACTGCCGCGTTGTTCACCAGTACCTCGACCGGACCGTAGAGCTTGTGGGTCTCGGCCACCAACTTCTCGCAGTCGGCCTCCGACGAAACATCGCAAGCGACAGCGCTCGCGATTCCGCCTGCCGCTTCGATAGCGCTGACGGTCGTTTCGAGCGAGCCTTCCAGCGGATGCTCGCCTTCTTTGAGCGTGCGCGCCGAACACACGACCTTGGCGCCTTCCTTGGCGAACAAATCCGCGATCGCCTTGCCGATACCGCGGCTGGCGCCGGTCACGATTGCAACCTTGCCTTGCAGCTTGCCCATTAACGATCTCCCTTCGGGACTGCGCGTCCTTCGAGCGTTAGAATTGTCGCGTCGAGTTGTTTCATCTTATAGCGATATCGACACCTCGTCAGCCACCGCCTCAATCGAGGAAAAACCGCGCACCAGTTTCCGCGCGTCCGCACGACTGTTATTCTCGGACTGACTTTCTTGCGGATCGGGTAGGATTTTCATCGTGCATTCCCTTGATATTGCGCTGGCTCTGCTGATTTCCGTGGGCGGCTCCGCGGGCCTGATTTTCATTGGCATCCTGATCCAGTGGAGTCTGCGCAAGGCGCATCCTTCGCGCCCGCCGGTGGAAGCAGTTTCCCTCGAGGTCGAAGCACCGCCATCCGAGCCGTCGCTTCCGAAGCCAACTCCCGAAATTGCCGCGCCGCCGGCCGAGTTCGAACAGGTCGAGGAAGCCCCGGAAGAAGCTCCGGTAGAGCCGCATCCAACGCCAGCGGTGAGTGCTGAAAGGGCGCCGGTAAGGATAGGACTCGGGCTGCGCAAAACGCGCGAGAATTTCCTGGCCCGAATTCGAGCCGCGATTACGGGTAGCGCCAAGGTTGACGAAATCTACGAAGGTCTCGAAGAGGCTCTGATCGCGGCTGATGTCGGAGTGCAGGGCAGCATGAAAATCGCGTCGGCGGTGCGGGTGCGGCTGGGTAACGATAGCCGCACCGACGCAATCCGCGACGCGCTGAAAACTGAGATTGCCTCGATTCTGATAGCCGCGGAGCGCAAACCCGCGGCGACGCCGCCCGGCTCGCCGCTGGTAATCATGCTGGTCGGGGTCAACGGAGTCGGTAAGACCACAACCGTCGCCAAGCTCGCTGCGTTGCTCAAGGCCGAGCGAGGCAGCGTGATCGTCGCCGCCGCCGACACTTTTCGCGCCGCCGCAATCGAGCAGCTTGAAGTGTGGTGCAATCGGGTCGGGGTCGACATGATCAAACAGTCGCAAGGCTCCGACCCCGCCGCGGTCGCCTTCGACGCGGTCAAGGCCGCGATCGCGCGAAGGGCGAGCACTGTCATAATCGACACCGCCGGACGCCTGCAGACCAAAGTCAACCTGATGGAAGAGCTGAAAAAGATCGCACGCGTGGTCGGTCGCGAGCTTCCCGGCGCGCCCCATGAGACCTGGCTCGTACTGGACGCGACGACCGGTCAGAACGCACTCAGCCAGGCAACGATATTTGGCGACGCGGTCCCAATCACGGGGGTGGTGCTGGCCAAACTCGACAGCACCGCGAAGGGTGGGGTAATCGTCGGAATCGCGGAACAGCTCAAGATACCGGTGCGATACGTCGGACTGGGCGAGAGACTCGAGGATTTGCGCGAATTCGATCCGCGCGAATTTGTCGAGGCGCTGTTTGCAAGCGATGCCGAAGGAGAGCAGAGTTCCAGCGGTTCTTATGCGGCTTGACAGGCCAGATTATCCAAAATTAAACTAAAGGTAGAAGTTTTCGACCATGACGACAGACGTTCTCAAGCAGCTCGACGACCGAATTCAAGCATCAGTAGCGCGAATCAACCAATTACGTAAGGAAAACGAGCAGCTTTCGCAAAGGCTGGCCGAGGCGGAGAAACGCAACGCGGACACCGCCCAGCAGATAAAGCAATTGCACGCCGAGCATGCGCAGCACGAAAACGAGCGCAACGACGTTCGCAGCCGGATTGAAAAAATTCTGTCCCGCTTCGACGGTATCGATCTGGGCTGACTATGAAAGGCGTCAACGTCCAGATCATGGGCCAAACCCTGGTGGTCGCCAGCGACGCAGGCGACGAATGGGTCAAGTCCGTGGCTGAGACGGTGGACGAAAAGATCAAGGATATCCGCGCCGGGTCCCAGACGGTAAGCTCGGTTAATCTGGCGATTCTGGCTGCGTTAAATTTCGCCGACGATCTCGAGCGCTTGCGCCGGGAGCATCAGGAGCTGATGGATCGAATCGCGGCGATGAATAAACGGCTGTCCGAGGCTATCGACGGCGAATGAACTCGCTGGTCGTCATAGCGCGCGGGACAGTCGAGAGGTGACCGGTTTGAGAACGGGGGCGGGAATTGTGAATCTCGAGGCTGGCCTACGCGCGGTGCTTACAAGCATTGGGGCGTGCGATATTTTTTTGGAACCGCAACAAAGGCGAACGGCCGTTGACAGTCGCGCGCGCGGCTGGCCGCGGCAACATCCCGGCTGGCAGCCGGATCGAGAAGCGTGCGCATCGGCGCGCGGAGAATGAGTAGATAGTCCCGCTCCCGCCATGGAAATAGACCGTGGCGGACGAAAAGAAAAAGTTACGCGCTGTCCTTGGCGAGTGCCGAAACGCCCTCGACGAGCAGCGATGTATCGCGGTTTCAGCGGAAATCCAGCGCCGCGTTATCGCGTGCGATTTCTTTTCGACCGCGTCCGCGATCGTACTGTACGCAAATCTCGGGAATGAAGTTTCAACCGATCTTATTCTGAGCAGCGCGCTCGCGAGCGGCCGCCCGGTATTTTTCCCGCGCGTCGAGACGTCGCCGGGCACAATCGTCGCCCGCCGGGTTCGCGATCGCTCCGAGCTTAGCCGCGGCGCGTTGGGAATCTTGGAGCCGGCGCCGAGCGCCGAACCGCTGAATCGCGAAAAGTTCACGCGGAAAAAATTCGCAAAAATCCTCGTCTGCGTTCCTGGCCTTGGTTTCGGACCCGAAGGTCAGCGCCTTGGCCGTGGCGGGGGCCATTATGATCGTTTCCTGGTGAATTTTGGCCTGGAAGCGATCACTGTGGGGCTCGCTTATTCATTCCAGCTGCTCGATCGAATCCCCGAGGAGGGACACGACCGGCGGCTCAACTTCATTGTGACCGAGTCCGATGTCCATCGAGCCTGCGAAGCGCCACTGCTGGCTGATGAGACACGGACGAAGGAGGTAAACCCGGGTGGCATTACTGATGGCAATCCTGGGATTCATAGTTGGTGGCGCGGTCTTTTTCATTTGGGGGATAACGAAACAGCGTAACGACGCCGTTAACCTGGAGGCCGCGCGCACTCAGGCCGAAGAAATAACCAAGGAGGCTCAAACTCGGAGCGGACTACTACTGAAGGAGGCCGATCTCAAGGCCAAGGACACTATCGTCGGCGCACGGGCCGAAGCGGAGCGGGAGATCCGGGAGCGCCGTCGCGAGATTGTCGCGATTGAAGCAAAGCTCGAAGCACGCGAGGAGACTTTCGAGAAACGGCAGGAGGCATTTGAACGGCGCGAAGCGGATTTGAACCGTCGCGATCAAAGCCTTCGCGCGCGGGAGAAAACTTTCGGCGAGAAAGAAGAGCAGCAGCAGGCGCTGATCGACGAAGCGCGCTCGAAACTCGAAGCTGTCGCGGGCCTGACCCGGGAAGAGGCCAAGCGCTCGCTGATCGAGGAAATGACCGGACAGGCGCGCACCGAAGCCTCCAAGCATATCCGGATCGTCGAGGAAGAGGCGCGCGAGGAGGCCGATCGGAGGGCGAAACGAATCATCTCGATCGCAATCGAAAGGCTCGCGGGCGAATTCGTCGCCGAGCGCACGGTCTCGGTACTGGCGCTGCCCAACGACGAAATGAAAGGGCGGATAATCGGCCGCGAGGGCCGCAACATCCGCGCAATCGAAGCCGCCACCGGGGTTGATATCATTATCGACGACACGCCCGAGGCGGTGGTTATCTCATGTCACAATCCGATTCGCCGCGAGATCGCGCGGGTCGCACTCGAGCACTTGATCTCCGACGGCCGGATTCATCCGGGGCGCATCGAGGAAGTAGTGCGCAAGGCCGAGCAGGAAGTCGAGGAATCGATCCGCGAAGCCGGCCAGCGCGCGATAATCGAGGTCGGCGTCCACGGAATCCATCCTGAATTGGTCAAGTTGCTCGGGATGCTCAAGTATCGGTACAGCTACGCGCAAAACGTCCTGATGCATTCGATAGAAGCCGCATTCATCTGCGGCTCGATGGCGGCGGAGCTTGGACTCAACGAAAAGCAGGCGCGCCGCGCGGCGCTGCTGCACGACATCGGCAAAGCGCTGACCCACGAGGTCGAAGGCTCGCACGCGCTGATCGGCGGCGAGATCGCACGCAAGTACGGCGAATCGGCGAAGATCGTAAACGCGATCGCGGCGCATCATGAGGAAGTCAAAGCCGAGACAATCCTGGCGCCGCTGGTCGATGCGGCCGATGCGCTATCGGGCGCGCGGCCCGGAGCGCGGCGCGAAGTGCTCGAGAGCTACGTGAAGCGATTGGAAGACCTGGAAGCGATCGCCAAGTCGTTCAAGGGAGTCGAGAAGTGCTTCGCGGTGCAAGCCGGACGCGAGATGCGCGTGATCGTCGAGCCGAGCCAGGTCTCCGACGAGGATACCTCGATGCTCGCGCGGGAAGTTGCGCGCAAGATCGAAACCGACATGACCTACCCGGGCCAGATTCGGGTCACGGTCATCCGCGAGACCCGCGCGACGGAGCTCGCGAAATAGCTGGGCTGAGATCCTAAACGGAGGCCCGATCGCAAATACGGTCGGGCCTTCGTGCTTTACGGGCAATTGCGGCTAAAGGTATTATCGCCACGCGATGCCGACCACGCGCGAAGTTCTCGAGGAAACGATAGCTCTGGAAAAACAGAGCATGGCGCTATACGCGCGGTTCGCCAGGATGTTCGCGCGCGACCCGAGCCTGCAGGACTTCTGGTTCGGGATGGCGCGCGATGAGGCGCGTCACGTCGGCGCGCTCGACCTGGTGACAATCGTGCTCGAGCAGGAATCGAAGCTCGATCTGGCAAGTCCGATCTCGCTCGAAGACACGATTATCGTGCGGCTTCGCGAATTGCTCGCAAAGTCTCAACGCGAAGCGGCGACCGGGGTGCCGCTCGAGCGAGCGCTCGAACTCGCGCTCGAAGTCGAAGAAACCGAGCTTGAAGACCTGGTTTCCGATCTGCTGAAAGCGTTGCAGAATTCCGACGAGTACCAGCGATGCCTGCGGTTGCTGGTGCATGACCTCGGCGAGCTGAGCTATATGATCGAGCGCCACTGCAAAAGCCCGGGCCTGCTCGCGCGATGCGACGCGCTGGTTAATCGTCACGCGGAAACGCTTCGCCAATCGTCGGCCAAATAGCCCGAATGCGCCGCCGCGCGGTGGCGCGCGCGACGGGCGTTGAGTATATTTCAAGATCGCGCTGAGGAGTGGCCAAATTGGTAAGGCACCTGACTCTGGATCAGGCGATTGAAGGTTCGAGTCCTTCCTCCTCAGCCAATTCAATTTTGAGCGCGCCTAGAGCGGATTTCTGAGCGCGGATTTTTAAGTATACCGCGCGCGGTGCGCAACGATGGTCCCATCGTCTAGTGGTTAGGACACCGGCCTCTCACGTCGGGAACGCGGGTTCGACTCCCGCTGGGATCACCAA
>CAAGKR010529599.1_pt1 | contig 10820 bp, 8 predicted proteins | sample 2556971 | NCBI WGS metagenome assembly CAAGKR01 (sample SAMEA5207829, study PRJEB30636) | soil metagenome | biome: forest; feature: boreal; material: soil | place: USA | collected 2011-09 | depth 1 m
GCCCCGCCGGGTGGCTTTCTGGCGCTTGGGCGCCGATCGGACCCTCGCAATCCAGGCCCAGCCGCACGGCTTCACCGCCGGCTCGCCCATCCATGACCTTCGCATCCGAATGCCCCTGGATGGAGAAGGCATAGTCGAGCGAATCGTTTTCCGCGACGAGCTAGACGTCGTGGAAGGCAGCTCGCCGGAGCTTGTCGCCATGTGGCACTCGAGCGGCCTGCCTGAGATCCGGAACTCGGTCGGCGTTCCCTGGCGAGCCGGCGACAGGCGGATTGGCGCCCTTGTCGCTTACGACTCGCGGCGGGGATTCAACAGTGACGACATATGGGTGTTGCGGGTCGCGGCGATGGCGACCGGGCTCATGTGGCAGTACAGGGAAGCGGAGCTGAAGGTCGACGCCACCGCCGAGCGGTTGGAGCAGGCGGCAGTCGCCAGGCGCCAGCTGCTTGGCAACATAGCTTCGGGCGGAGATGAAGCGCGCCGCCGCTTCGCTAGCGCGCTCCACGATGATTCTTTGCAGCTGCTGACGGCCGCCGAGCTTCAGCTTGCGCGGGCTCGGACCGAAGGCGATGCGGATAAGCAGGGTGCCCAGCTCGACGAGCTCAAAGACACCCTCCAGAAGGTGGAGGATTCGCTGCGACGGTTGCTCATCAACGTGAGCTCGAAGGCGACCGACTTGCCTCTGGGCCTCGACGAGGCGGTGCGGACACGACTCGAGTCATTCCGCACCCACACGGGAATCGAAGCTGACATCGACCTGCGGCTCCCCAATCTCCTTCCGGATACTGTCGCGGCCCTCGCTTTCAAGAACATCTCGGAGGCGCTGACCAACGTGGAGAAGCACGCTCATGCAACGCGCGTCAGCGTGTCGGCTCACGCCGCTGATGGCGGGATCCGGGTGGTGATCGCCGACGACGGAAAAGGCTTCGTCGTCGCTGAAACGATGTACGTTCCAGGCCACCTCGGGCTGAGCGCCATTCGAGAGCGTTCGCAGCTGTCCGGCGGCAGATGCCGCATCGAGAGCGAGCCCGGGGCCGGCGCAAGGGTTGAGTTCTGGATTCCCCTGAGCCAATGAGCGCAGATCGACACGTTGAATTGGAGATTCGAGAGGAAGAACTAATGGAGAGGAGTTCCAGGTAGAGATGGCAGCCAGAGTCGCACCAACAAAAGTCGTCGCCACCAACGTCGTGGATCCAAGGGTCGTCGTCAGCGTTCTCACCGCAGTCAAGCGCGGAGATTTTTCGGCACGCCTACCCGCCACCTGGACCGGTTCCGCGGGCAAGGTGGCGAGCGCTTTGAACGACATCATCGAGTCCAACCAGCGCCTCGAACGCGAGCTCACGAGGCTGAGCAAGCACGTCGGCAAGGAAGGCCAGGTCAAACGCGCCGCGCTGGGCGATGCGGGCGGCGCGTGGGCGACGACGCTGGATTCCGTCAACGACCTGATCGGGGACCTGGTTCGCCCCAACAGCGAGATGGCCCGGGTAATCAGTGCCGTGGCGAACGGGGATCTCTCTCAGACGATGCCCATGGAGATCGACGGCCGTCGGCTTCAGGGCCAGTTCCTCGAGACCGCCAAGACCGTCAACACCATGGTCGATCAGCTCCGTTCGTTCAGCTCCGAGGTGACCCGCGTCGCCCGCGAGGTTGGCACCGAGGGCAAGCTCGGGGGCCAGGCCCAGGTCCCCGGGGTGGGCGGGGTCTGGAAGGACCTCACCGACAACGTCAACTTCATGGCCAGCAATCTGACCGGGCAGGTGCGCAACATCGCGGAGGTGACCACTGCGGTCGCCAACGGCGACCTCTCCAAGAAGATCACCGTCGAGGTCGAGGGCGAGATCCTCGAGCTCAAGAACACCGTCAACGTGATGGTCGATCAGCTCAACGCGTTCGCGCGTGAGGTGACCCGTGTCGCCCACGAGGTGGGCACCGAGGGCAAGCTCGGCGGCCAGGCCGAGGTCAAGGAGGTTGCGGGAGTCTGGAAGGAGCTCACCGAGAACGTCAACTCGATGGCCGGCAACTTGACCGGCCAGGTGCGCAACATCGCTGAGGTGACCACCGCAGTCGCCAATGGCGACCTCTCCAAGAAGATAACAGTCGACGCACGAGGCGAGATCCTCGAGCTCAAGGAGACCGTCAACCTCATGGTCGACCAGCTCAACGGCCTCGCCAACGAGGTGACCCGTGTGGCGCGCGAGGTGGGCACCGAGGGCAAGCTCGGCGGCCAGGCGGAGGTCAAGGGCGTGGGCGGGGTCTGGAAGGACCTCACTGACAACGTCAACTTCATGGCCAGCAATCTGACCGGGCAGGTGCGCAACATCGCTGAGGTGACCACCGCAGTCGCCAACGGCGACCTCTCCAAGAAGGTCACCGTCGACGTACGAGGCGAGATCCTCGAGCTCAAGAACACCGTCAACGTCATGGTCGACCAGCTCAACGCCTTCGCCAACGAGGTGACGCGTGTGGCGCGCGAGGTGGGCACCGAGGGCAAGCTCGGGGGTCAGGCTCACGTCAAGGGCGTGGGCGGGGTCTGGAATGAGCTCACGGAGAACGTCAACTCGATGGCCGGCAACTTGACAGGCCAGGTGCGAAACATCGCCGAGGTGACCACCGCAGTCGCCAAGGGCGACCTTTCCAAGAAGATCACAGTCGACGCACGCGGCGAGATCCTCGAGCTCAAGAACACTGTCAACGTCATGGTCGACCAGCTCAACGCCTTCGCCAGTGAAGTGACGCGCGTTGCACGCGAGGTCGGCACCGAGGGCAAGCTTGGCGGCCAGGCCGAGGTCAAGGGCGTGGCCGGGACGTGGAAGGACCTCACCGACAACGTCAACACGATGGCCAGCAACCTGACCGACCAGGTCCGAGGCATCGCCCGCGTGGTCACCGCGGTCGCCAAAGGCGACCTTAAGGGCAAGCTCAGCCTCGAGGCGAAGGGCGAGATCGCAGAGCTCGCCGACACCATCAACAGCATGACCGACACCCTCGCCGTGTTCGCCGACCAGGTCACCAGCGTCGCTCGCGAGGTGGGCGTCGAGGGCAGGTTGGGCGGTCAGGCCCGGGTGCCTGGAGCCGCCGGCACGTGGCGCGACCTGACCGACAACGTGAACCAGCTGTCAGCCACCCTCACAACGCAGGTGCGGGCCATCGCCGACGTGGCGACCGCTGTCACCAAGGGCGACCTCACGCGGTCAATCGGCGTCGAGGCAAGCGGTGAGGTGGCCGTCCTGAAGGACAACATCAACGAGATGATCGGCAACCTCAAAGCGACCACCGAGAAGAACCAGGAGCAGGACTGGCTCAAGACGAACCTGGCTCGCTTCACCCGAATGCTCCAGGGGCAACGCGACCCGACGACAGTCTCGAAGATGATCCTCTCGGAGCTTGCGCCGCTCGTCAACGCCGAGCACGGCGTGTTCTACGGCATGGTGGCGCCCAACGGTACCGAGGCGCACCTCGCCTTCCAGGCCGGCTACGCCTACAAGCAGCGCAAGAACGTGCCCACCGAGTTCCGGCTGGGTGAGGGTCTTGTCGGACAGTGCGCGCTCGAGAAGCGCCGGATCCTGCTCACCGACGTGCCCTCCGACTACATAAGGATCAGCTCCGGGCTGGGCGAAGCAAAGCCCATGAACATCATGGTTCTGCCGGTGCTGTTCGAGGGCAACATCCGGGCGGTGATCGAGCTCGCATCGTTCCAGAAGTTCAGCGCCATCCACCAGGACTTCCTCGACCAGCTCACTGAGAGCATCGGGATCGTGCTCAATACGATCGAGGCCAACAGCCGCACGGAAGACCTGCTCAAACAGTCGCAATCGCTCGCGAACGAGCTGCAGAGCCAGCAGGACCAGCTGCAGCACACCAACCTCGACCTCGCTGAGAAAGCACGTCAGCTGGCTCACCAGAACTCAGAGATCGAGCAACGCAGGGCGGAGGTGGAGGGTGCAAAGGCGCTCGTGGAGCAGAAAGCCGAGCAGCTCGAGATAACGTCGCGCTACAAGTCGGAGTTCCTCGCCAACATGTCACACGAGCTCCGCACCCCGCTCAATAGCCTTCTAATCCTTGCGCAGGAGCTCACCGACAACCCCGACCGCAACCTCCTCCCGAAGCAGGTCGAATACGCGACCATCATTCGTTCTTCAGGTACCGACCTCTTGAAGCTGATCAACGACATCCTCGACCTCTCAAAGATCGAGTCCGGGACGGTGGCCCTCGAGATCACCGATTGGCCTCTCGCCGAGCTGCCGCCGCTGCTCGAGCGAACCTTCAGGCACGTCGCCGAGGCGACGAAGCTCGGCTTCACGATTGACCTACGACCTGGTTTGCCAAAGTCAATACCGACCGACCCACAGAGGCTGCAGCAGGTTCTCAACAACCTTCTGAGCAATGCCTTCAAGTTCACCGAAAAGGGGAGGGTCCAATTCGCCGCGTGGCCCGCGACCTCAGGCTGGAGCCGAGACAACGAAAGCCTCAACCGAGCGGAAGGCGTGATCGGCATGAGCGTCACCGACACGGGCATCGGGATCCCGGTCGAGAAGCAGGGCTCGATATTCGAGTCCTTCGCCCAGGGTGACGGAACGACCAGCCGCAAATACGGTGGTACCGGCCTCGGCCTTTCGATCTGTCGCGAGCTCACCCGCCTTCTCGGCGGGGAGATCAAGCTCGAGAGTGAGCTGAGCCAGGGCAGCATTTTCACCGTCTACCTGCCGACGTCCATGACAGCTCAGCTGCATCATGCAAACGTCAATTCGACTAACGGGTCCGCGTCGGAGTCGCCCGACACCGCGTGGCAGAACGCCGCCGCTGCGGGATCCCGGAAAGTGGGAGAGGAAGAGCTGAGGCTGGGAAGATCGACAAAGAGCATCGTTGTCAAGGAGGTGAGATCGCCAGAACCGCTCCGAGAGGAGGTGGCGGCCATCCTCGGCACGGTCGGCAACAGGACCAGCAGCGGAGAGCAGGGATCGAGCGACCTGACCAGGGTGGAAGCGTCCCTCGCAGGCAAAAAGGTGCTTGTTGTGGATGACGACGTTCGCAACATCTTCGCTCTGACCGCAATACTCGAGCGACAGCAGATGGAGGTCTTCTCCGTCGATTCCGGCACCGAAGCGCTCGAAACTCTGGCGCAAAACGCTGACATCGACGTCGCCATCGTCGACGTGATGATGCCCGAGATGGACGGCTACGAGACGATGTCCAGAATGCGGGAGTTGCCAACGTTCAAGGAACGGCCGATCATCGCGCTGACGGCAAAGGCGATGAAGGGAGACCGCGAAAAATGCATCGAAGCCGGGGCGTCTGACTACGTCGCCAAGCCGGTCAACAACTCACACCTTCTTTCGATGCTGAGATCCTGGCTCAGCGTCTGACGGCAGCAGAGGCAAATGGCAGTCCAGACCGAGACGGCGACGAAATCGAACATCGAGGAGATCGAGGTCAAGCTGCTGCTGGAAGGCGTCCTCGGCTATCTGGCGCTGGGCCAGCCCGAGTCTCTGATCTTCAGCCTGGAGAGCAGCCGGTACGAGCCGGTGAAGGATGAGGCCAGCGTGTTCCACAAGGTCCGATGACGGCAACATCGCATACGAGGCACACGACGACCGGGGCGCCTGAGACGACGGTGAACATCCTGCTCGTGGATGACGATCCCACCAAGCGTTTCGCGCTGAAGACGATCCTGGCTCCGCTGGGCGAGACCATCGTCGAGGCCTCCTCGGGCGCTGACGCCCTGCGCCAGCTGTTGCGCCAGGAGTTCGCTGTAGTCCTTCTTGACGTTCGCATGCCGATCATGGACGGGTTCGACACCGCCCAGCTCATCCGGCAGCGCCCACGTTCCGAGTTGACTCCCATCATCTTTGTGACCGCTCTCGACAAGGCGGAGACAGACATGGGCCGCGGTTACGAGCTCGGTGCAGTGGACTTTGTTTTTGCTCCCGTGGTGCCGGCAATACTCCGGGCCAAGGTTGGAGTTTTCGTCGACCTCTACCGCGCACAGCAGGAGCTGCGCCGATACCGTATGCAGCTCGAGGAGCTGGTTGAGGAGCGGACCACCGCACTCACCGCGATCAACCGCGAGCTCGAGGCTTTCAGCTACTCGGTTTCACACGACCTTCGCGCTCCCCTGCTTGCTTTCGACGGTCTCAGCAAGGCCCTGATTGACGACTACGGCGATCGCCTTGACAGCCGCGCAAGGGACTACCTCCAGCGCATGCATGGCGCCAGCCAGAGGATGGGTGCGGTGTTCGACGGCCTTCAGTCGCTGTTCCGAGTGACCAGCGGAGAGATCCACCGTGAGCTGGTGGACATCAGCGCGTTGGCGACGGAGATCGCGGACGAGATGCGGCAATCGAACCCCGATCGCCAGGTAAAGGTGACCATCGCGCCAGAGCTGTCGGCTTCTGCTGACGCGCGACTCATGCGGATCCTGCTGGGCAACCTGATGAGCAACGCCTGGAAGTACACGAGCACGAGGCAAGACGCCGCTGTCGAGGTGGGCAGCGAGCTGGTCGAAGGCGAGGCGCGCGATTTCGTGAGGGACAACGGTGTCGGCTTCGACATGCTCTACTCGCACAAGCTGTTCGGCGCGTTTCAGCGCCTCCACAGCCTGAGTGAGTTTCCAGGAGCGGGAATTGGCCTTGCCACAGTGCGCCGGATCGTGAACCGCCATGGCGGAAGGTGCTGGGCAGAAGGCGCCGTCGGCGAGGGGGCGACCTTCTACTTCGTCGTCTGACACTTAGGTTCGGACCAAGAGCCGGACCAACCCCTCCCCACTTGTAGGGAGGGCGGCCTTCCTTTGGGGACCCCACGCCGGAAGCGTGGGGCGGGTCGCCGGGTGGGGGCTGGGTGGACCTCGTAGGTGCCGCGTTGTAAAGGTGGATGGCGACTAGCCGAACCTTGAGTCGCGCCGTCGCACGAAGGCGCGCGCGCCCGATACACCTGCTGCGGGCGGTCTCCCTGGCCAGCTTGCTGGTGGGGTTCGTGCTCATTCTCGCCTTCGCGTACGGGATGTGGCATGGGTTCGCCGAGCAGCAACAGCTGAACCAGCAGTGGCAGCAGCAGGGCATGCAGGACAAGGTTCCCGTCGGCGCAGCTCCCATCGACCACAAGCTCCTCGAGCACCCTGTCAAGGGGATCGACTTCGCGATCAGCGTGCCGAGGCTGAAGTACTTCGCGGCGGTGAGAGAGGGAGTCGACGGCACGATCCTTTACTCGGGACCCGGCCACTACCCGGGAACGGTTTGGCCGGGCGATCAAGGGTCGGTGGGGGTGGCAGCTCACAACGTTTACTGGATCAACTTCCCAGTTCTTAAGAAGGGGGATGAGATCAACCTCCAGACACGGTATGGAACGTTCAAGTACACGGTTACCGGAAGCAGGATCGTCAATCCGGACAATCGGACCGTCCTGGTTTCAGACGCGCCGGGGTACCACCTCGTGTTGACGACCTGCTGGCCGCTGTGGGCAGGGGCGTTCGCCACTCAGCGTTACGTGATCTTCGCCGAGCAGTCGTACCCTCCGACCGTCACCCCACGCCCGCAGCTGATGCCTTAGCTCAACCTGGGCGGGTTCTGAGAGCGCTCGAGGCTACGGCTTTGCCGCTGATGAAGGCAGCCGTGTCTCAACCCAGCTCCGGAGCGCGTTAAGGTTCATTGCCCCGACCACACGGTCACGCTCTAGACCGCCTTCCATGAGGACCAGGGTCGGGATCGACCTGACGCCGAACCGCTGGCCGAGGGCGGGCTCGTCGTCGGTGTTCAGCTTGACCACCTTGAGCCTTCCGGCAAGCTCCTGGGACAGGCGCTCGACAGCCGGCGCGACGATGCGACACGGGCCGCACCAGGGCGCCCAAAAGTCGATGAGGACCGGGATCGGCGCCTTCTCGACGACCGCATTGAAGTCAGCGGCATGGGTTTCGGCCAGCCAGGGCATCGGCTTGCCGCATTTCGCGCAATGAGGCACGCCCGCCGCGCCGGCACGAACCCGGTTCTTCTGGCCGCAGCTAGGACAGACAAGAACCGAGGAATCAAGAACCGTGGAATCGCTCATCTCTGGGTAATCCTTCCCCACCTACAGCTTCTCTATGCACGCAGGGCCTGAGAATTACGCTCAGGCACCCAATGGAGATCACGATCGCATCCGAGCCTTTCGACTCAGCCGACGCGCACAGGCTGATCGGGGCCCTCGACGAGCATCTCGCCGGCAAGTACCCGCCTGAGCAGAGGTTTGGGCCGAACCTCAAGGTGGAGCACCTCGCGCCTGGGCTCGGGACCTTCGTGATCGCGAGGTTGGACGGAGTGGCAATCGGCTGTGGCGCTGTCCGGCGGCTGGACGAAAAGACTGTCGAGGTCAAGCGGATGTACGTCGACCCGCAGGTCCGCGGACGCGGTGTGGCGAAGGAGATCATCGAGCGCCTCGAGGCCGACGCCAGGGCAATGGGCGCAAGCCGATTGGTCCTGGAGCGGAGGCATCGGATACCGATTTAGTCAACGCCGAAACAAGTCACCTGTCAAGTGTCACATAACAACCGATCGCGCGGAAGTCAGATCAATCTTGTTTGGACCCCATTACACTTAACAACCCGTGACAAGTCACTTAACGGACGGCACCCACGTCGACCAGCCGATTTTCACAGCTGCTCAGAAGCGTTCCCATGCTTGCGCGCCAGCTCTGACTGGAACGCGCCGCCTCGTTCTGGCTTCAGTCCTCGTGCTCGCCTTGCTCCTGCTTCTGACTCCCCCGCTTGCCGCTGCTCTATCGGTTGTCGGAAACACGGCGTTGGATCACGTTTTCACTCGCCTCGAGGCCGTCTCGCGCTTCGCATTTCTGGCTCAGCTGGGCCGTCTTCCCCTCTCGCTGGCCATGGCAACCTGGCTTGCAAGATCGCCGCGACAGCATTAGCCAGCCGTGTTCCCTGAGGAGCGTGGTAACAACTCCAGACCCTCCGGCCGCCTGGTTCAGGTCTTGATAGTGCAGAGTCACCCACTGCTGGCGTCGGCTCTCGCCCAGCTCGTGGATGGGGAGGCCGACTTCACAGTGTCGGGTGTCTCTGCCTCGGGGGCGGATGCCCTTCAAGCAGCCTCCACCCGCCGTCCAGATGTGGTGCTGATCGACTTTCGCCTGCCTGACCTGACTGGTCCGGACGCTGCCCGCATGATCCAATCGGCGCATGCGGATGCGGCCATCGTGTTCCACAGCGCTGACGAGTCCGAGGCTGCGCTGCTGGACGCTGTCGACGCCGGAGCGACTGCCTACCTGACCAAGGACGCGACAGCCGTCCAGATTGTGGAAGCGGTTCGCCGAGCTTCGCGAGGCGAGGTCCTCATCCCCGGTGAGATGTTCGCGCGCGCGGTCGCGAGGCAGCGCGGGACTATCTCGGGGAGGCATGTTCGCGACAGGCTCTTTGCGGAGTTCACACCCCGAGAGCTCGACATCCTGAATCTGCTGGCCGAAGGGTTGGACACGAACGCCATGGCCGCTCAGCTGAACATTGCTCCTCACACAGTGGAATGGCATGTCCGTCACGTAATCGAGAAGCTGCAGGTCCACTCCAAGCTGCAAGCGGTCATCGCAGCGGCTCGCCGAGGCCTGATCGAGCTCTAAAATCACGCAGCGAGGGCTCGCGAGCCCGCGCCCGCAGTGATTGGTGGATGGATTCGGCGACAATGCTGCGTCGATGAGCTCAGAGTTCCGCTGGTCAGGAGGTTCGGCATACGAAGGGTATGTCGGGCGTTGGAGCCGCCTTGTCGCTGCCGAGTTCATTCCCTGGCTCGACGTGTCCAGCGGCGCCACGTGGATCGACGTCGGCTGCGGCACCGGAGAGTTAAGCCGCGCGATTCTGCGCCTGGCTGCACCACACCGAGTCGTGTCTCTGGACCCATCCGCGGGCTACCTCGACCATGCCCGAGCCTCCACTGCCGACCCGCGAATCGAGTTCCGGCGCGGAGATGATCAGGACGTCAGGTCTTTAGGAATCGCCGCCGACGTTGTCGTCTCGGGGCTGGTTCTGAACTTCGTGCCAGACCCTATCGATGCTCTGCGCGCAGCAGCTGAGGTCACGGAGCCAGGGGGTTTGATCGGTGCGTACGTTTGGGACTATGCGGACGGGATGGCGATGATGCGTCATTTCTGGGACGCGGCGGTGAAGGAGGATCAGGCCGCCTGCAGCAAGGATGAAGGCGTCCGCTTTCCAATCTGCGCCGCCGGCGGCCTTGAGTCTGCATTCGAGGCCGCAGGATTCAGCGAGGTTGCTACGAGAGCGATCGCGGTCACTGACAGATTCGCGGACTTCGAGGAATATTGGACACCTTTTCTGAGCGGCGAAGCATCGGCGCCCGGGTACCTGAAGTCGTTGCCGGAGTACCGTCAGGCAAAGCTGAGAAGCCTTGTCCTGTCCAGCCTTCCCATCGCGCATGACGGATCGATCACGCTGACCTGCCGAGCCTGGGCCGCGAGTGGTCGCCGCGCGGCGACGACCCCAACCAGCGCTCCGCCCATTTCCTGAAAACTCGGCTCGGGGGAGGAGGGGACGCCCAAGCGTCCCCTCCCACTCCTTCTTAGCTTTCTGCCTCAGGCAGCCGAGGGTGTTTCGGCCTACTTGCCGTTGCCGCCCTGGCGGCCTGGGTGGCCTGGCGTGCCGCCGAGCTCGTCGTTGGATCGGCTCGGATCGCCCTGGTTCGAGTTACCAGGATCGCAACCCTCAGGGCCGTTGCCGACGCCCTGGTTGCAGTGGGTTCGGTGACCGTTGCCGCCTCCGCCGGTCTGACCGCAGGTGGAGATCGTGTTGGTGTCCATCGTCACCGCGCCGTTGAGCGCGATGGCTCGACCGTCCA
>CAAGKR010087155.1_pt1 | contig 10818 bp, 7 predicted proteins | sample 2556971 | NCBI WGS metagenome assembly CAAGKR01 (sample SAMEA5207829, study PRJEB30636) | soil metagenome | biome: forest; feature: boreal; material: soil | place: USA | collected 2011-09 | depth 1 m
GGCGACCCTCGCGGTCGCCCTGGCTTTAGTAGAAGAGAGGATTCCGTGGGCATGATTACTATGCTTGTGGAACCCTCTTTATCGGTTGTATCGCTGTTTTATGAGGCTACCTGGTCGGTGAGTTTTCCGGTATGATACAGCCAGCGCACAAATTCCAGCCGTCGATTTTCCGCGAGAATCCTGAGCCGCTCGCGCTCGTTGTGTAATTTGCGAAGCTGGCTCAATTGTTTCATTTCGCTCTCGGCAAATCCTCCCTTACGCAGAATTTCACGTTCTTCCTTGCGGTCCATGTCATTCTCCTTACTTTGGCTGTAAAACAGCTACTGGGGCGTAATCGCCAACATGCGTTCGATGCGCTTGAGAAGTGCCTGCAAAGGATACGGTTTTGGAAGATGATCCAGCGTTGATCTGGGTTCTCCCTGCATACGGATGGAACTACGAATGGCCGATTCCGCACTGGTAAGCAACACCGGCGCGCTTGAATAACTGCGTAAAACCTTGAATACGTCCCAACCAGTGGTTGCGCCGGAAAGATCGAGATCAAGTAATACCAGATCAGGAATATCCTGATGGAGCGCCATGATCGCCATCTCTCCACTGGTCGCTATTGATACTGCATACCCACGCGAGTTCAACATGTCTGCTTCAAGGTTAGCCAGTGAAACATCATCCTCAACCAGGAGTATACGTTGCAGTGTTCCTGACTCCTTAACGTAGGTGTGTAACGATTGCGTAAAGCCGCGCGCGCCTCCTAACGTGGTCTTTTTGAAAGAACTATGACCGCCACCCGGCTGAGTGTTTGTTGCAGCGTCATCTGGCATGACCGACATCCTGCTTCCGCACAGATTAGAATTGTGTTGCGGTACCACCGCCGGTGCGATGTAGAGAGTATGCTTCTCTTAGAGAGAAGTGTACACGAGGGTTGGTGATAAAGACGTGAAGAATCGCCGAGCATTGTGAAATTTATGTGAAAAGGGTCTAAGGAAAATGAATACTATTTCATAATTGAGATTTAACCAGGTCAGACTTGTTATGCCTCTTCGCTATCAGGCAGTGGCACGTAGTAGCCGACGCCCAGTTCGTTGAGCAGGAAGTGTGGCTCGGTCGGGTCTAGTTCCAGTTTGCGGCGCAGGTGACGGATGAATGTGCGGAGGTAGGTGTTTTCTGCGCTATAATCAGGCCCCCAGACGCGCTGGAGCAATTCGCGGTGAGTCAGCACTTTACCGGCGTTGCGGGTAAGTTCACTGAGCAGTTCGTATTCGGTGGGAGTGAGGTGAATCTCTTTGCCGCCGGAGCGTACCAGGCGGTGGGCGAAATCGACGACGAGGCCGTTGGGGCCACCGCGACGATAGACGGGACGCGGTTGATCGCCGCCTGCTACACCGCTGCGAAGACGCGAGGCCTCATCTGCGCGGCGCATGGCAGCGCGCACACGCGCCAGCAGCTCATTCAGGCTGAATGGTTTGGTCAGGTAATCGTCCGCGCCTGAGTCAAGCGCGCGAATCTTTACCGATTCCTCGTCACGGGCTGAAAGCACGATGACGGGGGCTTTGCTCCATTCACGCAGGCGACGCAAGAAGGCCAGCCCATCCAGTGTGGGCAGGGCGAGGTCGAGCAGCACCAGTTCTGGCTCAAAGATGGCGGCCTGGTCGATGGCCTGCGCCCCATCGCGCACTGTCTGTACCTGGTGACCCCTGGCCCGTAGCTGCGCCAGCAAAAACGAGCGCATCTGCGGATCATCTTCGACGCAAAGAATGCGAAGCTTGCGATCAGTGGTGGTCATATATTCCTCATGAAACTTCTTGTATTACCGGGCTGGCAATGCCAAGCGCAAAAGCGAAAGTTGTGCCTTCGCCGGGCGCGCTGTGCAGCGTGAGATTACTATTATGGGCTTCGACAATACCGCGACTAATATACAATCCCAGGCCAGTGGCAGGACTCCAACGCGAGCTGCCGCGCTGCGCAATTTCTGGTTGTCCGGGGCGATGTGCCTCGGGGCGTCGCATGGCTGCGAACGTGCTAAAGCGCGTAAACAACTCTGCCTGCCGCTCTGGCGTGATGCCGACGCCGCGATCGATGACGCGCAACTCGACGCCTGCTGGTTTGTCCTCACCTGTATTATATAGTAGCACAGCTTCTAAGCGCACCGCATCCCCTTCGGGCGCGTAGCGAAAAGCATTGCTGAGCAGATTGGTGAGGACGCTGACGATCAATTCATAATCGGCCAGCACAGCGGGCGTTCCGGGGTCGATAGAAATTGTCAGGGAGCGTTTCGAGGAAGCAATCAGCGCTTCCAGACGTTCTTCCACATCCTCGAAGAGTTCTGGCAGCAACACAGGCTCCAGGTCCAGTCGTAATGCCCCGGCTTCGACGCGCGAGGCGTCGAGGAAGTGGTTAATCATACCTACCAGTCGTTCGACCTGTTCGTCGGCAGTCTGTAAGAATGCCATTTGCTCTCCGGCTGACCATTCGTAATCGCTGGCCTGCAACGCGCTCAAGTGGGCGCGAATATTGGCGAGCGGCGTTTTCAACTCGTGCGCCATGCTGGTAAAGAAGTCTTCGCGCGCGCGCTCCAACGCTTTGATGCGAGTGATATCCTGAATGACCAGTACCGCATCGGTAAAGGCTCTATCGCTGACGCGCAGGGGAGCGGCATTGACCAGCAAGTAGAGCGGTTGCCCGTCGGGCTGGGTGATATACAGTTCGGCTTCGCTGTCTTCACCCTTATGCAGGGCGCGATAGAGCGGTTGCTCTTCGTAGGGCAGTTCCTCACCCGATGGTACGAACACTTCCATGCTTCTGAATAGTTCTTCGATGTTCATGCCAATCATGCGCTCCGATGCGAAATCGAGATCATCGTACAGGTTGGATGCGCCGTTGACGGGTTTCCATCCCATGCGTTGCAACAGTTGAGCCGTCTGTCGATTGCTTATACTCACCCGGTTATCGTGGGCGGAAACGAGCAGCACGCCCGATGGCAGGCGAGACAACAGCAGCCCGAGTCGGCTGTGTTCTAATTCCAGCGCATTCTGCGCCTCTTCTAACGCCTGGTTGCGCTGTGCCAGTTCGGCAGTGCGGGCAATGACCTCGGCCTCGATTTGTTCGCGCGCTGTGGCCTGCTCGGTGACATCGTGATAGAGCACCACGTAGGCGAAGATGTTCCCCTGGTCGTCCGAGATGGGCGCTTTCGAGCGGCGTATGGCGTAGAGTTTTCTGTCAGCGCCGATCAATTTAAATTCGTCCACGCGATTTTCATTGGGATGCTGCTCCAGGTCTGCTACCATGTCTTGAAAAGAGGGCGAGCTATCAAGAAAGATGGCGGTGCTACGGGCCAGGGCCTCGTTGAAATGCAGACCGATTATGTCATCGGACCAACCGAGCAACCGGCGTATGGCGCTGTTGATATCGGCAACGCGCCATCGCGCGTCATAGAGGATCACCCCGTCGGGAATAGCGCGCATGACATTTTCTCGCTGGCGCGCCTGTCGCCTGGCGTCTCGTGCATGGCTATCGATGCTCAGGAAGAAACGCGCATTCTGGATAGCCAGCCCGACTTGCTGCGCGAACTGTTCCAGTAGTTCGACTTCTTCGGCTGGCAGTCCACGCACGCGGCGATGATAGACCTCGATTGACCCTAGAATGGCCCCTGAGCGTGTATCTTTGCCGGGAACAGGCTCAAAAATGGGAACGCAGAGGACTGATCCCGGACGGCGGGGCGTGCCATTATCGTCTAGTAGAGGAAACTCAATTTCGGGCTGAAGATTGGTATTCGGGATTACCAGCGAATGGCGCGTTTGCATCACCCGGCCCAGTAGCAAATGCTCGCCGACCTGCGGCCACCAGCTTTGCGAACTGAGGTGCAACCCTTTCTGAGCAGCGATGGTTACTCTGGGTGGAGTGTCTGGCAAATACGCTGTCGTTTGTAAATGGCTGTCCGGGCTGTCCGTCCTGCCTGAAATTGAGTCGTCGAGCAGCAGGATAGCGCAGCGCGTCGAGCCTACTAATTCCTGCACTGCCTGGAGAATACGGTCGAGTACCTGGGGCAGCGCGAATGGTCCGGCAATAGCCGAGGATATGTAGTGAATAGCACTGATGTGCATACGCGAGCGCATCTTTTCTGTTACATCCTCGATGGTAATCAGTAAGAGGTGCGCGGGTTTGCCGGACTCTGTGGGCGGCTGGTTGGCGTTGAGAGGGGAGAGCGAGCCTTGCCAGTCTGGCTCGACAGATACATTCCAGTAGGTGCGCCCGCGTGTTTCAAGAAAGCCTTCGTAGGGAATATCGTTGAAATGCAGCGCTTTCCGGTTCGCGCTGGCCTCGTTCAATTGCCCTTCAATCACGGTGAGCGTGCTGGTCGGCAGGAAATCTACGAGCACATGGCCTGCTACACCTTGAGATCGCCAGGGTTCATCCAGCAATGAGAGAAAATACGGGTTGGCATACCATACCCGCATGGTGGCCGAGTCGAGAACGACAAGACCGACCGGCGTATGTGCCAGTATAAACTCAAGTGGCGCGGATAACTCAGGCTCCATTTTTATCTAGTTTCTAGATGCACTCACATGTATGATCATCCATAGTTTTTCAACTATGTTCCTGCATTTACGAATGCTGCCAGGGAATGTTCTCTTGATACTATTATACCTCTTTTTTGAGAGGATTTCTGTATGAAATGTGTTATCATTGTTCCAGGTTATGGGTGAGACGCCTTTGAGATGAATAGAGAAAGCAAACATATGGATTTTCAAGGGAAACGCACACTGATTATGGGTCTGGGTGTTAATGGTTCGGGTATGGCGTCGACACGGTACGCGGCGCAGCATGGCGCGATTGTGCGTGTTACTGATTTACGCTCGGTTGAACTGCTGGAGCCCAGTATACGCTCGCTGGCAGGGCTGCCCATCGAGTATGTGCTGGGGCTGCATCGTGAGGAAGATTTTCTGTGGGCGGAAATAGTGATCCCGGTGCCGGGAGTGAAACGTAACTCGCCGTACCTGAGCCTGGCTCGCGAACATGGCGCGTATGTCGTGCAGGAGATCGCGTTATTTTTTGAGTCTTGCGTGGGTCGCACCATTGGCATAACCGGTACGCGCGGCAAGACCACCACGACCACACTGGTGTATGAAATGATACGCGCCGCTGGTCAGCCCGCCGTGCTGGGCGGAAATGTGTCGGGCGTGGAAACACTTTCCCTGTTGCCTGCTATCACGCCTGCAACGCAGGTTGTATTGGAGCTTTCGTGCTGGCAGTTGAGCGGGCTGGAGCCATTCAAAATGAGTCCCTCCGTCGCGGTTATGACCAATATATACGCCGACCATCTCGATACTTACGATGGGATGGATGACTACATCGCGGCGAAGGCCAATATCTTCCGTTATCAGCGCGCGAGTGACCTGGCGATCTTTAATTATGATAATCCCACCACGCGCCGCCTGGGGGAAGAGTCCCATTCCGTGACATGGTTTGCCAGCCTGGAACGCGGCGGCAGCTTTGCTCGTGGCTCTTCCGACATTGTCCCTTTTATCTTCACAGACACGCCCTTACCTGGTCGGCACAATCTTGAGAATATCCTGCTGGCAACTACTATGGCGCGGCTGTTAGGCATAGCCGATGATATTATCGACTCTACCGTGAGAAGTTTTCGCGGTGTGCCTCATCGCCTGCAAGAAATTGCCATTCGTAACGGGGTGCGCTATATCAATGATTCTGCCAGCACCATGCCGGTGGCCGGTCAGGTTGCACTCCAGACCTTTCAGGAACCCCTGGTGCTGGTGGCGGGCGGCAATACCAAGCATCTACCTCTGGGTGAATGGCCTCGCTTGATCGCGCAGCGCTGCCGCGATGTCGTGCTGCTAAAAGGAACAGGCACTGATGAATTGCTGCCTGTTTTGCGGGAAGAAGCGCATCGGATTGGAGTGCCCGATCCGGTGCGTGGCATCTTCGATAATTTTCCAGCAGCCATGGACTGCGCGGTAGCGCTGTGTCGTCCTGGCGATACGCTGCTCTTTTCGCCGGGCTTTACCAGCTTTGGTATGTTTCTCAACGAGTTTGATCGCGGCGATAAATTTGTGGCCTATGTGCTTGGCAGTGGCATGAATTAAATGCCATTCTACGGAGTAGCACACTATTGGGTTGCAAAAATCCCCCCAAATCTCCTATATTGATGCAACGATAGAGAACGATTGTTTATAATGCAGCTGGGAATTAAATAAATAAGGGGGAAAGCCATGAGGGTTTCGCGGAACGTGAAGCCTCAAGAGAAGCTATTGGCATGTATTTGTGGAGCGCTGCTCCTGGTTCTCGCCGCCTGCCAGACGAACACGGGCCAGGGAAGCAATAGTCCTATCGTGCAAATTCCGGCGCAGATACAACATGGAAGTCCACCGGCAAACTCCAGTCCCATTGCGTTGCAAATATCCCCGCATAATGGGAATCCTGCTACGCCTACGAATGGTACCTATAACTCTGGCACGTCTCCCGGCCCGGTGCCTACGGGTAACGGACAGATTCCCTCCGCTTTCCCGCGCTATTTCAGTTTCGGCGTGATGAGTCCACCGACGACGGCTTCCGCGCTTGACGATATGCGCAGCAAAAATGGGGCCGCGTTTGCTTTTCGTTATCAGTACCTGACCGGGGGCGCAAATACGGGGCGCGGGTGGGAGACGTGGCAGCAGCCGACGGGTCAGTTCGCGACCTACTATATGCAAGAAAGCGCGCAGCACGGTTATATGCCCACATTTGTGTTCTATGAAATATGCCTGACCAATGGCCCGCATCCATCCGATTATTGTGGCGGACACAACGTGGATCAGGATACGGGGAACCTTGCCAACGCGTCTGCAATGAAGGCCTATTTTGGCAACTGGGTCTTGATGTTGCAAAAAGTTCGAGCGTTTGGCAAACCTGTACTGGTAATCGTTGAGCCTGACCTGTGGGGATTTCTGCAAAATGCTGCAAATGGCAGCGGTAATGCCGCCAACGTGCCTGCCAGCATTGCCACTTCGGGCTTCGCGGATGCCACCGGTTTTCCGAATAACGCGCAGGGCTTTGCGTGGGCCTTGTTGCATATGCGCGATAAGTACGCGCCCAACGCCATGCTCACCTTGCACGCATCGACATGGGCGTCGGGCAACGATATCGCCACCACCACCGATGCCGGGCTTGATGTAGCAGGTATGGCCCACCTGGAGGCTACTTTCCTGAATAGCGCGGGACTGGTCGGTAATCCTGCCGGTGTGTCTTCCTGGGACCTGATCTCCAGCGACGTGGCGGATTTCGACTCGGCGCAGCCCAACGGACGTTCCTGGTGGGATCGCTATAATCGAACCTTCCCGAACTTTGCGCGTTACCTGACCTTTATCGGTAATATCAGCCAGCAGACCCATCGCCGTGTCGTGATGTGGCAGGTGCCGATGGGCAACCAGTACTTCGATACCATGAACAATACGCCCGGCCATTATCAGGATAATCGCGCCGAATACATCCTGGGCAACGTGTCAAGCTTCGCGACGGCGGGTGTGATCGCGGTACTCTTCGGTCCCGGCAATGGTGGCACTATGAATATCGATGCTATGCACGATGGCGTCACCAATCCTGCCCCCGTTACAAGCTACGAGTGTAATGCGTGTAATAACCACGCAAGCAGCTACCCCGATGATGACGGCGGCTTTTTACGCATCTTTGTTGGCATGTATATGCAACATCCAGTGGCGATTGCGTAGAAGCTGAAGTCTCCAACATACCTGATATTTCGCACATCGTTGTGTTTTCGTCAACTTGCGTGGCTCATACAAAGCTGGTAGACTTAAAATATCAGGGGCATTTGGCGTTGCTGTGTGCGCGGCAATGACGTAGACATGGAAACAGTGCTGTTACCGACGCGCCCCGAAGGAGAGAAAATAATGACAATTATGATGAGCCGCAAAGCCCTTGAGGAGTACGGGCTGGTCAATCTGGGGAACATCAACTGGAATCTTTCACCCGCGACGCTGGTGGAACATGCGATAGCGCGTAAAGAAGGCATTCTGGCTGCTAACGGAGCTTTTGCCGCGACGACGGGCGCGCATACCGGGCGTTCCCCTAAAGATAAGTTTATCGTTTCAAACGAGGAATACGCCGCCAAAATCTGGTGGGGCGACATAAACCATCCGATGTCGCCGGAGACCTTTGAGAATGTGCGCCAGAACCTGGCTGCATATTTGCAGGGGCGCGATGTCTACGTGCTGGATGCCGCCGCTGGAGCCGATCCTGACTATCGTATGCCCATCCAGGTGATTACTGAGTACGCCTGGCATAACCTCTTTGCGCGCCAGCTCTTCCTGCGCGCCAACGAGGACGACTTGAGCAGCGAGCGGCCGGGCTTTACGGTATTGTGCGTGCCGAATTTCCATACCGACCCGCGCGCGCATGGCACACGCTCAGAAACGTCTATTATCATTGATTTTGAAGAACGGCTGGCGCTGATCGCCGGGACGCAATATGCTGGCGAGATGAAGAAGGCTGTTTTCACGGTGCTGAACTTTATATTGCCGGCGGAAGGCGTGCTGCCCATGCACTGTTCGGCCAATGTTGGCGCGGATGGCGATGTGGCCCTGTTCTTCGGTCTTTCTGGCACCGGCAAAACCAGTTTGTCAGCCGACCCTGAACGCCGTTTGATCGGAGACGATGAGCATGGGTGGAGCGATAATGGCGTCTTCAATTTCGAGGGCGGCTGTTATGCCAAGTGCATCAATCTGTCGCAAAAGTACGAGCCGCAGATCTGGAATGCCATACGCTTCGGGGCAGTGTATGAGAACGTGGTGCTTGACCCACAAACGCGCGAACCCGATTACGCCGATGACTCACTGACCGAGAATACACGCGCTGCCTATCCCATTGATTTCATCGATAATGTGATCGAGTCGGGCCAGGGGGGTCAACCGAAGGCGGTCATTTTCCTCTCGGCTGATAGTTTTGGGGTACTGCCGCCCATCTCGTTGTTGACGACTGAGCAGGCCATGTATTACTTCCTTTCCGGTTATACCAGCAAGCTGGCGGGAACCGAGAAGGGGGTAACAACTCCGGAAGCGACCTTCAGTTCGTGCTTTGGCGCGCCGTTCCTGCCACTGCGTCCGGGAGAATATGCCAATTTGCTGCGCGAACGCATTGAGAAGCATACTGTGCGTTGCTATCTGTTGAACACGGGCTGGACTGGCGGGTCTTATGGGGTTGGCTCGCGTATCAATATCAACTATACGCGCGCTATGGTGCGAGCTACTATCAGCGGGGCGCTGGACAACGTGGAGACGATTACCGATCCCGTCTTCGGCCTGCACATTCCAACAAGCTGTCCTGATGTGCCGGGCGAGCTGCTAATTCCGCGCAACACCTGGGCGAATAAAGACGATTTTGATGGCATGGCGACAGATCTGGCCGGGCGTTTCAAGAAAAACTTCAAGCAATTTGAGTTGCCGGGCGATGATGTGCGCAACGCTGGCCCCAGGTAATCTCGGCCTGGAACAGGTGAACAGGGTATGACTGATCGTACAGGGCGGCAATTTGGGGATTGCCGCCTCGTGCGTTTGATCGGTATGGGCGTGTCTTGCCCAACCCTGTATCAATCGGTTATTACCACGCCCAAATCCGCAGCGCCACTCTAAATGAAACCAATCCGGTAAGTACCAGTTCAATGGCCTGCGTCAACGGCATTGCCCCCGTTACCGGTTACAAACCTTCACCTCCGCCGCCTGCGCCGCAACCAGCATTGGGAAGGGGGCCCATGCCGGTTGCCTCGCCCGATTCGTATATATCAGCATACCATCGGGTGAGACGCCTGCCAGCGTACCTCCCTCAAATGGGGAAATACGTTTTACACAAATTGCGCCTGATTCCCGTTTATTTATTTTGATAGGTCGGTTTTCCTCTTGTCATTTCTCTCGTATAGTGTAAAATGTCAGCAACAGCATCTATACGCCACTATCATGAATAATCTGTGTAATATCAGGGTTAAAGAGGGAATGAGTGATGAGACAGGCAGACGGCTCGGATCTACTGGGCGCGAATGACGCCCGCAACGCATCTATCGGTATCATTTATGTGGCTCCTAGCGATGACAGGCCGAGTGTGCTGGAAGCTATTTTAATGCAGGATAAGCTCGGTCGCAAACAGGTTGCCGTGGTCTTGCCGGAGAATAGCCGGGCTTTTCAACGCCCGGTGGATTTCGACGGCTTGAAAAATATGCGGCGCGGCCTGAAAACGGAGATTATTTTTGTGGCGCCCGGCGTGCCTGGTCCGGCGGAATTTGCGCGCCAGCGACGTTTTACTGTGTATACCTCGTTGGATAGTTATAAATCCGCGTTGCGGGTGGAGTCGCCGGACAATGGCAACGCGAAAAAAGGGCTGCTGCCGTTTAATCGCAAACCAAAGCTGGTTCCTAACGCGAACGCGCCCGCTCCACTGGAAAGTTTTGACGAGCCTGCATCACCATCCCCGCTGCCGTTAGTAGCCCCAATTGTACCCGTGAGCGTACCTCCTCCAATTGCTGCTGAGCCATTCGACGATGATGAGGATATAAAATGGGACGAGCCTACGCCAATTGTGCCTTTTCTCGCTTCAGGCGGAGCGGATGTGGTAGATTCGAGCCTGGTCGCCGATGATGAGTGGATGAAGCCCTCGCCACAACAAGACGCTGGCCCGTATGTTGCGCCGTTCGTTCCTTTGCCAGAAGATGAGGACGAGAGGCCCGTTCGTCCCCGGTCTAGAACCGGCCCAATCCCAATCCCTATTCCTCTATCATTGCCGCAAACGGGGGCAGCTACTAAACCCCTGGTTCCTGGCGCA
>CAAGKR010440884.1_pt1 | contig 10817 bp, 9 predicted proteins | sample 2556971 | NCBI WGS metagenome assembly CAAGKR01 (sample SAMEA5207829, study PRJEB30636) | soil metagenome | biome: forest; feature: boreal; material: soil | place: USA | collected 2011-09 | depth 1 m
CTTCCTCCCGGCCGCTTCGCGCACTTGATTGATGCCGCCCACGCGTTTTATCGCGAACCGGCCAATGTCAGATTGGAAAGTCGCTTCGAGACTGCGTTCGATGAGACTCTGGCGGCGAAGTATCGGGGCGTAATGACGCGCGACGAGGAATATTATTACGCCAACGATTACGAGAGCCGTTTCCGAGGCCAGATCATGCAGCCGAGGTCGTACTGCAAAGACCCGGAATGGCCGCGCCTTCACCCGGCCGTGGAGGAGTGCATCGCGGAAATAAATTAAGGATGGCAGCCATCCAGCGTGTTCGACGCTAAAGAGTCCATAGCTAGCCAGCTACGTGCCGCTTCGGAATGACTGCGCAATCTACGGGCTGAAGTTTCCAGCGGAGGCCACCGCCCGAAGCACCCGCCGCCCAGGAATCCCCTGCAACTACGGACGAACGGCGTTACCAACGGGCCGCACCGTCTGGTTCATGGTTTCCGTCTTTGCGGCGTTGATGAACGCCCGTTCGCAGTTCGCCTCCGGCACGTCGCCGATGCGCTATTCGATCTTCGATTTGATCTCGGGTGCTCTTCCACCCAGTCCTTCATTGCATCAGAATGCACCTAAGTTCCTTTCGTTTTCTGTTATTGGGTCCCCACGGGGTGCACAATACTTTGGCTAATCACTCAGCAGCAATAGCGCTGGCGTCCCCACGGGGATTCGAACCCCAAGAGCAAAATGCGGAAGATATTGATAAGGAGGTAGAATGCGAAAACGGGAAGTCTCCACCTTCCTCACTGGCTTCCCCAAATCCCGGGAAGCCGTGTCCTGAGTTGGCAAGAATTGTTGCCGCTTGGCCGAACCTTGCCACGGAATTGAAAGCAGCAATCAGTGCTATTGCCGATCTAACGAATATGGCACCGTCCTAACTATGCCGAAACGAAAACCAAGAGCGTTAACATAGGCAGTCTAGGGGTTGTGACAGTTCACGCTTGGTTCCCTCCGCAGTCTGGTTATTCCGACTCAACAACCGCGGTGCTAAATGGCTGGCCCCGACCTGAGGCACTATTTGCGGCCACTGCTTAGAGGTCGAAATGTTCTAGCCCGTTGGTGGCTCCGTAAGCTGCAAATCGAGGGCATAGCCATACGGGGAATGCAGAGTAGGCTTTGCTATTACCGGACGCACAATAATCGCAAATAACACCGGTTTAAGGGATCCCTCGGCTACGACACTGAAAACGCATCTCATCTTCACGAAGTAGTGCCCATTCCAATCCGACTCGGCTAGGGCAGCCGAGCTTGCGACAATTCAGCGTACGTGAGTACTATTTGTAAGGAATGAAACTATCTTTCCCGGTATTTCCGTCGTGGCTTTCCTTGGGTAGTATTAAGCCTGAAAGGCTTTTCCTCTATCTTGCCTGTTCATTCGGCTTACTAGTGCTCTTTGCTAACCCGCCATTCCAGGCGGGCGATGAATGTGACCATTACTTTCGAGCCTACCAACTAAGCGAAGGGATCTTGATCGGGGAAAAGCAAGGTGACACTGCAGGGGGCACGCTACCAACAGCCATAGTCGATGTAACTGATACAGACGGAATACAATTCCGCTCGGACAAAAAAATGACTAGGAGTCTTTTTTTTCGATTGTTGCACCCCGCCTTCGTTGATTGGCGTCGCGAGCAACAAAAGTTCCATGGATTCCCACATACAGTACTTTATCCGCCCGTTGGATATCTGCCACAACTGCTAGCCATTTATCTGGGCCGTCAGTTGCGGATTGGGCCGCTAGGGCTAATGTACTTGGCTCGTCTTGCTGCCTTCTCAGTCTCTGTAGCGCTTGGCTATGCGGCGTTAAAGACGCTCCCAGTATATCGTTGGACAACAGCCATCCTCTTATTATGTCCGATGAGTTTGTATCTATTTGGCTCGATCGCTCCAGATGGGATGCTGATCACTGCCGGAGCACTTCTCATGGCTCGTCTGATGCGCCTTTATACGCAAAACTATCGACCGGCTGATTTGCGGGAGCTGGCTATCATATTGATATTAACGGGTTTTCTATCTTTAGCGAAATTGATATACTTTCCAATTGCGGGTGTTGCATTGTTTTTCGCGTTACCGAAGCTCGAGACCCTCCGGGCAAAGGCTCTTTTTATCGCGGGGATATTCGCGTTTTGCGTTTTCCCTGTCGTAGCTTGGGGACGGTTAGTAGCTACTGTTTATGTTCCGGGACGAATTGACATCCCCATAGATCCAGCGGCTCAAGCACGTCACATCCTAGACAACCCTCTGGCATTTCTGTTGTTGGTCGTCCACACAATCCAAGTAACGTATCTAAATGACTTCCGCTGGATGATTGGAACGCTTGGATGGGGCGACACGCAAATGCCTGCCTGGTTTTACTCCATTTATGGCGTAGGCATTGTTGGGTGTTTGGTATTAGAGTCCGAAGAAGCCAAAAGCGTGGGACGGTATCCGCGTCTCGTAATGATCGTATCAGCGGCGGGATTGTTTTTACTCATATACGCAGCTGCGTATGCGAGCTGGAACTCTCCCGGTTCAAACAACATTATCGAGGGCATTCAGGGTCGCTATTTTCTTCCGCTCGTCACTTTGCTCATTCTCAGTTTCCCGGTCATATCGCCGCACCCGTTTCGAGTGTTGGTTGTCTTTTTAACGGTCACACTGACCGTACTGAGTGCATCCACTTGCCTCTTGGTGTTGATGTTCCGTTGCTACGTTGCCTCTCCGCCGCTTTTCCAGGTCGGCCGAAAAGCGCGTCTCTCGGGCGTCGCTGTCCGTGCTGTAGCGGGTAGCGGCAGCAACAATCTCATTGTTGGTTTCGTTATAGGCGGGTATGGACGGGAGACCTTGTTAATTCGCTCCGAGGGTCCTAGCCTGACCCGAGTTGGGCTCGTAGGCGTCCTCGCAAAGCCTACTCTGAGCGTTGTAGCTGCCAATGGGCAAATCTTAGCGTCTAACTCGGGGTGGGAACAAAACGCGAAATTAACTCAGATAGCTGATTCATCATTAACCGCAGGCGCGTTCGTATTTCCCGCAGGTAGCGCCGATGCGGCAGTGATTATTAGCCTCCAGGAAGGAAGCTACACAGTGATAGTTAACGGCCAAAAGAACGCCACCGGAATTGCTACTGCTGAGATTTATGAAGTCTCTTCGAACGATACGCGCATAATAAATGTATCGGCTCGCAGCTTTGTTGGTACAAATGAAAAACAAATGCTCGTTAACTTTACAATCGCCGGTAACGATTTGGAAAAACTCTTGATTCGCGCGGACGGACCGAGCCTAACACAATTTGGTATCGTCGGCGTTCTAACTAATCCGACTTTGGATATTGGTCCACCGGACCTCGGCGGCCTAGTTAACTCCTCCTGGGGAACTAGCTCTATGAAAGAGGAGATCGCGGCCGCCGCTTTAAAAGTCGGTGCCTTTCAAATTCAGCCTAACAGTGCGGACAGTGCTGGAATTGTAACTCTTAATCCTGGGTCATATACAGCTAAGATTTACGGCAAAGGCGGAATGACGGGGGTCGCATTAACCGAACTCTATGAATTGCCTTGAGATGACCGCAAATTGGTCGGGAATGTTTGAAGCAATAGATGATGGAAATAATGTGCTTCCCCTAGACGACGTCCAATAAGAGGCGTGCCGCCGCACCCAATCGAGCCACCTCGAATTGAGTCATTATCCAATTCTGAGGTTTGTACCATCGCAGTACCACGGAACATAATTTGTTCCGCTGCCTGCCAAAATGGATCCGAACGTTGTCGCAGTTGCATCGCTAACAAACCCACGGAATCCGACCGGAACATCTGCTACGGGCGGGATTTTGCTAACAGTCGTCGGAATATCGAAAAGATTTCTAAATCCCGAATCGGAGATAACCGGGTTTCTAACGTAGTTTGTCGAAGGGCCATTCAAATATTGGTTTTGGACACAAAGATGGGTGGAAGCATTAGCTCCGAGAGTTATATCATGAGCGAAATTGGAAAACTCATTGCTATCGATCTTTCCAGCCGATGATTGGTCGATATTCAAAGCCGTTTCCGTGCCGCCGCCGCCAGAAAAAAGATTGTGATGAATTTTGTTTTGCTCCGAGTTGTAAATCTTAACGCATCCAGCCATTCCAGAGGTATAATCGCAAAAACAATCATGAACCCAAATTCGCGCGACACTATTTATATTTACGGCCCAGCTACCTGAACCACGGTTATTGATATATGAATCGCGAATTACCCAATCTTCCGCACCTCCGCCTGCTCCTGCCATAGAGGCGTGTACGCAATCAGTCCCAGCTATCAGCGCACAATCTGAAATGACTAGAGTTTGGAAGCCAGACCCCGTGCTCTCAAAGTCGAGGCAATATCCGCTCGACGTATCAACGTAACATTTGTCGAACCATAAACCGTCCATGCTAGTGGTGCCTGTGATATTTGCCAAGATTCCCGCGACACAGTTGACCATGAGATCCTTGAATTTAAGCCACTGAGGATTGTCCACCTTTATTCCGAGACACCAAAGAGTCCCGGTCGTGTCCTGATTGAATCCAAGATTCTCGAAGAAACTAAAAGCAGACTGTGAAGCCGTGTCGGGCATCTTCAAATAGATTGCTGCGTCTCCATTGTTATTCGTCTGAGTAACCATAGAGAATCCTTTAATGACGAAGGGCGACGCGTTCGGAAAGTTTCCCTGCCCGCTGACCAATGAGATAGTAATACCACTGTTACCCGCGGCAAGCCCGGCATCCCACCGCAATATTGTTGAACCAGCTCCGTCCCCCTCGATTGCAAAGCCATCCGAGACGTTTCCTAAGACGGCTGCATAAGAAGTTTTTAATTTATAGGTACCTGCGGGTATCCTAATCTTAAATCGTTGATTCGAAGCGATGGCGCTTCCGAAAGCTCCTGTTCCCGCCGCCCCGAAAAAGGCCGCATCGCTATATGCCGCCCCAGTGGGATCGGCTCCGTAATCGAGTACGTTGAATACGGTGGCTTCGGCGAGCAAAAGGCGAGCTTGCAAAATGCCTATGTCTGCTGCGTTTGCGGCAGCGCTTGAGTTGTTGCCCTTAATGGTTTTCGCAGCCATTTGAGCTAACTTAGAATTGGAGACGGCATTGGCAGAGATTGTGGTGGCAAGCGTGCCTGTTGCGTTAGAGACATCACCAGTCAGGGCTGGCATGGCCGAGGTAGGCAGCACTGTCGACACGGCCAGTACACCCGCTGCGCTGGTAACTAGCCCACCTCCTGAGAGCGACGTTACATGCACAGTGCCGTTCACATCCAATTGGGCCGCTGGCGATGCTGTGCCGACGCCGACGTAGCCGTAGTTTGCCGTTGTATCGATAAAGAGGCGCGGCGCCGGCAAAGTTGTGGGGAATGTGCTCCCATTTACTGTCATGAACTGGATCGTTCCATTGATCTGGTCGATCCATGAGGCTCTCCCGCCCCAGCCGGAAGCCGCGACATAGGCAAATGCAGAGCCGTTCCATGTGACATTTGATCCCCAATACGTATCATATGCGTTCGTCATGCCGAGGCGCGTGTAGGCATGTGTATCACTGCCAGAGGCCATTCCTATTTCCACATTGGTATCTTGTAGCTGTAGATCCGTCGCCGGACTTGTCGTGCCGATGCCAACTGCACCTGAGGAAGGCCAAGGATTTGTATTCGCCATGTTAGTGTTCTCCTGTTTCGGACGTTAAAAGCTCCTTCAATTCAATCCGATGGCAATTGCGACCCAACAAATCGAAGGCACAAGAACGGTGTTCTCGTAAATTTGCGTAGTTTGGGCTTGGTTGGTCAAACGCCCAAGAAACAAATGGCCGTATGTCCCGGTGTTACAAAGCTATCAGCATTCGTAGCCTAAGAATGCCACTTATTCCAAACGTCTCCCCGTAACTCAATCGTTGCTAAAGCCTCAGCCGCGGGAAAAGGGCCCTTTCAGAGTAGAAAAGAAATAGTTCTCAACTGTTGTCTACCTTCAGAAACTTCGGAGCCTCAATTGCCAAAGGGCAATCCAGCCAAAGTAATCGCTACAATATTTGCTCGAGCTTGGTTGCGCAATTCGACTCGAATGGAATTCCGTATCGACCAGACATCGGAGGAGGCCGAAATACACCGAATAGCGAAACGTTGCTTCACCTGCAAATGTCCATTGTCCTTGAAGCACGATGTCTCGCGGAACCCCAGCTCTAGCTCATCCCAATCTGCTTATTTGGGCCAGGGAGAGTGCTGGATTCTCTCTACAATATGCTGCGTTAAAGCTAAACCTGGAAATCGAGTCGCTGGCATCGTGGGAAGCAGGCAAGGAGCGACCTTCGATACCGCAGCTTCGGAAAATGGGAGAGCTCTACAAGCGCCCTCTTGCGGTCTTTTTTCTGCCCGAAGCCCCCCAAGGTTTTGATGCCCAAAGGGAGTTTAGGCGGCTGGCAGGTATCACTCCGGAGAATGAGTCTCCCGATTTTCGTAATGCCCTCCGTTCGGCGCTTTTTAGACGGGAGGCGGCTCGTGAGATCTACGAGCAACTCGGCGAGGAAGTGCCGATATTGCGAGCAATGGCTGGTCCTTCCGAAGAGGCTGAGGAGGTGGGTGCTCGAATAAGAAAGGTGCTAGGAATTTCTTGGGAATCGCAACTTAGTTGGCGCGAGTCTTATGGGGCCTTGCGAACATGGCGTGAGGCAGTCGAGCGAAGCGGAGTTTTCGTATTTCAAACGGGTGAGGTTGGGCTCAAAGAGATGCGCGGAACCAGCATTCCTGAAGGGCCGTTGCCTGTCATTTTGCTAAATAATGCGGATTCACCTTACGGGCGAATTTTCACCATAGTTCACGAGTTCGCGCATATACTGCTTTATAACGGAGGCTTTCGGACCAGCACTATGGAAGGCCGACGTATGCCGGAAGACCAAGCCCTTGAAAGGGCCAGTAATCGGTTCGCAGCGGCTGCTCTCATGCCACGTAAGGAGTTTCTCAACGAGTTAAACCGATACTCAACAGTTACTGAAGGTGATGAAGAAGCTCTGCGTCTTTTCGCGCAGCGTATCAGTGTCAGTCCTGAGGCCATTCTACGACGGCTTCTTTCATTTCATCGTGTACCTTTATCGCTTTATCGGCAGAAACGCCGAGGGTGGTTAGAAAGACCTTGGTATAAGTTTCCCGAGTCAAAGGGTGGACCGCCCATTGAAACGCGCGTGCTGTCCGCCGCAGGTAGGGCGTTTGTCTCGCTCGTAGTCGACGGGTACCGACGGAATGCTGTGAGTAGCTCGGCGATCTCAGACTATTTGGGAATACAACTTAAATTTCTGCCGCGCATAGTGGACGCCATGACTCCGGCGCCCGGCACCTTGGGCCAGCGGTGAATATGCCGTATTGCGTTGATACTAGCGGCTGGCTTGATGGATGGCAGCGATATTATCCTGCCGACATTTTCCCAACGCTTTGGCAACGAATCGCTGAGAGGATTGAAGCAGCAGAGATAGTTACCAGCGAGGAGGTTTATCTCGAACTTTCCCGTAAGGACGACGACCTGCATTCGTGGGTGATGGGGAGGAAAAAGATGCTCGTGGCGACGGATGAGCCGATACAACAGAAAGTCATCGAGATTCTGGCCCTCTATCCGCGCCTTGTTGATACTCTAAAGAACCGTTCAAATGCCGACCCATTTGTGATCGCAACCGCTGAAAATCTCGGTGCGGTGGTTGTGACAGGCGAAGCTCTCACGGGGAAGATGGACAAGCCTAGAATTCCAGATGTCTGCCGTGCACGCGGTTTACGGTCCATTTCGTTCTTAGAAATGATAAGGGAGATGAAGCTTACGTTCTAAAGGCTCTTTGCTAACCCCAAGACTTAATATTCTCTAGCCCACCGTTCTACTTCATCCGCCAAGTGCGTCCAAAATACCGTTACCGCCCAACTCTACTTTCAAGTATCTCGCAGCCATTTCCGGCGTCACGTCCGGGTCTCTGGGAAAGAGCTTCCGCATCGACGTGAGCATGTTTTCGTATTCGCAGTAGAACTCTTCGCCATTTTCCTTCCGTAGCTCTTCCACATACGGCTTTTTGACTAGAGCCCACCAATGCTGGGCATCGTAGGAAAAGGCCGAATGGGCCAATTTCTTGTCAATACAGTCCTCGCTCCAGGCAATGCCGAGTTCCTCGAAAAACTCCAAAACTTCCTCACCGATGGTCGGCAATTTCTGCGAAATATCCCTGGCCAACGCATGCCGCGCATCGTCCATTTGCTTCGAATCGAAACGTCGAACAAATTCAAGCCATGTATTTACGCCGAGCTGTTTCTTCGCCGCCGATTTGGTTTCGAGTACCAGCCAAAACGTGAAGCCAGCTAATACAATGGTTGCGATTGTTAGCGCACAATCTAGAAATATGTGAAGAGCCTCGGCACAAGTCATGAAAATCAAGCGTGACCGGCATTAATTTATCGGTCGAGGTTGGTTCCGGCAAAGCTATCTGTAAAGAGTGCAGGCTCGCTGATCTGATATTAGACGGGTTTCGAATTTCTTTTCGCAACAGAATCTAGAGATTTAGATTTCCTTCCATTTCTAATCTAAGCTGCAGATGTCTTTTCCGGTTGAATTAGGTCTCTTTTCTAAGATTTCCAAGAACGGGATTATTTGAAGTCCATATTTGGCTAGCTCGGTTCGCTCATGGCGAGAGCCGGGCTAAGAAGTCCAAGCTTGTCCAAACGCTCAAGTCGTGGCGCCTGGACACGGCTATACGGTCAAATCTAATACTTGGACCACTTGCAGATTAGCGCTTTACAAAAACGGGACTCGAAAATCGATTTTCGGTGGGAGTCCAAAAAAACGTTGAAATGTTGAATGTTCTATTGTTCGTTTGTTCTATGGCCAAGAAAAAGAGAAAATCGCAAGCGACACTGGCGCCCAATTTTCCTCCTCACCATCCAGAGGCGATTGCGAATTTGGCCGATGCAATGCCTTGGAAGACGAAAGTGCCGTTTTTCGAGGTGGGGGCTTACATCGATTCGATATGCAAACTCCACGCTCGTGCCTACAGCTACGCCGAAATAGCCGATTGGTTAAATGAGCGCCTGGCCGACAAGCTTCTGGGTAAAAAAATCAAGCGCGGCCAGGTATACCGCGCCTATCAGCAATGGCTTTCAATGAATGACCCATTTAACGTCGCAATGTCCGTGCCACACATCAGCGACGAAGACGCAGAATTGAATGCAGAGCTTTCGGATAAGAAGCCGGATGAATCAAAAAATGAGCCGATGCCATGAATACATCACCTCCAGCCATGCCCGATGGAGAACGTCTTTATCGGATTAATGAAGTCGCGGAATTATTGCGGGTTTCGGACAAAACAATTCGCCGGATGATTGATGCCGGACAACTGATCTCCCGGAAAATTCGAGGAATTCATCTAATCCGGTGGAGTGACCTTAAAAACCTTATTCGGAAACCGGTTTAAGGAACTCCTTATTATCATTCTATAATAAGCTACGAAGCGGCAAATTAAACGCAACAGCCTGAAATTCGGCATTAAACCGAGAGACAATTATGTATAAACGAATTTTCAGACAGAAAGAAAGTCGAGTTTATCGGGTCCGGTTTCGCCTGAGTGATGGTCCGCGAATTTACGACTTACCCCTCCGGACACACCTCAAGGAAGTCGCCGAGGTTAAAGCGAAAAAATTGATCGACGAAAAGGAAAAGGAATCGGCAGGAATGTTGGACGCGAAACCACTTCGGGATGCGGCGCAAAAGCCGTTGGTGGTCCATCATGCCGACTTTGTTGCCAATCTGGTCGCTCGTGGTCGGAACAAAGACCATGTGATTCATGCCCGAAACCGCCTACTTCGCCTTTTCAAGGAATGCGGTTGGCGGCAATTAAAGGATTTGTCGGCGGACGGAGTAGAGAAATGGCTGGCTGCGCAAACTGAGTTTTCTCCGAAGACTTTAAACGAGTATATCGCCCATGCGAAAACGTTCGCAAACTGGTTGGATAACCAGGGCCGCTTGACCGCCAATCCGCTGAGGCGTGTGGGCAAAGTTCCCACAGAAGGGCGGGAGACTTTCAAGAGGCGGGCCTTGAAGCTCGATGAGTTTCTGCGGCTCATGTCGAAAAGCGGTTCCCAGCAGTTTGCGTACGCCCTGGCGGTTTTGACCGGCCTAAGACGAGGCGAACTAAAGCGCCTACTTTGGGCTGACGTCCATTTGGATGACGTTAAGCCTTGGATCGAGGTTCGGGCCGCGACGACTAAGAATAAACGTCCCGCCACCATGTTTCTCGTCCCGCAATTGGTGGCATTGCTAAAGAAAAATAGGGGAAACGGTACCGGACTCGTTCTTCCTGGCGGCGTTCCCGGTGTCGCCACTCTCGAGAAAGACTTGGTCGCTGCTGGCATCCCTATCAAGGATGAGCGCGGCTGGCGGGTTGATTTCCACGCACTGCGTCACACCTATGCCAGTTTGCTTGGCTCTGCCGGGGTTTCTGAGAGCACCAGGGTCAAGATGGTGCGCCACAGCGAATGGCGCCAGACGGACAACTACACGGACCCCAGCAGCGTTCCGCTTCACGCCGGCATGGAGAAACTCTCGCTCCTTTTACCTTCCTCACTGGCTTCCCCAAATTCCGGGAAACGGCGTCTAAGCGAGGGAAAGGCTGTCCAAAGCAAAAAAAATCCCGCGACAGTCGAAGCGGTCGATTTGAGAGGAGAAACGGAGGTTCTGGCCAACGCAGTCCCAAGTTGGGATAACCTCGCGCTGGCGTCCCCACGGGGATTCGAACCCCGGTTCTCACCGTGAAAGGGTGGTGTCCTGACCGGGCTAGACGATGGGGA
>CAAGKR010531977.1_pt1 | contig 10811 bp, 9 predicted proteins | sample 2556971 | NCBI WGS metagenome assembly CAAGKR01 (sample SAMEA5207829, study PRJEB30636) | soil metagenome | biome: forest; feature: boreal; material: soil | place: USA | collected 2011-09 | depth 1 m
ACATACGGCGCGCCTGAAGGCGCGCCCCTTCAAGGATATTGATGAGGAATGGGCTTTTCCGCAACCTGTTAAGCCGTGCCGAAAAACACTCAGCGAATTTGTCCTCCCATCCATCGGCATCGGAAAAGTACCGCCAAATCCCCTAAAGCGAACAAACAGCGAAACTTAGCAACCCTGCACCAAGACTCTAAACCCAACTTATAGCGGTCGCCTCATCTGTAAACCACAAAATATTGCGCTTTCCCAAAGAAGCTAGAGTTTCCACATATGACCCACAACTTTCTCGTTGACAATAAACGGTTTAGGCGTAAACTGTGGACAAAAGTGGTAGAAAGTGGTCTCAACAGTAAGGCTCGTGGATAATAACTGATATTCGAGAGGCGCCAGTGGATTTAAAGACTGACCCCCAGAAAATTGGTCCCAACGAACCAGAATCTGACGCCATTTGCACCCTTTTGACCTCCCTCGCTGTGGCAGTAGCTGCAAAAAGACTTTCAGCCCCAATAAAGGGCCGGACACATGTTTCGCGGCAATCACCCAACTCGCGTCGACGAAAAAGGACGGCTCAAGGTCCCCGCGGAATTCAAGCGGGTGATCGACGAGAAGTACGGAGCGCAATTTTACATCACCAGCCTCGATGGCAGGGTTGCTCAAGTGTATCCCTTCGAGGAGTGGGAGCGGATCGAGCAGAAACTGGCGGCGCTCTCGACCTTCAATCCAACCAAAAAGAAGTTCTTGGACCGGGTGAATTACTACGGGCAAGTGATCGAGATGGACGGACAGGGCCGGCTGCTGATTCCAAGCTTGCTGCGCGACTCGGCGCAGATCAAGGGCGAAGTCGCAGTACTGGGACACCTGACGTATCTGGTGGTACGCAACATCGAAATCTTCCGTAAGCAGATCGAAGACGAAAAGTTTACGCCTGAGGATGAGAGCACGCTGGACAAGCTGGGCATCTAGTGGCGGAAAGTTTGACAGACATCCCCGAGCGGGGTGGGCATGGTGGACGCCATGTTCCGGTTCTTTTAAAAGAAGCGATCGAATTTTTAGCTATCAAGCGCGGCGGGACGTATATCGACGCCACGGTCGGCCTGGGCGGGCACAGTTTCGAAATCGCAAAACGCCTCGGCGCACCGGGACATTTGATTGGCCTAGATAAAGATCCAGCAGCGCTGGAAATCGCGCGGGAAAGGCTAACAGCAGGTCCCTCGACTGCGCTGAACGATTCGCAAAGCGAATCATTCAGCTCCGCTCGGGATGACAGTTTGTTTTTAGATTCCGCTCGGGATGACAGAGTTGCGGGTTGGCCGAAGATTTCGTTGATTCACGGGTCGTTCGCAGATTTAGCCAACGACCAACGACCAAGGACCAACGACGGAATTCTAGCGGATCTTGGAGTCAGCAGCTTGCAACTCAACGATCCCGCGCGAGGCTTTAGTTTTCAGGCGGAAGGACCGCTCGACATGCGAATGAATACGCAAGCCGGGCAATCCGCCGATCAAGTGGTAAATCGGCTTGACGAGGTTGCACTCGCTGATCTGATTTACGAATTCGGTGACGAAAGGAGGTCGCGGAGAATCGCCAGAGCCATTGTCCGGTCGCGGCCGATACGAACTACCGCAGAATTGGCGGAGATCATATCAGCCGCGGCCCGGCCAATGAATCAGGCGGAAAGAAGGATTCATCCAGCGACAAGAACTTTCCAGGCGCTCCGAATTTACGTAAACAGCGAGTTGAAAGACCTGCAGTCGCTGCTGAACGCCGCTCCGCAACTGCTGAAACGCGGAGGCAGGCTGGTGATCATAAGTTTTCATTCGCTCGAAGACCGAATCGTGAAAGATTCTTTTCGCGAAGGCGTGACGCAGGGACACTACAAAATTCTGACCAAGAAACCGGTGACCGCCGGAGAAGAAGAAGTAAATCAGAATCCGCGATCACGCAGCGCGAAGTTAAGGGCGGCAGAAAAAATTTAGCAGTTCAAATCTTTAAAGTGCAATTCAGGGGGGCGGCATATGTACACAGGAACATTGATCAACGACTTAATGAACGCGGTGGAAAGCACCGAGAAGCGGATTCCGCGAAACATGCAATCCCAGGACGACAAGCTCGCCTATTGGTATTCGATCGCCCAGCGAGAAATCGCTCACATGGAGCTCGCTTTTTCTGAGGTGGCATAAATGGCAGCCGCAGCCCAGACCCTTTCATCAAGCCGGCGAGTTCCCTGCTGGACAGGCACCCCGGAAGTTTATTTTGCCAAAGGAATCGATAATTCCCGGCTCGTGAAGGTCGAAGATCCAACGCGCGGTCGTGAAATGAAGCAATTCGCCATCGCGCTCTGCTGCTTGTTTCTGCTCGTCATGACCTATGCCTTCCAGCATTTCAAGGCCATCGAGTATGGATACAAGATCGAGATTCTACGATCGCAGCGAAACTCTTTAGCAGAACTGAATCGAGCTCTGCGCCTGGAGGAGGCTTCGCTGCAAGATCCGCAACGCATCGACGTGCTGGCGAAAAAGATGGGCCTGCAATCGCCGCAAGCCGGCCAGGTCATTCACATGGACAGCGCGTTGCCGGATTCAACCACTCCAGTCATGGCCAGCGTGACGCCGATCCCGGTAATTTCGGAAAGGTAAAGCGCCGATCATAAGAGGAAGCGTGGAATACGATTTTGAACTGGCGGCCAGAACTGAAAAGCTGGCCGCCAGCATTGTTTGAGGACTTTCCGACATTTAAAACTCTGTCATCTCGACCGGAGCGAAGCGAAGTGGAGAGATCTGCTTTCTGTTTCATCCCGTTGTGACAGTATTTGCGAGTTGAAGTGAGAGAAGCAGGTCCCTCCACTTCGCTTCGCTCCGGTCGGGATGACAGAGTTTCTTGAATTTCTCCAGTTGATCAAATAAGAGAAATAAGTGAGCACTCAATCCATCGCGAACCGCAGGCTTTACGTGCTGGGCGCGATCCTCGCCGTGTGGGGTCTCGGAATTTGCATTCGGCTGACTTATCTTCAGATTTTTCGATACGGAAGTTTCGCAGAACGCGCCCAGCATCAGCAGCAACGCACCGCCGAATTATCTCCTCGACGTGGAATTATCTACGACCGGGCTGGACGCGAACTCGCGATGTCGATTTCGGTGGACTCGGTTTTCGCTGTCCCGTCGGAAATTCCGAATCTCGCTAGCACTGTTTCCCTAATTTCGCATATCACCAAGTCCGATCCGCGTGAACTGCTAGCCAAGTGCAAGGCTTCCAAGAGTTTCTGCTGGTTGGCACGAAAAGCCGACGCCGACATCGCCGACAGAATTCGATCTCTAAATCTCCGCGGAATTTATTTCCAGAAAGAATCGAAACGGTTTTATCCCAAGCGAGAGCTAGCGGCACAAATTCTGGGATACGTCGGCATGGACGACCACGGCCTCAGCGGAATCGAACGCCAATATGAAGATGAACTTCAAGGCAAGCCCGGAACGATGATCATTTCCGTGGACGCCCACAAGAAATGGTTCAGCAGCGTAGAGAAGCAGCCGGAGCCGGGCCAAAGTGTCGTCCTCACGATTGACGAGCAAATCCAATACATCGCGGAACGCGAGCTAGCGGCACAGATGGAGCGCACTCACGGCGAGGCGGGCACGGTCGTGGTTGAAAATCCCCACACCGGAGAAATTCTGGCGCTGGCGAACTATCCAACTTTTAATCCCAATCTTTCCCGCGAAATCACACCGCAAAGATTGAAAGATCATGCCGTCAGCGACATATACGAACCGGGCTCGACTTTCAAATTAGTAACCATCGCGGCTGCGCTGGAAGAAAAAATCACACGCCCCACCGAAGTCTTCGACTGCCAGATGGGATCGATCGTCGTAAACGGCATGCGCATTCACGACGACGAGAAGTGGGGAAATTTGACGGTGGCAGAAATTCTCGCGCACTCGAGCGAAGTGGGCGCAATCAAGATCGGGCTGCGCCTCGGCGACGACAGGTTTTATAAATACATTCGCGGATTCGGATTCGGTCAGCAGACCGGAATCGAACTTCCCGGCGAAACCCGGGGAATAACCAAACCTGTGAGCCGCTGGTCGAAAGTATCAATCGCGGCAATTTCGACGGGGCAGGAAATAGGTGTTTCGCCGCTTCAGTTGGCGGCCATGGTTTCCACCATCGCCAATGACGGTGTTCGGCTTCCTCCCCACATCGTCGCCGCCGCAACCGAACCGCAGCAGTCCCCGCAAGCGGTGGCATTTCATCCCGGAGAAGGGACACGCGTAATTTCCCCAACCACCGCGGCAGAGATGAAACAAATGATGCAGGGAGTAGTGCTTGTAGGCACGGGCCGCAAGGCAATCCTCGAAGGCTATTCGTCAGCTGGAAAGACAGGGACTGCGCAAAAAGTCGATCCCATAACCCACGCCTATTCGCGCACGAAGTACATCGCATCGTTCGCCGGATTCGCGCCCATCAATGATCCGTCGATCGTCGTCGCTGTAATCATCGATTCGCCGGTAGGCCCGCATCACGGCGCCGATGTCTCTGCGCCGGTGTTCCAGCGCATTTCACAGCAAGTTCTTGAATACCTGCATACTCCCCATGACATCGAATTGCCGCCGAACCGCCAGGTGCTGTTAGCCGCGCGCCACGTCAACGAGCAGGACATCGCCGAAGGTTCGCCCGACCATCTGGGCGAGCCGGTGGTGGCCGAAAACGAAAGTTCAGACAATTTGACTGCACAGAATGCGATTTCAACAAACGCGGCGCCGCCAGCAACAAAAGTAATCGCGGCTGCGATGAGAGAACGAATTCCGGTCGTAAAGCAACCGACGGAAAGCGCTGAGGCAACCACGCAGACACCGTCCACCGCTCCGCCGTCGTTAGTATCTGGCGGAACAGTCGTCCTGGACCTCGAACAGGGGGGAATTGTCGTGCCCTCATTCCTCGGCAAAAGCATTCGCGGAGCAATTGAGACTGCAGAGGACGCCGGAATTACTCTCGACGTCGTAGGCAGTGGCTTGGGGAAACAACAAGTACCGCCGCCGGGCGCGCGCGTAGTCGCGGGTTCGCGGGTAACGGTGCAGTTCGGCCGCTAAAGCAGGGCGGTAATCGCTCAACAAATAGAGGAAAGAATTGTCATCCCGACCGGAGCGCAGCGAAGTGGAGAGCCTGCCCTGAGCGAACGCCGAGTGCAAACGAGGAGGAGTCGAACGGGGACCTGCTTCTCGCGTTTTTAGAGCGCCCATAACTTTATACCAAGAGTGATGAAAGCAGGTCTCTTCGCTTCGCTCCGGTCGAGATGACAGAGTTAATTGATAGAGCAATACCCTCACGAGAACCGCAGCGATGACGTTTCTAGAGCTTCTCGATGGTGTGGAGGTCCTCTCGCAGAGGGGCAATCCCAACGTCAGCGGATTGCAATACGACTCGCGCCAGATTAAGCCGGGAGACGTATTCGTGGCGATGCGCGGCGAATCGAGTGATGGCAATGGATTCATCGATCGCGCAATCGCCGCCGGTGCAGTTGCCGTAGTGACCGATTCGAAAATCGAAAAGCCTCGGGAGAAGGTCGCGTGGGCGCAGGTACCACATGGCCGGCGCGCGCTGGCAAGGCTAAGCGCAAATTTTTATGGACGCCCCGCCAAGAGACTGGCAATTACCGGCATCACAGGGACCAATGGAAAGAGCACAACTGCATTTCTGCTGGAGTCTATTCTAAAAGCTGACGGTCGCCTGAGCGCGCTGATCGGCACAATCGAATACCACGTGGCTGGCAGAGTCCTGTCGGCCCCTCACACCACGCCTGAACCGCTTGAACTGAATTCAATTTTCGCGGAAGCGGTTAGTCTCGGCGCCACCGAAGCGGTGATGGAAGTTTCTTCCCACGCGCTGGCACAGCAGCGAGTCTACGAGATATATTTTGATTCCGCTGTGTTCACGAATCTGACGCGCGACCACCTGGATTATCACAAGACGATGGACGAATATTTTGCCGCCAAGCAAATCTTATTTGAAGGATGCGGAACCGGCCCGCCGCGTACTTCCGTGATCAACATCGATGACGCTTATGGTCCACAACTGGTTGCAGTCAGCAAACATCGAGGGTCCACCGTTATTACCTATGGCTTAACCAAAGGCGATTTTCATGCGGATAGAGTCGACGTCAGCCTGCGAGGAACAAGGTTCGATTTGATTACGCCAGAAGAAACCATTCCTTTGTTTTCGCCGTTGATCGGGAAAGTGAACGTGTATAACATCATCGCCGCGTCAGCCGCAGCATTCGCTCGTTCCGTTAGGCCCACCGCAATTTTGAAGGGCGTCTCAAACCTAACGCGAGTTCCGGGACGCTTCGAGCGCGTGGATTGCGGCCAGCAGTTCACCGTGGTCGTGGACTATGCTCACACCAGCGATGCCCTCCGAAATCTAACGGCGTTATCTCGCGAATTCGTTAAGACGGAAAACGGCAGGGTAATTACGATGTTTGGCTGCGGTGGAGATCGAGACCGGGCAAAGCGTCCCCTGATGGGAGAAGCCGCTGGTCAAAACAGTGACCTGGTGCTACTTACGTCGGACAATCCGCGCAGCGAAGATCCGCTCGCCATCATGAATGACGCTCTTGTCGGACTGCAGCGATGCAATGCCAACTACAAGATGGAACCCGACCGCAAGCGCGCAATCGGACTTGCGGTTCAAGAAGCGAAACCTGGCGATATCGTGCTGATTGCCGGCAAAGGACACGAGAAGGTTCAGGTCACACGAGAAGGGACAGCGCCATTCGATGATGTAGAGGCCGCTCGTGAATCCCTCCGAGAGCTCGGGTACGATTGCGAAAGCGCCAACGCCGTTCGGAACAATTCATGAAGCTGCCGCTCTCGCGCATCGGGGAATTCATTTCTTCGAACGGCAACCTTGAAGCCGATGCGATCGCACAGGGATACTCGATAGATTCGCGAACCATCCTTCCTGGCGAACTCTTCTTCGCAGTCATTGGAGAGCGGTTGGATGGACATGACTATGCTGAGGAGGCCCTGGCAAAAGGAGCCGTCGCCGCTGTGATCGGCAGAGATGAAGCGGCGCGTTATGCGGCGAAATCGCAGCTCCTGCTGGTAGACGACACGTTGCTGGCTTTACAGAGTCTAGCCACTGCTGTTCGCCGGGTTTGGGGAAAGCGGCTGATAGCGGTTACGGGATCCGCTGGGAAGACGACTACGAAAGAAGCCATTGCGCACGTTCTTTCGGCAAAATTGCGCGTGTTAAAGTCCGAAGGAAATTTCAATAATCATTTCGGATTGCCGCTCATGCTGCTAAAGCTCGATCCCGAACACGATATTGCGGTGATTGAAATGGGAATGTCTCACGCCGGAGAAATTGCGGCGCTCGCGAAAATTGCCCGGCCTGAAATTGGAGTCGTTACCAATGTCGCGCCGGTTCACCTGGAGTTCTTCGCCTCAATAGCAGGAATCGCCCAGGCCAAACGCGAGCTCATCGACTCACTGCCATCGAATGGCACAGCGGTTCTGAATGCCGACGATGAATATGTTTCGCAATTCGGAAAGTCGTTTCAGGGGAAGGTTGTAACGTACGGGGTCCATCCATCCGCGGACGTTCGTGCAGAAAATATTGAAGCCCAGGGAGCCGCAGGGTCAACATTTGATGTTGTGGTAGCCGGCCGGCGCCAGAAAGTTCGGCTGTCCCTGCTCGGCGCTCACAATATCCATAATGCGCTGGCTGCGATCTCGGTAGCGTTGCAATGCGGTTTCGAGCTTCGACAGGCCACGGAAGCCATGGAGACACTTATCGCACCTGCAAAGCGAGGCGAGGTCATTCAACTCGGTAACATCACGGTGATCAACGATTGCTACAATTCGAATCCGAAGGCATTAGCGTCGATGGTCGATGCGTTGACCACAATGCCTGCGCAGCGGAGGATCGTGGTTGCGGGCGAGATGCTGGAACTCGGGAACACAGCCGAGGAGGTGCATCGCGCATCAGGGCGCAACATAGCAGAACGGAAAATCGATCTCCTGCTAGGGGTGCGGGGACTGGCGCGGCCGATGGTTGAATCCGCGCGAGAAGCAGGAATACACGCGGAGTTCGTAAGCACCGCTGAAGAGGCCGGGGCGTGGCTGGCGCGCGAAACTCGGGACGGAGACGTGGTGTTGTTGAAGGCCTCTCGGGGAGTTCGGCTTGAACGCGCTCTGGAAATCTGGAAGACACGAATGGCTGGGCCGCTCGTTCAGCACAAATAAAGAAAGGCCGGTACGGAGGCTAATTGCTCTATTGGTTGCTATACCTCAAACTATTTCATTACTTCCCGCCGTTTCGCATCTTCCGCTATCTGACGTTTCGTACCGCGTTCGCCAGTCTGACTGCGCTTTTTACAGGACTCATTGTCGGTCCATTGGTAATTAATCGTCTCCGCGAATTTCAAATCAGCCAGTACATCCGCGAAGAAGGCCCGAAGGCTCACCAGAAAAAGGCGGGGACGCCCACGATGGGCGGGCTTCTCATCGTCATTTCGATTGTGGTTCCAACATTGTTGTGGGCAGATCTGAGCAATCGTTTTGTATGGATCGCCGTCTTCGCCACATGCGCTTTCGGCGCAATCGGATTTGCGGATGACTATACAAAAGTTGTCAACCGCAGAAATCTCGGCCTGACCGCAAGAACGAAACTCGGACTCCAGATTCTGACCGGCATTTTCATTGCAGTTGCGCTGATCGCGATGCAGAATGCGGGCATTTACTCAACCCGCTTGCAAGTTCCGTTCTTTAAACAATTCCAGCCTGATCTGGTGATCGACCGGTGGCTGCAAAACCCTGGGCTATGGCCGCTGGCATTTCTTCCATTTGTGGTGTTCGTGGCCCTATTGATCGCCTTTTCCAGCAACGCCGTGAACCTGACGGACGGCCTGGATGGTCTGGCAATCGGATGCACCGTGATTTCCGCTGGTGCGCTTGCCGTGCTTACTTATGTGAGCGGTCATGCGACGTTCTCCACCTATCTTGAATTGCAACGCATGCCGCAAGTGGGCGAGTTGACAATTTTCTGCGGTGCGATGGTGGGGGCTTCCATCGGGTTTCTTTGGTACAACGCTCATCCTGCGGAAGTGTTTATGGGTGATGTCGGATCGCTGGCGTTGGGCGGTGCAATCGGCACTGTCGCCGTGATGATCAAGCAGGAATTGCTGCTGCCCTTCATTGGAGGCGTATTCGTAATCGAAGCCCTGTCCGTGATTCTGCAAGTCGGTTCTTATAAACTTCGCAAGAAACGCATCTTCAAGATGGCGCCAATTCATCATCACTTTGAGTTATTGGGCTGGTCGGAGTCCAAAATAATCGTTCGCTTCTGGATCGCGTCTTTGATATTTGCCTTGTTCGCCCTGACGACACTAAAGCTAAGATAATCTTAGGCAATGCTCACGTAGTTCAGTCGAGCGAAGCCCGACGTGAAGGCAATGGAACTCGCGAACAAAAAAGTATTGGTCGTCGGCCTGGGCAAGTCAGGCGTCGCGTCGGCGCTATTTCTGAAATCCAAAGGAGCTCTAGTTACTGTCTCCGATGCCAAGCCGCAACAGCAGCTCGGCAGGGAACTCTCCCTGCTGTTGGATCACGGCATCGCAATCGAAACTGGCGGACATGGCGAGCGCACTTTTCGCGGGCAGGACTTGATCGTAGTCAGTCCCGGCGTGCCTTTCGACGCGCCGCTTCTTCAGCAGGCTCGTGCCATGGGCGAGACGGTGATTGGCGAAATCGAACTCGCCGCGTTATTTTTTCCGGGACGCATGATCGCCATCACAGGATCCAATGGCAAAACGACCACAACCGCGTTGACAGGGGAAATCATCGCTGCTGGCGGGTTTCATACTCTGGTCGGAGGGAACATCGGCACGCCGGCAATCTCGTTAGTGGACGAGGCGACCCCGAAGACAATTGCGGTGCTTGAAGTTTCCAGCTTTCAGCTTGAAACCATCCAAAGTTACCGGCCTTACATTGCCGTTGTGCTGAATGTCACGCCTGACCATTTGGATCGCCATCGAACTTTCTCCGCTTATACCAGCGCTAAAGCCCGCATCTTCGAGAATCAGTCGGCGGACGATTTCGCGGTGCTGAACGCCGACGATCCAACCTGCGTCAGTCTAGCCGGGGCCGTCAAATCGAAGCTCTTTTGGTTCAGCCGAAAGAAAGAAGTGGAGCAAGGCGCGCTGGTTCGCGGTGCCCATATTTTCTTTCGGGATGGGAATGATGAAAAAGAAATCATGCCCATCGCCGAAATTTCGCTCAAGGGAGCGCACAACGTCGAAAACGTGCTCGCGGCCGCATGCGTGGGCACGCTCATGGGATGCGATCCGGGCCAAATCCGCAAAGCGATTCGCGGATTTAAGGCCGTGGAGCACAGACTGGAATACGTCGCCACAATTCGCGGCGTGGAATTCTATAACGACTCAAAAGCAACCAACGTTGACGCGACCATCAAAGCCATCGAATCCTTTCCCGCAAACATTCATTTGATTCTCGGCGGCAAAGATAAGGGCAGCGACTATTCCGTTTTGAACGACTTGCTTCGGGAAAGAGTAAAGGCTGTTTACACGATTGGCGCCGCGGCGGAAAAGATCGAATCGCAAATCAAAGGCGCGACAGAAATCGTACACGCCGAAACTTTGGACGCGGCCGTGAAGCGTGCCGCAAAAGCCGCTCAGCCCGGCGATATCGTCCTCTTAGCCCCAGCCTGCGCCAGCTTCGACCAGTTCCAGAATTACGAGCATCGGGGCAAGACGTTCAAGGAGCTTGTGAAAGGACTGTAACCCGAACTTTCACCACTGAGGCACC
>CAAGKR010218984.1_pt1 | contig 10810 bp, 7 predicted proteins | sample 2556971 | NCBI WGS metagenome assembly CAAGKR01 (sample SAMEA5207829, study PRJEB30636) | soil metagenome | biome: forest; feature: boreal; material: soil | place: USA | collected 2011-09 | depth 1 m
CGATCGATCAGCAAGACCTTGCCGTCGATCGAGACCACCTCAGCGTGCAGACGGGACACCTTCGGATTTTCCAATACGATCTCACAAATTGACGACTCCCGCCCGATACGAATGCCGGATCCGCCGAGACCCAGGCGCTCCCCTGCCCGCGAGCCGTTAAGGATGGTGAAGCGGCCGAGGATGAGGCCTGCTTTGCGCGGAGCGTCCTGCTGCTCGCGAATCACCGGCGCGACGATTGTCTCCACCGTTTTCGCTGTGAGCAGGTCTTTCGGAATGCGCGGGCGCCGCGTCGTGAACGGCAGGACGATGGCGACGAGCACGCCGAGAGCGGCGACGCCGACGGCGCTCGCGGCGATGGGGTGGCGGCGCCAGAGCGGCATCGATTGCAGCGCACGATCGGCGTCGTGACGAACGAGGATGAGATCGGGAGAGCGCGGAAAGAGGGCGCTGGCGCGAGCGAGCTCCTCGTTGGTCACGTTCCACTTGCCGTCCACCGCCGCATCGAGCGCCTTTCGGTAATGCCGGTTGAATTCACCGTCGCTGCTCCACGCGATTCCTGCTGAGCTGAGAAAGTTTTTCGCCACGTTGATCGGAACAAGGAACTTGATCTGCTCCGCGTCGGTGCGCCCCCAGGTCGAGATGCCGACGACCTCGCCCTCGCGCGTCACCGCCGGCCCACCCGAGTTGCCGCGATAGATCGCCACGTTCGATTGGAACACCGGCGTGTTCGTGACATTGCGCTTGATCGCCGTGATCGTGCCGGGGCTGAGCGTGGCCTCCAGATCGGTGTCGCGCGACAACCAGCCGCCGATCACTTCATCGGTGCTGCTGGCGACGGCGGGATAGCCGACCGACCAGATGGAGTCGCCGACGCGCACGAGATCGGAGTCGCCAAGCTGTAAGGTCGGAAGATTCCTGCGGGTCACGCGAAGGAGCGCCAGATCGGCCCCTCGCTGGTTCAGCGCCGGCGAGTAACGCTCGATGTGGAACGGCAGCTTCTCGCCGTTCGACAGCTCGACGTCGTTGACCATCTGAATATTGTCGATGCGTCCCTGCCAGGCCAGCGTGACGATATGCCGCTCCAGCGCGTCGCCGCGTTGCAGTCTGCGAAGCTCCTCGACGGGAAGATGCTGCAGCAGCGCGGAGATCGCCCCGTTGCGAAGCAGATCGCGGCGCAGCGCTTCCGGATCCATGGTCGGCGCGACGACGTGCCCGCTGGTGAGTATCAAGCCGTCGGGATGGATGATGAATCCGCTGCCCGATCCCCCCGCACCGGTCGGTACGAAAGCGTGATGGGTGGAGACAGGCTTGACTCCGAGATCGCGCGCGATCGTATCGATCGACGCCGCCGGATAGGAAAACTGCGCAGTCGCGTACGCGCTGATGCGGACCACTGCCGGTTTGACCGCGTACGCCATCTTCTGGATCTCGTCGAGATGCGAAGGATCGCGCCGGCAGCTCAGTGCCGCGATCAACACGAACACGACGAGGCGGACGCGGGAGACCATGGTCAGCCGGTTGATTGTCTTGATGGCGTGGACGCGCCGCTCGCGGCCAGTCGTTGCTGCTCACGAAGGGTGTCGTCAAAAGGAGTGTCATCCGATTCCGTCAGCGTCTCTTGACCGACCGAACCGGCGCGAACAACCTTCGCCACGATCACCGTGACATTGTCCGGCGCTCCGCGCTGAAGGGTGAGCCTCACGTACTCGTCAGCCGCACGTTCGATCGGCAGCTTCGCCACTTCCTTCAGCTCGTCCTCTTTGAGTACGCCATGCAGTCCGTCGCTGCAAAGGAGGAAGACATCGCCCTCCTGCACGTCGATCGGCCCCACGACATCGATCTCCACGTCTTCGGTCACGCCGACGGAGCGCTGCAGCACATTGCGCCGCGGATGCGTCTCCGCCTCCGTTTCCGTCAGCAGTCCTTCGCGAACCATCGTGGCGACGAGCGAATGGTCCTGCGTGAGTTGCTTGAACTCATCGCCGCGGAGCATGTAAATGCGCGAATCACCGACGTGCGCGAACCACGCCTTCTCGCCGCGCACGACGAGCGCCGATGTCGTCGTTCCCATTCCGCGCAAATCGGCGTTCGACTGCGCTTCGGTGAACACCCGCGCGTTTGCCCGCACCATGGCCTCGCGCAACGCCGCCGGAACATCGTCGCTCTCGGCGGCGAGATAGGACGTTTTCACGGTGTCGACGGCGAGTCGTGACGCGGTTGCGCCGCCGCGGTGCCCGCCCATTCCATCGGCGATCACCATCAGGCGGCCGCCGGCGCGGCTGGCCGATTCTTCACGCGCGGTGGTCAGCGTTGCGAAATCCTGATTCTCCGTGCGCACGAGGCCCACATCCGTCTTGAGAACGGCTTGCACGATGAGGCGACCGGTGGAAACGGCAGAAGAAGCTGCCGCGGATGGCTCGCTCATATTCGCGTGGGCGGAATCCGATTATACGGTTATTCGGCGCTGCCGCCTTATAATCGACACCTCGAATCATGGATCAACTTCAGATCCACTACGTCGATCTCGGCGTACAGCGCGTTTGCGACTTGCGCGGGGAAACGTCGGTAGGAAGGACGGAAGGAAATGACATCGTCCTCAATCATCCGTCGGTCTCCCGAAAGCACGCCCGCATCGAGCCGCGCAACGACAAGTGGTGGATCGTCGACCTGAAGTCGACCAACGGCGTCAAGGTCAACGGCAATCTGGTCACTGAATCGCCAATCAACTCCGGCGACAAGATCGTCGTCGGGTCCGTCCAACTCGAAGCGAAGCCGCTCCCCTCGGTGAACTTCAGCAACGAGTCGATGTTCGACAATCCGCAGGGCACGGTCATCCGTCGCATCGCCGACTTCAATTCCGAATTCGGACTCGATCTGGGCGAGGCGCAGAAACCCGTTCCGCGGATCCCGACTCCTGCCGGCCTGCTTAAGCCGGAGGAAGTGTCGCGCGAGAAAATCTTTCAAGTCCTGGTTCAGGTGGCGAAGGCGATGCTGCAGAGCGAGGACCTCAACTCGCTGCTCAACGTCGTCATGGACATGATCTTCAAGTACCTGCCGGTCGAGCGCGGGCTGCTCATCCTTTTTGACACCGAAGGAAATCCGGTGCCGAAGTTGACAAAGTTCATCGACGGCGCGGAAAAGCAGGACATTCCGATCTCCCGCACGATCCTCAAGATGGTCGCGCAGCAGCAGGTCGCCTTGATGACGTCCAACGCCCTCGAAGACGCCCGGCTCCTCGGCGGCAAGTCGATCGCCATCCACGGCATCCGCTCCGCGATGTGCGTCCCGTTGTGGAATCGCAATCACGTGATTGGCGCGGTGCAGGTCGACTCACCGATCCACATCGGCCGCTTCACCGAGGAAGACCTCGATCTGTTGACGGCGCTCGCGAATTTCGCCGCCGTGGCGATCGAGCGCGCCCAGCTCGCCGAAAAGGTCGAGGAGGAGCGCAAGATCCGTGCGCGCATGGAGCGCTATCACTCGCCCGCTGTCGTAGACGAAATCGTCAAAGGATCGGTGTCGACGGAGAGCGAGATCCGCAACGCCGAGGTATCGATTCTCTTCGCGGACATCTCCGGCTTCACGGCGGTGTCCGAGACGAAGAAGCCGGAAGAAGTCGCGGAGTTTCTGTCGCACTTCTTTTCCTGCGCGGTGGAGTCGATCTTCGCGTACGGCGGCACTCTCGACAAATTCATCGGCGACGCGGTGATGGCGTTCTTCGGCGCGCCGATTCCGCAGGAGGATCATGCCGATCGCGCGGTGCTCGCCGGCCTGATGATGCAGCGTATGGTCGGTGACTGGAACGTGGAGCGCGAGAAACTGGAGATGCCGCCGGTCAAAGTGCGCGTCGGCATCAACAGCGGGCCGGCCGTCGTCGGCAACGTTGGCACCGAGAAGCGCGTCGATTACACGGTCCTCGGCACTTCCGTGAATATTGCCTCTCGCCTCGAGAGCGGAGTGGCCAAGCCGGGGCAAGTGGTGATCTCGCAGAACACACTCGACCTGATCGTCGGCAGCTTCAACACCGAGCCGCTCGGCGAGTTCGCGCTCAAGGGGCTGCAGCAGAAGATGCCGGTGTTCGCCGTGATCGAAACCGTGGATAAGCAGACCACCGCGCCGCGAATCCTGCAGCAGGCAACCAACGCCTGACGAAATGCGGGCGCGCATCGTGCTCGTTTAGAAAACCGATGTCGACCTTTCGTGTCATCGTGCAGCCGATCATCGCTGCGGTCGTGCTCGCCTTCGCTGTGCGGAGCGCGCTCATCGGCATCTACGCCATCCCCACCGGATCGATGCAGCCGACGCTGCAGATCGGCGATCGCATTCTGGTCACGCGGTACTTCTCGCAACCGCCAAAGCGTGGTGACGTCGTGGTTTTCCGCTCCCCGGGAGGAGATGAGCTGTTGGTCAAGCGGATCGTCGCAGTCGGCGGCGATTTCGTCGATGCGCAGAACGGACATCTGGTCATCGGCGGACACGCCGTGCCTGAACCCTACCTGCCGGCGCGTACGGTGACGGCCGGCATGAGCCCGCAGCGCGTTCCTCCCGATTGCTACTTCGTCCTCGGCGACAATCGTCTCGATTCTCTCGACAGCCGAGCCTGGGGCGTCGTCCCGCGCAATCTGCTTGTCGGACACGCCCGACTCGTGCTCTGGTCCGCGGCGGGCGGCGTTGAACCTCACGCCAATGCTACGACCGCCACGCCCGCCGGATCGACGCGCGTCATCCGAACCGAGCGGCTATTCAAGCCAATTCGGTAGCATTCGCTATACTTTGCGTGAAGACGGAGGTCTTATGCGCGCCAGCCGCCGTGAGAAGGGTGAGGGAAACTTGGGGTGTCTCGTCGGTCTGATCCTCCTGGCGATCTCCGCATACGTCGCCTGGAAAGTGATCCCGGTCAAAGTGAAAGCCGCCGAAGTGCGCGAAACAGTTGTCGATGAGGCGAAGTCGGCCGGCACTCACAACGATGGGGTGATCCGCGAGGCCATCCTGGCCAAGGGACGCGAGGACAGCCTTCCGATCAAGGAAGAAGACATTTCGATCACTCGGGCGGCGAGTCGTATCGTCGTCGACGTGAATTACGTCGTTCCGATCGAGTTCCCCGGCTACACGTATCAGTGGCACATCAACCATCACGCAGAGAATCCGATTTTCTAGGGAGACTATGGCCATCAAAATCACGATTCGCGATAACGGACCGTACGTGATCGACGGTGAGTTCCAGCTCGTCGACGCGCAAGGAAACGAGATCCCCGCTACGAAGCGCTCGCTTTGTCGCTGCGGTGGATCGACCACCAAACCATTCTGCGACGGCACGCACTCGAAGATCGGATTTCAAGGCGCGATGGGCGCGGTGCAGCAGACGGAGAAGAAAGAGTAGCGCCCGCCTCTCAGGCGGCCCTACATGGCCGGCTAAGAGCCGGCCCTACATTCCTCTGGTTCCGGTTCATCCTCCAGTTCGAAAACCACGTTCTCCCATCCAGTGAGTGTGCCCGACGATTCCCTGCTCTCGTCGTCCGTGATGTCGCTGATGAAATCGAAGTTCACGGCGGCGGCATGACTCAATCGGCATTCCACCGATTCGGAAACGACTAAGCCACACTTCCAGCAGCGTTTGTTGGCGATCTTGAAGGCTCGAGGTGTGTAAAAAATTGTGGCCGAACGTCAATTGACATCTATCCGGTTGCGGCATAGCGTACGCGGCGCGCGAATGTAAACGGTTACATCGCAATGCCGGACACGCACTTCCACGTCACCATCAAAGAAGTCGCCGCTGAGGCGGGCGTCTCCGTCGCCACAATTTCCCGCGTCTTCAATGGAAAAGGGCCGGTTCGCGAGTCGACGTCGCGTCGCGTCATGGAGACCGCGCAGGCGCTGCACTACGCGCCGCACGGTGTCGCCCGCAGCCTCAGCATGCGGCGCACGAATACCATCGGACTTCTCCTGCCCGATCTGCACGGCGAATTCTTCTCCGAGGTGATTCGCGGGATCGATGGAGAGACGCGACGCAGCGGATATCACCTGCTCGTCTCCGGCTTCCACAGCGATCAGCAGGAGATGACCGCGGTTCTTCGCGCCATGCGAGGAAGAGTGGACGGCTTGATCGTCATGTCGCCGGACCGCGAAGCCGCCGTACTCTGCGCGCATCTTCCCGCGGGACTCCCCGTTGTCCTGCTGAACAATCTGTCCGGCGCTGCACGGACGATCGCCATCGACAACTATGGCGGCGCGGTCGCGATGGTGAAGCATCTGGTCGGGATCGGTCATCAGCGAATCGCGTTCATCAAGGGACCGGAGCAAAACGCCGATGCCGGCGAGCGTCTCCGCGGATATCGCGACGCGATCGGCACGGACGCGCTTCTCGAAGTGGACGGGGACTTCACCGAAGAAGCCGGCTATCGAGCGGCAGTCCATCTATTACACCTCCAGCAGCGCCCCTCGGCGATCTTTGCGGCGAACGACGCGATGGCCATCGGCGCGCTCAGTGCGTTGCGCGATGGGCGAGTCGTCGTCCCCGACGACATCGCGCTCTGCGGCTTTGACGACATCCCGATCGCGCGCTACGTTACGCCGCAGCTCACGACGGTGAACGTGGCGATCGCCGAGCTCGGGCGCCGGGCTTTCGAGCTGCTGGAGAGACGGCTGCAGGGCGGCGAGGAAGACAACCAACGCGAGATTCTGCCGACGACGCTCGTCATTCGAGAGTCGTGCGGCGCGAGACTACAAAGTGAAAAACGACACCGAGGAGGAGCGCAATGAAGAGAAGTCTGTGGATACTGCTCGCAGCGTCCGTGCTGATGGTTTACGCCGGTGTGCTCATGGCGCAAACCAGCACCGCGACGATCCGAGGAAAGGTCATGAACGATCGCGGCGACGCGCTCGCAAATGCTGAAATCAACGCCGTCGGCACACAGTCGGGGTTTGTCAAGACTGTCAACAGTCGGGGCGATGGTACGTACTCATTGGTCGGATTGACTCCGGGCGAATACCAGATCGTGGTCGCTGCGCCCGGATACGAGCCGCGCAATGAAACCGTCACTGTCCTCATCGGCCAGAACCTGGAGATGAATCTGCGCATGACATCGACCGCGGTCCTGAGCGAATCGATCACCGTGGTCGGTAATCAGGCAGTCGAAACGAAATCCAGCGAAGCGGCCACGAACGTCACGACGCGTCAGATCGAGAACCTGCCGCAGGACGACCGGAACTTTCTTAACTTCGCGGCTCTCGCTCCCGGCATCCGGGTTTCCACGGATCCACTGCGAAAAACCATATCCGGCGACGCGCAGAATGCCGAGCAGACCAACATGTTCATCGACGGCGTCAGCTTCAAGAACGACATGCTTCTCGGCGGAATCGCCGGACAGGACTCCAGCCGAGGTAACCCCTTCCCGCAGAATGCCGTTCAGGAATTCCGAGTCATTACCCAGAACTACAGCGCCCAGTACGAAAAGGCTTCCAGCGCCATCATCAGCGCGGTGACGAAATCGGGCGGCAACCAGATGGCCGGGCAGGCTTTCGTCTTTTATCAGCCCAAGGCATGGGTCGCGGCTCCGCCGTCAAAATTCGGCCTGGGTGGCTCCGCCGGCGCGACAAACGCGTTGAATGCCAGCTACAAGCGGTATCAGCCGGGCATCAGCGTAGGGGGCCCGATCATCAAGGATAAGCTGCACTACTTTGTTTCCTACGAAGGCGACCAGGAACACGCCACGAAGTTGGTGAACGTCAACAATCAGGCCTTCGCCAGCCAGTTCTCGTCATACCTCGGTAATTTTGCCGCACCGTTTCGCTCCAATCTCGGCTTTGGAAAACTGAGCTGGCAGCCGCTGGCGAATCAATTGCTCGATCTGAGCGCCACATACCGCAAGGAATACGAGATCCGTGATTTCGGCGGTGCGACGTCGAATCAGGCAGCCTCGAAAGTCAACAACTACGTATACGACGGTACGGCGCGTCACCAATGGAACAACAGCAGCGCGCTGAATGAGGCATCTTTGACCTGGCAGAAGTACACCTGGAACCCGAACCCGCTGAACCCTTCTCTGGTCGGTCAGGACTATCAAGGGGCAATCGTCATCGGCGGCAAGGACACGACCCAAAACTTCGCCCAGCGTCGTATCGAACTTCGTGACGATTACAGCTTCGCTCCGTGGAACTTGCAAGGTATCCACAACTTCCAGATCGGCGGCAACGCCGATTTCATGCACTACAACATCGACAAGAAGCTCAATGGAAACCCACTGTTCACCTACCGAATCGACCCAGCGAATGGCCTGACCTTCGATCAGCCGTTCCAGGCACGGTTTGGTTTCGGCAATTCGCTTCTTTCCCAGAGCAATCGTGAATACGGCATCTACGGGCAGGACAACTGGGCCGTCAATCCGCACCTCAACCTGAACCTTGGAATACGGTGGGACTACGAATCGAACATGCTCGACAACAACTTTGTCCTTCCCGCGGACATCGTGACTGGGTTGAGTGGAAAGGTAGATCCCAGCTACTTATCCAACGACCGCAAACCAATCAAAGACGAGTTCCAGCCGCGATTGGGGTTCACATACGACCTCCGCGGCGACAGCAAGTCCGTCATCTTTGGAGGTGCGGGCCGGTATTACGATCGGCTCTACCTCAACTCGGCGATGGAGGAGCGGTTCCGAATCCAGTACAAGACCTATACGATCCAGTTCTCTCCGACCGGCGCGCCTCGCACTGATGGCACACCGACCATCAAGTGGGATCCGAAGTACATGAGCGCGGCCGGCCTCAATGACTTGATCGCCTCGAGCAGTCTGATCAAACCGGAGATCTGGCTGCTCAGCAACGACACGAAGCCGCCCTACTCCAATCAGGCAAACCTGGGGGTCCGGCAAGCGCTTGGAACATGGCTTGGCTCCCTCAGTTACAACATCGTCCGCGGTTACCACGGTCCCACCTGGGTCTTCGCAACCGGGAGTTGCTGCATCGCCCCCGTGCCCGGATTCGGCAACGTCATCATTTCCGATCCTGCCGGCGGAAAACGCTATTGGTACAACGCCTGGTTTCTCAGTTTCGATCGACCCTACACGAACAATTGGGGCGCGCACTTCGCGTACACGCACGCCAAGGCTCTTCAGAACGGCGGCAGGGGCGGAAGCGACGACTGCTGTTCGTTCGATCTCCCCAACAGCGCGCTCTTCCCGCGCCGACCGGTCACCGGCTCGGAGCCAAACCATCTTGTGGCCAGCGGGATCTTTGGGCTTCCCTTCGGACTGCGGTTCAGTACGACCGCCACGCTCGGCACCGGAGCCGCAGACGTCGTCATTGATGTTTCTCAGGGGTTCGATCTGGCGGGCCATCTGAAGACCGGCGTTTTCAATCGCGCGATTTACCCACCAAAGACGTGGGGCTTCGGATACCGCAACATCGACCTGAGCCTGGAGAAGGATCTCTCGACATTCGGTCGAACGTCGGTTGGAATCCTCGGTCAGGTCTTCAACGCCGGGAACTTTAAGAACTACGGATGCCTGAGCGACTTCCTTGGACCGGACACCAATCCAAACACTATCGGAGTTCCGGGTTGCGTGGTCAGCCTCGGACGCCGCGAGCAGGTCGGCCTGAAACTGAACTTCTGATCGCAACGTGCGGCGAACGTCAGCGGCGTTCGCCGCACTGCTCATTCTCCTCGGCGCGTCCTGCCAGTCATCGGCAGACGCGCCGCGGAGACGCGCGGTCGTCCAGCCCTCCACCATCGATGACGTCGAGCATCGGACGTTTCGCTTTTTCTGGGAGACCGCCAATCCCAACAACGGCCTCGTCCCCGATCGCTGGCCGACGAAATCGTTCTCCAGCATTGCCGCCGTCGGATTCGGACTGGTCGCCTACGGCATCGGTGCGGAGCGCGGCTACGTCACGCGCGAAGCGGCGCGCGATCGCGTTCTCCTGACTCTTCGAACATTTCTGAATCTGCCGCAAGGACCCGCTGCCACCGGCACGGGCGGGTATCACGGCTTCTTCTACCACTTTCTCGATATGGACACCGGCGTTCGCTACAAGGACGTCGAGCTGTCGACGATCGATACGACGTGGCTGCTCGCGGGAGCGCTCTTCTGTCAGTCGTACTTCGATGGCAACGATCCGACCGAAACGGCCATCCGCGACGCGGCCGAGCAGTTGTACGAGCACGCCGAGTGGGATTGGGAGCAGCCGCGCGCGCCGGCCATCAGCATGGGCTGGTATCCGGAGACGGGCTTTCACACGTACGACTGGCGCGGCTACAACGAGGCGATGATGGTCTACATCCTCGCGCTCGGATCGCCGACGCATCCGACCGATCCCGCCGGTTGGACGGCGTTCACCAGCACGTATCGCTGGGGAGAGTTCTACGGACAGCAGCACGTTCTCTTCGCGCCGCTGTTCGGTCATCAGTACACGCAGATGTTCATCGACTTCCGCGGAATCCAGGACGCGTACATGCGCGACCGCGGAATCGATTACTTCGAGAACTCGCGCCGCGCCACGATCGCGCAACACGCGTACGCCGTCGACAATCCCGGACGTTGGACGGACTACGGTGAGAACGTTTGGGGCTTGACGGCGTGTGATGGACCGGGCGACGTGACCGTCGAGGGCCGCACCTACCAGGGATACACCGCTCGCGGCGCGACCGCAGGAGACATTCGCGACGACGGCACCATCGCTCCGACCGCGGCGATCTCCTCGATCGTGTTCACACCCGAGCTCTCAATTGCGGCGATGGAGGAGATGCAGCGCCGATACGGAGGTGCGCTCTACCGCGAATACGGCTTTGCCGACGCATTCAATCCGACGTTCA
>CAAGKR010080700.1_pt1 | contig 10801 bp, 18 predicted proteins | sample 2556971 | NCBI WGS metagenome assembly CAAGKR01 (sample SAMEA5207829, study PRJEB30636) | soil metagenome | biome: forest; feature: boreal; material: soil | place: USA | collected 2011-09 | depth 1 m
CGCAACATCGGCATCATGGCCCACATCGATGCCGGTAAGACCACGACGACCGAGCGCATCCTCTTCTACACGGGGAAGACGCACAAGATCGGCGAGGTCCACGAAGGTGCGGCCACCATGGACTGGATGGTCCAGGAACAGGAACGCGGCATCACGATCACGTCGGCCGCGACGACCTGCTTCTGGAAGGACCACCGCATCCAGATCATCGACACGCCCGGCCACGTCGACTTCACGGTCGAGGTGGAGCGGTCGCTGCGCGTGCTCGACGGCGCCTGCGCGGTCTTCTGCGCCGTCGGCGGCGTGGAGCCGCAGTCCGAGACGGTCTGGCGCCAGGCGGACACCTACGGCGTCCCCCGCGTCGCCTACATCAACAAGATGGACCGCACCGGCGCCGACTTCATGAACGTGGTCGCGATGATGAAGGACCGGCTCGCCACGAAGACGGCACTGCTGCAACTGCCGATCGGCGCGGAGGACCACTTCACAGGACTCGTCGACCTGGTCGAGATGCACGCGGTCTTCTTCAACGAGGACGACAAGGGCATCAACCCGACGACCGGCGAGATCCCCGCGAACATGCGCGACGAGGCCGAGCTCCGTCGCGACGAGCTCCTCCACCTCGCCGCCGATTTCGACGACACGGTGCTGGAGAAGGTCCTCATGGAAGAGGAAGTCTCCGTACCCGAACTGAAGTCGGCGATCCGCAAGGGCTGCATCGCCTGCGGCATCACGCCGGTCACGTGCGGCGCGTCGTTCAAGAACAAGGGCGTTCAGCCGCTGCTCGACGCGATCCTCGACTACCTGCCGTCCCCGCTGGACATCCCGGCGATCAAGGGCCACGACGTCCGCAGCGGCGCCGAGGTCGAGCGTCCGGCCGACGACAAGGCGCCGTTCGCCGCGCTCGCGTTCAAGGTCATGACCGACCCGTACGTGGGCAAGCTGACGTACTTCCGTGTGTATTCCGGCACGCTCTCGGCCGGCTCGTACGTGCTCAACTCCACGAAGGACAACAGGGAGCGGATCGGCCGCCTCCTGCAGATGCATGCGAACCACCGCGAGGACGTGGACGAGGTCCGCGCCGGCGACATCGTGGCCGCAGTGGGTCTCAAGAACACGACGACCGGCGACACGCTGTGCGCCGAGAACTCCCCCGTGCTGCTCGAGTCGATGGTGTTCCCGGACCCGGTCATCGACATCGCCATCGAGCCGAAGACCAAGGCCGAGCAGGACAAGCTCGGCGCGGCGCTCGTGAAGCTCGCCGAAGAGGATCCGACGTTCCGCGTGCGGACCGACACGGAGACCGGCCAGACGATCATCGCCGGGATGGGCGAACTGCACCTCGAGATCATCGTCGATCGCCTCCTGCGCGAGTTCAAGGTCGAGGCGAACGTCGGCAAGCCGCAGGTCGCGTACCGCGAGACCGCCGGCAAGGCCGTCACCGACGTCGAAGGCAAGTTCGTGCGCCAGACAGGCGGCCACGGCCAGTACGGCCACGTCGTCTTCAACCTCGAGCCGCAGGTGCCAGGGGCTGGGTTCGTGTTCGAGAACAAGACCGTCGGCGGCGCCGTGCCCAAGGAGTACATCAACGCCGTGGGCAAGGGCGTCGAGGACTCGCTGGAGAGCGGCGTCCTGGCCGGCTATCCGGTCGTGGACGTGAAGGTCACCCTCGTGGACGGCTCGTATCACGAGGTCGACTCGAGCGAGATGGCGTTCAAGATCGCCGCGTCGATGGGCTTCAAGGAGGCCATGCGCAAGTCGGCCCCGAAGATCCTCGAGCCGATGATGGCGGTCGAGGTCAACACCCCGGACGACTTCATGGGCGACGTGATCGGCGACCTCTCGAGCCGCCGCGGCCACATCGAGGGCATGGAGCCTCGCGGCAACGCGCAGGTCATCCGCGCGAAGGTCCCGCTGTCCGAGATGTTCGGCTACGCGACCGACCTGCGCAGCAGTACCCAGGGCCGCGCGGCGTACTCCATGCAGTTCAAGGCCTACGAGGCCGTACCGAAGGCTATCGCGGACGAGATCGTGTCCAAGGTCGCAGGAACCAAGGCATAACGAGCAGGCGGCAGTCCCGAATCACCGAGCGTGCGAAGACAGTGCAGTCCCCGCTTTACGGAGGGTGAACCAAGTTGGCGAACCAGCAGAAGATCCGGATCCGCCTCAAGGCGTACGACCACGAGATCGTGGACCAGTCCACGAAGAAGATCGTGGAGACCGCGCAGCGTACCGGCGCGCGCGTGTCCGGGCCGATCCCGCTGCCGACGCAGCGCAGCCTGTACTGCGTGATCCGCTCGCCGCACGTGAACAAGGACAGTCGCGAGCACTTCGAGATGAAGACGCACAAGCGGCTGATCGACATCCTCGATCCCAACGCGAAGACGGTCGACTCGCTCATGCGTCTCGAACTGCCGGCCGGCGTGGACATCGAGATCAAGCTGTAGCGATGCTCTTCCGCCGCCGGGACGGTGGCGGGAGGGATACGGAGGAGCGGTCCTCTGGGGTTGCCCGCCGAAGAAGCGGCGAGCACGGAGCGTGTGACGCAGGTCCCACGACCGCGCGAAGACGGAAGCGAGAGTGAACGATGGCGAAGACGATACTCGGCCGCAAGCTGGGCATGAGCCAGGTCTGGAGCGACGACGACCGGCTCATCCCGGTCACCGTCATCGAGGCCGGCCCCTGCTTCGTGTCGCAGATCAAGACGAAGAAGAAGGACGGCTACGACGCCATCCAGATGGCGTTCGGCGACGTGAAGGCGGGCAGGGCCACCAAGCCCGAGGCCGGGCACTGCGCGAAGGCCGGGCTCGACCCGAAGAAGCACCTCCACGAGGCGCGCATCGCCGAGGGTGAGGCATACAAGAAGGGCCAGAAGATCACCGTCGACCTGTTCGAGGTCGGCAGCAAGGTCGACGTGATCGGCACCAGCAAGGGCAAGGGGTTCGCCGGAGTCATGAAGCGTCACAACTTCCATGGCGGCCCCGGCGGCCACGGCTCGCACTTCCATCGCGCTCCGGGTTCGGTGGGTATGTGCGCCACGCCGTCCCGGGTCCTCAAGGGCATCGGCATGCCGGGCCACATGGGTGATGAGACCGTCACGGTGAAGAAGCTCGAGGTCGTCAAGGTCGACTCCGAACAGAACCTGCTCGTCGTCAAGGGCGCTGTCCCCGGCGGCAAGAACGGCCTGCTCGTCATCAACGCGAGTTAGCGCCGGCATCGATCCAAGGAGACAGATACAGAACATGGCGACGATCGAAGTCAAGGACATGAAGGGCGCGAAGGTGGGGACGGCGAAGCTGTCCGATACCGTCTTCGGCGTCACTCCCAACACGCACGCGGTGCACCTGGTAGTCCGCAGCCAGATGGCCGGCGCGCGCCAGGGCACGCACGACACCAAGACCCGCGGCGAGGTCTCCGGCGGCGGCGCGAAGCCGTTCCGCCAGAAGGGGACCGGCCGGGCCCGCGCCGGTACGACCCGTGCTCCGCAGTGGACCGGCGGCGGCGCCGTCTTCGGGCCGCACCCGCGCAACTACGGCTTCCGCGTCCCGAACAAGGTCGTGAAGCTCGCGATGCGCAGCGTGCTCTCCGCGAAGGCCGCCGAAGGCGCTCTCTTCGTGGTCGACGGCCTCGACTTCACCGAGCCCTCGACGAAGTCCGCGGCGGCGATGATCGCCGCCATGGGCGTGCAGGGCCGCGTGACCGTCGTCGTCCCCAACGGTGCCGAGAACGCTCAGAAGTCGTTCCGCAACATCGAGCGCGTCCGGGTCATCACCGCGGCGCAGAGCAACACCTACGACCTTGTCGACAACGCAGCGCTCGTCCTCTCCAAGCCGGCGCTCGAGTACCTCGAGGGGGTGCTGGCCTGATATGGATGCCCGAAGCGTCATAATCCGCCCGATCATCTCGGAGAAGAGCTACGCCGGTATCGAGAACAACCGGTACACCTTCGAGGTGGACAAGCACGCGAGCAAGCCGGAGATCGCGGACGCGGTCGCCGAGGTGTTCAAGGTCACGGTCAAGAAGGTCAACACGATGCGGGTGCCCGGCAAGATGCGGCGCCAGCGGACCTCGCAGGGACTGACCCGTTCGTGGAAGAAGGCCGTCGTCACCGTCAAGGAGGGCGACAAGATCGAGTTCTTCGAAGGTGGCCGATAGGCGGCTGCCAGCACCAGACGGCCAACGGAGCCGGTCTTCCTTCGCAGTTTGATGGAGCCGCCCGGCACCGTGTAAGTCCGGCGTCGAGTCCGCGGCCACGCGGGAGCGTGGCGGGAGTGCCACCCAGGACCCGGCAATCGGACACGAGGAGTTAAGGAGAAGCGATGGCACTCAAGAAGTACAAGCCGACCTCACCGGGCCGCCGGTTCCAGTCGGTCTCCGATTTCGCGGAGATCACGAAGACCGAGCCGGAGAAGTCGCTGCTCGCCCCGCTCCACAGGACGGGCGGACGCAACAACAACGGACGCATCACCACGCGGCACCAGGGCGGCGGCCACAAGCGCCGCTACCGCATCGTCGACTTCAAGCGGAACAAGGACGGTGTGCCCGCGAAGGTCGCCGCGATCGAATACGACCCCAACCGCTCCGCCCGGATCGCGCTGCTCCACTACGCGGACGGCGAGAAGCGTTACATCATCGCTCCCCAGAAGCTTGCGGTGGGCGACACTGTCACCTCCGGGACGGGGTCCGACATCAAGCCGGGCAACGCCCTGGTCCTGTCGGAGATCCCCGTCGGTACCGTCGTCCACGCGATCGAGTTGCAGCCCGGCAAGGGCGCAGCGCTCGCTCGCAGCGCCGGCACCTCGGCCCAGCTGCTCGCGAAGGAGGGCAAGCACGCGATCATGCGCATGCCGTCCTCCGAGATGCGCATGGTCCCGCTGACCTGCCGCGCCACCATCGGTGCGGTGGGGAACGCCGAGCATGAGGGCATCTCGGTCGGCAAGGCCGGCCGCAACAGGTGGGCCGGTATCCGCCCGACCGTCCGTGGTACCGCGATGAACCCGGTCGACCACCCGCACGGCGGCGGCGAGGGCAAGAACAAGTCCGCCGGCCGCGACCCGGTCACCCCGTGGGGCGTTCCCACCAAGGGCCACCGTACTCGCAACAAGAAGAAGGCCAGCAGCAGCATGATCATCCGTCGCCGCAAGAAGTAGCGGACGAAGAAGTCTTCTCTGACAGGAGAGCGTAGGAAAGATGAGCAGAAGCCTGAAGAAGGGGCCCTTCGTCCAGACCCGACTGTTGGACAGGGTGCGGAAGATGAACGAGGCGGGCGAGAAGAAGGTCATCAAGACCTGGTCACGCGCCTCGACGATCTTCCCGGAGATGGTGGGTCACACCATCGCCGTGCACGACGGCCGCAAGCACGTCCCGGTCTACGTGACCGAGTCGATGGTCGGGCACAAGTTGGGCGAGTTCTCGCCGACCCGCACGTTCAAGGGTCACGCGGACACCAAGAAGGCCCGGCGCTAGTCGGGAGATCTCCCCAGCCGAGTCCTTCGGCTGAGCAGTGGACGCACGAGTCCGACCGCGTAGGAACCGAAAGGTTTTGAAAGATCATGGAAGCAAGAGCAGTAGCGAGGTACGTGCGGGTCAGCCCGCGCAAGGCGCGCCTCGTCGTCGATCTCGTCCGCGGCAAGTCCGTCGACGAGGCGGCGACCATCCTTCGCTTCACCGAGAAGGGTGTGGCGGAGGTCGTAGGCAAGGTGCTCGCCAGCGCGGTCGCCAACGCCGAGCACAACCTGAAGGTCAAGCCGGAGACGTTGTATGTCTCGGAGACCTTCGTGAACGAGGGCCCGACGCTCAAGCGCATCCAGCCGCGCGCGATGGGTCGCGCGTTCAGGATCCGCAAGAGGTCGGCGCATATCACGATCGTCGTCAAGCAGCGAGAGGGGGCTTAGCCTCATGGGTCAGAAAGTCTATCCCGTCGGTCCCCGTCTCGGCATCACCGAGGAGTGGCGTTCGCGCTGGTTTATGGGCAAGGGCTACGACAAGACGCTGTTCGAGGACATCCAGCTGCGCCGGTACCTGACGAAGCGCCTCAAGCGCGCCGCGCTGTCGCGCATCGACATCGAGCGCGCCGGCGACAAGGTGACGGTGAGCCTGTTCTCGGCGCGCCCCGGCATCGTGATCGGCAAGAAGGGCACCGAGGTCGACACGCTGCGCAAGGACCTCGAGAAGATCGCGACCGGGCACGTGTCGGTCAACATCGTCGAGATCAAGCGCCCCGAACTCGACGCAGTGCTCGTCGCCCAGTCGATCGCCGAGCAGCTCGAGGCCCGCGTCGGCTTCCGTCGCGCCATGAAGAAGGCCGTCACCTCGGCCATGAAGGGCGGCGCGCTGGGCGTCCGCATCCAGTGCTCGGGCCGCCTCGGTGGCGCCGAGATGGGCCGCCGCGAGTGGTACCGCGAGGGCCGCGTCCCGCTGCACACCCTGCGCGCGAAGATCGACTACGGCACCGCGTCCGCCCGCACCACCTTCGGCGCCTGCGGCGTGAAGGTGTGGGTCTACCGTGGCGACCTGCTGCCCGGCCAGACGATCGCCTCGCTCTACGCGGCCGCCGACGCGCGTCCGTCCCGCCCGCAGCGCGATCGCGACGACCGTCGCCCGCGCCGTGATGGGGGAGGTCGAGGCTAGACCATGCTGCTCCCCAAGAGAGTCAAGCACCGCAAGGTCCAGCGCGGCAGCAACTGGCACGGTCAGGCGAAGGGCGGCACTGAGCTGAACTTCGGCGAATTCGGGCTGAAGGCGCTCGAGGCGGCGTGGATCACGAACCGCCAGATCGAGGCCGCCCGTGTCGCGATGACCCGCTACATGAAGCGTGGCGGCAAGGTGTGGATCAACATCTTCCCGGACAAGCCGGTCACGCAGAAGCCTGCGGAGACGCGTATGGGTTCCGGCAAGGGCAACCCGGAGAAGTGGGTCGCCGTCGTCAAGCCGGGCCGGATCATGTTCGAGATCGCCGGCGTCTCGGAGGAGGTCGCTCGCGAGTCGATGCGGCTGGCGGCCCAGAAGCTGCCGATCAAGTGCAAGTTCATCACACGTTCGGATATCGGCGGTGAGTCATAGATGAAGGCGACCGAGATCAAGGACCTGGAGTCCTCGGACATCGAGCTGAAGTTCAAGGAGGCCCGGGTCGAGTTGTTCAACCTGCGTTTCCAGCTCGCCACCGGCCAGCTGGACAACCCGGGTCGCATCAAGAACGTCAAGCGCGACATCGCCCGCCTGCACACCGAGGCGCGCAGCCGCGAGATCGAGGCGGCCCGCAAGGCCGCGGCGTCCTAAGTGTCCACGGAAGGGACTGTTCAGATGACCGAAGAGCGCAACCGCCGCAAGGTGCGGCAGGGCATCGTGGTCTCGACCGCGGGCGACAAGACCTGTGTCGTCAAGGTCGAGAACCGTAAGCCGCACCCGCTGTACGGCAAGATGATGACCCACAGCACGAAGTACCACGCTCACGACGAGAGCAACGAGTGCGGCGTGGGCGACGTGGTGACGATCATGGAGACCCGTCCGCTTTCGAAGCTGAAGCGGTGGCGTCTCGTGGAGATCGTGGAGAAGGCAAAGTAACGCCGCGTCCAGCGGACGGCTTCGCCGCCGCTGACGCGGCGGGGTGTACGAGGAAGCACGAAGCCTGTCGCTGACGCGTCGAGGCACCAGGAAGCAAGGGCGCCGACCGCTGATGCGTCGGGGCACTCAGGAGGAAGCAAGAGGATGATCCAGGCAGAGACCCGACTCAAAGTCGCGGACAACTCGGGTGCACGGCAGGTGCTGTGCATCAAGGTGCTGGGCGGCTCCAAGCGCCGCTACGCCCGCGTCGGCGACGTCATCGTCGTCACCGTCAAGGAAGCGATCCCGAACGGGACCGTGAAGAAGGGCGACGTGGTCAGGGCTGTCGTCGTGCGCTGCAAGAAGGAAGTGCGCCGCGCCGACGGCTCCTACATCAAGTTCGACGACAACGCCGCCGTCATCATCGACAACCAGGGCAACCCCCGAGGGACGCGCATCTTCGGCCCTGTCGCGCGCGAGCTGCGCGACAAGCGCTACATGAAGATCGTCTCGCTCGCGCCCGAAGTGCTGTAAGGAGGCCGCGGCAAATGGCGAGTTCCATGCATGTCCGGCGTGGCGACAAAGTCCGCATCATCGCCGGCAAGGAGAACGGCAAGGAGGGCAAGGTCCTTCGCGCCTACCCCGAGAAGCAGCGCGTCACCGTCGAGCACGCGAACATGGTCAAGCGTGCGACGCGGCCGAGCCAGAAGAACCCGCAGGGCGGCATCATGCAGCACGAGGGCACGATGCACGTGAGCAACGTGATGCTCATCTGTCCGAACTGCTCGATGCCGACCCGGGTGGGACGGCGCCGCGAGAACGGCGAGCGGATCCGCGTGTGCAAGAAGTGCGGCAAGGACATCGACAACTAGGACCGCAGCCGATCCCGATGCGCTCGCAGCGCCCGGGAGCAGGTGAGCCAAGAGACGCCGGGTCAGGAATCCGACGCCCGCGAAGAGAAGAAGGACCGGAGGACAAGAAGTGGCCCCGAGACTCAAAGACAAGTATCGAAACGAGGTCGTGGCGAAGCTGATGGCCGACAACGGCTACAGCAACGTCAACCAGGTGCCCCGTTTCGACAAGATCGTCGTCAACATGGGCGTCGGCGGCGCGACGCAGGACGCCAAGCTGCTCGACGCGGCGATCGGCGACCTGCGCCTGATCACCGGGCAGCAGCCGATGACCACGCGCGCCAAGAAGTCGATCGCCAGCTTCAAGCTGCGCAAGGGCATGCCGATCGGCGCCAAGGTGACGCTGCGCGGTGACCGCATGTGGGAGTTCATGGACCGGCTGCTCGCGACCGCGCTCCCGCGGATCCGCGACTTCCGGGGCATCAACCCCTCCTCGTTCGACGGCCGCGGGAACTACTCCATGGGCGTCGACGAGCAGCTCATCTTCCCGGAGATCGACTACGACAAGGTCGATCGCACCCGCGGGATGGACATCACGTTCGTGACCACGGCAAACACCGACGAGGAATGTCGCTCGCTGCTCGACGCGTTTGGCTTCCCCTTCAAGCGATAGAGCATTTCCCGCACAGCCGGACGCCTTCGCGGCGTCAGGCGGATCTTCTCAGGAGGTAGCAGGTGGCCAAGAAGTCGATGATCGCGAAGGCGAACCGCACGCCGAAGTTCAGCGTCCGCGGGGTCCATCGCTGCAATCGCTGCGGTCGTCCGCGGGCGTTCTACCGGCAGTTCGGCCTGTGCCGCGTGTGCCTGCGCGAACTGGCGAACAAGGGCGAAGTCCCCGGCGTGCGCAAGGCGAGCTGGTAGGAACGGCAAGGGTCGCAGACCGAGGCGGCCCGGCGGATAGGCAGGCGCACACGCCACGGACGTGCGCGAACCGCCCGGCCCGCAGGTGGTACGACAGGACCATAGGAGGCATCCCGAACATGAGCATGACCGACCCGATCGCGGATATGTTGACCCGGATCCGGAACGCGAACAACGCGTTCCAGAGCTCGGTGTCCATGCCGTCCTCGAAGAAGCTGGTCGAGATCGCCCGCATCCTCAAGGAGGAGGGGTACGTCTCGAGCTACGAGGTCGTCCCTGGCGACCCCCAGGCGACGCTCACGCTCCAGCTGAAGTACGGCCCCAAGCGCGAGCGCGTCATCACCGGCATCCGGCGCATCAGCAAGCCGGGGCTGCGCGTGTACGCGAAGAAGGACGAGCTGCCCCGCGTGCTGGGCGGGCTCGGCATCGCGGTCATCTCGACGTCCTCGGGCGTCATGACCGAGAAGAGCGCGAAGAAGGCCGGCGTCGGCGGCGAAGTCATCGCCTACGTCTGGTAGACGGACAGGACAAGGAAAGGAGCCACAGCCGTGTCTCGAATCGGCAAGCAGCCCATCCCGGTCCCGTCTGGGGTCGAGGTGAAGATCGACGGGTCGACGGTCACCGTGACCGGCCCGAAGGGAACGCTCACGCAGAGCTTCCAGCCCGCCATGGGCCTGGCGCTGGAGGACGGCATGCTCACCGTGACACGTCCGAACGACGAGCGGGCCAACCGCTCGTTGCACGGGCTCACGCGCACGCTGCTCTCCAACATGGTCGTCGGCGTGTCCGAGGGGTTCTCGAAGAACCTCGAGATCGTCGGCGTCGGCTACCGCGCTGAGCTCAAGGGCTCCGACGTGCAGCTGGCGCTCGGGTTCAGCCATCCGGTGCTGGTGAAGGCCGAGCCGGGCATCTCGTTCGAGGTGCCCGCCAACACGAAGATCACCGTGCGCGGGATCGACAAGCAGCGCGTCGGCCAGGTCGCCGCGGACATCCGCGGGTGGCGTCCGCCGGAGCCCTACAAGGGCAAGGGCGTGAGGTATGAAGGCGAACACGTCCGCCGCAAGGTCGGCAAGACGGCGAAGTAGGAAGGGCTCAAGGGAGCAGCACACATGGACAAGGTGAAAGCAAAGGCGTTCAAGCTCGCCCGCCGTCAGCGCCGGGTCCGCGGCAAGGTGAGCGGCACCGACGCCCGGCCGCGCCTGAGGGTGACGCGCAGCAGCGCGCACATCTATGCGCAGGTCATCGACGACGTGGCGGGTGTCACGATCGCGTCCGCCTCGACGCTGGACGCCGAGGTCAAGGCCGCGGTCAAGCTCGGCAGCAACGTCGCCGCCGCGAAGGTCGTCGGCGAGGTCGTCGGTAAGCGTGCTCTGGACAAGGGTGTCACCGCGGTCGTGTTCGATCGCGGCGGTCGCCTCTATCATGGCCGCGTGAAGGCCCTGGCCGACGGTGCCCGCGAGGCCGGGCTCACGTTCTAGAGAGGACGA
>CAAGKR010309188.1_pt1 | contig 10799 bp, 11 predicted proteins | sample 2556971 | NCBI WGS metagenome assembly CAAGKR01 (sample SAMEA5207829, study PRJEB30636) | soil metagenome | biome: forest; feature: boreal; material: soil | place: USA | collected 2011-09 | depth 1 m
GGGACTGATCGTCCCGGCCCTTCCTGAGATCCAACCCTGCCAGTGTTACTGCGCGCCGAGCGCGTGGCTAGGCGCGAACCATTGGGGGCTGGGAATCGCCGTGGCGCCGGCAAGGGCACCGTCGCTGCCTACCGTGCCGTCAGCGTTCATCAGGTAGAAGAGGGTGACCTGCGACGGGCAGTGCGGCACCATCTTGACGTAGGCCGGGACGAGGTACTTCCCCCAACCCGAAAGCGGCGAATCGACGGTGCCGGCCGAGGTCGGAAGACCAGCCTCGCCGCTGGCGATGCCGGTCTGCACCGCACCGTCGAGGGTGCGCTGGTTCGCCTGGCACGACTTGGCCGCGGCACTGGCGCTTGCGTTCAAGAACACGGGAACTGCAATAGCAACGAGGATACCGATAATGAGTACGACGACCATGAGTTCGACGAGGGTGAAACCCTCGTCCCTACTGAACATCTTCATAGCTGTCCACCTTTCTCTTCTGTTGACCCCATAAGGCCATAGCCGCCCGTGGGTCGGATGCCCACGGATAGAGTATCGGCAGTTCCTGCCATGACTTTACAGCCCGCACGCTCGCGGTCAAGGACATCCGACCACCGGTCGGTGAATGGGGACCGCGTGCGTGGGGGCTACTTGACCAGGCTGACGACCTCGAACATCGGCATGTAGAGCGCGATGACGATGCCACCGACGATCACGCCGAGGGTGGCCATCATGAGCGGCTCGATCAGCGAGGTCAGGCCCTCAACGCCAGCGGTGACCTCCTCGTCGTAGAACTCGGCGACCTTCGAGAGCATCGCATCGAGCGCGCCGGTCTCCTCGCCCACCGAGATCATCTGCACGACCATCGCGGGGAACACCGGGTTCTCCCCCAGCGGCTTCGCGATCGTCTCGCCCTCCTTGATCGCGGAGCGGGCCTTGCGCACGGCGCGCGCGATGACCTCGTTGCCCGAGGTCGTGCCCACGATGTCGAGGGCGGCCAATATCGGCACGCCAGCGGCCACCAGCGTGCCGAAGGTGCGGGTGAACCGGGAGAGGGCCATCTTGCGGATGAGCTTGCCGAACACCGGCATCCTCAGCTTGATGGCGTCCCACATATAGAGCCCCTCCGGTGTGCTCTTCCACCAGCGAAACGCTACGACCAGCCCGATGACGACGACGAGGGTGACGAGCCCGGGCCACGACCGTGCGCCGTTCGAGATGCCCACGAGGATCTGGGTGGGGAGCGGGAGCGTGCCGCCCATGGACGCGAACATCGTCTGGAACGTCGGGACGACGAACACCAGCATCGCGACCAGCACGATGAGGACCAGCGAGCCCATCGCGATCGGGTACGTCATCGCCGACCTGATGCGCCCCCTGATCATCGCCTCGCGCTCGAAGTGGTCCGCCAACCGGTTCAGGACCTCGTCGAGCACGCCTCCGGTCTCGCCCGAGCGGACCATGTTCACGAAGATGGGCGGGAACACCTTGGGGTGCTTCGACAGCGCGTCGGACAGCGACTGCCCGCTCTCAACGTCGTGCGTGATCTGGTTGATGATGACGCGCAGTGCCGCGCTCTCCGTCTGCTGACCCAGGATGGCAAGACACTTGGTGAGCGAGAGCCCGGCGCCGATCATCGTCGCGAACTGCCGGGAGAACACAGTGATGTCCGTGGCCTTGACGCCCGTGCCGATCTGGAACGAGTTCAAGCGGTCCAGAATGCCGCCGGACTCGTCGAGAGAGACGATGACGTAGCCCATCGATCGCAGCTTCGCCGACGCCGCCACCTTCGTGGCACCGTCGATGGTCCCACCGACCGGCTTGCCGGCCTTGTCGCGAACGGTGTACTTGAACGTCGCCATGCGAGCCCTTCCCTAGACGCCGCGGTCCGCGGGTCCGATCAAGTGGCGCAGCAGCACAGGGTCGAGCGCCTGCCCGAGCGCCATGTCGTAGCTTATCAACCCTTGACGATACTTGTCAGCAAGCGATTCGTCGATCGTGACCATCCCGTGCTGACGGCCGGTCTGTATGACCGTCGCGAGCTGATGGGTCTTCGACTCGCGGATCAGGTTGCGCACGGCCGGTGTGGGCACGAGCACGCGCCGCTCACCGTCCATGGTGGGCAGCAGCAGCTGCTGGGACACGATGCCCTGCAACGTCGAGGCGAGCTGGATGCGCACCTGCCGCCGCCGCACGGGCGATCGGCATCTCAGATGACGACGCGGGCGACCTCTTCGATCGACGTGTCGCCCAAGCGTGCCTTCTCGAGGCCGTCCTGGCGCAACGTGAGCATGCCTTGGGCGACGGCCATCCGTTTGATGTCGTCGGAGGTCCCGTCGGTAACCGTCAGATGCGAGATCTCCTCCGTCATGAGCAGCACCTCGTGCAGCCCGAGGCGGCCCCGGTAACCGGTGCCGCCGCACTTGCGGCAGCCCACCGCCTTCCAGGTCGTGGCGGGCAGGTTCCCCGGGTCGTACCCGGCGTCCAAGAGCATCTGCCTCGGGGGCTCGTACTCCTGCTTGCAGTCCGGGCACAGGCGGCGCGCGAGTCGCTGGGCCAGCACGCAGGCGACCGAGGACGACACGAGGAACGGCTCCACCCCCATCTCGACGAGTCGCGTCACAGCGCTCGACGAGTCGTTGGTGTGCAGGGTCGACAGCACTAGGTGGCCGGTGAGCGCCGACTCAATCGCGATCGTCGCCGTCTCGCGGTCGCGGATCTCGCCGACAAGGATCACGTCGGGCGAGCAGCGCAGGAACGAACGCAGCGCCACCGCGAAGGTGAGCCCGGCGCGTACATTGACCTGGATCTGGTTGACGCCCGCCAAGCGGTACTCGACCGGGTCCTCGGCGGTGATGATGTGCCTGTGGATCTCGTTCAGCACGTTCACCGCGGCGTACAACGTCGTCGACTTGCCCGAGCCGGTCGGTCCGGTGACCAGGACCGCGCCGTATGGTTTGCGGAAGGAGCCCTCGAACCGATCGAGCGATTGAGGAAGGAAGCCGAGATCGGTCAGCTTCATGAGGATCGAGTCCTTGCGCAGGATGCGCAGGACGACACGCTCGCCGTACACCGTTGGCAGCGTGGACACGCGCAGGTCGAGCGAGTGGTGGCCCACCGTGATCGACGCATGTCCGTCCTGCGGCTTCCGGTTCTCGGCGATGTCCATGTCGGCCATGATCTTGAATCGGGAGATGATCGCCGCCTGGGACGATTTCGGGCTGCGCATCATCTCGTGCAGCACGCCGTCGATGCGATACCGGACGCGAAGGTCCTTCTCTTGGGGCTCGATGTGGATGTCGCTCGCACGGTCCGAGACCGCCTTCGTGATGATGAAGTTCACGAGCTTGACGATCGGCGTCTCGGTGGCCACCTCGGCCATCTTCGATGCATTCCGCTCAGCGTCGAGATCGCCGCTGGCCAGGTTGCGATCGCCCATTCGCGCAGCCGCGCCATACGACTCCTCGATCGTCGACATGATGTCGTCGCGAGTGGCGATCGCCGACACGCAGTCATAGCCGGTGATGATGCGCAGGTCGTCCAAGGCGAGCACGTTCTGCGGGTCGGCCATCGCCACGATCAGACGGCCACGATCGTCGAACCCGACCGGCATCAGCGCGTACCGGATCGCGAGGTCCCGGGGCACGACCGCTACGGCGGTCGGGTCCGGGTGCTTCTTCGCCAGGTCGAAGAACGGGATGCCGATCTGCTCGGCGAGGATGGCGAGGATGGCGGCCTGCGAAGCGTGACCCAGCTCGACGAGGACCTTGCCCAGTTGCCCGCCGGTCGCCTTCTGCACTTCGAGGGCGTCGTTGAGCTGCACCTCGTCGATGACGCCGGCGGCGACGAGCATCTCTCCCAGCTGTTTGGCGGCCACGCTACTCCGCTTCCGTCCGTCCGCCGCCCTCGGCGGCGGGCATCGTATCGAGTATACGGTCGATCAGCGCGAGCACGACACGCTTGACGGACTCGCGTTCGGTCACCTCACAGGCGACGATCGGAACATCGTCTGGCGCGTCCTGGCCGTCGCGGAACCACACGCTGCCCTCGGCATCGTCACGCGTCAGATGCAGCACGCCCGACTTCCCGCTCAGCGAGACGAGCCGGAACACGTCCGGTATCGAGAAATCACGCAAGCTTCCGGAAAGGGACATCGCGTTCGCTTCGACCGCCTTTACCTCATGTTGCTGTCTGCCGCCCGCCACGCGACGCGGCGGGAACGTACACGGGCACGCCTCACGGCGTCGCTACACGATCACGCGCAGTATCTCCTCTACCGAGGTCTGTCCGAGCGCGCACTTGGCGAAGCCGTCCTGGCGCAGTGGCACCATGCCTTCCGCGACGGCCTCGCGCTCCAGGTCGTCAGCCCCCGCGTGCTCGACCGTGAGGCGCTCGAGGGCCTCGCTCATCACGAGCACCTCGTGGACGCCCATCCGGCCCTTGTAGCCGATGTTGTTGCACTTCTTGCATCCCACCGCCCGGTAGAGCGTGGGCGGCTTGCCCGGCTCGAACGGAAACCCGATGCGTGCGAGCGCCTCCTCGTCCGGGGTGTAGGCCTCCTTGCAGTCGTTGCACAGGCGGCGCGCGAGCCGCTGCGCCACCACGCAGTTCACTGCCGATGCCGCGAGGAACGGCTCGACACCCATCTCCGTGAGTCGCGTCATCGCCGAAGGGGCGGTGTTCGTGTGCAGCGTCGACAGCACGAGGTGGCCGGTGAGCGCCGCTTCGACCGCGATGGTGGCGGTCTCGACGTCGCGGATCTCGCCGATCATCACCGTGTCCGGGTCCTGTCTCAGGATGGAGCGGAGCGCCGTTGCGAACGTCAGACCGGCGCGCTCGTGCACTTGTACCTGCGACAGACCCTCGAGCCGGTATTCGACCGGGTCCTCAACGGTGATGAGGTTCGTGGTGGGCGAGTTCGTCTCGTTGATGGCCGCGTAGAGCGTGGTCGACTTGCCCGAACCGGTCGGCCCGGTGACGAGGATGCAGCCGTACGGCTTGTCCAGCGCCTCCTTGAGAGCAGCGAGCGGCTTCTCCAGGAAGCCGAGGTCCTGCAGGGACATCATGATCGAGTCGTGCCTCAACAGTCGCAGGACCGACATCTCTCCGCGGACCGTGGGAAGGACCGCGACGCGGAAGTCGACCGCCTTGCCGTCGAGAACGACGCCGAACCGGCCGTCCTGCGGGATGCGGCGCTCGGCGATGTCCATGCCCGACGAGATCTTCACCCTCGAGACCAGACGGGTCTGCAGGTTCTTCGGGCTCCGCATGACCTCTTGGCACACGCCGTCGATCCGGAAGCGCACCCGGATGTCACTGTCCTGCGGCTCGAGGAAGATGTCGCCAGCGTCCTTGGTGATGGCCTCGGCGATGATCAGGTTGAGCAGCTTGCTGACGACCGACTCATCACCCGAGTCGGCGTCGGCCTCCTCGCCCTGCTTGTCGATGATGAGAGACTCCTCGACGTCGTCGACCATGTCGTCGACGCTCTCCTGCATCGTCCCATGCTTCTCGATGGCCTGTTTCAGATCGGACTCGATCGACACCACCGGCTTGATCCCGTAGCCGGTGACGATGCGCAGGTCGTCAATGGCGAAGATGTTCGCAGGATCGGCCATCGCGACGACCAGCTTGCCGTTCTCGAAGGCGATGGGCAGCACGTTGTACCTGTGCGCCAAGTCCGCTGACAGTAGCGTCGACGCGTTGGGGTCGATGTCGTATCCGGCCACGTCGACGTACTCGAGCCCCGTCTGCTCGGCGATCGCCTGAGCGATGGCCGACTCGGTCGCGAACCCCGCATCCGATATGGCGCACGCGAGCGTCGTGCCCGGAGCGGCCTTGGCGACGGCCGTCTCGATCTGACGGTCGGTCACGACCCCCGCCTGCACGAGGATCTTACCGAGACGAGTGGAGCCCGCGGCCATCTAGAACTCCCCTACGGCTGACGCGTCGGGCCCCTGCGCCTCGATGGCCGCCTCACACGTGGCACGCATGACCTCACGGGGGGCCGCCAAGGTCGAGTCCGACTTCCAGATCTCGAGAGCGATCGCGCCCTGTGCCACGAGCATGCCGATCCCCGCGATCGTGACCGCTCCCGCCTTCCGTGCGGCTTCCAGCAGTGGTGTCGTCAGCGGACGGTAGACCATCTCGGAGACGATCTGGCCCGGGTGCAACCAGTCGGAACGGACCGGTAGTTCGTCGTCCCGCCCGCTCCCGAGCGGCGTGGCGTTGACCACGACGTCGGCCGCTTCGATGTAGGGAGCGTCCTCCGGCCCCATCCCCAGCGCGACCAGCTCGGTGTCGCGCGCGCGGATCTGCATCCGGGACACGAGGTCCTCTGCGTGGGCCCGGTCACGGGAGATCACGGTGACATTACCGGCGCGTTCCAGCACGAGCGCCGCCAGCACCGCGGCGGCGGCCCCGCCGGAGCCGACGATGGCGATGCGCCGCCCTTGTGCCGTGAAGCCCGCTTCGGTGCGCAGCGACTCGAGAAGCCCGCGGCCGTCGGTGTTGTAGCCCATCAGGTGACCGTCCTGGATGTGCACGGTGTTCACGGCCCCCGCGAGCCGGGCCTGCGCGGCCACCTCGTCGCACATGTCCAGCATCAGGCGCTTGTAAGGCATGGTCACGTTGAAACCCACGAAGGGGAGCGCGCGAGCGGCCGCGACGACCCGCGCGACGTCGATCTGCTCCCTCACCGGGAGCGGCACGTAGACCCAGTCGAGTCCGAGGACCTCGTAGGCTGCGTTGTGCATCGCCGGGGACAGGGTGTGCTCGAGCGGCCAGCCGATCACGCCGGCCAGTCGCGTCGTGCCGCTGATCTGCCTGTTCATGGACGCATCTCCCGTGTCAGACGCGGTCCGATCGGTCACGGCTGCGGAACGCGGCCCTTCAGCACGACCGCCTCGAGACGCCGCAGCAGGAGCGTGTGAGGAAGGTCGGTGGCCGAGAGCGGCGAGACCAGCACTGTCCGCATACCGAGCAACTTACCGCCCAGTATATCGGTGAACAACTGGTCGCCGACGACCGCGGCCTCTGAACGGCGTGCTCCCGCACGGGACAAGGCCTTGAGGAACGCGAAGGGCAGCGGCTTGATCGCTCTGTCCACCAGATCGAGGCCGAGCTCCCCGGTGATGCGGTGCGCCCGCTCGTGCCAGTTATTCGAGACCAGGCAGACGCGGAACCCGCGCGACGCGAGACCCGCGACCCACGCTCTCGACCCCGCCGGAACCACGTTCGTGTCGCGCGGCAGCAGCGTGTTGTCGAGGTCGAGCAACAGGACGCGGACGCCGTCCCGCCACAGCGCGTCCAGATCGATCGCCTGCACCGAGCTCACGTACGCGTCGGGCCCGAGGACGCTCACGTGGCGCATCCCCCGAGGGCGAGTGCCGTGTGCCTCGCGCCCGTCATGATCCCTGCTGGTCCGTCGTGGCATTCGGGTTCGCCTCGATCGCGGCCATGACGGCTTTGGCCTGCGTCTCGAGTGCGGTGTCACCGGCCTTCTTGAAGATGCCGCGCAGGATCGCGTAGGAGTCGTACTGCTCCTCGTCGGTACGCCACACGGTTCCCTTCTGCATCGCGCGCTCGGCATAGGGAAGAGCCGCTTTGAGGCCCTCCCCGTACGTCCACAGCAGTTGAGCGTACGAAGCGAGCAGCTCACCGGACTTCGGGTTGTTCGTCACGCCCTCCTTCGCCAGCGCGAGCCCGGTCTGCAGACGCGCTGCGGTCTCCTGCGGGGACGTACCGGGCAACCGGCCGTTGCTGATGAGGATCTGGGGAGCGACGTAGTACGTGTCGATGAACTGCGGGTCGAGCGCCACGATAGCCTCGACGCTCGGCAGCATGAAGGTCATGTTGGCGAGTCCGTAGCGAGCGCGGTAGTACGTGTCCATCAGCGGGTCGAGGCGGTTCCATAGCAGGTCGGCGACGAACACGCGCAGGCCGGTGAGGTACGCGAAGCCTGCCCGGCCCATCACCTGTCCGGTGACCACACCGTTCGGCACCTCGGGTGCGGCGCGGTCCGCGAGCGACTGGCCCGCGAGGACGACCGCGAGCGCGACGACGATCACCAGCGTCGCGAGCCAGGGCCGTGTGCGCTCGCTCACAGGTCTCGCCTCGCGAAGCCGACCGAACCGAGCACGAGCAGCACGGCCACCCAACCCAAGAAGACAGCCGCCATGATCGCGGCGTAGACCGCGTCGTATCCGGTCCCATGCGCCACCGGGTTGATGACGTTGAAAGAATCGAGCGACGGATACAGCCAGCCAGGGAACCAGGGCCACGCGGTCACCACCGGCTGACGCGAATGCCCGATGAACGCGAACGTGAGCGTGGCTACCGTCACGACCACCGCACCGGCGACAGCCGAGATCGCCACCGCGAACGCAGTGAGCACGCCGGTCTCGAACCAGATCGCGAGCGCGCCCTCCCACAGCTGCCACATCGGCTGGCCGTACCTCCCCAGCCCGACCAGCTGGTCGATAACGGTGAACGCGGCGATCACGACGCCCATGACGCCGGTGATGCCGAGCCACGTCCCGACGACGTACTCCCAGCGGCTCACCGGCTTGGCGACGACGTTGTAGACGGTGCGCCGCTCGGACTCGGAGGGGATGCGGTTCGCGGCCAGCGCGAGCGCGAGTATGACCGCTGCGACGAACGTGAGCGCGAGTGCGACCTCACGATACACGCCCACGTCGACGCCGGCACCGTAGGAGGGCAGCGACGGCGCGGTGATCGCGAGGATCGCTGCGAAGAATCCGACGGCATATACGATCTTGCGTTTGATGGCGTCGAGGAACACGGCGCCGGCGATGGCGGAGAGTCGGCGCATCATCGCCTACGCCACCTCCCCGGCCTCGTCGGAGAGCAAGCGCGTGAAGTAGTCCTCGAGCGACTCGCGCTTCGGCTGTACCGACACGATCGTGCCGCCGGCGTCGTCGACGGCGTCCACCGCATGACGGACCGCTTCGTCCGGGACGGAGAACACGAGCAGCCCGGCGGCAGCGAGGGCCACGTCGGTGGTGATCGTTGCCAGGGTCGCCGGCAGCCCGCCCGGCAGCCCCGAGACGGTGAGTGCGGTGCGGCCGACCACGCTGAGCAGGTCGTTGATCGGGCCTTCGGCCGCCACGCGCCCACGGCTGATGATCGACACGCGGTCGCACACCGTCTCCGCCTCAGAGAGTTGGTGGCTGGAGAGGAGCACCGTCGCTCCCTCGTCGCGCAGGGCCAGCATGAGGTTGCGGACGTCGCGCTGGCCGATCGGGTCGAGTCCGCTCGCCGGCTCGTCGAAGACGACCACCTTCGGGCGTCCGACGATCGCCTGCGCGATTCCGAGCCGCTGCAGCATGCCGCGGGAGAAGGCGGACAACAGCGTGCGTTGCTGCCCCTCGAGCCCGACGCGCGCGAGCAGGTCGTCCGTCCGTGGTCCGATCTCCCGCTCCGGGACGCCCGACAGCCGAGCGTACAGGCGCATCGCCTGTGCCGCGGACAGCTGCGGCGGGAAGTACGGCTGCTCGGGGAGGAATCCGAGTGTGACACGACCCGCGCGGGTGCGCGGGTCGAGACCGAGCACCCGGAACTCGCCCGCGTCCGGCCGCACGAGACCGAGCAGCATCTTGAGCGTCGTCGTCTTGCCGGCGCCGTTGGGGCCCAACAGCCCGTGTATGGCGCCTTCGGGGACCATGATTGACACGTCGTCGACGGCGGCACGCCGATGCTGCGGGAACGTCGTGTACACCTTGCGCGCGCCCCTGACCGAGATCGCGGGGGTGCTTCCCGCCGGCTCGGCCGCGACGCGGACCGGACGGTCGCTGTCAGTCATTTCAGTCATTTCAGTCCCTTCTCGAACTGGGCCTTCAGCTTCAGGAAGTCGGCGTAGTTCGTCGCGAACGACTGCCGGCCGTCCTTGTACGTGAGGATGTAGTAGAGGTACTTCGTGTTGGCCGGGGCGAGCGCCGCCTGGATCGAGACCAGGCCCGGATCGCTGATCGGACCGGGCGGGAGCCCGACGTGCTGGTAGGTGTTGTACGGGCTGTCCGTCTGCAGGTCCGCCAGCGTCAGGTTCGCCTTCCCGTTGAGCGCGTACTGAACCGTCGAGTCGAGCTGCAGGGGCATCCCGATGGCCAGACGGTTGTAGATGACCGAGGACACCTTCGGACGGTCGGACGCCACCGACGCCTCGCGCTCGATGATCGAGGCGATGGTGAGCACGTTGTGCTGCGTCAGCCCCTTCGACCGGGCGTACGAGTAGTCCAGGCCGGCGGTCTCCGTGCCGTACTGCGCGAGCATGACGTCGATCAGCTGGGTCGCGGTCACGCTGCTCCCCGCCTCAAACTGGTAGGTCTTCGGGAAGAGGTACCCCTCGAGCGAGTCGGTCGGGTCGTCGGCGAGGAACGAGTAGTGGAACCTCTTCGCGCCGGTGGTGGCGAGCGTGACGAACGTGGACGCCGGGATGTGGAGATCGGCCTGCACGCGAGCCGCTATGGCCGGGATGCCCCACCCCTCGGGGATCGTGATCGTCACGCAGGTGATCTGTGGCCCGGCCTGCAGGTGCCGGATGACCGGCTCGTAGCCCGAGCCGGTCTTGAACGTGTACGTCCCGGCAAGCATGTCGGCCGTGGCGCCCAGGAGCTGCGCCTGGATGCGGAACATCGTCGCGTTGCCGATCACGCCCTCTCTCGCCAATTGCGCGCCGACGGTCGCGCCGGAGGCGCCCTTCGGGACGGCGACCGTGACGGTGCGGCCGGCAGGCACATCCGCGGCAGCGCGGAACAGCGTCGACCAGACGCCCACCGCGATCACGACGACGATGA
>CAAGKR010221375.1_pt1 | contig 10798 bp, 8 predicted proteins | sample 2556971 | NCBI WGS metagenome assembly CAAGKR01 (sample SAMEA5207829, study PRJEB30636) | soil metagenome | biome: forest; feature: boreal; material: soil | place: USA | collected 2011-09 | depth 1 m
CCCCGCCACAAATGTTCCTGCGCTTACAACGCCGACGACCGCGAAAAGCAGTACGACGCCGGCGGCGGCGACGAGCGCGGTGTCCAGCCGTTTTCGACCCGACGGTCTCTCTGTCCTATTGACCATTGTTGGGTCCAAGATGCCCTCCTGCCGGAATTCTTCGGCATTATAGAGCACTCATAGACCACCGTGACGGAATATCACGATGGTCCTGAACATGCGACGAGAGACGGTAGAGCGGGACCGAAGCTGGGTCAGGGCGGAGCCGTAAGAGGCGTGCTCAAACGGTCCTATTTCAGGTTGAAGCCGTACTCGTCGAGCGCTGCAATCAGAACTGTGCGAGCGACAGGTGCTGCATACTCGAATCCCTCACCGGAAAACTGATGAAGGACGGCGACGGCCACCACCGGATGCTTGGCAGGCGCGAAACAGATGAACCAGGCATTCGGGCGGTTGCCCCCGCTTGCGGCTGTGCCTGTCTTCCCCGCCACCTGGATCCCTCGTATTTGTGCGTTGAAACCGGAGCCGTGATTCACTACGAACGACATTGCGGTCGTCACCTCTGTAGCAGTCGCGGCACTCATAACCCGACCGAGTGATGTGGGCAGGTATCGACGCAGAACCTTTCCTCCCGGTGCTTGGAGCGATTCGAAGAGGTGAGGAGCCATCAGGATCCCGCCGTTCGCCACCGTGCCCGCAATGAGCGCCATTTGCAAAAGCGTCACCTTGTCCACCTCACCACCGAACGCGCTCTGCGCAGTCTCCGATTTAGAAGGACGGGCTTTTGCGTTGGCGATCGAACTCACTACCACGGGCAGGTCGAACGGGATTTTGCGACCGACAAAAAACCGATGGGCGTATCCGATCAGCGCAGGCGCCCCGAGCTCGAGACCGATGTGCGCGAACGTAAAGTTATCACTGAAAGCGAGAGCTTGACTCAGCGTCAGCGCATGTAAATCCGCTCGCGTCACGTTGGATGGATACAGGGTGTTGTCGAAGTAGGGGCTGGGCCCGAACGCATCCGCACCTGAAAAGACATCGGTTAAATGGAATCGTCCGGTGTCCAGCGCGGCTGTCAACGTGACGATTTTGAAGTCTGAGCCAGGTGAGTAGGCGCGAGCAGTGGCTCGATTCACCAGGGGAGCTGTGGCGGCGGTGGAGCACTCGCTGTATCCCTCGGGACGATTCAAGGCAGCATCAGGGCACGAAGGCTTGCTCACCATGGCCAGCACTGCGCCTGTACGCGGATCGAGTGCCACGACCGCGCCGCTCGCCTTTCCGAGGGCTGCGTTGGCCACTAGCTGGACGTGCCGAGAGAGTGTAAGGCGCACCGTGTCGCCCCGTGCCACGCGACCGATCAGATGCGAGACGTAGGTGCGCCAATCCTTCCGAGCGGCGACGGCATCGAGAGACGGGGAATACGTGCTTTCGAGGCCGTGCCAGCGGCCGTCCGGAGCGCGATAGCCGAGAATGGGCGAGAGCCCGGGAATTGAAAAGACCCGCTCCGCCCCCTGCCGAGTCGGGACGGTATAGGCCAAAGGATGCCCGAATTGGTCGACGATGGAGCCACGCGCCTGTCCGGAGGTCTCCAGCCAGCGAGCGCGCTGAGCCGCATCATCCACGCGAGCGAGCCCCACGAAAATGATGACTGCACAAACGAGGGAACCGATGAGCGGCATCACCCGGCCCCAATCAATGGTGAGAGGAGGCAGATCGTCGTCAAGAACGGACATGCGGCGGACTCGATCCGGATCAGGGTGCGCCTCGTCATCAGCTCCAATCACGCGAATCGCCCTCTCAAGTTCTGATCGATGCTAGCCGTTTCTCGGTAATCGGCGCAGAAAATCTGTCTGTTAGCATGAGGCGGCCCGCGAAAAACGGCGTCCACATCCTGTCCCCTTCATGGACAGAAGGAGAAGCAAACCATGGTCACCGAGCAGAAAACCGTCGGTACCGAAGCGACGTCAAAACCGCCACTTCGACTAGAAGTCCAGGGCGCGTTGGCGTACATTCGACTCAACAAACCGAAGCTCAATCTTTACGATCAACAGTTCATTGCGGACTTGAACGCCGCGATCGACGAGATCCGCTTCAACGACGAGATTCGCGTGGTTATCCTTGCCAGCGACCTCGAAAAGGTCTTCTCCGCCGGTGCGGACATCCACATGCTTAAGGCAAGTGACCCAAGTTTCAAGTCCTCGTTTTGTCTCGGAGCCCAGGAGACACTTGCCAAGATCGAGCGCACACCTAAGATCTTCCTGGCCGCTTTGCATGGGCACACGGTCGGAGGTGGGCTAGAAATCGCGCTTGCGACTGATATTCGCTTTGCGTCAGATAGTCCTTCCGTTCAAATCGGCTTGCCCGAGGTCAAGCTAGGCGTCCTCCCGGGTACCGGAGGAACGCAGCGGCTTTCACGTCTGCTCGGAAAGTCGAGGGCCCTGGATCTCATGATCACAGGCCGACTCTTGACACCACGGGAAGCCCTCGAAATCGGTCTGGTCAACTATCTGTACCCGGCCGAGCAACTCATGGAAAAAGTCGAGGAGTACGCACGCACTTTACTGTCCGGAGCCACGAAGGCGATTGGACTGATCAAGCAGGCTGTGGTGCAGGGAACCGAAGTACACCTCGACGCCGGCTTCTTCATGGAACGCGAACTGCAGAACCGACTGTTTATCTCGCACGATGCACAGGAAGGCCTCCAGGCCTTTATCGACAAGCGCCAGCCGGAGTTCAATGGCAAATAGGGAAACAGCCACGCGCAAACTTTCGGCCCGTCTTGGCATGGACGACATCGATCTGGATGTGGTCGAAGTGAATGTAGCGTTCGTAGCGCAGGCGCTGGCATGCTTGGCGGAACTCGAACTCGAACCGGTTTGCTTCAACCCGAACGGCGGTGCGATTGCCCTGGGGCATCCAGTGGGAGCGAGCGGATCACGCCTTGTCACCACGCTGGTTCACGAGCTGCGGGAACAGAAGCTGCGACGCGATCTCGCGACGATGTGCATCGGGGTCGGTCAGGGCATCAGTGCGGCCTTCGAGCGCGCAGCGTGACGATCGCGCCGGTTCCTCCCGTCGACGCCGCGACAGTCATTCTCGTCCGCGACAGTCCTAGCGCTAACGGCGGATGGGAGCTGTTCATGGTGAGGAGACACGTTCACAGCGAATTCGCGGCTGACGTATACGTGTTCCCAGGAGGGAAGATTGACGATGCCGACCGTGACTCCGCCCTCGAGCCGTTTCTCGATGCCCAGGTGTCCAGCGACCTCATGGACGCTTCGGCCTATCGAGTGGGTGCGATCCGCGAGCTGTTCGAGGAAGCCGGCGTGCTCCTCGCTTCAAGATCGACGGACACGAGCGCCGGCGGAGATCGGATCGATTCCTTCCGTCAACGGCTGCGAAGGGGCGAAATCGATCTGCGCGAGATAGCGCGGGCGACGAGTCTGAAGCTGGCGTTGTCCGAGCTGCATCCGTATGCACATTGGATTACACCGGAAACAATGCCGCGGCGATACGACACCTGGTTCTACGTGGCGCGCCTCCCGGACGGCCAGACACCGTGGCACGACGAAGTCGAAACCGTCGACAGTCTGTGGATCCAACCCGCCGAGGCACTCCGGCGAGGCCGAGCCGACGACTTTCCGCTTGTCTTCGTCACCGAGAAGCAGCTCGAACGGATGGCGCGATACGGTTCGATCGACGATCTCCTTGACTCGATAGTGGAAGCGGACTTGCAGCCCGTGATGCCAAAGTTGGTGGATCGTGACGGCCAGATCGTTTTCCTGCTGCCGGATCAAGCAGACTACTGAGGTTCGACTATGACTAACGACCAAGAGTCGCCGTGGCGCTGCACGAGCCCCTCGAGCTGCAGCTTCTGTAAGCCCGCCGCCACGGATCCTTCCGCTAGCTGCCGGAGCTCCGACGGTGTGTCGATGTACAACCGCGCTACCAATGTGGGCACGGTTGAGGGCCCGGCGGCCAGGGCGCTGACCAGTTGGGACTCCCTCGACCGTCGGTGCTCGATGTACTCGTCAATCTTCGCCTCCGCATCGGCCACGAACGGTCCGTGGCCCGGGGCCAGTCGCATCGCGCGCAGGCTTCGTAGAAGATCCAGCGATGCCATGTACGATGTCATGTCGCCCTCGGGGGGCGCGATGATGGTCGACCCCTGACCCAGAATCGTGTCGCCGGTGAAGACGAGGTCCATACCTTCGAGGAAGTACGAGACGCTATCCGGTGTGTGGCCGGGCGTGGGAATTGTCCGCAGTATGTCACTGCCAACTCGCAGCTCGGTGTACGCGGGAAGACGAACATGATCGGGTGCGACGTAGAGGGGGTAGGGCTCGGGGTCGGCCGCCCAAATCGGGATACCGAGCGCGCGCGATAGAGCGGCGGCGCCGAGGGCATGATCCTGATGGCCGTGCGTGAGGAGGATTCCAAGCGCGGTTCCGCCGGTCGCATCTAGCCAGTCCGCGATGCTTGCCAGGTGTCGCTCGTCATTCGGACCGGGATCGATGATGTAAACCTGCTGCTGTCCTACCACGTAGCTATTTGTACCCTGGAGCGTCTTTGGACCAGGATTCGGGGCGACCAAGCGGTGCACGACCCCCCCGGCATCCACAGATTCGCTTCGGCCGGCCGGCATGTTGCTCATCGCTGCGTTCCTTCGCCGCCAGGATTGGGAAGCGGCACAAAGCGACGCGGCCTTCGCCCGAATGCCTCGACCCATAGCGACTGATCAAAATTAGCGTCTACTATCAATCACTCCCCATAAAGGTATTTTTTATGGCAATTGAAGAACCGATCGTCACTATGGACAAGCTGGTCGCTCTGTGTAAGCGACGCGGCTTTGTTTTCGGAAGCAGTGAACTCTATGGCGGCATGAGCGGATTCTGGGACTACGGGCCGCTCGGCGTCGAGCTGAAACAGAACATAAAGCGCGCCTGGTGGCGAGCGAACGTACACATGCGTGACGATGTCGTCGGTCTCGAGTCGGCCATTATCATGCCGTCGGCCGTCTGGGCGGCATCGGGACACCTGCAAAACTTCAACGATCCATTGGTGGAGTGTCAGAGTTGCAAGCGTCGATTTCGCGCGGACGATCCGGAGGACGCATCGTCGTGTCCGCAGTGCGGCGGAACGCTCAGCGAAGCACGGCAGTTCAACACGATGTTTCACACGCAGGTGGGTCCGATCGCCGACGAAGGGTCGGTGGCGTATCTACGTCCGGAGACGGCCCAAGGGACGTTCGTGAACTTCAAGAACGTGTTGCAATCGTCCCCCCATAAGATTCCGTTTGGAATCGCGCAGGTCGGCAAGTCCTTCCGAAACGAGATCACCACCGGTAACTTCATATTCCGAAGCCGCGAGTTCGAACAAATGGAGCTCGAGTTCTTCGTGAAACCCGGAACCGATGACGAGTGGTTCGACTACTGGCGTACCGAACGTATGCGCTGGTGGACGGAAGACATGGGTATCCACCCGGAAAATATCCGGTTGCGAGATCACAAAATGTCCGAGCTGTCCCACTACTCGAAGCAGACCTCAGACTTCGAATACCGGTACCCGTTCGGGGTGCGAGAGCTGGAAGGCGTGGCGGATAGAACAGATTTCGACCTCAAAGCGCACATGGCACGCTCCGGGTCCGATCTGAGCTACTACGACGATGAAACACAGGAGCGGTTCGTTCCCTATGTGATTGAACCCGCGGTGGGGGTCGACCGGACCGTCTTGGTGGTGCTACTGGACGCATACGACGAGGAGCAAACGGGGCCGAAGCCTTCGGATCGACGCATTGTGCTTCGTTTGAAGCCGCAGCTCGCGCCCTTCAAAGCAGCCGTCTTCCCGCTGGTGGCAAACAAACCGGACATTGCGGAGCGGGCGCGGGCGATTTACAGCACGCTCAAACCGGAGATGACGCTGGCGTGGGACTCGATTGGCAACGTTGGGAAGCGGTACCGGCGCCAGGATGAAGTCGGCACGCCGTGGTGCGTGACGGTCGATTATCAGACACTCGAGGACGACACCGTCACAGTGCGCGACCGAGATAGCATGACTCAGGAGCGGCATCCAGTCGATAGCCTGCGCGAGCTGTTTCGAGAGCGTTTGACCACGAGGTAACGCCGAAACGAGTGGTACACGCGGGTATAATAGGCCGGCAAGCGGGATCGGTCTATACCCCTGAAGAGACATGTTTTTAATGGCGTACCGCGCCGTTGTTGGTTGCAACGGGACAGGAGAAGGATGCATGGCACAAACACTGACAGAGCAATCCGAAGGGACGCAGTCCGGCAAAAAATGGGTTTATTTATTCGACGAGGGGAACGCGTCGATGCGGGACCTGCTCGGTGGAAAGGGAGCGGGCGTAGCGGAGATGACGCGAGCCGGTCTACCCGTCCCACCCGGCTTCACGATCACAACCGAAGCATGTAACAGCTACCTGGCGGCCGGACAGCAGTTCCCGGAAGGGCTGTGGGAGCAGGCGCGCTCCGCGCTGCGGTCCATCGAAGAGAAGACGGGCCGCGGCTTCGGCGACCCGAATAACCCGTTACTCCTGTCAGTGCGTTCGGGTGCCAAGTTCTCGATGCCCGGAATGATGGACACAGTGCTGAACCTTGGACTCAATGATGAGACCACCCAGGGCCTGGGCCGGCAGGCAGACAACGAGCGCTTTGCATTCGACGCCTACCGGCGCTTCATCCAGATGTTTGGGAAAATCGTGCTCGACATAGATCCGGCGTCATTCGAGCACGCCCTCGAGGCGAAAAAGGAGCAGCAAGGCGTGGCCACTGATGCCGATGTCTCCGTGGACGCTCTACGGGAGCTGGTCGACGAATTCAAGGCCATCATCCGCCGTCAGATTGGTCGCGACTTTCCGACGGATCAATATGATCAACTCAAGGCGTCGATCTCGGCGGTGTTTCGCAGCTGGAACCGTGATCGGGCGCGCGCCTACCGCGAGAATGAGGGGATCGCGCATAACCTCGGCACGGCTGTCACCGTGCAAGCCATGGTGTTCGGAAATATGGGAAACGATTCCGGCACCGGCGTCGCGTTTACGCGTGATCCATCCACGGGTAACGAAAAGCTCTTCGGCGAATATCTGATCAACGCTCAGGGTGAGGACGTGGTGGCCGGCATCCGAACGCCGCGACCGATCAGTGAACTCCGAGAAGAGATGCCCGAAGCGTACAGTCAGTTCCAGGACATCGCGACGCGCATGGAACAGCATTATCGCGACATGCAAGATCTCGAGTTCACTATCGAGCGCGGCAAGCTGTACATGTTGCAGACCAGAAACGCGAAACGAACCGCCGCCGCTGCGGTGAAAGTCGCGGTCGACATGGTGAATGAGGGATTGATCACTAAAGAAGAAGCTCTGCTGCGAATCGATCCCCAGCATGTTGTCCAGCTGCTGTTGCCTCGTTTTGAGGAGAGCGCTCGCCGGCAGGCTGTGCTTGACAATCGATTGCTCGCAAAGGGCTTGAACGCATCGCCTGGCGCCGCGGTCGGACAGGCGGTTTTCGACGCCGACCGGGCCGCCGAGCGCGGAGCAGCGGGAGAGGCAGTGATTCTGGTGCGACCGGAAACCTCCCCGGATGATGTGCACGGGATGATTGCGTCGAAAGGCATTGTGACCGCACGCGGCGGCGCAACCAGCCACGCCGCCGTGGTCGCTCGCGGCATGGGCAAACCCTGCGTCGCCGGAGTCGAGACCCTTCGCGTCGATCTGGTGAATCGACAGATGTCGGTGGACGGGAAGACGGTTTCCGAGGGCGACACCATCAGTATCGACGGAGCTACCGGAGAGGTGTTCCTGGGAGCCATCAACGCCATTGCTCCGAAGTTTTCCGAAGAACGAGAGCTGTCGCAGGTACTGGCATGGGCGGATGACACCCGCCGTCTCGAAGTATGGGCAAATGCGGATTACCCGCGTGATGCCGAGCGGGCCCGGGAGTACGGCGCCCAGGGCATCGGCTTGTGCCGCACAGAGCACATGTTCTTCGAGGAAGAGCGTCTACCCATCGTTCACAAGATGATTCTCTCGGCGGACGAAGCAGCCCGGATCGAAAACGAACTGACCCAGCTCGAGGAAGAGGCAAACCGTGGAGGGCGAAAAGATCCAAAGGTCCAGGAGCGACTCGCCACCATGCGTGAACGGGCGGCGACTTCCGAGGCGGTTCGCGACTATCACGAGGCATTGACGCAACTCCTGCCGATCCAGCAACAGGACTTCCGCGGAGTGCTCGGCGCGATGCGGGGACTGCCGGTGGTGATTCGCCTGATCGATCCCCCCCTGCACGAGTTTCTGCCGTCGTACGACGAGCTGATCGCGGACGTGACGACCCTGCGTATCCGCGATAACAATCCGGAGGAGTTAGCCGAAAAAGAACACCTGCTGCAGGCGGTTGGCAACATGCGCGAGCAGAACCCGATGCTCGGTCTACGGGGCATCCGTCTCGGTATCCTGTATCCGGCCATCATCGACATGCAAGTTCGTGCCATCCTCACGGCCGCGGTTGAGCTGCAACAGGAAGGAGTTGATGTTCGACCCGAAATCATGGTTCCACTTGTTGGCACAGCGGAGGAGATGCGCTTTGCGCGAGAACGAATCGAGCGCGTGGCCCGAGACGTACTCTCCGAGACCGAGGTCGAGCTTCATTACAAGATCGGCACCATGATCGAGATTCCACGTGCTGCTCTGACGGCTGACGAGATCGCCCGGGACGCCGAGTTTTTTAGCTTCGGCACCAACGATCTAACGCAAACCACCTATGGTTACTCACGAGATGACGCGGAAGGGAAGTTCCTTCTCCGCTACATCGACATGGGCATCCTGCCTACGAATCCGTTTCAGGAGCTCGACCGAACTGGGGTGGGCAAGCTGATGCAGATGGCGGTGCAGGCCGGACGGGCGACTCGCCCGGATATGGAGATCGGCATCTGCGGCGAGCATGGCGGCGATCCGAACTCGGTAGAGTTTTGCAACAGCATCGGGCTGAACTATGTGAGCTGTTCGCCGTTCCGCGTCCCGGTGGCGCGACTGGCCGCGGCCCAGGCGGTCATTGCTCAGAAGGCGACAAAGTCGGACACGCGCTAAACAGGACAGAGAAAAGCGGGGGACGGGTTCATACCGTCCCCCGCTCCTTAACTCGACCGCAAGTCCAAAGAATGTGCGACGCGAGATCGCCCGGGAACCTGTTCCTACTCGGGTTTCGTTCCCCAGTGGAGCGCGACGGTGCCGAAGTTCAGGTAGCGGTATGTCACGCCACGTAGGCCGGCCGATTGCATCATCGAACCGAGCGTGCGGGCATTCGGGAACTCTGACACCGACTCAGGCAGATACGTGTAGGCGTCGCGGGCGCGTGCGAGTATCTGTCCTAGGCGGGGAATGACGTGATTCATGTACTGCCTGGCCAACGTGTTAGAGGGTGGGGTCAGTTCGAGAACAACGACGCGTTTTCCCGGCGCAACGACGCGTGCCATCTCCGCAATCCCACCCAGCCGATCGTCGAGATTACGCAGCCCGAAGGCACAGGTGGCCCCGGCAAAGGAATTGTCGGAGAACTCGAGGTGGAGCGCGTCGCCCACGATGAAAGAGACGGGCAAACTCTTGCCGGCCGATTTCCTTCGTGCCAGCTGCAGCATGGGCTCTGAGAAGTCCACGCCGATGACATGCCCCCCAGGAGCGACTTTCGACGCCAGCTCGAAAGCGAGATCGCCGGTACCGGTGGCGACGTCGAGGACGCTGTCGCCCGGGTGAACGTCTGCTACGTCGACTGCATCACGTCGCCACCGCTGATCCTGGCCCATCGTCATGACAAAGTTCATGACGTCGTAGCGCTCGGCGATCGCGCCGAACATTTCGGACACGTACGCGCTGCGAGACGTCATCCACGGCTTCGACATCGTGTTCTCTCGGGCCTTTCGCGAGATAGTTCCCGCGCTAGTGAGCGGACACTTCCCGTACTCGGGCAGGCATGTTGACCGGTGTAAGCCAGGCGGAGTACTTGGGATTACGGGCCCGGACCACGTCGAAGTAGATGCTTTGAAGCGCGGACGAAATGGGGCCAATGTCTCCGCTGCCGACTCGCCTGCGATCGACGCTCGTGATCGGCGCAACCTGGACTCCCGTCCCACAGAGGAATACCTCGTCGGCGTAGTAGAGCTCGCTGCGTCCCACCGAGCGTTCCACGCAGCTCACTCCCAGCTCGGCCTTGGCCAGCTTGATAATGGCGTCTCGCGTGTACCCCTCGAGTATGCCGTCGGCGACCGAAGGAGTGATCAGGACCCCATCTCGCACCAGGAAAATGTTGGCCGCGCTCGCTTCCGACACGTAGCCCAACTGATTGAGGACGACGGCCTCGTCGAATCCGTTGAGAATCGCTTCATTCTTTGCCAGCGCACTATTCACGTAGTTCCCGGTGATTTTCGCTCGACCGGGAATGGCGTTGTCATCGGTGCGCTTCCAGGAGCTGACGCATACTGAGAGACCTCGGTCCATGTCGAGATAATCCCCGAAGGGCGTGACCACGATCGCGGTGTCGTCCGCCACTCCCTGCATGGATACACCGATGTGCTCGGAGGATTTATACGCGAGAGGTCGGATGTACACATCCTCGCGAAAACCTTGCATCCGGCAAAGTTGCGCCGTGTACTCCACCAGCTCGTCCGGCGTGTAAGGCACGTCGATGAACACCATGCGCGTATTCTTGAGGAATCGTACGTAGTGCTCGCGCACCAAAAAGAGGAAGAGGTCTTCCTGGTCCGGGTTCCAGTACGCCCGAATCCCCTCGAA
>CAAGKR010210075.1_pt1 | contig 10795 bp, 12 predicted proteins | sample 2556971 | NCBI WGS metagenome assembly CAAGKR01 (sample SAMEA5207829, study PRJEB30636) | soil metagenome | biome: forest; feature: boreal; material: soil | place: USA | collected 2011-09 | depth 1 m
AACCTCTGCACCCGTTTCCGATTCACCACCCACCCCTGACGGCGCACAAGCGTATGGGCGAACCGATATCCGAACCGTGGCCAGCCCCTCGAGATCTCGCGCAGCCGGAATCGCAGCTGCTGCTCCGGCGCCAGCACCGGCCGCGGTGGCCGGCGGCTATAGCCGGCGCTGCCTAGCTCAAACAAGCCCGGAGCCGCCTTCATACCACACTTGGTTAGCCATGCACTTACGGGGGACTAGAATGCACACACATTTCCTGCTCAGTCGTTAATTTGCCCCCCGGCGCCCGGGGGGCAAATTTATCCTGTACTTCGCGAAATTCGGACCTCAGTACCCGGCGAGGGTCGCGGCATCGATGGTAGCTACGATGTTAAATTGTTTGCCAGCCGCATCAACTTGGACGATTTCCTCACCTGTGAAAACCCTGTGGTTCTGATTGAAATCCATCGGACCAGAGGCACCCTCATAGTTGATCTTCTGTCCCTGTTGAAGGAGTTTAACCCCATCCGCGTAGTTGTACACCATCGTTCCAGGAGGGTTGCTGACTTGCGTGATGTAGTTTACAAAGACCTTCGGATCTGAGGACTTTGCGGCCGTCATCGCCAGTGCAGCGACGACCGTGCCATCGTATGTCTCGCGGGTCCGTTGGGCGGCAACGTCGTTATAGTGTTCCGCCGCATAAGCTGCAACGAAGTAGTCAGATGCCGCCCCAGTTGGCGCTGCACCTGAGACACCTGTAAGCCACTGGCTAGCGAGGTTCGCACCAATGCCCGTAACCACATTAATATCGTTGTACGTGTCAGTACCGATGAACGGGACATTGAGGTGGCCTAGGTCGCGTGCGTTTGTGAGCAGGGTCGCTGTCGTGCCTGTGTTCCCTTGCAGGAACACACACTGGGGATTGTTTGTGAACGTTTTCTCAATTTCAGTTCGGTATGAAGTCTGATCTGTAACAAATCTCTCGTCGGACACTATCGTCCCGCCGTGCGCTTTATACGATGCGATCATCGGGTCGGCCACGCTCGAGCCGGTGAAAGCGTTCTCGAACAGGATAGCGCACCGCGTGTAGCCCTTCTGTATTGCGTAGGCGGCCATTGCCTTGGCGACGAGGGCGTCTGAAATCTCAAAGCTCCAGAGCCATGGATCGCTAGTTGTGTCATATTGTACGGCCGGCAATGAGGCTATGTCTACTATTTTGGAGGCATCGACCAATGATTTCATCGCCGCCATCTCCGTTGGAGTGGGACCAAGAATGACTTTAGGCGAGTGAAGCATGAGCGCACGGTACGCCGTAACTGTGTCTGCAACGTCAAATTGGGTGTCACCCAGGATGCTTTGGACAGAACACCCGAGTATCCCGCCGTGACCGTTGATGTCCTTTACTGCGGTCTCTGCGCCATGCAGATAGGACTGTCCGATTATCGGATACTTCCCGGTCACGGGGAAGAGTTCGCCGAATACGACCGGACAACTTACGGAGGCTGAGGTTCCAGACGAGCCGCCTCCGCAAGCGGCAACCGAGAGTGCGAACCAAATCGACGTTGCTAGAAGCGCTCGATTTGTCCAGGCTCCGCGCACGTGCCTAACCTTCATCGCTCTTTCCCCCGGCAATTGTTTGGCTCCGACGTTTGTCACTGGTCATGAGTTTCGCCTCCCGTTGAATTTCCAATGTTTATCAGAGACTTTGGCGCCGATGCAGTTCACGAGCTCTTCTCGCTCGCGACTCTCTGCTCGGACTGGTCGGCAGCGCCCAGAAAGATCGCGTCAAGGTTCACCTCCTTAATCGAGTTGACAGAACCGTCCAATCGGTTCTTGCCAGCCAAGAGCACGTAACACCAGTCGCAGTAGGTGAGTGCCGCCTGGACGTTCTGCTCAACAACAATGACCGCCAGCCCACCACCCGCGATGCGCGTCAGCTGCTGCCATATCAGCTCTGCGTTGATTGGAGAGAGGCCTGACGTCGGCTCGTCCGCCAGAACGACCTTGGGATCCGACATCAACGCGCGAGCAACTGCCAACAACTTACTTTGCCCGCCACTAAGTTGGTACGCTCGTTTGCGACGTGCGGCCGCGAGGGCGGGGAACTCTGCCAACACCTGGTCGATCCGCGGCCCCTTCTTGTGGCCTTGCAGCGGCAATGCGCCCATCTCTAGATTCTCAAGGACCGTAAGGGAAGGAAATACATTGTTGAGCTGCGGAATGTAGCCGAGCCCATGGCGCACGATGCGATGAGTAGGCCAGCCAGTTACGTTTTGGTCGGCGATCACCACTTGACCCGCAGTCAGCGTGATAAGGCCCATCACTGCCTTCAATAAAGTCGACTTGCCTGAACCGTTTGGTCCGATAATGCCAACGGTTGTACCCGGGTCAGCGCGAACAGTAACGTCTTGAATGACGGGTGCGCGTCCGTATCCGGCCGTGATGCCCGCAGCCAGCAGTAGGCTCACGCATTAACCTCGCGACCCAGATAAGCATCAATAACGCCCTGATGTGCGCGAAGCTCTGACATTGGTCCGCTCGCCATGGGGCGTCCCTCGACCATCACGGTAGCCCAATCGCAAAGCTGATCAACGACCGCAAGATTGTGCTCTACGAGCATCAGCGTGACCCCCAAATCGCGCATGTTCCTCAGATGCCTCGTGATGCGATCGATTAGGACTGGACTGAGGGCTGACATCGGTTCATCGAGAATCAGTAGTTTCGGCTCGCACATCACCGCCCGAGCGAGCTCCAAGAGTCGCTTCTGGCCTCCGCTCAACTCGGCCGCGTAATCGTTCCGAAGGGTATACAACTCGAAGAAGTTCAGCAACTCCACCGCGCGAGCAAGGTATTTCCGCTCGGCCGCCACTGCGACACCCGGCCGCACGAGAGCGGTCCACAAGGACTCCCCGGGCTGGTTTTTAGGCGCGACCAGCATGTTCTCGAGCACGGTTAGCTTCTCAAAGTCCCGTGCGATTTGGAAAGTTCTAACTAGGCCTCTCCTGGCACGCCGGTGCGGGGGCCAGCGACTGATGTCCTCGCCCTCGAAGCGGATACTGCCCGTCTGTAATGGGAGGGCGCCCGACAGCAAATTCACCAACGTGCTCTTGCCAGCACCGTTTGGTCCGATGAGCGCGCAGATAGAGCCACGTTTCACCGACCAGGTGCAGCGATCGACCGCGGTTGCACCACCAAACCGATGCGTGATGTCTTCGACCACAAGGATTTCTTCAGCCATCGGCACCCTTTGTGGTTCGGCCAAGTCTTAGTTGGGGCATGTCTATGCTAAAAATGCGTGGCCTTTCGGGCAATATGCCTTGTGGCCGGAACCACATAACCGCGATAAGCAAGGCACCGATGATCATCACTCGCAGCGCCGGAATGAATTCAGGATTGGCCGCTGGCGGCAAGAAGCGAGTCCCCTCGATGAAAAGGACTGGTACGAGGAATGAGCCCACCACGGCGCCGAGATTGTTCCCCGTTCCACCGATCAGGAGAGCTGCGAAAATGATGAACGTTTCCGGCGGACTAAAGGCGCTGGGGTTGAAGGCAGTGAGAAACCACACGGTAAGTGCCCCCCCCACACCCGCATAGATACAGCCAACAACGAGAGCAAGGAGCCGGAAGCGATAAGTGTTCTTGCCGAGCGCCTCTGCGACATCCATGTCGTCGCGAATTGCTCTCAGCGTGCGGCCTAGCGCCGATTCGTGTAAGCGGTGCATGACCCACCACAGGATGAGCATGATCACGCCAGATAGGAGAAGGAGGAAGTACGTGTAGGTATTTGCATCAAGCGGCAATACATCGGCAAATGGTGGCCTTACGCCGTAGATCCCTAAAAACCCGTTGAAGAGCGGCGTAAAACCAGCCGCCAAGTCATAAGCGATGAATCCTACGGAGAAGGTGACGATGGCCAGGTAGTCGTTGCGTAGTCGACGCAAGCCGACTACTCCTAGTCCTGCCGCCAGAACTCCAGCAGCGGCCGCGCCTGCAATCAAAGTAATTGGAAACGGCAATCCCAGGCCCAGGATGTAGTACGTATGCTCGCTGGCCTTGGCAGGACCTAGACCGACAACACCCGTGAAATACGCGCCAGCAGCCATGAAAGTGATGTAAGAGAAGTTGGGGATGCCCGTGTAGCCGAACTGGATGTTCAGGCCCCAAGTCAATATACAGTACGTGAAGAAAATGATCATGACACCGGCCAGATACAAACCGAGCGCGCTGATATCCATTACTAATGCCTGCCGCGGGAAGGGATTAGACCTTGGGGCCGGATCAACAACATCAGGATTAGCAGCACAAATGCGGTGTCGACCTTGAACGCCGAGTTGACCACCAGTGCGGACATCTCGGTTCCTAGACCGACGATCAGCGCACCAAGCATGGTGCCGTAGGGCTGGCCAATTCCTCCGACAATGACCGCCGAGAAAATGACAAAGAGGAACGCATCCGCATAGTTGACCGCGAAGCCTGACAGGACGAGCGCAAGTGCGCAGCCAGCGATCCCCATCAGAAACCCTGACAGCAGCCAAGTTGCCGTCACCACGAAATCGGTGTCAATGCCGCTGATTCGAGCAAGGTCGCCATCATCCGACATCGCTCGCATTGTCTTACCCAATGTGGTGCGCGTCAGCAGAAGATGCAGACCTACCAGAATTGCAGCTGCACCTACTATAACCAGCACTTGCACGTCAGTAATCACGAACGGGCCCACATGAACTGGCGTCGACGCACCGACGTTGAATTGCCGAATGTCTGCGCCCCAGATGATCAGCATGGCGCTAGATAACATCAACCAGAGCCCCAGCGTAACGATCAGCATGTAAACGGGAGGAGTCTTACGGTGTACGAAGCGGTCCAGAATCAGGCGGCTCACGACGACCGCGAACACAGCCATGAAAAGACCACTACAAAGAGTGGCCAGCCAGAAGTTGATGCCTAGGTGAACATTGAGCTCCCAGGCTACGAAGCCCCCCAAACCCAAATAGCTGCCGAAGGCGAAGTTGACGTAGTTGGTTACTCCAAATTGAAGAGTCACGCCGACGGCGGCCAGAGCGATCACCGAGGCGGTGATAATGCCGAACTCAAACGCCAGTGCCAGGTTGCCTATGGCAGCCTCATCAGGAAACGACCAGACCAAGCCTCTGCGCGCATCTTCGCCCCCCAGGTTCAGATCTGCTTGCCAGCAAGCAAAACGAACCGTAGCACCTGCGCAGGTGGATCGTCAACTTGCCCGATTGGGCCAGGTGATCGCGCCCGGTTCCAGGTTCCAGACGAGAGGGTCGGGCGCATCCCGCCCTTGATCAGCTCGACTACTACGTGTCCGTCGGCACGGTTTGCCGCGTCCTCCATCACCGCCGGGTTCCACCCGCTCCGCGATGGGGCGGAATGCGTTGGAGCGATTTCCTCCGCGCCCACTGTGGCGCTGTCCTGGCCTGCGACTTCTTCACTGTCTTGCGACGCGATCTGCACCGACCTTGGGCCTCCCGGTCGATGGCTCGGACAGGTCTCCTCACCCCAAAGAGCCCCCAGAACAACCGGTTGTCATTTTGAAACCCCTCGGGCAATGCGCCGGCCAACTCTCCGCCAGGGCCGGCGACGCATCACTCCCCTATTCAACCGTGCGCCCGGTAGGTCACGTCTCTGTTGTAGAGTGCGCTCGGACCTATACGAACGGGTAGGAGGGCTGCGATGAGCTTTGAACTTCACGTCGAGCGCCGCGGACTCGCCAGCGCCGATGATGGCGAGGCGGACCAGTCGCGGATGGCCGAGGCCGACATCCTGAGAACGATGGCCGTCTACTGCCACGCCATAGACTACAGCAGACCCGAGATATGGGCGCAATGCTTTACCGAGGACGGCGTCTACCGCGCTTGCTTCCCGAACGGGGACACGCGCGAGATTGCCGGGCGATCGGCGCTGGCCGCCTATGCCGCGGCGCACGAGGGCCCTCCCAAGAAGTACCCGAAACACATGAACTGGGCGCCCGTGATCGACATCGTCGGCGAGTCGGCGATCGCGACTGGGATGTTCATCATCTTCAACCAAGGGCCGATCGGCCCCATCATCGAGGTGTACGGCCGCTACGACGATGAGCTTAAGCGGGGGAGCGACGGCGTGTGGCGATTCAAGAGCCGGACGTCGAATGTAGAGACCATCGCCGAAACCTTCAAGGCCGCCGCCGCGCCCAAAATCTGAGCCGCCGCCCGCGCATGCCGTCCGCGGTCCTGACGCCCTTCTTCGACGCGGACGAATGGCGGCCGGTTCAGCACCGCGACGCGACTAGATAGTCGCCGGCCGCGAACGCGAACTCCAGTGCGCCTGGGCCGGTCAGAACCCCCGGCGGCGCGGGTCTCGTGTCCCCCGGCCCCCATTGGATGCACGAGAAGAAGCGGCCGCGCCACGCCTCGGCGGGCGGGAAGTAGAACGAGAAGCTGCGTCCACGGCGGCTTCGGGGGCACCGAGACCCGCTTACGTCGACGAGTTCTGGACGCTCCCCGGTTACGCCGACGCCGACAGCGCGCTGGCATCGAGCCTGGTCGATGTCACCGCTACGGTGACCGAGGTGCTCGACGGCGAAGCCGTGGCGCGGATCGCCGGGCGGTCGGGCCGACCCCTTTCGTCACGGGGGCGGCGGAGGCGTGCCCGCGGGCCGTGGCGTTGGCTCTCGACGGGCGGATCATGAGCGATCCGCGCGGCGCGGTGTTGCGGCTGGCGAGCGGCCGGGCGCGCGGCGCCGAGGCTGTGTGCGCGACCAGTCTGAACGACGCGCTGATTATCGACGTCGCTTCGAGGGGCCGGGTCGACGGAGTCGCGGCCGGCGACCTGGTGCGCTTGGACAATCGGCGCCACCTCGCCTTTTGCCACCTCTACCGGTACCAGGTTGACCCTGCCCACCCAGAGGCTCACAGCTGCTCGTAGCCGTCCGCCCAATCTATCCCCAGCGCCACGTTTCGGTTGCCGACGTGCTCACCGACCTCCGGCTGACCGACGCCTTCCGCGGCCGGATGATCTACGTTTCCAACCTGAAAGACACCGCGACCTCGCCGGTGTCGGGCGCGATCGGTTACCGGCGCCTCGTGAGCGAGCGATTGGGGCCCGAGGGCGAGTAGCGGCTGCGCACCTGGTTCGTCGACAACGCGCCGCACGCCAACGGCTCGCGCCTCCCGACGGGCGAGCAACCGGTCACCAGCAGTCGCATTGTGGACTGGGCGGGGTGCATCGAGCGGGCGCTTCTTGACCTCATCGCCTGGGTCGAAGAAGGCGTCGGACGAGCCGCGATTCGGCCAAGTTCCCGACGTCGATTTGAACACAGGCGCCGATGAGGACGAACGCGGTGGCTGCAAGTACGGCGGCTCGAATGCCTCAGTTGGATCTCTGCATCAGTTCCCCTCCTCGTGCGAACGCAGGCTTGTACGCGGGCCGGTCGCAGCGATACGGGCTTAACGGATCCGGACCATGAAGTCCGGGACAGCCTCCGTGCCCTGTTTGTAGCGCTTGATGATGGCATCCACCTCTTCATCTGATGGTTGCGGGCACCCGAATGCCTGCATCTGCCTCATCGTCATGAAGAGCCCCGTGATGAGTACCGTATACTCGACGATTCCGCGGGTCCCCATGAGCTTCTCAACCGCGTTGAACACCTCGTCGGTGACAGTGCCAGTGGCGACCTGACGGATGTAGGTGACCAGGAAGCGCTCCTCTTCGGTGAGATCCTTGTCCCGTCCAGAACGGATCGCCTCGATCGCCTCCAGCCGGACGCCGGCAGCGATCGCGTCTCCTATATGCATGCGGAGGACGTGGTTGCCCTTGAAGAGAGCGCTGAGGACCTCGTCGACCAGCTCTCGCTGAGCGTGGGTGTAGGTGTTCTTGCGCTCTCCAGCAGTACGAATCAGAGAGCTGAACTGAGTCCGATTCAAGGCGAAGGGAGGCGCGTTCAGGAGGGCTCCGAAGTAGGGACCCGCCTCCTCCCCGACTCGCCATCGCGGCATCTTGTCACAGGCTTCGAGATCGCTTCCTGAGAGCTCGCTGCGCTCGGGCTGCCTAAGAGGTCTCGGCATGGGTTCGGCCCCCCTCCACTTCCATTACACCATCAGCAGCTTGGCGGCGCCCACGGTGAGTCGGATGTCGCTCTCGCCTACCGAGCGTACGCCTCTCGTGGAGATGGTGTCAAGGTCGCCTATTAGGTCGCCTATTAGGTCTGTGGGAGTCGCCTATTAGGTCTGCCTATTAGGTCCCAGCTCTACCAGCTTGAAGGCGGCATCTCGTCGCGGACCTCGATCAGATAGGACATTGGGCCGCCCATGACGTTGAGAGTGCCGATCTGCGGTAGGGCCGGTGAAGTTCGCGTAGGTATCCCGTCCGCGGCCGGGAAGCCGGCGTAGGCGTGGATGGAGATCGCCATCCGAGACCCGCCTCTGTGTCGGCGGAACAGCCGCGACCGGCGAATGCCCGGTCTAGACTGCGCCAGGCGCGAGCGTCAACCGAGCGCTCGGTCCTTGTGGTAGCGCTCGGTAGTGCTCTAGCGGGCGCTCAGTTGACATCCCCGTGCCGCGCGCCTATAGACTGGCGGCGCACGGTTGCTTTCGACGTGCGCGCCAATCCCAGGAGGTGGCCGGAATGGTGGATGGCAGCGTGACGCAGTTCGAGTCGTTCTTCTCGCCGGAAGACGCACTGGCCTACCTGACCCGAGGCTACTGGTCCTTGTCCGAGACCATTCCGGGACTCCTCTCGAGGACCGTTGCTGAGACGCCAGGCCGGTTGGCTGTCGTCGACGACGCGGGCCGCCGCCTGACCTATGGCGAGCTGCACGAAGCGTCGAGCCGCGTCGCTGCCGCGCTCGCCGAGCGTGGGATTGGCCACGGCGACGTGGTCGGCGTCCAGCTTCCCAACCGCGTAGAGGCAACTGTGGCCGCCTGCGCCATAGAGAAGGCGGGCGCGGCGGTGTGCCCGATGGTGCCGATGTATCGCGAGCGCGAGCTCACCTACAACGGCAACAAGACTGGAATGAAGGCCATCTTCGTCGCCGGCACCTACCGCGACTGTGACCATGACGCTCTGGCGCTTCGGGTCGCCGATGCGGTGCCGACACTTAAGACCATCGTGACGCTGACGCCCAAACCCAGCGATCGCCGGTTAACCTCGCTGGAGGACTTCGCCAACCTGGCGGGCGACGTGTCGGCTTTCGACGCGCCGGCCCTGAACCCCGACGACGTCTGCGCGGTTCTGTTCACGTCCGGGACGGAGTCAGACCCGAAAGGCGTGCTCCACACCCACAACACCCTCATTGCGAACAACCGCGCCATCGCCCGATTGCTGAGCTTGGGCGACCAGGACGGCGTCTTTATGGCGTCCCCGGTCGGCCACGGCACCGGCTACGGCTTCGGCATTCGGCTGGCCATCTACCTCGGCAGCACCCTGAGCCTGCTTGGCACCTGGGACCCCCGTCGCGCGGCGCAGATGCTTAGCGAGTACGGCGCGGTGTACACGCATGGCGCCACGCCGTTCGCCCAGGACCTGCTCGAGCTGCCCGGCGCTAAGACCGAATACGACTTCAGCCGGCTGCGGTTCTTCGTCAGCGGCGGCGCCACCATCCCAGCCGGGATGTGGACGCGCGTCCGCGACACCCTAGGATGCCAGTTGCTCCGGCTCTACGGCCAGACGGAGGCCTTCATGACGACAATCAACCGGCCCAACGACGCCATCGAGCGGCTCGAGGGGACGGACGGGTTGGCGGCCCCGGGGGTTGAGCTTCAGGTGCGCGACGACGATGACCGCGTCCTCCAGCCGGGCACGCCCGGGCAGGGGCTCGTAAAGGGCCCCCACCGCTGCGTAGGCTTCCTCAAGGATCCCGAGCGCGCGCGGGCGACGTTCACCGAGGACGGGTGGATGCGCACGGGCGACATCGTGAGCGTCGACGCGGCCGGCTACCTGACTGTCGCGGGCAGGAAGAAGGAAGTGATCAACCGGGGCGGCTACAAGTACAGCCCGCGCGAGGTGGAGGACATCCTGGTAACGCACCCGGCCGTGCTGCGCGTCGCGGTCGTCAAAATGCCAGATCCCCGGCTCGGCGAGAAGGCTTGCGCGTTCGTTGTCGTCCGCACGAACTCGGCCATCGACCTTGGCGCGGTAACTGAGTACCTCAAAGGCCATGGGGTCGCTCCCTTCAAGTGGCCCGAGCGAGTTGAGGTCGTCGACGCCCTCCCAACCACGGCCTCGGGCAAGGTACAGAAGTTCGTGCTGGAGGCCCAGCTCCTACAGGCTCCGGCCGCGTCCGGCGAGGCCTGAAAGTCGGCGGACGCTCGACCGCGGCCTCGACCTATCGCGCCTCGACGCGACCAGCGACACGGAGTGTGGGGTTCGAAAATGACGTCACGCAACAAGGCGGTACTCATTGAGTAGCCCTCCGAGGCGAGTACTCCGCTCGAGCCGCCCACCAACCGGAGTGATCGGATTGCCAAGAGAGGCTGGTGGGCGTAGGTTGCGGCTCCGATTCGGTCGCTCATAGTTGTAGTGGAGGCAGTACTCGCGCAGGATCGCCTCGAGGTGTCGCTCGTTGAGGACAAGCATGCAGTCGAGGCACTCTCGGCGACAACTTCCGATCCAGCGCTCAGCGTGTCGTGCGGGGGCAAAAGTCAGGGTTGGTCCTCCTCCGAGAGGTCGATCGGTGATCCTCACCTGATGCTCGAACTTCTCAGGCTTTTGCTCGCCGTCGTACCGAGGGTTCTGCGCAGCCGGCATGACCTGCTTCTCGAAAACCTCTTCCTCCGGCAGCAGCTCCAGGTCGCCCTTCGCTCCCAGCGGCGGCCAACCC
>CAAGKR010017083.1_pt1 | contig 10792 bp, 9 predicted proteins | sample 2556971 | NCBI WGS metagenome assembly CAAGKR01 (sample SAMEA5207829, study PRJEB30636) | soil metagenome | biome: forest; feature: boreal; material: soil | place: USA | collected 2011-09 | depth 1 m
CAGGATCCCATGTCACGATGACGACCCGGCTGCGTGCCACGCGCCGAAGCTCCAGCAGTCCCTGTTCCAAACCCGGCCAGTGATGGATGGTGAGGATGGCCATGGCTGCGTCGAAGCTCGCGTCGCGGAAAGGCAGGGCCGTTGCCGTCGCTTGAACAGCGGGGGCGACGTGCGCCCGCTGTTGAATCATCACAATCGAGGGTTCGACGGCGATAACCGCTCTGCCAGGCGGCTCATACGAACCGGTGCCTGCGCCGACATTCACGACCGTGAGGGCATCGCCTAGACTGTGGACGATCGCATCGCGGATTCGCGGATCCGGCCGCCGATAGTGACGATAGTGCTGCCCTATGGAATCGTAGAGTGCGGCCACATCCCAATTCTATCACCGCAGCCTGCCAATCAATCGGTAGCCCGCGGCTTTCAAACTAGCGTCGACGCGGGTGACTTCGGCAGCGTCGACGTCGGAGACCGTGCGGACTTCATAGCTGGAGCCGCTGGCAAGTCTCAGCTCGTCTCTGAGGAATGCGACGACGTCGCTGCACGGAACAGTGCTGCCTTGTGCCTCATTGTGGAGAGCCACGACGCAGGCGTGGCGCACGCCATCGATCGTAACGATTGCGTCGGGTCTCTCGGCCGGCCCGCAACCGCCGAGCACCATGAGAACCATGCATCCGCCAAACAGTGTGCGCAGCGCGTTCATAGCCGCCAACCCTTGAACCTCTAGTTCAGCGAGAATCTTTGCAGCCCGCCACGGCGTCGTCCAGCTCGATCCGCGAAATCGTCCCGGCGTGATAATCCGTCAGTCGGCACGCGTCACCCAGATCTGGCCAGCCATTACAGACTCTGGAATGATGAACCAACCCCTGGGAATTGCCGATTCTCCGCATACACGAGCGTGCTTTTTATCTTGACGACAATCTAACATGCCGACCCAGAAACTAGAACGCACACCCCTCGCCGACCTTCCCGCTATAATTCGAGCCCATGCCGATGTCACGCCGCGATTCATGGAAGACGGCTCATCGCTCTCTTTATTACAGGGGCGCGCCGGAACCGGACGATCCAGTCCTTGCAAGGGGCAAGTTGGCGCTGCTGGTGATCGACGTGCAAAACGCTTATTTGGCTCGGCCGGAGCCGGCATCGCTGGATGCCGACGGCCGTACCGCTTACGAAGCTTGGACGCCGTTTCATGTGCGCATGCACGGGACGGTCATCCCGACAATCCGGCGGTTGTTGGATCGCTTCCGCGGCGATGGCCACGAGATTCTGTTCGCCCGCATCGCCTGCCAAACCAAGGATGGGCGGGATCGATCGCTCAGTCAAAAATTGCCGGGTTGGAACAATCTGCTGCTGCCGAAGGACGATTGGGAGTCCCAGATCGTGGCGGCGATTGCCCCGCAGGGAGACGAGATCGTCCTCATTAAGACTACCGACAGCGCGCTGACCGGCACCAATCTGCGCCTCACGCTCAGTAATCTCGGCATCTCGCAGGTCATCTGTTGTGGAATCTTCACCGATCAGTGCGTCTCCTCCACCGTGCGCAGCCTGGCCGACGAGAGTTTTACGGTCATCGTGATCGAAGACGCATGCGCCGCCGGATCCGATGCCCTGCATCGTCATGAACTCGAAATCATCAATATGATTTATTGCCACGTGATGGGCGGCGATGATCTACTGGCGTACCTGCCCTGATCGGCCGCCGGCTTGCACCGGATTAGCGCATCGCGTCAATCACGGCGCTCATCTTTAGGGCGGCTGACGGGCGACCGAAGGGCCGCCGATGCGGCCAGCCGGAAGTGCACTGGGCAGCGGGATGCGCGATGCGCCAGCGGGCGTGCATTAAATAAGGACGAGCCGCGGCGGTCATCTCACCGCCCATGGCTACAGCTGTATTGGTATGTTAATTGCAGTGATCTTAGGCTAACAAAAACAGGGGAGTACGCTAATGATCGCTCTGATGAAGCTCGTTGAGACCACCGGTTCGCGATCGCTTGACGGCCCACGGACCATTCACCGAACGCGGTGTAACGCGTACCGCATCCTGGCCGCATTCACCGGTTTCGTCGCCGCTATCGTAATGGCACAGATGGCAGCGGCAGCGCCGGCCCCGGCAACCAGCGAGAGCAATGACACCGGTTTGGCCGAAATCACCGTCACGGCGGAGAAATACAAATCCACCATCCAGGATACGCCGATCAGCCTTTCGGCCATGACCGGCGATCAGCTGAACGCGGCCGGCATCACCACCATCGAGGCGCTCGCGCACGACGTTCCTGGACTCTCCATGCGCTCGGCGGGACCCGGACTCACCGAATACGAGGCGCGCGGCCTGGCGTCGAACGGCGGCGCCGCACCGACGGTTGGATTCTACCTGGACGAGATTCCATTATCGCCGCCGGCCTTGTCGCAATCCGGCAAGGTGGTGATCGACCCAAATCTTTACGACGTCGAGCGGGTCGAGGTGCTGCGCGGCCCGCAAGGCACGCTTTATGGCTCAGGTTCGATGGGCGGCACGATCAAAGTAATCACCAACAAGCCGAAGCTCGACACCTTCGAGGGCTCCGTTCAGGGGACGTTGTCGGACACCCAGGGCGGCGGCGGCAACTACGGCGGCAATCTCATGCTGAATCTGCCGATCGGCAACACGCTCGCACTGCGCGTGGTCGCGAGCGACCTGTACCGCAGCGGCTGGATCGATCTGGTTACCCTGCACCCGTTTCCGATCAGTCTGGCTTCAACGAGCTACGGCAGCCTGACCAGCGCGCCGGTACAAAGCGTCATCCGCAATGCCAACGACGAGAGACTCTCGAGCGGACGCGCGGCGCTGCTGTTCCAGCCGAGCGAAGACCTGTCCGTGCTCGCAACCGTGGTTACGCAGCACATGGCGATGGGCGGCTACGACCTGCTCGACAGCACGCCGACCAGCGCCGACCCGGGGCCGATCTACGATGCGCACTACGAAGCGTTTCCCTTCCGGGAAAGCATCCACGACGACATCCATATTTACGGCCTAACCGTCAATGCAAACGTGGGCTTTGCGGACCTGACGAGCGCAACTTCGTATTTCGACCGGCTCGGGTGGCAAACCCAGGACGCCTCCGTGTCCATTTATTGGTCGAACCACGGCGCCACGCCGCTGGTCGCTGTGCCCTACTCGGAGGTGGATCCCTCGCGCCAGTTCACCCAGGAGATTCGGCTCACTTCGCACGACATCGGCGCGCTGCACTGGGTCGCTGGCGTCTTCTACAGCAGCCTGCATTCCGTTTGGCAGGAAGAGAGCAGCAACCCCGCAGTCGCCTCGCCGACGACGCCGGACGGCTCGTATTTCACTTCGTATAATCCGTACTCGGTGAAACAGACCGCAGTGTTCGCCGACGGCTCTTACAAGATCACGGATCAATGGAAGTTCGCCGCCGGCGTGCGCTGGTACACCTACAAGAGCCAGCAGGACGAGTACTCCTGGGGCGTCGATGCGCCCTACCCCTCGCCCGCCGTGGCGCCGGTGTTGATCACGCGAGCATCGGACCGGGGCTTCAACCCGCGGGTCAACCTATCTTATGAGCCGGACAAGGATTTGAATCTGTACGCGACGGCGTCCAAAGGCTTCCGTCCCGGCGGCGCCAACCAGATTCTGGACACAGCTCCGCCGGTGAACTGCCAAGCAGGTTCTCTGACCTTTGGGCCGGATAGCGCGTGGAACTACGAGATCGGCGAGAAGGCCAAGGCATTCGGCAACTGGCTGACCGTCAACAGCGACGTGTACTACATCAGGTGGACCGGCGTGCAGCAGGTGCTCACACTGCCCTGCGGCTATCAGTACTACAACAATGCGGGCGACGGCCGTGCTTTCGGTCCCGAACTCGAGATCAATGCCAAGCTGTCGGACGCCTGGACGGTTTCGTTCAGCGGCGCCTACACCGATTCCAAGTTGACGAAACCGAACGCGTCGTACACGAGCTTCCTCACGACCGTTGCGCTCCTGCCCAACGGCGTTAGCCCGCCTTGCGCGAGCGCCAGCAATTGCACGGTGCCGATCATGAACGTCGTCAAGGATACGGCCAGCCTGACGCTGACCTATTCGACCGAAATTATGAGCGACTACCACTTCACGGCAAGCGCCGCCGACTCCTTCGTGGGTACATCGCACGACGTGGCCTATTACTTCGACTACAACCTGCCCTCTTACAGCATCGCGAACGCGCGCGTGAGCCTCGCGCACGGCAACTGGTCGGCCAACCTGTTCATCGATAACCTGACCAACAAGGTCGCTCTGGAGACGGCCAACAACACGAGCTTCCAGTTCAACATTCCGCAATTGGTGCGCTATTCCACCAACCAGCCGCGCACCTTCGGAACTCAGGTCAACTATAAATTCTGAGCCTCGAGCGCGGCCAGCGATTCGGGCAGAGTCTGGCCGCCGTCGACGATCAAGCCCTGCCCGGTGATGTACGCGGCCTCGTCGCTCGCGAAAAACAGCGCGGCATTGGCGATGTCCTGGGTTGATCCCAGGCGGCGCATCGGTATCGATGCTGCCATATTGCGCTCATAGTCCGCGCCGAGGCTCGACAGCGCCTCGGTCGCGATGTTGCCCGGCAAAATCGCATTGACGGTAATGCCGTGGGGCGCGAGCTCGATGGCCGCGGTCCGCATGAAACCCAACTGTCCGGCCTTGCTGGCGCCGTAGTGGGACCAGCCGGGATAACCCGTCACTGGTCCGGTGATGGAAGCTGTGAGAATGATGCGGCCCGATCTTTTTGCTTTCATCGCGGGCAGGCAGGCTGAAACCGACAAAAATGTGCCCTTGAGATTGGTGCCGATAACCGTGTCGAACTCGGCTTCGGTCATGGCATCGAGCTTAGCCGCCGGGAAAATGCCCGCATTGGCGCACAGGACGTCGATCCCGCCGAAGGATTCGACTGCAACCTGCGCCATGGCTTGCATGTCCGCTTGGCGCGTCACGTCGGCTGCCAGGCCTAAGGCCTCACCGCCCGCCGCAACGATCTCGGCGGCAACCGCGTCGGCCTCGGACCGCTTGCGCGACACGACCAGCAATCGGCAACCCGCCAAACCAAAGCGAAGCGCAATACCTCGGCCAATGCCTTTGCTCGAGCCCGTGACGATGACACTGCGCCCCTGAATCGAGGTGAACATGCGGCAATACTCCTTGAGTGAGGGAATTCTTAGGTGAGAAATCGTCCGCGCAGGAACTGCTCGGCGAGCGTCACGGCGCCTTGGGTATAAGCCGCGCCAAACTGACGCGCGAACGGAACTTCGGCGTGCGACGCGAGCCAGGCACAGAGCAGAATCCGCCGCAAAACGACGAAGGTCGGAATTTCAGCCACATCGCCGGTCGCGAGAGGCGCAGCCTTGCGATAGCCGCTGACCCACGCCGTCAGCAGGTTCGGGACCATCGGCTCATGCTCGATGAAGCTCACCGCAGTGGCAAAATCATAGAGGAACCAGCTGAATCCGCAGTCGTCAAAATCGATGATGCGCAGATGATCGCCGTGCACCAAGAGATTGGCAAGTCGCAGGTCGGCATGCACCAATCCGAAACGATCCGGACCTGCGCCGAAGCGTTCGATCCGCCGATCGATCAATTCCAAGGTCTGCTCGAGAACCGCGATGCCGGAACGATCCAAACCGATGGCGGCGCGCCACGATCCCCAGTAGCCGTTTGGCCCCACCATCGCATCGACGTCCCATCTTTTGCGGCAGAATCCGGCGGGCAACGTCCAATCCCTCGCGTGCAGATGCATCCTGGCTGTCAGTTCGCCAAGCCGTTCAAACCAACGCACGGCGTCGACGCCGGGATCGGGCTCCTTGCCCGGCAGCCGCTCGAATGCCACGGCGTGGCGCGGCGGCCTCCCCGAAGACGAGGTGAGCGTCTGCACCGACTCGCCGTTGCGGCCGGGTACCGGCAGTGCGGTCTCGACCGTGCCGGCGCGGCGCAGCGCATTGATCCAGGCCAGCTCCGAGCGGATCTCCTCGGCCGACGAGTAGCCGACCCGGTGCAGCCGCAACACCAGATCACGCCCGCCCACCGGGTCACTGAGCGCGAAGGTGGCGTTTTCCGACAGATTCAGCAGACTGATTGCGGTGTCCGAGGATAGATCCCAGCGCGGCAGCCCCTGCGCCACCATGTCGTGCAGGTCAGCCACTACCTCGGGAGGATATTCACTCGCCATTCGTGACTCGCCCTACGACGCTCCGGTCAACACGTCGTCCAAGACCGCCACGAGATGGTCGGCGTGCGCGGCGGTAAAGCACAGCGGCGGTCGAATCTTGAGGACACTGCCGAACCGACCCGCGGCCCCGATCAACACCCGGCGATCGCGCAGCTGGTTGATGATCGCCGCGGCGCGCTCCGGCGCCGGCGCGCCATCGCTGCTTCGTTGCAATTCCACGCCGATATAAAGACCGGCGCCGCGCACATCGGCGAGCTCCGCATGACGCACCGACAATCCGGCGAGACGCTGCTTGAGATACGCACCGACACGCGCGGCATTATCCATCAACAGTTCGCGCTCGATGACATCGAGTACTGCGTGTCCCACTGCGGCGGCGACCGGCGAGCCGGCGTAGGTGTTGAAATAGCCGTACCTGCCGCAAAAGACCTCGAGAATCTCCGCGCGCGTGACCAGCGCGCCAATGGGGTAGCCGTTACCCATGGGTTTGCCCATGGTGACGATGTCCGGCAACACGCCGTGGCGCTGGAATCCCCACAACGACGCGCCCGTACGGCCGAAGCCAGGCTGGACTTCGTCGGCGATGAAAAGGCCGCCGGCCCGGTGCACCACATCGATGGCGGCGCGCAGAAAACCCGGCGGATCGGCGAACACACCGTCGCTCGAAAAAATGCTGTCGACGATCAAGGCAGAGAATCGCACGCCGTTGCGCTCGAGATCCTCGATTGCCGCAGCCACGCCGCCGGCAAAGGTATCGGACAGACGCTCTTGCGGGATGCGATGCGAATCGGGGGCCGGGACCACGCGCACGCGCAGCGGCGGCGCGCCCTGCTTGTATGAAGTGGGACTGCTTTCGGTCACCAGCGCCGTGTTGCCGTGATAGGCCGCCTCCGTGACGATGACGCCCTGCCCGCCCGTGAAATTAGCGGCGAGCCGCAGCGCGAGATCGTTGCTCTCGCTGCCGGTACAGGTGAACGTGACGTTGGACAAATCGGCAGGCAGCGTGGCGAGTAGACGCTCGGCATAATCGACGATGCCGTGGTGCAGATAACGATTATGAATATTGAGCTGCCCCAATTGCCGCGTCGCCGCCTGCACCACGTGCGGATGACAATGCCCCACCGAGGGCACGTTGTTGTAGGCGTCGAGATAGGCCGCACCGTCGGCATCGTAGAGCCAGCAGCCTTCGCCGCGAACGAATTCCAGCGGTCTGTCATAGAACAGTACCGACGCCGCGCCGAACACCTTGGCGCGCTGCCGCACCCGCTCCTCGAGGGCGGCGCCAAGCGCGGCCGCATCTTTCATCTCGAAGGCGTTCAGGGCCAAAATGGGTTTCATATGTACTCTGGCAGTGGTGCGCTGGTCACGGCCGGCCGCAGTTTCATGAGCGCCCAGGCGGCGAGTACCCAGGCCAAAGCCACATACGGCCACAGGTTGTTGGGGAATTCCGGTACCGGATAGATGTTGCGGTAGAGCACCCACAACAGTAAAAACGGGCCCAACAGGCATACGCCCGCCCACAGCGGCCGCGCCTCGCGCATCGCCTCCATCATTTCGGCACCGCCCACTCCGATATAGATCAGAATCAAGGCGAGCACGGCGATGGTGCTGGACGCACTGTAGAAATTGCCGGCGCCGACGGCGGGGGCCGACAACAGGAATGGCAGGATGATCAGGATCGCCGCCACCGAGACCGCGGGCGCCGGTGTGCCATGCACCGGATGGACGACGGCGAGCGTGGGCGAGAGTCCCGCGCGGCCCAACGCGAACAAAATCCGGGCAGCCGCCGCCAGACCGCCGATGATGCCGGAAAAGCAACTCGTGGCGGCAGCCAGATCCAGCGCAATCGCGAGATGCGGCGAGGCATAGCGCAGAGCCAGATCATTGAGCGGCGCCTCGGAACTCCCCAGTGCGTTGATGCCGTTCGGCCCGTAGCCGATGACTTCACAATAGGCGACGAAAACAAAAAATATTCCGGAGAAAAGCACCGTGCCGAGCAAGGCGATCGGAATGTTCCGCCGCGGATTGACGGTCTCCTCGCCCAAAGTCGCGGCGCCTTCGAATCCGGCGAAACTCAAAATGCTGAAGACCATGCCGAAGCCCAGGCCCGACCAGCCGCCGAAACTCTCGGATGGACGGAAACTGGCCGCGGTCTCCTGCGCGGTGGGATGCACATGGCGCAGGATGCTGACGCACAGACCGATGATGGCGGCCACTGCCGCCGCTTCCAGCCAAAACATCAGCCGGCCGGCCAGCCGCATATCGCGATAGGCCAGCCACCAGGCCGCCAGCATCGAACCCAAGCTGACGATGATCCACATGGGGCCAATGTCGATGCCGAGACCCTTGAGCGCCGCGCCGGCAAAACTGCCGACCATGGCGGCAAATCCGGTGGCAAAACCCAGATAGGTCAGGAGCAGCGTCCAACCGGCGATGAACCCCATCCGGCTGCCGAAGGTATGAGCGATGTAGGCGTAAGCCGAGCCGGCATGCGCAACGCGGTGAGTGAACGCCATGAATGAGAGGGCGACCAGCGCCATGGCGACCGTGCCGATCGCGAACGTCAGGGGTGCAGCCGGCCCCGCGGCCTGCACGACCAAGGTGATGTTGAAAGCTGCGGTAATCGTCGGCGAAATGACTGCAAGAGACAGACCCACACATTCCGGCAGACTCAAGCGCGATATCAATCTTGCCATATATTGGGCACCCGCCGGTACTCGCGCAGCACGTCGAGCAGCTCTCCGTGGTCGAGCGCTTCGAGCACGAGGCCGGCCGGCTTGAATGTCGGCACCGACTGCCCCGCCAGCAGCGCGTTCAGTATCGCCTCTTCGACCGCCGAGACGGCGGGTTCATACAATGCGTCGCAGTGCGCATCGTTCAGCCATTCAGCGTTGAAAGTGCGCGGCTGCTTCTCGCCGATGGCGGGAAAATACACCGGGTTCGCCACGGAGAATGCCAGCATCAGATCGCCGGAATAATGACCGCCGCTGGTTCCCGTGCGGCCGATGCCGAGCGCGCCCCGCTTTGCCAGGCGTTGGAGCTGGATCGGCAGTAGTGGCACATCCGTGCCGATGATGACGATGATCGATCCGGTTTCCGGCCGGCCGGGATCCGACAGGATGGCGTTATGCGAAATGTGCCGTCCCACCGGGACGCCGAGCACCGAGAACTCGCTGCGTTTGCCGAAATTCGATTGCACCAGCGCGCCGACCGTGTAGCTCTGCCCCGCAATCTGCAAGCGGCGCGAGCTGGTGCCGGTTCCGCCCTTGAATTCGTAGGTCGCCATGCCCGCTCCGCCGCCGACATTGCCTTCGGCGACCGCGCCGCCGGCGGCGCCGCGCAATGCCTGGAGGGCGTGCTGTTCCGTGATGTGCAGCCCGCAAATATCGTTGACGAGGCCATCATAGGTCTCGGCGACGACCGGCATGGCCCACGCATGATGTGCGCGAAACTGCTCCGCGTATGTCTCGATCATGAAGCGCACGGCCGCCTGATGCACGATTCCGACCGAGTGTGTATTGGTCAAGCAGATCGGCCCGAAAAAATAGCCCGCATCGCGGATCCAGTGCGTGCCGGTCATCTCGCCGTTGCCATTCAGGTCGAATTGGCCCGCCCAAACCGGCAAGGGCCGCGGATTGTGTCCGCGCGGCAGGATGGCGGTGACGCCCGTGTAGATCTGGCGTTCTCCGGGCGTCTTGGCGAGTTCCGTGAGTGTCGCAAAGCCGACCTCGACACCGGGTATGTCGGTAATGGCATTGCACGGTCCGGGCGTGCCGGGCAGCGGCAAGCCGAGACCGCGTGCGCGTGGTTTTGGCGTGCTCACGATGCCGGCGCGCCAGTGCCTGCCAGGCGCGCGATCTCGGCCAACAGGTCTCGCGTGCTGCGTTGGCGGCAATATCCCCGATTATTGCGCAGCGACCATTCATGTCGTTCCGCGGACAAAGTCGCGCAGGCGTCGGTCGGCACGGTCACCAGGTATCCAAGATCGCACGCATCGCGCACCGCCGAGTCGACGCATTGATCGGTGAGACAGCCGGCAATGATCAAGTATCGAGTGCCGAGATTGCGCAGCACATAATCGATGTTGGTCGAAATGAATACCGAGGACGAGGTCTTGGGGAACAGGATTTCATCGTCGGCCGGCGCCAATTCGGTCACCATCCTGGCGTCCGGCGATCCTCTCGGGACATTGAAGCCGGTGATTTTGTAATCGAGCGAGCGGTCGCGACCATCTGCGGTGAGGCTCTCGATGAAGGTATAGGTCACTTCAATGCCGGCGCGGCGGCAGGCCCGCTGCAGGAGCACCATATTCGGCAGCGCGCTTTCCTTGAGGATCCCAAAGAAGTACCCATAGCGCTCCTCCTTTTCGGCATCGCTCAAATGAGCATACTCCCCGCCCTCCCGGCTGCAGTTATAATTCTGCACGTCGACCAAAAGCAGGGTCGTGCGGGCCGGTTCAATTTCCACTTCACGGCTGTGCGGATGCGACATCGAGATGCTCCAAAATAATGATCAATAGACTTCCGAATAGCGGCGGCATATCTCAGTCTCATCGAGATTTTCCAGCCCCTTGATTTCCGCCCGCTTGAACAGCAGGTAGG
>CAAGKR010116407.1_pt1 | contig 10791 bp, 6 predicted proteins | sample 2556971 | NCBI WGS metagenome assembly CAAGKR01 (sample SAMEA5207829, study PRJEB30636) | soil metagenome | biome: forest; feature: boreal; material: soil | place: USA | collected 2011-09 | depth 1 m
CAGGTAACCATCGAAGTTTTTGGTGAAGACGATCTACGCACCAATGGCCGATTGAATGGGGAGGGAAATCTGAGTCTGCCCCTCCTCGGTTCAGTTCGACTTTCCGGTCTCACACTCACTCAAGCGGCGGCGCGGCTGACCGAACTTTATGGCCGTGATTATCTCTTGAATCCCAAGGTCAATGTTACGCTGGTCGGATACGCGAAACGGCGATTCACGATCCTCGGTCAGGTGAACCGGCCGGGCAGTTATGAAATGCCGGAGACGAACCCCGGCGGTATCGATCTCCTCGAAGCAATCGCGACGGCCGGCGGTTACACACGGATTGCCGCACCGGAGCGAATCGATGTGCGTCGACAAGGGAACGGCCGGGGGGATCAAATTATCCGAGTCGACGCCAAACGTCTCGCCCGTGGTGGCGGCGGGAACTTCAAGGTCGAACCCGGTGACACAATCACGGTCGGAGAAAGCATTTTTTAGCTGACACGAAGTGGCGCAAGCGCTCAATCGATAAATCACTCAATACAGCGATGACCAATCCTCCAAGCATAGATTCATCCAGCAACGCGCCCGCCCCCGCCGTTCCCGGCCAGATTTTCTCGACGATCACGGGTGCATCGATCGATCCGAGCGCGGAGCGAAGGGGTTTCGATTTCCGCCACTTCTGGCATACCCTCCTGGAAAAACTCTGGATCGTTGCTCTTTGCACTTTGGCGGGATTATTCCTCGGCCTGGGTTACCTCGCGCGCACGCCAAAGCTTTATCAGGGTCACACGGTTCTAGAGGTCGATTTCCAGGAACCCACTATCATTGCCGGCGAAGAATCATCTTCGCGTATGCGCTCGATGTTTCTCGCTAGTCAGGAAGCGCTCCGCACGATCGAGCAGAATTTGACCAATCGTTTGTTACTTGGACGCGTTGTGCGAGCGGAAGGCTTGGCGGAGGATGGTGGACGCGCTCTGCTTGGCAAAGACATCGCCAGCGAAAAGGCAACTCCAAGGCCGAGCGCGTCTCCTGCTGACGGGAAAACACAGCCTTTCATCGCGACCACGCTGACACCTTTGGAAGAAGCGCTTGGCGGAGCGGTGTGGACCATGGTGAAGCCGGTCATCCGGCGCGGCACGCGTTTAATCGATCTTTATGTAACGAATCGAGATCCAGCGATGGCACAGCGGCTGGCGGAGGCGATTGGGCGCGAATATATCCGCAATTCAATCGAGCGCCGGGCTTCCTTCAGTCGGGAAACGCTGCGCTATCTATTGGAAGAAGAAGAACGGCTGAAAGCTAATTTACAAAAAAGCGAGGCAGCGATCGCTGAGTATAAGGAGAAAACGCCCGATGCCCTTCAGCTCGGAGGCGGTGCCGCGGCGACCGGCAGTCAAACTGGAGCGGGTGCGGGCAGCGGCGGCTCTCGTGGCGGCCTGGTCGAAGACAAATTGCAGGAACTCACGAGCAAGCTGACGGCGGCCAAAACGGAACGTCTGCGTTTGGAGGGCGAACTCAAATACCTTGAGAATACGGGCGACAACGTCGATGCGCTGCTCGCGATCCCAAGTATCGCCGGAGCGGCCACGGTGATCGATCGCCGCCGCGACGTCGCGCAATTGGAAGCGGGACTCGCAACGCTCGCGCAACGTTACAAAGATAAGCATCCGAAAATGCTGGCAGTACGCGCCGCCTTATCGGAAGCGCAAGCGGCGCTGAAACGCGCTGTGCTCGGACAACCGGCCGTCTTGAAAAATATGCTCGAGCAAGCCCGCACGGCGGAAAACAATTTGGCAACCGGAACGCAGGAACAGGAAAAAGCTGCGCTTGCCTTAAACAAGGCTGCGATCGGCTATCAGGAATTGGCCCGGCAGGCAGAGACCGACCGCGCGCTCTATGAAAGTGTCCTGCGCCAGATCAAGGAAACGAACCTGACCAAGGATGTGAAGACGAACGCCGTCAGTGTGGTCGAGCATTCGCCCCTGCCGCGTTCCCCGGTCAGCCCCAGCCCGACGAAGGCAATCATACTCGGGCTCCTCGGTGGTCTGGCTCTTGGCCTCGGTTTTGTCTATGGAGTCGGCATGCTCGACCGGTCGATCAAGACCGTGGACCAGGCCGAAACGATTTTGCGATTGCCAGTTCTCGCCGCTGTTCCCGAAATCAGCAAGCAAGACGCAGTGGGTGAGGTTGACGAGAAGGCTTCGTCCACCGGCGCCAATTATCGGCTGGTGGCCGAGGCGCCCGAAGGACCCGCAGCCGAGGCCTTCCGCAATCTGCGCGCGTCGCTTTCACTTCTCGGACCCGAAGTTGAGCGCAAAGTATTTTTGTTCACCAGCGCCGTCCCGAACGAAGGAAAAAGCTTTTCGAGCGCGAATTATTCGCTGGCGCTTGCGCAGCAGGGATATCGTGTCCTCTTGATCGACGGCGATCTGCGCCGGCCGAGTTTGCACAAGATTTTTCGGCCTGAACGCACGGAGGACGGAGCGGAGGGCGAATCGACGGGCATCGTTGATTATTTGGTAGGAGCGGTGGATTTGAGTGCAGCCATTCGGACCGTCTCAACCGGGCGCCTGGAGATCGCTGCAGTCGAAGAACTGACCGCGACCGGCGGCCGGCTTTCGCTCCTCACCGGCGGGCGACGCGCGCCGAATCCTGCTGAGCTTTTGAGCGGGCCATCTTTTGGACGATTGGTCGCGGAGGCTGCGCGGTTGTTCGATCGCGTCGTGATTGACAGCGCTCCTGTTCTCGCGGTTAGCGATACACTCCTCATGACTCCGCTCGTGCAAACAGTTTGCGTGGTGGTTCATGCTGGCAAGACCCAGCGGAACGCAGTGCAGCGCGCTCTCGGCATGCTAACTGGCGCTGGCGGACGCCCTGCCGGAATTATTCTGAACCGACTTCCTCGCCGTCGTGGCGTGGGGTACTACTATTACTATGCCTCGCCGGGTTACGGAAAAGGTGAAGGGGCATACTCCGGCCGCTACGGCGAACGCTACGCTTTCACCCGATCCGGATCGGAAAAAAACGGCCAGCGATAAAGTAGAAATGAGGAAGTAGAAAGTAGAAGAGCAAAGAGACTGTAAGGTTTTCTACTTTCTACCTTCTACTTGTCTTCTCACTCCTTCAGCTTTTTGCCAATGGCGGTGAAGATGGCGAGCAATTCGGAGGATTCTTTGTGTAGATCTGACGCAGTTTCGGTCTTTGTCATACCGGATCCGATGAGTAGTTCGAGCCGGTATTGGGTTTCGGCTGCTTCCTTCTGGATCGTGCCGATTTTGTTAGCGAAGTCAGGCCGTGAGACGCGCGATTTGCTTCTCTGTAGTTTGCGCCGATCGAAGTGGCGGATCGGAGCAACTGTCGACCGAGAACATCAGCTGCGGTCCCGCGTGGAAGAGAAGCGACGATCCGGATTGCGGAGAGCGCGAATTTCTTGGTGCGTTTTTCGAGATCTTTTTCCATTGAAACAATTTCTATTTCTAATCCCTAAATTCCTCCTTTCTCCTTTCCCCTTCCGTCGCCACGTAGAGCTGGATCGAGGCGCTTCATGCAGGGGGCGGGTGTGCATCACGAGTTATCGGTTAGTGGTTATGTGTTATTGGTTGTTCCGGTGGCAGCGGTTTATCAACACGTTTTAAGTAGTTCATGTAGCCGTTCAACAGCCTGAGGGCATGATCCACGAGCTCTCGTCCGCGACTAACCAATTCGTGAGAGATCAGGCTCTCGTCACCACCGGTTATGAGATGATCGAGAACTTCCCAGCACGAACCGCGGGCGTTGCTGCAGAATTTCGCGTTATCGAGATAATGGAACCGCCCGTATCCCTCTGCGACGTTCGCAGTCGCCGAACGCGCGGCCCGCAACAGCTGATCACCGAGCCGGTATCGTTCGTCCTCGGCCAAAGCTGGGACGACCTCGCCGGCAATAAACCTGCGCAGATTACGACAAGCCTCCCAGCACTCGAGATCCTCAAAGCTGCGGATCGGCCGCGGTTCAACTCGTTTCACTTCGCGAGCTTACCGCTGAGTCCAACTCGGCGTCACTACTATCTGATAAACGAGTAACGGATAACCCGCTGAACTGATAACAGACAGCCAATAACCCGCTGAGCCGCGCTCAGCGCCCTTTCCCGAAGAGCATTGTGTGCACCGTCTTCAACATGATCATCGCATCGAGCTTCAACGAATAATGGCGGATGTAATAGAGATCGTATTTCAATTTCTCGATCGCATCCTCCTCGCTTTCGCCATAGGGATAATTGACCTGCGCCCAGCCCGTGATCCCCGGTTTCACCAGATGGCGGAAATGATAGAACGGAATCTTCGCCTCATAACGATCTGCGCATTTGATCCATTCCGCGCGCGGCCCGATCAAGCTCATCTCGCCGTTAAATACATTCCACAGCTGCGGCAGTTCATCGAGCCGCAGCTTTCGCAGCCATCGGCCTAGGCGCGTGATCCGCGGATCGTCCTGGCGCGTGTAAATATCCTCGGCCTCATCTTCGGAACGTAGAGTCATTGTCCGAAACTTATGAATCGTGAACGGCTCGCTCTGCCGGCCAAGTCGTAATTGCGAAAACAAAATTGGAGGTCCGCTCTCCAGCCAGATTAGCAGGCCGATAATCGCGAAGAGCGGCGCACAAACGATTAACGCCACACTGGAAAACACGAGATCAAAGAGGCGCTTCAGATAATGATAAGGAGAAATGCGCGCCAGTTGAAAACCAGTCTGGAGCGGCCAGACCGGATCGATCGTCTCCAGCGGCACATAACGCCAATGCGTCTCGTAAAAAGATTCGAGCGTGTAAACTCGTGTCCGCTGAAACTGCGTTCGCACCAGACGATCGAGCAATTGCGTGCTAAGCGACTTCGCGCTCTCCGCCAGGATGATTCCGCTGTATTGTCGACCCAGATCAGCCAGCTTCTCGGCGAGATTTCCTTCCACCACCGGTGAGCCCTCGCCGGCGATTGGCTGGCCCACACGTTCATTTCCCACAGCGACAAAATTAAGCTGCTGATGGTTCGGCGAGTCTTTGTAAGACTGATAAAAGCGGGCGCCCGCTTCACCGCTGCCAATCACAAGAAAGGCCCGGTTGGCGCTCGTGGCGGCGACATGTGTTTGCATCCACCGCCGGTAAAACAAAGAGACGGGCAGGAAGAGAACAAAGCTCAACAAAAGCACACCGCGGCTCGGATGCATTGTTTGATCGAACGTCGCCGCCGAATAAATCAGCATCGCACTGAAGGCGGCCGCGGCGGTAATCGCCAGAATATGCTCGGCCGTGTAGGAAAGGCTCCGCTTCTCAACGTTTCGATCGTAGCCGCCGATGATATAAAGAGCCTGCACAATGACAATCAGCTGAATCAAATCGATGACAAAAAATTGGAACGGCGTCTCATAAAAAGCTTCGCGTCGCAGGAAACTGGTCGTCCCATAAATCGCGACCCAGGCGATGATATCGAGAGACAGATAAAGCAACGCCACTGACCATTCATGACTCCAAATCGCTCGCAGGCGCGGAACCCTCGTTCGAACTTTCGCGGCCTTATCGTCGTGCAGATTGGGCGATGAACTGTCGTGCGCCGCAACAATCTCGGCGTGCGAATCGTACGTCTCTTCGCTTCTGGTCATGGGAGAAGCTTAAATCATAGGCCTAACGAGGGACAAACGGGAAGCAATATTCGGGCCTTCTTGCCGCTTTTCCCTATTTCGCCGAAAACTCCACCGGAATCAACCTCGCACCATTGAGAATTAGGCCGCGCGCGAATAAGAGATAATACAAACGTCACAACCGGCGCGCAATAGACGCGCAGCCAAAGCTTGTCGTAGACGTCAATTCGCAGACGGGGTGGGTTCGGCGACGTTAAAGTTAAGAGATGACGCAATTTGGTCGGTCACGCCGGCCACACAGCCATTCATACACCGCTTTCATATCCGCGGCGACTGCGGACCATTGAAAGCGTTGCTCGACTAGGACGCGCCCATTCCTGCCTACAGTAAGTCTCTCGTCGGAGCGAAGAGCAAAAAGCGTTTCCAATCCCGCGCGCAAGCTTTGAAGTTTCGGTTCTATTCGAATCGCAGCGCCGGCTGCGTAACCTTCCGGCAGGTTTCACGCTGGAGGAGATCTTGCGCCATCAACACCGCTGCTGTCGGCACCAGAACTCGTCTCCGCCGTAGGCGGCGGCTCGGCCGAAGTACCGGCGGTCGGTTGTGAAGCTGAGGTCACGCGACCATTGTATTGCAGCGTGTTGACACTTGGAAGCTTTGGTTCGCCACTAACATAAGACCGACTGCGGACGTTCACCTCCACCGACGGCCCACGCGATCACCTCGTGCATCTCGCGTGCCACCGCTGGCCAGTTGAACTGGCGCTCGACCAGCTCGCGTCCCTGTGCGCCCATTTTCGCCCGCTCTTCGTCAGTCATCGCGAACAACCGGAGCAAGCTGCTGGCGATGCCCTCGGCATCAGTGCCGATCTTGATCGCGGCGCCCGCCGCGAAGCTCTCCAGGAGATTACATTCATGGGTCAGCAACGCCGGCAACTCGTAAGCGTGCGCTTCCAGCGCGGCCATCGGCAGTCCTTCGCTCAACGACGGCAGGATAAAAGCATCGGCGTTCCTGTATGCCGCCGCCTTCTCTGGTCCGTAGAGCGGACCGGCAAAATAAACATCAGCGTCGATCGCAAGCTCCACCGCCAGACGCTGTAATTCGTCGCTGTAGCCAAGTTCATCCCATCCGGCGATCACGAGCTTCCACTCACTGCACCTCTGCGCTTCTTCGTTCTTCAAGAACCTCCACGCGTGCAGCAGAGCCGCGAGGTTCTTCTTCGGATGCAAACGGCCGATCGAGAAAAGAACCTTATATCCTTTCAGCGCCTCCACACGCGCCCACGGCGCCGGCTGCTTTTCCGATAATGAATTAGTCGGCAGATCAACTCCGTTAGGTATGATGCAGATCGGATTGCGTAGCCCATATGCGCGAATCGCCTCCGCCTCTGGCTGACAGAGGGCGCGGATGCAACTCGCCTCGCGCAAATGTCGGTTCTCGTAAAGCGGTCCAGCGATCCGTTTCTTCCACCGCGAATTCGCGATGGCCCATGGATCAAGCATCCCGTGCGGATTCACGACATATGGTTTGCGCCGATCGCTGCTCCAGCGAGAAACAACACGCGATGAGTACCGCCACAACCCATGCGTGACAAAAACGTCCGACTCGCTAGCCATTACCGCACGTCGGAGATCAGGGGAAAATCCCACCGCGGCTGGCCCTTTGCCTTCGAACAGCCGGACATCCACCGGCGCCCAGGAAGTAACATCGAGGGCGCTATGTGAATCACGGATGCTGTAGACGATGACCGAGTCGCCGATTCGACAAAGCTCCTGTGCCACGCGCCGCACCGCGTCGAACAACCCTCCCGCCTGACGCGAAACCGAAGGTGTAAGGAAGCTGACTTTCACGTGGACGCCAGCCGGGCGACGTACATCTGGTTTACGCCGAACCGACCCAGCACCGGCTGGAACGCGCACCATCTTTCCACGTGCCAAGACACTGCGGGCGCTAATCGAAATAGCTTCGGCGACACAAAGCCATAGCCGTGATGCTCGACCAATTCCAGCCCGGCTCGTTCCACTAACTCCAGCACCTGCGAATGAGTCATGTAGTTGCCTACGACGGGCCGTTCCCCGCCCCGCCTGCGAAGCTGATGATAAGGCCACAGCACCGCTTTGTAGCTCAAGGGATTTCCGTGATTGGTGAACACAAGCAAGCTGCGCCCATCTTGCAACCGGCGCGCTAGAGCTTTCATCACTGCAGTTCCTAACGATGGCTCCGCGTTCAGGAAGAACCGAAAGGCTGTAATCAGATCATAGGTGCTCTCCGGCGTTTCACTGGCAGTGATGTCTACATGCAGAAGATCGCTTCGCCGCACCTTGCCTGCCGCTATCTGCAGCATCTCAGGCGAAATGTCGATGCCCCGCGGCTCGCCGACGCGGGACTCCAGAAACGCGATCACGCGGCCGGTGCCGCAGGCGAAGTCGAGGTAGGAACACTGTAGCCAATCGCGGCCGTCCCGCTTCAGCAGATCATTGAGGAAGTCGCGCTCGATGCGCCACATCGCCTCGTCCGCCTTCCCCTGCTGGTAAAAGCGCTCGTACTCCTCCGCTGTCGCGTGTTCCTGAAACTTCGCCGAATATCCGTGCTTTGGAGCTGTCATCGCGCCGCGGTATTCCATGCGTCGACGATGCGTCGCCCGAGCCCCGAGTCTCTTCCGTACAAAAACGCCAGCCCGAGACGCGCATCCCTCTGCTGATCAGCTGCGCGGCCGTCGATAAATTTCTGCCGAAATTCCAGCAACACGCGCGAGGGATTACCTACCAGGCCACGCTGCCGATTGCCAAGGAAAAATGTTACAGTGTCAGTGACCTTGGGACCAAGCGGGTCGCTCAGCTCCCAGTCAATGATCCAGACTTGGTTTCCGGAGGCGATAAGGTTTGCGCGCGTGAAATCGCCGTGAACGCGGCAACACCCAGCGTCGTGTTGCAGATCGTCGCGCAACAGTTGTGCAAACGCGCTATCGGCCGGAATCGCCTTCCAGAAATCCGCTACCCACGCGATGTCACGCAGCTTATCTGGCGACAAACGCACCGGCGCGCCGCTGTAGCTCTGAATGTAGTTCAGCGCCGCCGGCCCATGCTTTTCCATCGTTCCGCGCTCGAGAGGCACACACTCGCTCACGTGATAGTCAGTCACTCCACACCTGCCGATGAACAGCGGCCGTGGAAACCTGATCCGGTCCTGCGGCAGCTTCTCCAGCGCCTGCAGCGCATCGAACCCATTCGCCAGAGCTGTGCCTTCTCCACTTTCCGAGACTTTGACGAATGCCACCGGGTGCGCGCTTTCCACAAAAGCAAACGCATACATCCGCCGTCTCGCCGGCTGCGCAGGCCATGCGATGCTGTAACAGATGTGGCGTGCGCCTAACCGGTCGCCGATCTCTTCCAGCGCATGAAACACATCGGACGACAGAAGATCCGGATCGTCCGTAGCGGTTCGCCGAAACAGGAGCCGGTCGAGCTTCGTCGTGATGCAGAACTGGATCGTTGTCGCCACAGTCCACTGTCTTAATGTCACGGGCCTCAGGCAGCTGACGTTTCGCAGCTCTTCGCCGATTCGAGCCTGCGGGTACGCGACGACTTTGCGCTCGCCCAAAACGACAAGACGATAAAACGCCCGTGGCGCAACAAAAGCTTTCCAGAGGCCTCTCGCAAAATCATGTCTCGTCCAGTTGCTGATTAGCTCTCGCGATCGCGCGCCCATCTGTCGCTGCAGCCGCGGATCGCCGGCGATGGTTGTCAGGTGTGCGCTCAGCTCGTCAGCGTCACGTGGGTTGAACACAAAGCCGTTCCGCCCGTGCTCCACCAGATCGGGAGCGCACCCGGCGGCGTTCGACACGATCACTGGCAACCCCGCGGCCATGGCCTCGTTCACAACGAGTCCCCACGGCTCGGTAATCGCCGGATGGATGAAACAACCCGCCGCCGCATAGTAAGTCGGCAACTCCTCGATCTGGCGGAAGCCGGCGAACGTGACGTCGGGGATGTTTTCGTCCGCGGCGCGCGTTCGCAGTTCCGGCTCTTGTTCGCCGCTGCCTAGAAGAACAAGACGCCATCCGTCCGGTGAACGGGACCTATATTTCGCGTACGCCGTGAGCAACGTGCCGAGGTTCTTCCGTCCGATGAAACGATTCGACGCGAGGAAAAATGGACGTGAATACTCCAGACCTGGCAAGTCTCCTCGTTCGGCCCGCTCACCCGGCGGCGCGGCGAAGTAGTCATTATCCACCACGTCATATTTCGTGAAGATGCGGTAGCTCGGCATGCCCAGTGAAAGGAGGTAGTCGCGATGTCGCGTGCCTCCGCAAATTGCGACAGCAAAGCGCCGCAGCAGGAGACGCTTCACCACCTCGCGAACTACATCGCGCGTCTTATCGCTTTTCGTCGTCTCCGTCATCAGAATCGCCTTGCGGTCGCGCGACGTGCACCAATCCAGACAAAAGCGTGAATCTCTGAATGCATAGCCGTTGATCGCGACGCCCTCAGGCGACAGCTCGTCGAGCGCAGCGTAGATTGCGCTGCGCAGCTCGGCGTCGTTTAGATCTTCATAGTAACGATCCGGGAACAACGTTCGTCGTTCGAACGCAGTCGGCTCCATTTCCTTTTTCCAGCCATAGGTGCGGTCGAGCCCAGCGATTTCTAGCGCCGTAACAATAACGCCCCTTGCGCTGAACAGCTCGTGCGTCCCGCGCAAGCGGGCGAGATGGTACGGGCCGAGTCGCGGCCAATGAAGCACCAGACGCCTTACCGATGCAGCCTCAACGCTCATGCCAAAATCTCGCATCTGCGCGCTACGTGTCCTCGCGAGCCACTCCGAGCGCGAGCTTTCGCTTCGTTACAGGTGCGGGCGGGGCGGCGCGAAAACCAATGGGTGTGGCGGCGTGGGCACTGCTACCTGTGACGATGCGACTTTCGCGAGCAACTCCTTCCGCCAAATCCAAAGAACCAAAAAGCACGGCCAGAACGCCATTCCGAACCACGCATAGATGCCGGGCAAATCGCCGCCTCTCAGCAGCGGGAGGACTGCCGCGCAAGTGATCGCTCGAATGAGCGTACCACCTACCGGGTGAATCCCGGCTGCAAAGCGAATCAGCCGCGCAAATCCGAAGCCGTAGATTGCAGAGAGCAGGATCACGGCAATGAATCCGCCTTCCTGGTAGAAGGAGCCGAAGAGGCTCGGCGAGATGCCAAGCGTGAA
>CAAGKR010244275.1_pt1 | contig 10787 bp, 7 predicted proteins | sample 2556971 | NCBI WGS metagenome assembly CAAGKR01 (sample SAMEA5207829, study PRJEB30636) | soil metagenome | biome: forest; feature: boreal; material: soil | place: USA | collected 2011-09 | depth 1 m
CGGGGCTCGCGGGATCCGAGGCGGCCTGGCAGCTCGCGCGCCGCGGCATCGCGGTCGAGCTCCTCGAGATGCGGCCGGAGAAGTCGACGCCCGCGCACCGGACCGCGCGGGCGGCCGAGCTCGTCTGCACGAATTCGTTCAAGTCGGATGCGCCGGAGGTCGCTGCCGGCCTGCTGAAGGAAGAGCTCAGGCAGCTCGGATCGCTGGTCCTCCGGGCCGCTGACGGCGCGCGGGTGCCGTCAGGCCAGGACCTCAGCGTCGACCGCGACGCGTTCGCCGCGACGGTCGAGGCCGGCCTCGCTGAGGCCGGCGTGCGTCGGACCGCCGGCGAGCTCACTGCCATCGACCCGGAGCGCCTGACGATCGTCGCCACCGGCCCGCTCACGTCGCCGGATCTCGCGGTCACGCTCGAACGGCTCACCGGGCAGGAGCACCTGCACTTCTTCGATGCGGCCGCCCCGATCGTGGTGGGGGAGTCGATCGACCAGACGAGGCTGTTCCGCGCGTCGCGGTACGGCAAAGGCGGCGACGCCTACCTGAACATCCCGCTCGACCGCAGCCAGTACGAGACCTTCGTCGCGGGCTTGGTCGGTGCCGAGCAGGTCGAGCTTCGGGACTTCGAGAAGACGATGTGGTTCGAGGCCTGCCTCCCGGTCGAGGAGATCGCCCGCCGCGGACGGGAGAGCCTCCGGTTCGGCCCGCTGAAGCCGCTCGGGCTGACCGATCCCGCCACAGGCAAACGGCCCTACGCCGTTGTTCAGCTCCGGCCGGACGACGCGGCGAGCGACCTCTACAACCTCGTCGGCTTCCAGACCAACCTTCGCTGGCCCGAGCAACGCCGCCTGTTCCGCTCCCTGCCCGGCCTCGCGAACGCGGAGTTCGCGCGCCTCGGGGTCATGCACCGCAACACGTACGTGAATTCGCCCATGCTGCTGTCGCCGAGCCACCGCCTCCGGTCGACCGCGCGGACGTACCTGGCTGGCCAGCTTGTCGGCGTCGAGGGCTACCTCGAGTCGGCGATGAGCGGTCTCGTCGCCGCGCTGAACGTGGCCGCGGCGGTCTTGGGCAAAGACGAGGTCGTCTTCCCCGCCGACACCGCGATCGGGTCGCTCGTCCGGTACGTCACCACATCGCAGCGGGACTTTGCGCCGATGAACGCGACCTGGGGGCTCTTCCCCCCACTCGACGACCCGCTCCGCCACGCCGACAAGCGCGAACGTGCGCGAAGCCAGCTCGCCCGAGCGCGCCCATCGTTCGCCGGCTTCCTGCGCTCGCGACCGGATTTGGTAGCGCAGGCTTTCCCTCTGGCGGCTGCGGAGCGGCTCGCCGCGGTCCCGTGACCGAGCAGCTCAGCTTCGGGCTGAGCGAGGAGCGCCCCGACATCCTGCGCTGGCTCACCGCCGAGCAACGCGAAGCGGTCGAGCACGGCGGGGGTCCCCTGCTCATCGTCGCCGGCGCGGGGACCGGCAAGACCCACGTGCTCACCGCTCGCATCGTCCAGCTCATCGCGTCGGGCCGGGCGAAGCCGCATGAGATCCTCGCGCTCACCTTCACGGAAAAGGCTGCCGCGACGATGCAGGAGCGGGTCGACCTCTACACGCCGCTCGGCCTGAACGACGCGGCGATCCGCACGTTCCACTCGTTCGGCGACGAGGTCTTCCGCGAGTTCGCGCTCGAGCTCGGCCGAGCGGGGGAGCTGCGGGTGCTCTCCCCCGCGGAGCAGGTCATCTTCGTGCGCGAGCACCTGTTCTCCGACCTCCCGCTCAAGCGCTACCGCCCGGCCGGCGATCCCGTCCGGCATGTCCGCGCGCTGCTCGATCTCTTCGGCCGCGCCCGCGACGACGACATTTCGCCGGATGAGTACGTCGCCTTCGCCAAGACCATGGCCGAAGCGGCGGGCGACGACGCGGCCCGTGACGAGGCCGAGGCCCAAGCCGAGCTCGCGGCGACGTACGCGGCCTACACCGCCCTGAAGGAGCGGCGCGGGGTGATCGACTTCGGCGACCAGATCGCGCTGTCGCTCCGCGTCCTGCGGGACCATCCCGGCGCGGCCCGCCGGCTCGCCGAGCGCTATCGCTACGTGCTGGTCGACGAGTTCCAGGACACGAACGACGCGCAGTTCAAGCTGATCGAGCGCCTCGTCGCACCGCATCGGAACCTCACCGTGGTCGGCGACGACGATCAATCGATCTTCGCGTGGCGCGGGGCGACGCTGTCGAACTTCGATGCGTTCCGCGCCGCGTATCCCGACGCCAAGGTCGTGACCCTCGTCGAGAACCGCCGCTCGGGCCAGGGACTCCTGGATGCGGCCTATTCGCTGATCAAGAACAACCCCGACCGGCTCGAGGAGCGCCTCGGCATCGACAAGAAGCTCCAGGGCCGGCCGGCCACCGACGCCGTGGAGATCGACCACCTCCAGTTCGCGAGCGGCGCGGAGGAGGCCGAGGCGGTCGCCGATCGCATTGCGGAGGCGGCGACCAGGTCCGGACGGAAGCTCGGCGAGTTCGCGGTCCTCGTACGCAATAACTCGGACGCCACCCGGGTCCTCAATTCCCTCGCGCGGCGCGGGCTGCCCGCGCACTTCTCAGGCGGCGGGCAGCTCTACGACCGCGAGGAGATCCGGCTCTTGGTCTCGTTCCTCACGGCCGTCGCGGCGCCGTCGGACTCGCCGCACGTCTACTTTCTCGCGACCTCCTCGCTTTACGCGTTCCCACCCGCGGAGCTCGCGAAGCTGGCCGAGGCCCAGAGCCGCCGGCAGCGTCCGCTGCGCGACCTGTTCGAGGAGGTCGCTCGCGAGGAGGCCACGGGGTTCACGGAGGCCGCCGTGGCCGCGGCGAAGAAGCTCGTCGGCGACTTGGAGCTCTATGCCGCGAGGGCAGCCGAGCTCACGACCGCGGAGCTGCTGTTCGACTTCCTCGAGCGGTCCAAGCTGCTCGACCGGTATCGCGATCCCGACTCCGCGCTGGCCGAAGAGCAGGGCCGCAACGTCGCGAAGTTCCTGCGACTCGTCCAGAGCGCCGGCAAGGCGCTGCCGTCGGATCGCGCTGCGTTCGTGGTCCCGCACCTCCAGCTCCTCCGTGAGGCGGGGGACGATCCCGCGGCCGCGGACTTCGAGCAATCCGAGACCGCGGTGAACGTGCTCTCGATCCACAAGGCAAAGGGCCTCGAGTTCGGGATCGTGTACCTGGTGGTCGCGACCGAGGAGCGCCTGCCGGGGAGCCTGCGCCTCCCGGATCTGCGGATGCCCGAGGGTCTCGCGCGCACTCCCCAGAGCGACCGCGATCGGCACGTCGCGGAGGAACGCCGCCTCGCCTACGTCGCGATGACCCGGGCGAAGGACGCGTTCTTCTTCACCAGCGCGACGGACTACGGCGGCACCCGGGGTCATCGGCCAAGCCGGTTCATCGGTGAGGCCCTCGGTCGCAGACCAGCTGCCCAGAGCGTTCGCCTCGCCGCGTACGACGAGCTCCAGCGGTTCGCCGCGCCGCCGGCGGAGGTCGACAGCCCGCTGCCGCGACTCGGCGCCGACAACGTGCTCACGGTCTCGTACACCGAGATCGACGACTACCGGCGCTGTCCGCTGCGCTACCGGTTCGCTCATGTGCTGCGGATCCCGGTGCTGCCGACGGCGCCGATGGTCTACGGGAACGCACTGCACCGGGCGGTCGCAGATTTCCTGCGGCGCAAGCGGGAAGGCGAGAAGCCGACCCTCGCCCAGCTCGAGGCCACCTTCCGTTCGTCGTGGGTCGGCGGCGGATTCATCTCGCCCGATCACGAGAGCGAGCGGTTCGAGGCCGGCCTCGCGGCCCTCCGCCGGTTCTTCGACGACGAGAAGGGGAAGCCCCCACCGGATCTGGTCGAGCAGCGCTTCTCGTTCATGCTCGGCAACGACCGGGTGGTCGGGCAGTGGGATCGGGTCGACAAGACCGCGGCGGGCGCCGAGGTCGCCGACTATAAGTCGAGCGTCCTGGATGGCGATGAGGACACTCCGCAGCGTCGGGCCGCGAAGAACATGCAGCTGCCGGTCTACGCGCTCGCGTACGAGAAGACTTTCGGCGAGCTGCCCGCGAAGACGGCGCTGCTCTTCCTCGAATCTGGTCAGCGCGGCGAGGTGAAGCCGACGCCTGACGCGATGAGGGCGATCAGCGCGGTGATCACCTCGACCGCGGCGAAGATTCGTGCCCGGCAGTTCCGGGCCGACCCGGAACGGCCGGAGGCTCGCACCTGCAGCCAGTGCCCCTACAACGCGATCTGCACCGAGTCCTGGTCAGCTCGTCAGGTCCGCGGCACCACCGGCTAACGCCCGGAGAGTCACTCAGAATGTCTTTGCGCAGGGACACCCAAAATAGGTAGCGGGCGGACGAAGCGGATCAAGATGGCGAGCGCGATGAGGATCGCCACGGCCAGGAGCTCGAACACTCCCCGGTAGCTGAACCGGGGCAGGAAGATCTCCGCCGCGACCACGACCGAGGCAGGGATAGCGAGCGACTCCGCGGCGGCCTCGAGCCCCGCGAACACGCCGGTCTTCTCCGGCGGCACTAGCGAGGCGAGCAATGGCCAGCCGGCGGCCGTTGCGGCACCGTTGCCAATCCCTGCCAGGAGGACGACCGCGATGGTCTCGGGTAGCCGCTGGATGACGATGCCGCCGAAAGCGGCGACCGCGAGCAGACCCCAGCCCGCGACGAGGACCGGCTTGGTGGCGACCCGATCGGCCAGCTTCCCGAACCCGACCGCTGCCACGGCGGTGACGAGCAGGGTTCCCGCGGCGAGGGCCAGGGCGACCTGCTCGCTCTCACCGATGTCGACCGTGATGAACAGGGTCAGATAGGGAGCACCGCGCTGAAACCGACCATGAACACGAAGATCGCCGCGAGGTAGCGCAGCGCTTGGCGATGCTCGGTGAGCTCGGCGACGTAACGGCGCAAGCCGAGTCGCTCCTCGCTCAGGTCGACAGTGTCGGGCTCACGGACGCCGAGGACGGTCACGGCGAACGTCCCGACCATCAGCCCGGCCACCAGGAGATACGACCACGAGGGGATCCCTCCCCCTGCCGAGGCGGTGGAGATGAGCAAGAGGAACGCGACCTGGCTTCCGAGTTGGATCGCTGTCGAGACGCCCTGCAGGATGCCCCGCTCGGTCGCCGTCGTGATGTCCGCGAGCAGCGCGACGTAGGGGTCGGCAGCGGCATTGAAGAAGATCGAGAACAGGAAGATCCCGATGGTCAGCCCGAGCACGTCGTGCTGGGTGGCCGCGACGACGAAGAAGGCGGCGGACAGCGGGATGCCGAGCGCGATGAACGGCCGGCGGCGGCCGAAGCGACCGCGGGTCCGGTCGGAAAGCGCGCCGATGGTCGGCTGGATGATCGCGCCCTCGATGCTCCGCTGCTTGAGAGCAGCCCGGTGAGGAGGTCGCCCGCGCCCGCGGCCTTCAGCAGTTGCGGCAGCACGAAGTTGTTGAACGCGAAGAACGCGCCGGCGCCGATCGACCCGGCCGAGTAGAGAAGGGTCTTGGTCCGCGTCAGCGACCCCGGCATCGCGGCGACGCTAGGTGCTACCTATATTAGTATCATTCGAACACTCGTTCTAGCATTATCGTGGCTGTTCAGCGGCATCCTGAGGAAGGAGGCGACGCATGGAGATCCTCGCTGGGGCGATCGTCGTGGCGACCGCGGGTGCCATTCTGGTCGCGCTCCTCATCAGGCGGCGGCCATCGGACCTGCCCCTGGCCCTCCTTCAGCAGGGCATGCGGGCCGACGCGGCGCAGGTCCAGCAGACCCTCGCGGAGCTGCGGGCCGCCAACGCCCAGGCCCTGGCTGACATGCGCGCGGAGCTCCAGCGTTCCTTGGGCGCGACCGAGCAGCAGGTGCTCACCCAGACCGGTTCGACCCAGCGGACGCTCGGGGAGCTCGGCGCGACGCTCGCGACCCTCGGCGAGCAGAGCGCTCGGATCGGTGAGCTCGCGAAGGACGTCGGTTCGCTGAACGACCTGTTCCGCGCGCCGAAGCTGCGCGGAGGTTTCGGCGAGCTCATGCTCGAGCGCGTCCTTGCGGACAACCTGCCCGCGACGGCCTATCAGCTGCAGTACGGCTATCGCGATGGCTCGCGCGTCGACGCGATCGTCCGATTCGCCGGCCGGATCGTGCCGATCGATGCGAAGTTCCCGATCGAGTCGTTCAACCTGATGAGCGCGGCGGCGAACGACGCAGAGCGCGCATCGACCCGGCGCGCGTTCGTGCAGCAGGTCAAACGGCACGTCGACGCGGTCGCGCGATACATCGCGCCCGGAGAGGGAACGATCGACTTTGCGTTTCTCTACTTCCCGGCCGAGGCCGTCTACTACAGCGCCGCAGTGGCCGAGCCAGACCTGCGCGAGTACTGCTCCGAGCGCCGCGTGCTGCCTACGTCGCCGAACACTCTCGTCGCATACCTCCAGATGGTGTCGCTCGGGCTGCGCGGCCTCGCGATGGAGGAGCGCACGCGTGAGCTGAACGAGAACATTCGGCGCGCAGGCCTCGAGATCGAGAACTTCCGGATCATGCACGACACGCTCGGAAAACACCTCGAGAATGCGACGAAGAAGTACTCGGAATCGCTTCGGGGGCTCGATCGCGCGGCGGATGCGGTCGAAGCCGTCGGCCGGCCGCTGCAGACGACGCAGCAGACGACCCTTCCGCTCACCGGCGAAGAGGCCAGCACCGTGAGGCGGCTGCCGTTCGTCGCGCGGGGGGACGAGCGCTGACCGCGACCCTCCTGGCGATCGCCGCGGCCGGCATCGCCATCGTGGCGTTCACTGTCGTCACACGCGACCCCGACTCCGCGGTCAGCGTCGCGCTTGTGGTCGTCGGATCGTCGCTCGCCGTCGCCGCCCTCGCGGGGCTTGCGTTCGTTTCGATCGCGACGCGGGGGACGAGGCGCGGCGCGCGGCGCGGCATCGCGGTCGCGCGCGGGCTGCGGCGGGGGGTCATGGTCGGGTGCGCGATCGCCCTCGTCGCGCTCCTGCGGGTGGTCGACGGGCTGACCCCGTTGACCGCGGTCTTCGTGATCGCGCCGTTCATCGTCGCGGAGGTCGTGCTCTCGACGCGGCGGGCCTGACTTCTCCGATACGCTCGGGCGGCCGATGGACCTCCAGCCACTGAAGCAGCGCGCCGCCGCGCGCATCGACGAAGTCAGCGCGCGCCTGGATGACCTCGCCCTCGCGATCCACGATCGGCCCGAGCTCGGCTACGAGGAGCGATTCGCGAGCGGGGCGCTCGCCGACTTCGTCGTCCGCGAGGGTCTTCCGGTGACCCGCGGTGCCGGCGGGGTCGAGACCGCGTTCGTCTCCGAGACGAAGACCGGTGGCGGCCCGACGGTCGCGATCTGCGCCGAGTACGACGCCCTGCCCGGCATCGGACACGGCTGTGGCCACAACCTCATCGCGACCGGCGGCGTCGGCGCGTACCTCGGCGTGGCGGCGGTCGCGAAGGAACTGAAGGGCACCGTGCGCCTGATCGGGACGCCTGCGGAGGAAGGCGGGGCGGGGAAGGTCCGGCTCCACGCGGCCGGGATCTTCGACGGCGTCGACGCGGCGATGATGTTCCACCCCGCGGACGCGGACGTGCTGGATCCGCTGATGGTCGCGCTGCGCGTGCTCGACCTCGAGTTCCGCGGCAAGGCCGCGCACGCGGCGGCCTCGCCGTACGCCGGCGTCAACGCCCTCGATGCCCTGATGCTCGGCTGGAGCGCGATGTCGGCGCTGCGCCAGCTCGTGCGGAGCGACTCGCGGATCCACGGGATCATCACCGACGGCGGACAGGCGTCGAACATCATTCCGGAGCGGGCTGCGGCCCGGATCGTCGTCCGTGCCGGCGATCCCTCGTACCTCGGCGATCTGCGGCGGCGCGTCCTCGCGTGCTTCGAGGGCGCGGCGACCGCCACGGGCTGCGAGCTTCGCTACGAGTGGGGCGAGGCCATGGACATGGTCACCTCGAACGGGCCGATGGCCGCGGCGTTCGGCGAGAACGTGCGGTCGCTCGGGCGCACGCTCGGTCCGCGGCGGGCCGGGGAGACCTCCGGCTCCACAGACATGGGCAACATCAGCTCGCTCATCCCGTCGATCCACCCGTTCCTCTCGGTGAGCGCCGAGCGCGTGCCCTGGCACTCGCGCGAGTTCGCCGCGGCCGCGCGGACGCCGCGCGCGCTCGAGACGATGCACCTGGCGGCGAAGGCCCTCGCGTTCACGGCGATCGACCTCCTGGCGCGTCCGGACCTGCTGAAGCAGGCGAAGGCCGCGTTCACGCCCGCGCGCCCGAAGTGACCGACCTCCTCATTCGCGGAGGCGAGGTGATCGACGGCACCGGCGCGGCGCGCCGGCGTGCCGATGTGGCGGTCCGCGACGGCCGCATCGCGGCGATCGGCGAGGTTGGCACGGGCTCGGGCGCCCGCACCATCGACGCGACCGGTCGGGTCGTCAGCCCGGGCTTCATCGACATCCATTCGCACTCCGACGAGTCGGTGCTCATCAACTCGGCGCTCGAGAGCACCGTGCATCAGGGCGTGACCTGTGTCGTCGCGGGCAACTGCGGCGGCGCGTCGGCTCCGGTCATGGGTCTGGCGGCCGAGGAGCTCGATCGCGACATTAAGCGCTACGACCTCGAGCGGACCTGGACGTCGTTCGGCGAGTACGCCCGCGCCGTCGAACGCTCGGGCAGCGCGATCAACTTCTGCTCGTTCGTCGGCCATGGGACCCTGCGGATGTGCGTGATGGGCGCGGACGATCGTCCGCCGACCGCCGGCGAGCTCGCGGCGATGAAAGCGCTGCTCGCGAGGTCGCTGGAGGATGGGGCGATCGGCCTCTCGACCGGGCTGATCTACCCGCCGAGCGCGTACGGCACGACTGACGAGATCAGCGCGCTCGCGACGGTGGTCCGCGAGCGCGACGGCCTCTACGCGAGCCACATCCGGAACGAGGGCGACGAGCTCTTCGAGGCGGTCGAGGAGAACCTCGAGATCGGCCGCCGGAGCGGCGTGCGCGTGCAGCTGTCGCATCACAAGGCCTCGCAGAAGCGCAACTGGGGCAAGGTGAAGGAGTCCACGGCGATGATCGAGCGCGCCCAGGCCGCTGGCGTCGACGTCAGCGCTGACCAGTACCCATACACGGCCTCGTCCACCGGCCTCGCGGTCACGATCCCGAAGTGGGCGCATGCCGGTGGGTCGATGGCGCTGTGCGAGCGGCTCAAGGATCCGGCGGTCCGGCAGCGGATCCGCGGCGAGTACACCGAGACGGAGCGGAACTGGCCGGACATCGTCATCGCGCGCGCGATCCATCACCCCGACTGGTCGGGGAAGAGCGTCGCGGAGCTCGCCGCGGCCGCGCGCAAGGACCCGCTCGAGTGGACCTGCGACGCGCTCATCGAGCACGACGGCGCGATCGACATCATCCATCACTCGATGGACGAGGCCGACGTCCGTGACGTGATGGCGAAGCCGTGGGTGTGCGCGGGCAGCGACTCGCGCGCGAACGCGCCGTACGGCCCGCTCTCGTTCGGCAAGCCGCACCCGCGGTCCTACGGCACGTTCCCGCGGATCCTCGGCCACTACGCGCGCGACCTCGGGGTGATCACCCTCGAGGACGCGGTGCGCAAAATGACCTCGCTCACGGCATCGCGCCTGCGGCTCCGGGACCGGGGCGTCGTGCGCGAAGGGGCGTGGGCCGATCTCGTCGTGTTCGATCCCGCGCGGATCATCGACACCGCGACGTACGACGATCCGCATCGGTATCCCGCGGGGATCGACCACGTCATCGTGAACGGCGCGGTCGTGACCTACGGCGACGAGACGCTGCCCGAGCGGCCCGGCGCGTTCCTCCGTCTTGGCAAGGACGCCGGTGCCTGAGCGGCCTCGCGTCGCGATCCTCGCGGAGGGGCTGCTCGCACGACAGACGGCGAAGACCGCGATCGGCGTCATCCGCTACGCGCCGTACCCCGTCGTCGCGGTGATCGACTCGACACACGCGGGCACCGACACCTCTGCCGCGATCGGCGTGGGGGCGGGGATCCCGGTCGTCGCGACGGTCGGCGAGGCGGTCGCTCGCGGCGTGGGCGTCGTGCTCATCGGGACCGCGGCTCCGGGTGGCCGGATCCCCGACTCGTATCGCCCGATCCTCGCGGACGCGCTGCGGCAGGGCCTCGAGGTCTGGAGCGGCCTGCACGAGCGCGTCCTCGACGACGCTTCGTTGCGCGAGGCCGCGACGCAGGGCGGGGGACGGGTCCGCGAGCTGCGGGCGTCGCCGCCGGATCTCGAGATCGGCGGGCACCGCACGCGCCGCGCCGGCACCCGCGTCGTCCTCACCGTCGGCTCGGACGCGGCGGTGGGGAAGATGACCGTCGCGCTCGAGCTCGTGCGCGCGCTCGAGCGCGCGGGGCAGCGCGCCGCGTTCGTCGCGACCGGACAGACCGGGATCGCCATCGTGGGCGAGGGCATCTCGGTCGACGCCGTCGTCGCGGACTTCATCGCGGGCGCGGCCGAGCAGATGGTCTGCGACGCGGCCGAGTCGGCCGACTGGATCGTGGTCGAGGGGCAGGGTTCGCTCACCCATCCGGGGTTCTCGGGCGTCACGCTCGGGCTCCTTCACGGCAGCGTGCCGGACGTGCTCGTGCTCTGCCACGACGCATCGCGCACGGAGGTCAAGGGCTTCCCCGGGCTGCCGATCAGGTCGCTTCGGGATCTCGTGCCGCTCTACGAGGGCGCCGCGAGCTGGAGCCGCCCGCCCGGCGCGCGCGTCGTGGTGGCCGGCGTCGCGCTCAATAC
>CAAGKR010036304.1_pt1 | contig 10786 bp, 10 predicted proteins | sample 2556971 | NCBI WGS metagenome assembly CAAGKR01 (sample SAMEA5207829, study PRJEB30636) | soil metagenome | biome: forest; feature: boreal; material: soil | place: USA | collected 2011-09 | depth 1 m
CGAGGGTGGTGGGAGGTAGAGGGATCGAACCTCTGACATCCTGCGTGTAAAGCGTATCAAGTAATACGGGACCACCCCGGATACGTCCGGATGCTAGGAAATTTGAGTCTCCGGAGTCGTCCGGGGTCATCCGGGATCGTCGTTTGAGTCGAATTCGAACTCGTTTCGAACTCCGGAAAACTCTTCCGAATCCCTTGTGACTATGTGTGTTCTCGGAACCTAGGACCCGGACGGCGGTCGGGCGTCCACGGTCCACCGGATCGTAAAAAAACGGGGTCGTGGATCGTCCGCCGGATGGGGATATCCGCCCCGCGCCCCGTCCCGTATCGCCCCACCGATGCCGAGATGCCACTATCCCGCGTCATGAGCCGGTCGAACTTCGTCCCCAATCATGGAGGTCAAAAATGGAACTCGTCCCGAAGGATATCGAGTCGATCCTCCCGCCCCTCTACTCACAGGAAAACGTTCCTGATCCGGTCGCAGTCATCAAGTTTTTCGATCCATGTGGTCGGTTCACGTTTTTTGTCTTGGAGGGCCAGCGCGAGCCGGACGGCGATCTCCGACTCTTCGGATTCTGCGGCTCCCCCCTCGGGCCGGACCTTGATGAACTCGGATATGCCTCGCTCCGCCAGCTAGAAAGTGTTCGCGGGTCGCTCGCTTGAACGAGCGCAATCAGAAGATCGCGGAGAAACTCTCCGGCTTCGCGCGGGAACGCGGCCACACGCTGCTCGAGCTCGCGTTCTCGTGGCTTCTCGCCAAAAATCCCGTCGTCTCCGTGATCGCGGGGGCGACCAAGCCCGAACAGGTCCACGGCAACGCGAAAGCGGCCGGTTGGAAGCTGACCGCGGACGATCTCGCTCGAGTCGACTCGATCGCTTCGCGGGAGGCGTAAGGATCGATCTCCCATTCGCTCTCTTTTCTCTCTCGATCTTTGGCGGGTCGCAATCGACGCCGGAGTCTCTTCAGTGTCCGGATGGGATTGCCGTGGACGTCGGCGTGGGAGCCGCGACCGCCGGAGCGGGAGTCCGGGACGGCGCGGGCGGGGAAGCGAGCACGGTTGGGCGAGGCGGAGCCCACGTGGGATCCTGGATGTTCCACCCGCCTCCCAGCGCCTTGTAGAGCTGGACGAGGTTGTTCAGCCGCTCGTAGCGCGTTTGCGCGAGCGTGTTCTCGGCGGGAAAGAGCTGCTGCTCGGCGTCGAGCACCTCGACGTAGCCCGAGAGCCCCGCGAGGTAGCGGATGTTCGCGAGGCGAACCGCGTCCTGGTAGGCGGCGACCGAGCGTGCCTGCTGCTTCTCGACGTCGGCCAGCTTCTGGTGAGCGACCAAGGCCGTCGAGACCTCTCCGAAGGCGCTCGTGACGGCCGACTCATACTGGAGCCTCGCCTCCTGAAAGAGAGCCTTGTTGGCTTCGTACTGATTCTTCAGTCTCAGTCCCTGAAAAATCGGCCCCGTCAAGTTCGCGACGATCGACCAGTTCTTGTTGTTTCCGAAGAGATCGGAGAGGTCTGGACTGACGCCCCCGAAGCCTCCCGTCAGACTGATGGTCGGAAAGAAGCTCGCGAGCGCCGCGCCGACGTTGGCGTTGGCCGCGATGAACTGCTGTTCGGTCTGCTGGATGTCGGGCCTTCGCTCGAGAAGCGTCGAAGGCAGCCCCGCGGGAACATCCGGCGGCACCTTCAGCTCCGTCAAGCTCGAGCCGCGCGAGATCGGACCGGGATTGCGGGCGAGAAGAAACGAGAGCAGGTTTTCCTGCGCGACGATCTGACGCTCGAGGTCCGGGATCTGGGCGGCGGCGGTGCCCAGAGCGGCCTCGGCGCGCGAGACCTCGAGCTGCGAGGCGGTGCCGCCCGCGAGCTGGCGGTTGAAGAGATCGTAAGTTCCTTCGAATGCGTCCGTCGTCCGGCGGGCGATCTCGAGGCGCTCGTCGAGCGTCCGCAGCTGAAAGTAGGCTTGGGCGACCTGAGACACGACGGAGAGGAGAACGCCGCGCCGCGCTTGCTCCGTCGAGAGGTATTGAGCCAGCGCCGCCTGCGACAGGCGCCGCACGCGTCCGAAGAGATCGATCTCCCACGAGAGCCCGAGGTTGACGGTGAAGAGCGCACCGGTCGGACCGTTGGTCTTTCCGCTGACGAAGTCGGACTCGCGGCCGTACGCCGCCTGCCCCTGGTACTCGAGCTGCGGGTACAAATCCGATCGAACAATGCCCGCGCGGGCGCGATACTCCTCGACACGCCAGGCCGCGGCGCGCAGGTCGTAGTTGTTGCGAAGGGCTTCGTCGATCAAAGACTTCAAGGCCTCGTCGCCGAAGAGCTGCCACCAGGGTTGATCGGCCAGAGAGGCGGCCTCGTTGGACGTGACTTCGCCGCGGTGCCGCGGCGGCGGCGCGACGTCCGGCCTTCTGTAGTTGGGACCGACGGTGCAACCCTGAAGAATCGCCAGGAGCATCGCGAGTACCGCTGGAGGAAGACGGACGGCTCTTCTCAAGCTAGCTCTCGGACGGTGCCGAAGCGCTTTCGGCTGCGGCTGGAGGCTTCGCCGGCGCGTGCTCGCGTCGTTTTCCGCGCGTCGCGAAGCGCTCGACGACGACGAAGAGGACGGGGATCAGGAAGATCGCGATTCCGGTCGCCACGAGCATTCCCATGATGACGACCGTGCCGAGAATGCGGCGGGAGAAGGCGCCCGAGCCGCTGGCGACCCAGAGCGGCACGCAGCCCAGGATGAACGCGAAGGAGGTCATGAGGATCGGGCGCAGCCGCAGCTTCGCTCCCTCCAGCGCGGCCTCGACGATGTCGCGACCCTTCTCGTACTCGAGCTTGGCGAACTCGACGATCAGAATCGCGTTCTTGGCGGAGAGGCCGATCAGCATGATCAACCCGATCTGCGAGTAGACGTCCAGGTCGTAGCGGCGAATCAGGAGCCCCAGGAACGCGCCGAAGACGGCCACCGGCACCGAAAGAAGGACGCTGAAGGGAAGGGACCAGCTCTCGTAGAGGGCGGCCAGGATCAGAAAGACGATGACGAGGGAGAGGGCGAAAACGCCGGCTGCGGTTCCCGAGGCCTTCTTCTCCTGATACGAAAGGTCCGACCAGTCGTAACCCATCTCGCGCGGCAGCTCGCGCCGGGCGACGTCCTCGAGCGCGTTGAGCGCCTGCCCCGAGCTGTAACCGGGAGAGGCCGCTCCGATGACCTGCGCGGCGCGGAAGAGGTTGAATCGGGTGGTGTACTCCGGGCCCGAGATCCGGCGGGTCGTCACGAGCGAAGAGAGCGGGACCATGTTGCCGTCGTTGTTGCGGACGGAGTACTGGCCGATGTCCGTGGCGTTGACGCGCTCCGGGCCCTCCGCCTGCAGGAAAACTCTCCACTGCCGGCCGAAGCGGTTGAACTGGTTGATGTACAAGCCGCCCAGATACGCCTGAAGCGTCTGGTAGACGTCCGCGATCGCCACTCCCTGTTTCAGGACCTTGTCGCGGTCGACGTCGGCGTAGACCTGCGGGACCGTCGAGCTGAACTGCGAGTTGATTCCCGAGATCTCCGGCCGCTTGCGGCAGGCGTCCAGAAACTTTTGCAGGTTCTGCGAAAGGAACGCGACGTCGCCGCCGCTTCGGTCCTGGAGCCAGAAAGAGAATCCTCCGGCGTTGCCGAGGCCCGGAATCGCCGGCGGCGAAAACCCGAACGCGTTGGCCTCGGGCACTTCTCGGGCGAGCCGGCCGTTCAAAGTCCGAAGAATAGCGGACGCCTCCAGATCGCGCGAGCTTCTCTCGCCCCACGGCTTCAAGCTGACGAAGAAGAAGCCGTTGTAGCTGGCGGACACGCGCGTCAGAAGGGTGAAACCGACGATCCCGGTCGCGTACTTGACCCCTTTGGTCTCGGCCAGGATCTTTTCGATCTTCCGGCACACCTGGTCGGTTCGCTGGAGTGAAGCGGCGGGGGGCAGCTGGATATTCAAGAGGAAATAACCGGCGTCTTCCTCCGGCAGAAAGCTCGTCGGCAGGCGTTTGCCGAGGACTCCGTCGAGGAGCAGAAAGCCCGCGAGGATCGCGACACCGATGAAGGTCTTCCGGATCAAAGCGTGGGAAAGGTTGATATAGCCGTTGGTCGCCTTCTTGAACCAGCGATTGAAGGTGTCGAAGAAGCGGGCGAGCAATCCTCTGGACTTCTGGCGCGGCTTGAGCAGCAGAGCCGAGAGCGCGGGCGAGAGGGAGAGGGCGTTGAAGGCGGAGATGAGAACGGAGATCGCGATCGTGACCGCGAACTGCTTGTTCAAGCGCCCCTGAATGCCGCTCATGAACGCGACCGGCACGAAGACCGACGTCAGAACGAGCGCGATTCCGATGACCGGGCCGGAGACTTCCCGCATCGCCTGCAGCGTCGCCTCACGGGGCGCCATCCCTTCCTCGATATGGCGCTCGACCGCTTCCACGACGACGATCGCGTCGTCGACGACCAGGCCGATGGCCAGCACCAGCCCGAAGAGGGAGAGCGTGTTGATCGAGAAGCCGAGCAGCGGGAAAACCGCGAACGTGCCGATCAGCGACACGGGGACGGCGATCATCGGGATCATCGTCGCGCGCCAGTTCTGGAGAAAGAGATACACCACCAGGATCACGAGGACGACCGCGATGACGAGGGTCTGGACGATCTCCCGGATGCCTTCCGTGACGGGAAGCGTGGTGTCGAGCGAGAAAGCGTAGTCGAGGTCGGCGGGGAACCGGCCCTTCAAGTCCGCCATCACCTTCTTGACGCCTTGCGAGACTGCGAGCGCGTTGGACCCGGGCGCCTGGAAGAGCGCGATGATGCAGGACGCCTGGCCGTTCATTCGCGCGATCTGCTTGTAGGAGAGCGCCCCCAGCTCGATGCGGGCGATGTCTTTCAGGCGCACGACCGATCCGTCGGGGTTGGAGCGCACGACGATCTGACCGAACTCTTCGACGGTCACCAGCCGTCCCTGGGCTCGGACGGTGTATGTCATCTCCTGACCGCTCGGCGCGGGCTCCGCGCCGACCTGGCCGGCCGGGTTGACGCTGCTCTGCTGCGCGACGGCGCGGTTGATGTCGGGGACCGTGATTCCGAGCTTGGCCAGAAGATCCGGCTTGACCCAGATCCGCATCGCGTAGTCGCCCGCGCCGAAGACGAGCACCTGACCGACGCCGGGAACGCGGTAGAGCGTGTCGTTGACGTTGATGTTGGCGTAGTTGGCCAGGAAGAGAGAGTCGTAGGAGCCCTTGGGAGAGTAGAGCGCGATCAGGAGCAGAGGCAGCCCGGTCGACTTGCGGATGTTCAAGCCGAACTGGCTGACGTCGACCGGAAGAAACGGCTGCGCCTGCGCCACGCGGTTCTGCGTGTTGACCTGGTCGATGTTGGGGTCGGTCTCGACGTCGAAAGTCACGTTCAACACCATCGTCCCGTCGTTGGCGTTGGTCGACTGCATGTAGATCATGTTGTCGACGCCGTTCATCTGCTGCTCGAGCGGCGCGGCCACTGACTGCTCGATCGTCACCGAGTCGGCGCCGGTGTAGGTCGTCGAGACGATGATCTGAGGCGGGATGATCTGGGGAAACTGCGCGACCGGAAGGCCGCGCATGGCGACGAGGCCGGCGATGACCGTGATGATCGAGATGACCATCGCGACGATCGGGCGGCCGATGAAGAACTTCGACATGGATCTACTTTCCGGCCGGCTCGCCGCCCGCCGCCGGGATGGCAGGCGCAGACACGGGCGCCGGCCCAGGCTCGAGCGGCGCGGGTTGTGGGTTGACCGTCATGCCCGCTTTGACTTTCTGCAGTCCCGCGACGACGACGCGCTCTGCGGGAGCGAGTCCCCTGGAGATGACCCAGAGGCTGCCGATCCGGTCGCCGGTCTGGACGGTGCGCATCTCGACCTTGTCGCCGGCTCCGACAACGGCCACCTGGTAGCTTCCCTGAAGCTCCGTCACGGCCCGCTGCGGGACGAGCAGCGCGCCCTTGTTGATCCGCGTGACCGCGCGCACCTTGGCGTACTGACCGGGCCGCAGGAGGCGGCTGGGATTTGGAAAGACGCCCGCGACCGTGATCGTTCCCGTCTTGACATCGACGTTGCGGTCCTCCAGGAGCGGGTCGCCCCGCTGCGGATAGACCGTTCCATCGGAGAGAATGAGCTGCAGCGTCCCCTTATTGTTTTCGCGTGACCGGGCGTCCGGCCCGAACAGCGAGCCCCGGCTCTGCGTCCAGGCCATGTACTCCTGCTCGCTCGGGCTGAAGTAGACCTTGATCGGATCGACCACCGAGACCGTCGTCATGACCGTCTGCCCGTTGACGAGGTTGCCGACCTGGGCCTTGGCGATGCCGGCGATCCCGTCGATGGGCGAGACGACGTTAGTCCATGTCAGGTTCAGCTGGGCTTGTTCCACGGCCGCGCGGGCCGAGGCGACGTTGGCCTGCGCCTGGCGCTCGGCCGAGATCGCGTTGTCGAGCTCCTGCTGGCTCGCCGCCTTCTGGGCGACGAGAGGAGTGAAGCGCGCGACGTCGAGCCTGGCCTTGGCGAGGGCGGCCTCATTCTGCGCGAGACCTCCCCTGGCCTGATCGAGCGCCGCCTGAAATTGCCGGGCGTCGATCAAGAACAGCGTCTCGCCCCTGTGGACGAACGCCCCTTCCCTGTAGACCTGCCGGATCACGGTTCCGGTCACCTGCGGGCGGATCTCCGCGTTGACGTACCCGTCGAGCGTTCCGATCCACTCCTGCGTGACCGGCACGTCTCTTTGAAGAACGGTCGCGACCTCGACCTGTGGCGGCGGCGGGGGCGGCGCCGGTTTCTTGCCGCAGGAAACGGGGAGAGCCGCGGCGATCGCCAGGAGAAGTCCAGCTCTTCTCGCGCGCAAGAGACGCCACACTTGTCGCCCTGATGGGACTGACATTTCACCTCCGCCGACGAGCTGGCGGGTGCGCCGGCGCGCCGGACCGGCACCGTATTCTACGCAAGCAATCGGGTCGGGGGGTGAATTGGGGTCGTTCTTTGCTGGGATTCTTCGGGTTCGCATTCGGACACAAATTCGGACACGTGCGGCCAGAACCCTCTAACCTGTCCACGGCTGCACGAGGCGTAGACTTCCAGGATTCAAATGGGCGTGATCCCCGGGACGCGTTTCGGCCCCTACGAGATCGTCGCCCCGCTTGGCGCGGGCGGGATGGGGGAGGTGTACAAGGCGCGGGACCCGCGGCTGGGGCGGGAGGTGGCGATCAAGGTGCTGCCTGCTTCCTTCTCCACCGATGCGGACCGGCTGCGACGCTTCGAAGACAGGATGCCGAGAATCCGACGGCGACCCCCGATGGGCGATGGATCGTCTACAACCAGGGAACCGGCTCCCGCGCCGGAATCTGGAAGATCCATCCGGACGGCTCGGGCGCGACGCAACTGGTCTCGGGCAGCACGGTTCTCCCGGAGGTCTCCCCGGACGGGGAGTATGTTTCCTATCGAACGGATCTCCGCACCCCCCTGGCCAGGCGCGTCGCGAGCGTCTCGCCTTCCAGGTACTCCATGACGAGGTACTCGATGCCCTCGTGCGAGCCAACGTCGTAGAGGGCGCAGATATGGGCGTGCGACAGCTGCGAGATTGCCTCGCCTCCCTCTCGAAGCGCTGGCGCATCTCCTCGGACGATGAGAGCTGCTCCGGCAGGACTTTGATGGCGACGTCGCGGCCGAGCCGCGTGTCCCGGGCGCGGTACACCTCACCCATCCCGCCGGCCCCGACGGGCGAAACAATCTCGTACGGGCCCAGCCGAGCCCCGGCAGCTAGTGTCAAATTCCCCACAGCCTACCGCAAGCTGCTGCCGGGAGATCGTCTTCGCCTCCTGCTCGAATCGCTGACGAATCTCGGGGCTCGGAGAGATCCGGTGGTAGGACCTTGATCGCGACCTCGCAGCCGAGTCTCGTATCCCGTACCCGATACACCTCGCCCATCCCGCCCGCGCCGAGCGGCGCGAGGATCTCGTACGGGCCGAGACGAGTCCTGGATGTGAGGACCATCCGAATCGCAGAAGTCTACGCCTCCCGCCGGCGGAGGGCAGGTCCGAGGCCCCGCCGCTCCGTTTCCGAGCCGATCATAGCTTGTTTGCCGCGACTGAGCGAAAATGGCGTGCGGTGGTACCCAGCCTTCGATCTCTCCGCGTCCTGAGATTAGTTCTTCTGGAGCTGACGGTCGCCGTGGGCGCGGCTGCGCAGTCATTCTCGGATTTCCCCGTGCCGACAGCTGGCGCGTCGGTCGCCGGCATCGCGGCCGGTCCCGACCGCAATATCTGGTTCACGGAGCAGCGCGGCGACCGGATCGGCCGAATCACGCCGACCGGGGTCATCACGGAATTCCCCCTTGCCGAAACAGGCGGCTTTTCGCGCGGGATCGCCGCCGGCCCGGACGGTTCTCTCTGGTTCACGCTGCTGACGGGGCGTATCGGGCGTATTACGACATCGGGCGACGTCACCGAGTTCTCCATCCCCGCCAATCCCGTGGAGCCGATTGAGATCGCGACGGGAGCGGACGGCAATATCTGGTTTACCGACTATTACAATCGCATCGGCCGAATCCAGGCGGAGGGCATCCCAGTCGGCCTCGTGAAGTTGTTCGACATCCCGACTTCAGAGAGTGCGCCGCGGGGCATCGCGCCCGGGCCGGACGGGAACCTGTGGTTCACGGAGCAGGCGAAGGACCAGATCGGAAGGGTCACGCCGTCGGGGCAGATAACGGAATTCGCCCTCCCGGCCTCCGGGCGCGGCCCGCTGGGCATCGCCGCCGGCCCGGACGGCAACGTTTGGTTCACGGAGTTCAACGCGGGCCGGATCGGCCGGATCACGCCGGCCGGCACCGTCGTCGAGTTCGTCATCCCGACGGCGGGAAGTCTTCCTTATGGCATCGCGGCGGGACGCGACGGCAACCTCTGGTTCACCGAGTTGGTGACCGATCAGATCGGTCGCATCACGCCGGACGGCATCGTCACGGAATATACTCTTCCGCGAGGTGCCAGTCCGAACGGGATCGCGGCGGGCTCCGACGGCGCGCTCTGGTTCGTCGAGTTCGGAACGAACCGAATCGGCCGGCTCGCCCCGCCAGGCGTGGACACTCTTCCCCCAGGCCGCCGTCTCCCGCGGGTCCTCGACTTTCGCTCATCGCGCTGATCCGCGCTGTCGTTCGGTTTCAGGCGGCAAGTCGAGAGGGGGTCGCTGCGTGGCCTTACCGGCCGACGATTTGCCGGTACGTCGAGACCAGCCGATCCGGCTTGTCCGTTACGAGAGTGATCATGGCGGAACGGCCGAGCGCTCGCTCGAGGCGCGCCGCCATGCGAGCGCCAACGCGGTACCAGAGCCGCTCGCCGCCCGACATCCGTTCGATGACAGCAAGCGCATCCTTATCTGCTATTTTTTCGGCGTGACGACGACGAGATCGGAAAGCTTAACGAGGCCGGAGTGGCCGAGGAAGACAGTGCCGTCCGTCGTCACGACGCCATTCCGCGCACCCACGCGAGTCGGGACTTTCGCAACGAGGGAGAGCTTGCCAGCGGCGTCGAGGTGGGCTGCCGTCAGTTCCCCGGCTTTCGCGGCTCCGACGTAGACCAGGCGCGTCGACGGAGCGTAATCGAGGTCGTCGACGCCATCCCCGGTATCGACGGCCGAAAGCACGGCACCCGAATGGCCGGCATCGAGCACCTCCGTCCTAGTGCTGCAGGCGACGAGCAGGTATCCGTCCTTCTCCTCGAGCTTGAGTCCGTGCGGTCCGTCTTCACCGCACGCCGACTTCCAAGTGGCAACGGTCTTGTGCGATTTGAGATCGATGGCCAGCGTGAGGTCCTTGTCCTCCATGTTCGTGTAGAAGCGAACGCGTGTCAGGTCGACGGCGAAGCCCTCCGGATTGTCGTCGAAGGTCAGCTTCTCTTTTTGCGCGAGCGTGGCAGCGTCGAGGATCCGGATCGTCTTGTCACGCGGGCTCGTCACCCAGACCTCGTTGGTCGACGCGACATAGGCGAGTCCGTCCGGCATCGAGTCGAGCTTCACGGACGCGCCGCGCTGGTGCGTTCGAGTATCCAATGCGGTGACACTCGAATCGAACCGGTCGCCGATGTAAGCCGTGCCCTCGCCGAACGTCACCGAGCTCGGACCGACGAGCCGTTTGCGGTTCCCGGAGCCCATCTCTCCGGTAGGAAACCCGGAAACTCGCGTGACCTTCTTCGTTGCGGCGTCGACGACGTTCACCGAGCCAGTGTTGCCCGCCGGCACCCACACAGCGTTGGTGACCGGGTCATAGCCGAGGTAATCCATGCTAATTCCTGCGGGGCTGGCACCGGGAAGCTGCAGCATCGTGACGGTGAACTGGGCGAGATCTGCGGCCTGCAACGCAGTGGCGGCAACACCGGCGAGGATGGAAGCTCGACGGAAAACTCGGGTCAATCGCATCGGTCCATTCTAGAGCGTCTGAAGGCTCAGCGGCGAGCGCAGCGGAGCGGCGCGAGTCTGCTCCAACCGCGTGTCAAGCGCCCGGTACTTTTCGCCCATCCCGCTCGCGCCAATCGCGCAGACGATCGCGTACGGGCCGAGGCGGGAGCCGGGGGCAAGGCTCATGGCTTTCTCAGCTCGGAGGTCCAGTTGAGGGTGACGTTCAAGGGAAGCTCGTCCGCGACGATCTTCGGGACGATGGCGAGGAACCGTTTGCCGTCCGGCGAGACGTCGAAGCCGATCCAAGCCGGCCCGCTCAGCTCGAAGAGGACGGTCGGAGTGCCGAGCTCGAGTGAGGGGGAAGTCTTGACCGGCACCGACATCATGTGCC
>CAAGKR010075866.1_pt1 | contig 10785 bp, 9 predicted proteins | sample 2556971 | NCBI WGS metagenome assembly CAAGKR01 (sample SAMEA5207829, study PRJEB30636) | soil metagenome | biome: forest; feature: boreal; material: soil | place: USA | collected 2011-09 | depth 1 m
ATCCATGCCGCAAGAATGGTCGGCGGTGCTGCGCTGCTCGAGGCGGTTGACCGTTATAACGACGAAGTGTGCCGCACCGCCGACAAAAAACAAGGCAAATCCCATCCTCGAAAGCCCGCAAAAAAAACCAAGCCCTGATTTTTATAGTTTTCAGCGGCGTTGCGTTCCTGCCCGGCTCGTTATCAGGAACCTGCCACGGCGTGCACCGCCCGAACAATGCGTCCCAGGTCTTCATTGCTCAACCCGGGATGGACGGGCAGCGAGAGGACCGTCAAGGCCAGCCGCGTACTCACGGGGAATTCCGCGTCGCTCCCCTGCCCGAGAAAAATGGGCTGGCGATGAAGTGGAAGCGGATAATGCACCGCGGTCTCAACCCCGCGCTTGGCCAGCGCGCGCTGGAACTCGTCGCGCGACATTCCCATTTTTTCCGGCTCAATTCGAACTGTAAATAAATTAAAAGCGGGCGTAACGCCCGGAGCAATGTGCGGAGTCTGGAGCCCGGGCACACCCTGGAGGCCGCGAGTGAGAATCGCGGCGTTTCGGCGGCGTCTGCGAACCGCCGCGGGGAGTTTGGCCAGTTGCGTGCGGCCGAGACCTGCGGCCACATCGGTCATACGAAAGTTAAACCCGATGCGGACGTGCGTATAGCGGCTCTCTTCCCCGTGCGAGCGCAGCAGCCTGAGTTCTGCCGCCAGCGACGGGTCTGAAGTGGTCAGCATGCCACCTTCGCCGGTGGTCATATTTTTTGTCGGGTAAAACGAGTAGCAAACGACGTCGGGAAATGACCCTACGTCCTGCCCTCCAAAGCAAGCGCCATGCGCCTGTGCGGCGTCCCAGATCACCCGCAAATGGTGGCGGCGTGCGATCGCCATGAGCCGGGAGACATTGGCCGGGTGCCCGAACAAATGGACCGGAACGATAGCTCGCGTGCGCCGGGTCAATTTGCGTTCCACACTAGCCGGGTCGAGCGTAAATGTTTTTGGATCGACGTCGGCAAAGACGGGCGTAGCGCCGGCAGCCGTTACCATCGCTGCTGTGGCGGCAAACGTGAAGTCAGGAACAATCACTTCGTCACCCGGCTTCAGCGTCACTCGATAGGCGAGAAGGAGTGCCGCCGTTCCTGAATTGACGGCCACCGCAAACCGCGTCCCAACGGCCCGCGAAAACCGGCTTTCAAAGTCCGCCGTCACCCGCCCCTCGCGCAATTGCCCGCTTTGTAAGACCCTTTGAACCGCCAGCAATTCGTGCCGGTCGAGCCGGACTTGCGCTATCGGAATTTTACGAATGGAACAACCTCCGTTGGGAACCTGACGATTTTTTAGCGATGTTCTATTACCAGACGGGAAGCGTTGCGGGCGCTAAATTCAGTCGCCCTACGGGCTCCTTCGGTTAGCGCCCACCCCGTTCCAGCTCATGCATCCCGCGAGCCCTCTTGCACTCAATCAAATGGATGGAGCGGGGGACGGGGATCGAACCCGCGACGTCCAGCTTGGGAAGCTGGCATTCTACCGCTGAATTACCCCCGCTCACTGTGATGAGCGAACGTTAGGATACCATCAAAAATGCGCGCCTAGCAAGAAGCCGTAATTTGACATCCCGGAAGCCGTGGGCTAGTCTGAATCAGGTGGCTCAGTTTCCCTTAAGGCAGGCTGGAAAGGCACGGCGACTGTCGAGTGGGCACCTGGTTCCAAAACCAACTGACCATTAACCGCTGACTACAGACCACCGACAAATGTCAACGGACAACGGACGATGCGATGCGCAGAGTTTATCTAGACAACAACGCGACCACGCCGCTGGCACCCGAGGTGTTTGAGGCGATGAGACCGTACCTCGCAGAGTGCTATGGGAACGCCTCTTCCATCCACTGGTTCGGCCAGCAGGCGAAGGCGGCGATTGAAACCGCTCGCGAGCAAGTGGCGAAGCTCATCAGCGCCCGGCCCAATGAAGTCGTCTTCACCAGCGGCGGGACGGAGTCCGACAACTCGAGCATCTTCGGAATCGTCGAGGCGGCGCAGCCTCACGGGCAATACGATGGGAAGCACCTGATTATTTCTTCCATCGAGCATCACGCGGTTTTGAACGCCGCTCAGGCACTGGAAAAGCGTGGCGCGCGCGTGACCTACGTTCAGGTGGGAGCGGACGGCGTTGTGGACCCCGCGGATATTGAAGCCGCCATTCGCCCCGAAACTGTTTTGATTTCCATCATGCACGCGAACAACGAGCTGGGCACGATCCAGCCCATCGAGGAAATCGGCCGAGTGGCGCGCGAGCACGATGTGTATTTCCATTCGGACGCCGTGCAATCCGTGGGCAAGATTCCTGTGAACGTCGAAAAACTGGGCGTCGATCTGCTCTCTCTTTCCGCCCACAAACTTCACGGTCCCAAGGGCACGGGCGCCCTTTTTATCCGCAAGGGAACGCATTTGCGGCCGCTGCTTTACGGCGGGCATCACGAGCGCGACCGGCGGCCCGGCACGGAAAATATTGCGGGCGCGGTGGGTGCGGGTAAGGCGGCTGAACTCGCGAGCCTGAATCTGGAAATGGAAATGCGTCGCGTCTCATCCCTGCGCGACCGGCTGGAAGAAACGATTCTCGCCACCGTTCCGCTGGCAACTCTGAATGGAGACCGCGCGCGACGGCTGCCTACAACCACCAACATCCGGTTCGACCACGTCGAGGGCGAGGGTTTTGTGATTGCCATGGATTTAAAAGGGGTCGCGTGCTCAACCGGTGCGGCGTGCTCTTCAGGGTCGCTCGAGCCCTCCCATGTTCTTTCCGCCATCGGCTTGACGAAGGCGCAAGCGCGCTCGAGCATTCGATTCAGCCTGGGCCGGCTGAACACTTTGGAAGACATCGACTGCGTGCTGGAAGTTTTACCCGCCGTCGTCGAACACTTGCGCGCCCTGTCGCCACATTATAATAAGGAAGCCGTCAGCTATCAGCTTTCAGCCGTCAGCAAGAACGTTTAGGGAGATCGGCGCAGGTCACTCTGCTCTCGATTTTCTTTGCAGCGTTGGCTGTCGCGACGCCGCTGGCTTTCCGAATCCAAAAGCCATGGGCACAATTGGTCGCACTCGGCATGGCTGCTCTTGTCATACTCGTGACATGGGTTGGACGGCACTACCACGTTTTGAGAATTCTGTTTCGCTGGCTGCACGGATCTTACTAGACTCGTTTACTGAAAGCTGAATGCTGACAGCGTTTAAGATTTGAGAAAAAAATGACCACTGCAGTCGCGATGAGTGGCGGCGTTGATAGCTCGACTGTCGCCGCACTTCTCGCCGAAAACAATTCGACCTCGCGCACGGATGGCTCGCCACACCTGATCGGGTTGACGATGCAGCTCTGGAACCAGCGCCGCCTGGGGCAATTGCAGGGGCTGCCCGAAGGCGAAAGTGTGCCTGGCCAGGCGAGTGGACGCTGTTGTTCGCTCGACGACGCATACGATGCGCGCCGCGTGGCAAACTTTCTCGGCATCCCTTATTACGTGGTGAATTTCGAATCGCGTTTTGAGGAGGGCGTCGTGCGCCCCTTTGTGGAGCGCTACCTGGCGGGCGAAACGCCCATCCCGTGCAGCCTGTGCAACACGGAAATCAAGTTTGCACAGTTTATCGAAACCGCCATGCAGATTGGCGCGGAGCGCGTGGCCACCGGGCATTACGCGCGCCTCCGCCGCGACGAGCAAACGGGCAGATACCGTTTGTTCGCGGGCCTCGATCACAACAAGGACCAGTCGTATTTTCTTTTTGGCCTGACTCAGGAGCAGTTGTCACGATCTCTGTTTCCACTGGGCGAGTTGCGCAAGGACGAGGTGCGCTCGATTGCCCGCGCCCGCCTGTTGCCCGTGGCCGACAAGCCCGACAGCCAGGAAATTTGCTTTGTGCCTTCCGGAAGTTATCGCGAGTTCATACAGGCCTATCTCGCCGAGAAGGGCGAAAAGCTCGAGGGACAGTCCGGCGAAGTCGTGTCCACGGATGGCGAAGTTCTCGCAGAGCATCAGGGTGTTTACAACTTCACCGTGGGACAGCGAAAGGGGTTGGGGTTTGCCGGGGGCACGCCGCTTTATGTCATCGAGCTTGATGCCTCGCGCCACCGCGTGGTGGTGGGCCCGAATGAGGAACTCTTTCGCAGCCGGCTTATGGTTCGCGACGTCAATTGGGTTTGTTCCGTCGCGCCAGGCGAAGTGTTTGAGGCTCGCGTGAAGATTCGGAATAGGCACGTCCCTGCGGCGGCGCGCGTAGAGGCGAAGGCGGATGGCCACGCGAGCGTCGAATTCACAGAACCACAGCGGGCGATTACGCCGGGACAGGCTGCGGCAATCTATTCGAACAACGAGGATCTGGAAGTCATTGGCGGCGGCTGGATTTCGAGCGCCCTTTAAGGGCGCAGCGCACGTTATTTCTTCTCCGATTCCTTCTCCACGGGCAATTCCTTTTCCACCCAATCTTTGGCAAAATTATTTTCAAGATACAAAACCTTAAGCCGCTTCAGCCCCGCCTGGCGCAAAACCTGAAAAGCCGGGCGGATGTTTGGACATTCTTTGAACGGGCAGCAACCGCAATAAAGCACAACCTCCTGGCTGCGCGGAATTCCACCGGCCCACTTTTTTAACGCTTCGATGCCCTTCGCTTCCCGGCCCGGTCCGATAAATTGCGCTCCCGGAATGTGCGCGCCTTTGTAGAGAAAATCAAACCCCACGCAAACCACCAGCGGCTTTTTACCGCCGGAATTCGATAGAAGCCCGGCAAGTTCCTCCGGCATGATCACTTGAGTTTTATTCCACGGATCGCGCCTGGTTGATTCATGCTGCTTCGTGAAACTTTGCCCGCAAAATGCCAGCGCCACGCAAAACGTGAGGAGAGTAATAAGAAAGGATTTTGGGTACGTAGATCGGCGGCCGGAAGAAATCATGCAGAGTCTCCTTGGTTTGGTTATTTTGGATGAAGAGATATATCTCATTTAATCGATGTCCTAAGAAATGAGCGGCGGGGCCTGCCAGCCGCTACCACGCTCGATTTCGGCGGCGATAGCCAATACTTCTTCCTCACAAAAAGGCCGGCCGACCACTTGAACACCGATGGGCAAGCCTTCAGGCGAGCGTCCCACGGGCACCACCGCCGCCGGATTTCCCAATAGGTTGAACCACTGAGTGTAACTCATTGCGTTAAGGTATTCGACGCTTCGACCCTCAATCGTCCATTTTCGTTCTCCGTGACGGAATGCCGGGACTGAGCACACCGGGCAAAGCAGGATCGGAAATTGTTCCATTTGACTAAGAAACTGAGAGCGGAGGTGGTCGCGCCCGAGCAAGGTGTTCATAAAACTCTCAAGGGTCAGCGGAGGGTCGGAATGCACGATGCCGATAAATTCTTTCAGGATGGGACTGATTTCCGACTCGTGCCCTTTGATCATCGGCCCCAGTACAAATCCGCCCGCTAAACCAAACAACTGCCACCACAGTTCGCGCGCCTGTTCAAGCGCATCAGACCGAAAGGGTGAAACATCAAAACCCGCATCTTTTAATTTTTTCGCGGCGGCGCGAACCGCGGCGCGAGTTTCTGGAGTGACAGGATGATGGCCGTCATCCTCAAAGTAACCAACACGAATCGCACGCACTTCCTGTTCGCTTGGGCGGCGAACCGGCACGGGCGCGGCGGAAGGGTCACCGATATCAGGGCCGGCCATCGCTTCGAACAGGAGCTGTACGTCGCCAATGGTACGCGCCAACGGCCCCACGACTCCGAGCTGCGCGAAGGGTCCGGCACTGGCAGGAAAGTGTCCTGTAGCTGGGATGCGCCCCGGAGTCGGCTTCAATCCACAAATGCCGGTGTAATGCGCGGGCACTCGGATGGAACCTCCTCCATCGCTGCCCACCCCGCCCGCCGAACAGCACGCGGCAATCGCCGCAGACTCGCCACCGCTCGAGCCACCCGGCGTGCGCTCGAGATCCCAGGGATTGTTGGTGCGTCCGTATAGCAAATTGTCGGTCTCATAAGCCATGAGAAATTCGGGGACATTGGTGTTTCCCAGGACGATGGCCCCCGCTTTTTTTAGGCGCGCCACCAGCGGGGCGTCCGCCGTGGGTATATTTCCGGCACGCAAGCGCGAGCCGGTTTCACAGCGAAGCCCCGCCACGTCGATCGAGCTTTTTATCGTTACCGGAACACCGTGAAGCGGGCCAAGCTTTGCGCCGCGCAACACAGCTCCTTCCGCGAGGCGGGCGGCGCTCGAAGCTCGGTCTCCGTCTACTGTGACAAAGGCATTGAGTTGCGGATTGAACCGGCGGATGGAATCCAAATGCGCTTCCACCAATTCAACCGGCGAGATAGTCTTCTCGCGAATCATCTGCGCCATTTCCGCCGCGGACAACCGAGTGAGTGTGCTCATCGTCTTCGCCCCAGTTAAATTATATTGAAAGTCGCGGGCCTGGCCGCGTTTCGTCATGGCGATCAATTATGGAGGGTGGGCGACGCAGAATAGAAGGGGGTTTTTCGGGCGGGCGCTTGGGCAAAATATTTTTCTGTGAATACAAACGGGGAATTATAAGATCGTCCGAGCTCACAGGCCGGTACGGATTCTGCACCCTCACCGCCGATGAAGCCAGGATTTCAGATAAAGAGTTGCTCGTCTTGCGTTGTTTCGCCCGTCCCCGCAGGCCGGCGCCTTGAAAAAAGGAACTCCAGCCCTGATTGGATACCCTTGATCACCGCCGAAACTTCATTGAGTGGTATCAACACACTCTCCTGAACCTTGTCGGTAGTCGTCTCGACCTTGTTCACGAGGTTTGCCATTAATTGATCCGCACGAATGATCTGCAGCCTGCTCTTGTCCACCAGGTCTTCCACCACCGCGTCAACCTGAGTGGAGCGCTCGCGCAGAGTTTGGCTAATCTCAGCGAGGTTAGAGGTAATGGTCTGCAGAGGATCGTGCGTAATGTTCAGGAGTTCGGTGACTGACTGGGCAAGCGGGTCAAGGTGCTGCCTCACGTCGGCGCGTATCTGGCTGATCTGGCCCGGGATCTTTCGCACCGCCAGCCACATTCCGATCATTGCCGACGCTTGCATCACAATCGCAACCGTGACGACAATGCCCAGAAAAATCAGCACACTATCATTGGCCATAATATTGTCCCAGGGCAAGCGACTGCGGCACCCTAGTGTGATTTTTTCGCTTCCTTGTAGCCGTCTTTCACCGCTTCGAGAGCGGCTGAGAGTTGTTCCTTCTGCTTGGCCACAAGATCTTTGCCGCGTTCCACTTGCTGCGACACCAAGTCCTTGCCTCTCTCGACATAATCTTCGGCCTGATCGCGCAATTCTTTACTCTTTTCCTTCAAATAGTCCTTGCCCTCTTCAGCTCTATCGGTGATATATTCCCGTGTTTTTTTGCCGGATTGCGGGGCATAAAGCAATGCGACAACCGCGCCGAGTGATGCACCTGCCAGGAAGTATAGCAAATTGGTCGAACCATTATTTTCGCTCATATGAAACCTCCTTGTTTCGCCTTAAAACATAGCAAGTAGATTCAAGCGGGTCAAGAACAAATTGCTGTAGCAACTTGGATTATTAATAAACCGTCCGGACGGTTTATTAATTATGTTGCCGACAAAAACTCTCGGATTTTCCTCGCCTGCGCAGGTCTAACTACCTGGCTCAGCTCCTCGGCAGAGAGCGATTTCAAGGCTCCCACGCTCCCATAATGGGCCAGCAGTTTCTTCGCCGTTTTCGCGCCCACACCCGGAATCTTCAGCAAGTCAGTGGCCAATTGCCGGCTGGCCCGCCGGGCCCGGTGGAAAGTCACGGCAAAACGGTGCGCCTCATCTCGAATTTGCTGAATCAAGTGAAGCGCCGGCGAGTGGTGGTCAAGCGCGACCGGCTCCTGCTCGCGCCCGTAGACGAACAGGATCTCCTCCCTCTTGGCAATGCTGGCCAGGGGCTGATTGATGATTTGCAATTCCTCGAGCGCGCTGGCAGCCGAGTGCAGTTGTCCGATACCGCCGTCAATGAGAATTAAATCCGGCAGAGGTTTCTTTTCCTCCTTGAGCCGGCGATAGCGCCGCCCAACAACCTCTTTCATGCTGGCAAAATCATCGTTGCCCGGGACGGTCTTGATAATGAACTTGCGGTAGTCGGACTTCTTCATTTGTCCGTTCTCCCACACCACCATGGAAGCCACAATGTCGCTGCCTTGAATATGCGAAATGTCGAACGCCTCAATACGGTTGGGCGGTTTCGGCAAGTCGAGCGCCTCAGTCAGGCTTTCCAGAACTTCGCGCGTGCGGGGCTTCAGGATGCGAAACCGCCGCTCAAAAGAGTGGCTCGCATTTTTTGCCGCCAGTTCGAGCAAAGCGCGTTTCCGTCCGCGCTGGGGCGTCAGGATCCGAAGTTGCCGGCCGCGTTTCTCAGAGAGTAATTCTTCCAGAATCTCGCGGTCCTCAAAGTCAGCCGGAACGTGGACTTCGTCGGGCAAGTACTGCTGGTCGAGATAAATTTGCTTCACCAACGATGAAAAAAAATCGGGAGCGTTGAAATTCTCGATGTCTTCCCAAAAAAACTCCCGGCGATCCACCGCTCGGCCTCCGCGCAAATGAAAAAGGTTGACGGCCACCAGCGGGCCTTCCTGGTGAAAACCCAGGATGTCGATATCCCCGCCATCAGACCTCGCCATGGTCTGCCGTTCGCGGAGCTGCTCAACCGTGGCGATCTGGTCGCGATAGCGAGCCGCCTCTTCATACTCCTGTTTTTCGGAAGCCATCGCGATGCGCTCGTGCAGCCCGCGCACCAGGTCGCTTTCCCGGCCCTCGAGCAGCAAGCGCACGTCGCGCACCGCTTCCGCATAACGGACGGGCGTGACCAGTCCATCGACGCAAGGCCCCAGACATCGCTTGATATAAAACTGGAGGCAGGGACGTGGGTGGAAACGGGTCAAATCCACCGTACACGATGGGACGAGAAAGCGGCGATGAATCAAGTCCACAATCCGGTAGGCCAGGCGCGCCGGAAAATAAGGACCGTAATAACGCGCGCCATCTTTTTTTAACCGGCGGGTCACGTAAACGCGGGGGAATCGTTCCCCCATGGTCAGCTTGATGTGCGGATAGGATTTATCGTCCCGGAGTGTGATGTTGTAACGCGGCTTGTATTGCTTGATGAGATTACTCTCAAGCGCCATCGCCTCCTTCTCGTTTTCCACCAGGATGGTTTCAAAATCCTGGGCGAGATCGAGCATGTGCTCGCGCTTTTCGTCAACCGCCCGCGATTCCTGGAAGTAAGAACGAACGCGCTGCCGGAGGGATTTTGCCTTGCCCACATAAATCGGCCGGCCCGCGTCGTCCTTAAAAATATAGACGCCGGGCTGGTCGGGTAATCCCTCAGATTTTTCGCGGCACGTTTCGTTCATCGAGCTCTTCCCTGCCCCCTTGATTATCGCCCAAGCCTTCGCGTTCTCAAAATGACTGTCGGGAGTCCAAAGCCTAAAATCACACTATCAACTCTCAACTCTTGACTTTCGACTTTTGACTTTTCTTGATACGATTCCGGCTATGCGAAAAACCATGCTGATTGCTTTGCTATTCCTTTTTGTTCCAACCCTGCGCGCCGCGCGCACTCTCGACGTGTACTTCATCGACGTGGAAGGTGGCCAGGCGACGCTGCTTGTCTCGCCCTCCGGCCAATCGTTGCTCGTGGACACGGGCTGGCCGGGTTTTAATGGCCGTGACGCGGACCGCATTGTCGCGGCCGCAAAACTGGCCGGGGTGAAGCAGATCGATTACCTGCTGATCACGCACTACCATGAGGACCACGTGGGAGGCGTGCCGCAACTGGCCGACCGGATTCCGATCCGGCACTTTGTGGATCATGGTGCGAGCGTCGAAACCGGCAAGGGAGCGGAAAATTTATTTCAAGCCTACGAGCGGGTGCGGGAAAAGGGAAAACACATACTGGCAAAGCCCGGTGACAAGATCCCGATTCGCGGGATTGATGTCACCATACTGACGGCGGCCGGCAACGCAATCACCAAACCTCTGCCCGGCGCCGGCGCCCCCAATACGCTCTGTGCAACGGCAACGCTAAAGGAGACGGACCCTTCGGAGAACGCGCGTTCGGTGGGGATTCTCATCCAATATGGAAAATTCCGCATGATCGACCTGGGGGATTTGACCTGGAATAAGGAACACGATCTTGTCTGCCCCGACAACCAAGTGGGGACTGTTGACGTCTACCTCAGCTCTCATCACGGGCTGGATCAATCCGGGTCGCCGGTGTTGTTGCAGGCGCTTCATCCACGAGTGGCCATCATGAACAACGGCGCCACCAAAGGCGGAGCACCCGCTGCATGGCAAGTGATTCACTCGTCCCCGGGTCTCGAGGATTTTTGGCAGCTTCACTACGCGGAGGCGGGAGGCGACGCGAATAATACCTCGGACCCCTTCATCGCCAATCGGACCGAGCACGGAAACTGGATCAAGTTTTCGGCAGAGTCCAACGGCCGATTCAAGGTGACCAATTCCCGGAACGGCAACACCAGGACGTATCCGCAACCCTAATCTTGACAGGTGAACGTCGCGGGGCCAGAATTGTTAGTATGCAGCGCGTTCTGAGTTTGCTTATTTTTGCGAGCCTGGCATTGACCACCGTCCCGTTGCGCGCTCTCGCCCAGAGTGGTAAAACCAAGCCTGCGCCAACACCAGCGCCTGCGGTCGAGGTCGATCCTGATGCGGCAACCTACTCCACCGAGAAAAAGTACGTTCCGCCAGGGGCGATGAAATCCGTGGAAATCGGCAAC
>CAAGKR010244424.1_pt1 | contig 10784 bp, 7 predicted proteins | sample 2556971 | NCBI WGS metagenome assembly CAAGKR01 (sample SAMEA5207829, study PRJEB30636) | soil metagenome | biome: forest; feature: boreal; material: soil | place: USA | collected 2011-09 | depth 1 m
AAAACCGGGGATGAGCGTCAAGTGCGACAGCCCTACATGAGTACCCTGGAGCAACGCCTCCTGCTGTATCTGGAGTACCATCCCCATGTGCGCTCATATCAACGTGGCGATGTCAGCCCGGACTTTGCGGCAGCTCGCCGTCTCAACACGCCTTTGGGCTGCCCGTATCGCATTGCTTACCTCTACGAAGGGAAGTCACATGACTACCTCCCCGACTTTGTCGGGACGCTCTGTGACGGTGGGTTGCTCATTGCTGAAGCTGGGCGAGAGGGCGAAAAGCGCAAGGAACAAGCCCTGGCAAAAGCTGAAGCCGCGCAGCGATTGGCACAGCTCAAAGGCGGTGTGTACTGGATTGGAACCGATCAAAATCTCTCTCTGAAACGCCACCGGAATTTGCAGTTCCTCCATATTCGACGTGAGCCTTTCCCAACCTACGAGGAGATTGCTGCAACCATTCTGGCCTCCTGGCCCTGGGGAGAAATGGCGAGCGTCAATGAATTCGCGCAACGCTTTGGCTCTCACTGGTCGATCAGTGAAGTCGAAGCGGCTGTCTGGAAATTGGCCGGGGACGCGGCTTCCGTGGGACGGCTGGTAGTTGACCTGAGCGAGGTGGAACTCTCGCTCTCAACCCCTCTCGCTCTTCTCGATCCCACTGCTCCCCCCATCCTTCCTGATCCGCTCCCGTCTTCACTTGAGGAAGTGGTTCGCCCGGACCTCAATCTCTCTCCACAAGACAGAGACAATGACGTTCCCTTTGAACTTCAGAGCGCCATTGCTGGGCCAACCTTTGATGCATTTGAGTTAGAGGAGGAGGAACGCGCTCGCTTCTACCGCAACCTTCATGCTGCCACAGAGGTTCTCAGCGGCAAACAGGTCCGACAAGTTGCAAGAGCATACGGGATGGCTCCAGCAACCCTTTCACGATTGGCACACCGTGTCAAAGAGTTAGGACAGATTGCTTGCGTCCCCCATGGAGCCTATCATCGCGATCCCGCATTGCATCCTGAGTTTCAGCAGTTGATTCGCAAGCTCTACACCCAGAAACTTCGCCCATCTATCATGGCGGTCTACGAGGATGTACGCCTGAAGCGTCTGGCGGAAGCCCTCAGTGAGCGCGAAGGGAAACTGGTGCAAGGGCCGACCTACCGACAGGTCCGGTACTTCCTCAAAGGGATTGCTCAAGAAGCAAAGGTGGTCGAGGCTCGCTCTGGACTCAAGCATCCTGCACATGAACCGATGTCGCCACAGTCCTATGTCCTCTCCATTCCCTCGCCAGCCCTCATTTGCCAAGTGGACGAACATACCCTGGACCTGCTTGTGGTGACCCCTGATGGGACAGTAATGACGCGGCGAGTACATGGAGCGGTCCTCATCTGTGTGAAAACGGCAGCCATTCTCGGGGCAGTTCTGGCTCTGGACACTCTCAAAGAAGAGGATTACATGCGCCTCCTGAAACAAAGCCTGGAGCCAAAGGATCGGCTGACAGCCCTCTACGAATGTGAGCACCCGTGGCCGTGTTTCGGCAAACCTGCGGTCATCTTTCATGATCGCGGCAAGATCTTTACGTCAGAACGGGCAACGCAGGTGGTGGTAGATCGCCTCAGGATTACCACTGAGCAGGCTCCCCCTTACGCTCCGTCTGCGAAAGGGACCGTTGAAGCGTTGTTCACCTGGACGACGCGGAAATTCGAGCATCGTCTCGCCGGGACGACGAAAGCGACTCCCCGGGACCGCGGTGCCTATGACAGTGTACGCGAAGCTGTCAAAGCAGGAATCACCTTTGATGTCCTGGAGAAACTCTTCATCCAGTCCATTGTGGATGGATACATGCAAGAATGGAACGATCTTCGTCGACAGACACCCCTGACCTTGTGGGAGCATGCCGTCAGAAAAACGGGTATGCCGCGCTTCATGGGATCGCAGGATGACTTGAAACTTTTGCTCATGAAGGCGGTGAACCGAAAAAATCCGGCCACCGGGCGCTATGCCATTCGGCATGGGAGGCTCTCCTTCCTTGGCCGCAACTACGTGAGTCCGGGGCTGCTGGATCGACTGCGGGGCAGAGAAATTGACATTTACTTTGATCGCAGAGACATTTCGGTGATCTACCTCTTTCTGGAAGGCGAATTAGTCGGCGAAGCCTACTGTACCGAGTTCCTCCATCGACGAGTCAGCATCTGGGAAGCACAGACTGAGCGTCGTGCCGATGCCACACTCAAGAAAGATGCCCAAGCGCGCAGTCTCTCACGTCGTCAGCAGATTCAGCAAGAAGCCTCGGCTTCGCGGCGTATCCACTCGCTGGAAACGAAGCGGCTGGAGAAACAACGCCAACTCGATCAGCAGCGCCACGAGATCCACCCTTCCCATGTTCAGGCTACCTTGCAGGCCCTCAAAGAACAACAGCCTGGTCATCTCTCTCCTGTCGTGAAACGTTCAGGATTGCTTCCTCCAGCCGTGCCAGAAGATGAGCCACCAGGTACAGAAATCGTCCCTTTGCCTGTGCGAAAGTTGAGGAGAGATGATGACTGAACCGTTCTCCGAGCATCACCGTCCTCCATTTGTCCTGCAGCAAGAGTTTCTCGAAACGGCCTTTGAACGTCGCTTCCAGGGGCTGCTGCGACAGGCCTGGAGGGAAAGGTCCTGGCATGTGATTGCCGCAGTCCCTGGAAGCGGGAAATCGCTGGGAATTAGCGATTTGGTCCTGGGCAGTGGAGCCTCCAAAGACCCGAATGGCACTACCCGGCTCCCCATCCTGGCCATCCGCGCCCCCAAGAATGCCGCACGAGAACAGGCATTAGGGCTGGCATTGTCTGCGGCCTTCGGCGTCATTCCCTCCATGCCCTGGGCTCTTCGCCGCTCGTGGCTCGTGCAGATCCTGGCTTCTACAGGAGTTGAGTGTCTCATCATTGATGATGCGCAGGATTTGAAGCTGACGCATCTGGCTCTCCTCAAAGAACTCACCGATAATCTGGCAGCTCCACCCTATCAGAGACAAGTTGGTCTGTGTTTGGTAGCGGCGCACAGTGGGAATGTGATCCCGTTCAAAGAGACCTTTGCCGGTCCCGATATCCTCTGGCGGCAATTTCGTCGCCGCATGGATACGGAACAGCCTTACTGCGTGGTTCTTGGACATACCGAGGAGGAGATACGCCCAATCCTCACCACCTTTGAAGAGCTGTATCGGAGTCAACTACCGGATCTGCACCTGCGGCGTTGGAGCAAAACGATCTTTACCTGGCTCTCCAACCCGATCCTTGATCCCGATGGCAGTGGACGGGTCACGATGGACCATGTGACTCGATTGGTGACCAGCGCCCTTCGACGTGCCTACCAACAGGGCGCAAACGATGTGGATGCCACCATCTTGGGCGAGGTCGCAGAACTGATGGTTCTGCGGCGTGATGAAATTATCCAGATTGGTGGATCGCCGGATGTAGCGGAGCTAGGATGATGCCACAGATGACAAGAGCCACGTCCAGTTGGCTCTCTACCTTCCCCCATGTGGGAGGGCCACATCCAGATGAATGGTTTGCCAGTTTGCTCCTTCGCTGTGATGAGATGAACCACCGCGAGAGCGGAACCACCTGGCGCTATCTTCTGCGTTCGACGACTCATCCTGGCTTTGGCCCCGGTTCTGCCTTCGTTGTCATTCCAGAATCGATGCTTGAATATCTTGCACAAAGGCTTTCGGTTTCAAGGGAGTGCCTTCTTGCCACGACGTATGCATGTGAACTGGCACGGCTCTACCCCTCTACCAGCCCACATGCAGGGCACTTGCTTGGTCCTCGAAGAGGAGTGACGATCCCCCCATTTCTTGAAAGGAGTATTGGGAATCGAGCAAGTGCCACGGTGGTCGGGTTTCATATCTGCCCGATCTGTATCGCACAAGCCCGTCTTCTCAGGCGTACGGCCCTATTACCTCATCTCAAATATTGTCCTACCCATCACGTTGCGTTCCAGACACATTGCACCTGTGGCTGTCCACTTCTCCTCTTCTCTCGAAGAAAACGGCCATTTGTGTGCTTTACCTGTGGTTTGGATTGGGCACGATTACCTCACATTCAGCCTTCTCCCGACGAGGTGCAGCTGGAACGTCATCTCTGGACCCTCTATGAGTTTTTTCTTGTGAAAGGAACCAATGAACTGAAGGCATCGGCTTTGTCTCTTGTCCGTCACCATCTCAGGGCACATCAACCTCTTGCATTGAAGCTTGTCAGCGGCAGGACACTCCCTGCACGCACCTCTAATTTGGATTCGCTTTCGCTGAGCTATGTTGTTGACATCCTCGTAAGCCTTGGCATTTCTCCGAAGGATATCATGCACAGCACTGGTTCGTCGCCCTAGTTGGGCACGAGAAAGAGTGATCTGTGCTCCGGTCTTGTCTACTGAACGGGGTGTATGCTCACCCAGTTAGCAACATTTAAGGGAAATTCCCACCTCAAAAGCAAACAGGCTGTGTACAATTCGTTCGAAGATTCATGTCAAAAGTTTCGACATGAATCTTCGAACAGACAGGTATCTTCTGCTCACATCTGTTCGAAGATTCATGTTAACTACTACCCTAGTTGGAAGAAGGGAGCCAGTCGTTCCCAGGTAGCATGGGCATAGGTAGTGGGAAAATAGTGATCGCGGGTCCACATCGCGAGATTGGCCAGAGCGAGCTTACAGACTGTCATCACTTGATCCTTCCGATTATCCAGCTCGTCCATGGTCCTCTCATGAGCTGTCAAATCCTCCAATGCTCGCAAGAGGTCACATTGTTCTTGCACATAGCGCTGCTCCTTCTCACTCTCCTTGCTGCTCTTGCTGTAGGCATGCCAGACACGTTGCCAGCGCTCCTCCAGTTCAGCATCGATGGTGGCTTTTTCGGCTTTGATCTGCGCCCGCCGCGCGTAATAGTCCACCCCTTGTGCAGCGAGTTCGTCCTGATGGGCATTGAGTTTGCGATAGAGCTCATCTCCATAAGCCTTGGTTTGCTTCCAGAGTCGATCATAGAGTACCGAAGCATGGTGGCACCGGACGCGTGCAGAAGCGGTCCAGCGCTGGACAGTGCTTAAACGCTTCTCTAAAGCGGCACGCTTCGCGGGCCTCCTCGGAGTTTACAATGGGCGTCTTGCCAGAGCCGTGATTCGTATCCAGGCCAAGTGGCAAAAGAAAGTCGCGAATACTATTTTCTTGCACCGGCCAGCGCCGCGTAGAGGTCTGGGCAAGTTCCACGGCATCGACGGTCTCGGCGGTGGTGACAATGGGAATCAGCTTGGCGGTGGTGGGAGTGGCAGGCGTCGATTCCGCTTGCCACCAGGCGGATTTCCGAACATCCTCATCCGTTTCTTCGTTTTGCCGAAGACTCGGAACGTGACGGCGCAGATCACGAATGAGGGCCACTCGTAAAGGAAGGAACTGGCCTTTCTGGTCAGGCAGTGGGAGAGCGAAACAGGCCGGAGCGACCTCACGCACCAGTTGCCCCTGCCGATCGCGCTCAAGTGGCACAAACACTCCGACCTCGGTGAAGGATTCCAGCCCGTCATAGTGATCCGTGCGTAGCACCGTCACCACGGTGTGGCCTAGCGCCTTGAGATCGCGCAGGAAATGGGCTGCCATGCCCTCCCGATCCACAATCACGCGGACAGATGGTGCTTGCCCTTCGCGGTCTTGATAGCGAGCCAGAATCTGTGGGAGTCCTATGGTCAAGTGCTGATCTCCTCGATGTGTCGTTGCCAAATGAGGATGCCCCTGCTCATCGTGCAAGAGCACCAACGCTCGGCACCCCAGAATTTTGCCGGAGCATCCAATCAATCCGCGAGGAATCAACTTGTCTGCATACACAGGCTTGCGATGCCCATCGATGTAGATACGGCAAGCCGCTTCCTGTTCTGAGGCCTCCTGCCACAGCGCTGCGGTCCACTTCCCAAGAGTGGTCGTGAGTCCCTCAGCTCCTCCAGCATTGGCGAGATGGGTGAGAAATCGCTCGGTGTGCCAATACCCGTAGGCTTTGCGTCTTCCTGTCAACAGGCCAAGGGCCTCGTCGGTGTAGCCACGTAGGTCTCTCGTTCGGCGCAAGCCAACCGCATTGAGAAAGAGTAGGGTGAGCAACAAACTGCGCTGAGAGCGCGAAGAAGGGAAGAATTGTGGATGGGAAGTCTGGGTCAAACAGGGGGCAATCGCACTTTCGAAGTGGCTAAGCAGCCCGGTCTCATGAACAGCGGCGACCAGGAGCAGTCCACCAGCCCCGTCTTGCCAGTCCCGTTCAGGTGCTGAGCTTTGGTCCTGATTTTTTTTCCATCCGAGCGGGTTGCCTTTCCAGGCCTTGCGCCGCACGGATGCGATTGAGATGGGTGATGCTGACCAGCACCCCGAAGCGGGCGTTCAGCTCTTTTTGAAGTGAGGAACTTGGCAGGTCTGGCTCCTCGCGACATCTGGCTTCAAGCCACTCTTGGATGGGCTGGTACATCGTGGTGATGTGCCCGTGCCTCCCATCGTGCAAGCCCGCCTCTCCGTGTGTGCGGAACTGTTGGAACCAGCGGTAGGCAGTAGATCGACTGATGCGGATTCCTGCGCGATTGGCGGCTTCTTGTCAGGGATATCCTTCTCGCATCAGAACCATCATCTGCTTTTTGGCCGTTTGGCGCTGCTCACTTTCCATAACGCTTTCTTGTTTGACTCCTTGTTCTGCTTTTCTCTCCTCTCTATCTTAGCAGAAGAGGTCGTCCTAGTCTACATGGGCAGCCTAGCATTTGCCTAACACCCTGATAAGCTGCTCAGCTACGCTACCTTCCCCGACAAAAACCGAGCCACCACGTTGAACGGTTTCACGGATGAGCTGAATAATTTCTTCTCGGTGGGCCCGCACAGCCTCAAGCCACTCTTTAGGCGCACTGGTTGAGGTGCTATGCCGGACACCCCACTCGGCCATATCTAACAAAATAGGTATTACATCCAGGCCATCTTCCGTGAGCTCATATACATCCTTCCGCTTATCTGTGGGATGAGGCCTTTTAACAAGAATGCCTTTTTGCTGCAACTGAGCGAGACGATCAGCCAAGATATTGCGCGCAATGCCTTCATCCGAGGCCAAGAATTCGCCGTATGTTTTCTTACCGAAATAAACAATATCTCGAAGAATAAGCAACGACCAAGCATCACCAAACATCTCGAGCGAGAAGTTGATGGGGCAATCGGATCGCATTCGTTTCATTTTTTTCATGGCGCACAAAAGTCCTTGACATATAGCAGTAAGCAACAGTATACTATTTTCAGTTTCAAAATGCAACTGAAAGGAAATTTCATGGGTAAAGTTTTTATCAGTATGGCGATGTCGCTCGACGGGTATATAGCCAAGCGAGACATTAGCAAAGAATACCCATTTGGTATTGGTGGCGAGCGCGTGTACGATTGGCAATTTGCAAAGAAAACCAATACAGATTCGACCATAGTCAAAGAATGAATGGAGCGGTGTGGAGCAGTTATAGCCGGTAGGGGTGTTTTTAGGTAAAACCTTCACTGATACGTTGTTTGTCATTCCATAAATGATAAGGAGGTATGTAATGCGTAAACTCATTGTCAGCAACATAATATCACTGGATGGCTATTACGAGGGGCCGGGTGAAAATGTCATGGCCCTGCCGATGGACGAAGCCTTCGACGCCTACAACGCCGAACGGCTGCGCGCGGCCGATACGCTGCTGCTGGGACATAATACATACGAAGGGTTCAAGGGTTTCTGGCCCTCTATGGCAGATGATCCCAACGCCAGGCCCGTCCACCGGGAGATATCACGGCTCGATAACGCCATAGACAAAGTAGTTATATCAGACAACATGACCCCAGAGGAGACGGAACCGTGGCATAAGAACACCCGCATCATCCGCGGCGCAGATGCTCATGAGCAGATTGCCAAACTTAAACGCCAACCTGGCAAAGACATCTTGGTTTTTGGCAGCCGCACACTCTGGAATGATCTGCTGGCTCATGATTTGGTTGACGAACTACATCTGATGATCGGCAACGTCGTATTAGACGGAGGTACGCCAATATTCGACGGCCAGCCGGCAGTTTCGCTCCGGCTCATCGACATGCGCAAGTGGGACAACTCAGACAACCTACTCGCACGGTATGAAGGTAGGCGCAAAAATGCGTAATACGAAGGGAGAACTAGAAATGGCTGATAAAGAGAGCCAGGCGCAGCAGCAGTCGCCCGCCGCCGGACCCCTCGTGGTCTCAAAGGCCAACCCACGCTACTTCGCGGTCGCATCCGGCAACGCCGCCGACCGGAAGGTGGTCTATTTGACCGGCTCACACATCTGGAACAACTTCCACGACGGCGTCGGGTCCCGAGACGCCGGAGCAGAACGACTACCGCGCGTACCTCAATTTCCTCAAGGACCACGGGCACAACTTCATCCGGCTCTGGCGCTGGGAGCACTTCAAGTCCCAGTCCCCCGGCGGCGGATTCCACCTCTGCATGACGCCGCAGCCGTGGCCGCGAACTGGACCGGGAGCGGCAACAGATGGGAAGCCGAAGTTCGACCTCTCCAGGTTCGATCAGGCTTACTTCGACCGGCTCCGTGACCGTGTCATCGCTGCGGGCAACGAGGGCATCTACGTCGCGGTGATGTTCTTCGACGGCTTCGGCCTTCACCTCAGCCCGGTGCCTGACAACATCGAGGGCCATCCGTTTCACGCCGCCAACAACATCAACGAGATCGGGATCACCTCGATCGTCGATTACCAGGTCCTCCCGCTCGATCCGCGCGTCCAGGCGCTCCAGGAGGCGTACATCCGGCAGGTCGTCGACACCGTCCACGACCTGCCTAACGTCCTCTACGAGGTCGCGAACGAGTCGTCAGGAGACAACGCCGATTCCGTTCAGCTCCCCGACGGGTCGTCCATCCCAACGCCGGTCGGCGACTCCACGCAGTGGCAGTACTGGGTGATCGACTTCGTCAAACAGTACGAGCAGCAGATGGGGTACGACAAGCACCCCGTCGGGATGACGATGCAGTACCCCGTCCCGGACCAGAGCAAGGTCAACAACCCGCTGTTCAACAGCCGCGCGGACTGGATCTCACCCGGCTTCGACGACCATGTCTCCACCGCTCAGCCAGGCGACGCTCCAAGATGGTTCACGAACCCGCTCGCAAGCGACGGCACCAAGGTCGTGATCACCGACACGGACCACTACGCCCCGGGCATGGGCGACGCGCTGTGGGCATGGAAGTCCTTCCTTCGCGGCCACAACCCGATCCTCATGGACTACGGGATCATCGACGTCGTGAATCCGCTCGATCCGTCGCTGGGGATCCCCTCCTACGAATCCTTCGAACCGGCTCGCTACGCGATGGGCGACACGCTCCGCTTCGCGGAGCGGATGAAGCTCACCGAGCTGGAGCCTCGCGGCGATCTCAGCTCGACCGGGTACGCGCTCGCGGATCCGGGCAAGGAGTACCTCGTCCTCGAGCCCAGCGAAACGGCTGATCCGTTCACCGTGACGTTGATTGCTGGCACCTATACGGTCCAGTGGTACAGCGTCAACAGCCGTGAGACGGTGGAGGCAGACAAGGTGACGGTCGAGAGCTCCGCCACGATCAGCTTCAGCGCTCCGTTTGAAGCTGCCGGTCCTGCCGTGTTGTACCTGAAGAAGGTCGAACGCTGACAGTTTGCTCATCGATCCGCGGTCTCAGGCTCTGTCCCGCACGCTGGCGGGCGAGAGGTTGGGCAGCGCGGGGTGCGGGTGCTGAGCCTGCGCTCGGACGCCATCGCCGATACCTGGCCACCCGGAGCGGGCGACGCGCCCAGCGGGCCTTCCGCCATGGAAGACGCCGGCACAGGAGCGTGACGAACAGATGGAAGCAGCGGCTCAGTCGCTGGCGAGCAAGGTGGAAGGTCAAGACCATTGCCGAGGTCCGAGCGCTCGACACCAGCGTCAGCGGATACACGCTCGTCTTCACCGACGGCACATCGGTTACGATCCAGGCCGACATCCGAGACTACGACATCCCGGTCTTCCTCGTTGACGACGAGAAACCCGGGACTCATGTCACCACAAGCCCATCAAGAAGCAAACGGCCCCCATGGCCTGCTCCTTGGTGGGCTGTTTACTTGAATAAAAAGTTCGAAAAATTATTTCTGGCTGGGGAGATGGTTCCTAGTCCAAACTTTTGACGAGAACGTGGAGTGTGATGTTGAAGAGATACGCCAGCTCATAGACGCAAATGAGGATAAGGAGGTGGAATCATGCTAAGTCGGATTTTCTCAAACTACCATGCCAGACGACATGTTGGCGATGGTGCCGGTGGTTGAACCAGCCATGTCTGAAGCCATAAAGGCGTCCATGTCGCCAACTTCTTGTTATCAAGGTGGGTTTTGGAATCAACGAAATGGTGGTCGCGCGCTTGGTAAAGTCTTCTTGAAATTTTTTGACGAGTTCTGGGTCGGAACTAAACGTCTTTTCAACGCTCTTGGCAGCTTCTGGCGAGCCGGTCGAGTGCAAACATACTGTGCGTATGGGTCACGACATTTTTTCCTCCCATTTTCCCCGTTAAGCAAAAGTTGAAAGAGGGGTCAGCGCATCCAAATCTTGGCGTACAGTTTTCAAGTTTGGATGCGCTGACCCCATACACTGCTTTCTGAATAACTCTGATACCATCCACACGCCTGATCAATACAGAGTATCTGATCAAAATTCCTTAGCGTTGTTTTTCGGGTTCTTACTCAAGGGCCTAAGTGTGCTGTTTCTTGCTGCGAGAGTGTGCGAAGAGAAGTTGGGGTCTCGTCTGTTGCCATTG
>CAAGKR010452774.1_pt1 | contig 10783 bp, 9 predicted proteins | sample 2556971 | NCBI WGS metagenome assembly CAAGKR01 (sample SAMEA5207829, study PRJEB30636) | soil metagenome | biome: forest; feature: boreal; material: soil | place: USA | collected 2011-09 | depth 1 m
GTCTTCGTCATGCTCGTCGTGGTGGCGTCATACCGTCAGAACGTCCATGCCTATCCCTCGGGCGGCGGTGACTACGAGGTTGCGACCGTCAACCTTGGTCCGCGAGCGGGCCTGACGGTCGCCAGTGCCTTGCTGGTCGACTACGTGCTGACGGTCGCAGTGTCGATCTCGTCTGGTGTGCAGAAACAGCTGCGGCGCTACCGATGCTGCGGGGGCACGAGATGCCCGTCGCGATCGGCCTGGTCGTGCTGCTGACCACACAGCTGCGTTCCTCCGAAGGCGTGGAAGAGCGCTTCAACGGCCCAACTGCAGGCTCGGTTCGGCGTGGAGAATGAACGACCCTCAGCAGTACACCCCAGGCGAGGGCGCGCACCCGTCGCTGGTCGGGACGCAGTTCGAAGCCCGGATCGGCAAGGTCGCGCACGGCGGACACTGCGTGACCCGGTATGACGGCTGTGTGGTCTTCGTCAGGCATGCGCTTCCGGGTGAGATGGTGCGGGTCCAGATCACGGACGGCAAGGCTGGCGACAGGTTCATGCTCGGGGACGCCATCGAGGTGCTCGAGGCGTCCGAGCACCGTGTCGTGCCCCGGTGCCGATTCGCGGGTCCTGGGAGGTGTGGTGGATGCGACTGGCAGCACAGCGAGCTCACCTATCAGCGTGAGCTGAAGGCGGCAGTGGTCACTGAGCAGCTCCAGCGCCTGGCCGGCCTCGAGGTCGATGTGGCTGTCGAGGCGTTGCCCGGTGACGACGAGGGGCTTCGTTGGCGGACGCGCACGGAGTTTGCCATCGACGCGTCAGGTGCAGCCGGGCTGCGGCGACATCACAGTCACGAGATCGTTGCCGTTGACGACTGCCTGATCTCGACCGAGCGGGTCATTGCGACCGGCGTGCTGGATCGTCGCTGGCCTGGTGCTACGTCGGTTGATGTCGTGGACGCGACTGGTGAGCCGCGTGCCCTTGCCGTGCCCCTGCCGCAGAGGAGCTCGGCCGTGCAGTACGTCACCGAGCGGGTCGACGCGGGGGACTGGTCCGGCGAGTTCCGGCTCTCTGCACGCGGTTTCTGGCAGGTTCACCCCGGAGCGGCGGCGACATTCGTTGCTCACGTCATCAGTGAGCTGGCCCCGAAGCCGGGGGAGCGCGCGACCGACCTCTACGCAGGCGTCGGCCTCTTCGCGCTGGCCCTCGCGGACGCCGTTGGGCCCACCGGAGCCGTCCTGGCCGTCGAGTCGGACGCGCGCGCTTTTGGCGACGCCAAGGCAAACCTGCGGGCACACCCAGAGATCGAGCTTCGCCGCGGCAAGGTCGATCGTGTCTTGAAGCCGTTGGTGCGACAAGGTATTCATTCCGACCTTGTCGTTCTCGACCCGCCTCGCACCGGAGCGGGGAAATCGGTGATCAAGGAGATCGCGGCTCTGACGCCCCGGGCCATCGCCTACGTTGCCTGCGACCCTGCGGCGCTGGCGCGCGACGTCGCCTACGCACGTGAGGCGGGCTACGGAATACGGTCCCTGCGAGCCTTTGATGCCTTTCCGAACACCCACCATGTGGAGTGCATCGCCGTTCTCGAACCCGTCACATGACCGCCAACCACGATTCGCAGGCACGAGCAGCCATGAACAGCGAAAACGAGTTTCGGCACCCCCTCGATGTTCGCTTCTTCGAGGTCGACTCCCTGGGCGTTGTCTTCAACATGTGGTACCTCGGTTGGTGCGACGAGGCGATGAGCGCCTTCATGGAGTCGATCGGCTACGGCTACAAGGCGTTGCGCGCGCAGGGGTACGACGCCGTGCTGCGCAAGGCTGAGCTCGAGTGGCTCGACAGCCTCCAGGCATTCCAGCAGGCAGAGGTTGCGGTGCGGGTGGACCACGTGGGGACCACGTCATTCCGCCTGCGCTATGACATCGAGCGGGTCCCGGGCGCCAGTCAGACCGGTGGGGAGCCAACCCTGTGCGCCCAGGTGGCGATCACCTACGTCTGTGTCGAGATCGACGGCCGGAAGAGAGCTCGCCTCCCGCTTGGTCTGCGAGCGGCACTGGTGCAGGATCACACCTGAGCCCCCGTCCGCCCTGAGTGTCGCGGGCGCGTGTGGTTAGATATCTTGACGTCAAGATACATTTGTGGAAGGAACCGCCATGAGTCAGCAGAGCATGAACAGTTTTGGTGCGAAGGGCACTCTGGAGGTCGGGGACGCGTCATACGACGTCTTTCGTCTCTCGGCGGTGGACGGCAGCGAGAAGCTGCCCTTCTGCCTGAAGGTCCTCCTGGAGAACCTCCTGCGGACCGAGGACGGCGCCAACATCACCGAAGGCCATATCCGCGCGCTCGCCGGCTGGGATCCCACCGCGGTGCCCGATATCGAGATCCAGTTCACCCCGGCCCGCGTGATCATGCAGGACTTCACCGGAGTCCCATGCATCGTCGACCTAGCCACCATGCGCGAGGCCTTCGTCGAGCTCGGTGGGGACGCGAGCCGGATCAACCCGCTCGCACCCGCAGAGATGGTCATCGACCACTCGGTGATCGCGGATGTCGCCGGCCGTGCCGACGCCTTCGAGCGCAATGTCGAGCTGGAGTACCAGCGCAACGGGGAGCGCTACCAGTTCCTGCGGTGGGGCCAGACCGCGTTCAACGACTTCAAGGTCGTGCCACCCGGCACCGGGATCGTCCACCAGGTCAACATCGAGCACCTCGCCCGTGTCGTCTTCGACCGCGACGGCATGGCCTACCCCGACACCTGCGTCGGCACCGACTCGCACACCACCATGGTCAACGGTCTGGGCGTCCTGGGCTGGGGCGTCGGCGGCATCGAGGCTGAGGCTGCGATGCTCGGCCAGCCGGTCTCGATGCTCATCCCGCGGGTCGTCGGCTTCAAGCTGAGCGGCGAGATCCCTTCTGGCGCAACGGCAACAGACGTCGTCTTGACCATCACCGAGATGCTGCGCGCCCACGGTGTCGTCGGCAAGTTCGTGGAGTTCTACGGGCAGGGAGTCTCCGCGGTGCCGCTGGCAAACCGCGCGACGATCGGCAACATGAGCCCGGAGTTCGGCTCCACCGCAGCAATGTTCCCCATCGACGCGGTCACCTGCGAGTACCTCCGGCTCACCGGTCGCAGCGAGGCGCAGGTCGCACTGATCGAGGCCTACAGCAAGGAGCAAGGGCTCTGGCACGACCCGTCGGTCGAGCCGGTCTACTCCGAGTACCTCGAGCTCGACCTGTCGACGGTCGTCCCGTCGATCGCCGGACCGAAGCGTCCGCAGGACCGGATCTCCCTCTCCAACGCCAAGGAGTCCTTCCACACGGCGCTGGTGAACTACGTCGACGCCGACGACGAGGACCACAACAGCGTCGTGGACGAGGCCGGCAAGGAGTCGTTCCCGGCCAGTGACGCCCCCGAGTACCACCCCAACGGCCAGACCGAGGCGGCCCGTGCAGCCGACCACCCGCACGGTTCGACCGCGGTGGCCAAGTCAGCCCGGGCCACCAACAGGGTCCCCCTCACCCTGGCCGACGGGACCCGGACAGAGATGGACCACGGCCACGTCGCCATCGCGTCGATCACCTCGTGCACCAACACGTCCAACCCCTCCGTCATGGTGGCGGCGGCGATGCTGGCAAAGAACGCCGTCGAGCGCGGCCTGAGCGCCAAGCCCTGGGTCAAGACCTCGATGGCACCCGGCTCCAAGGTGGTTACCGACTACTACGAAAGGGCAGGTCTCTGGCCCTACCTGGAGAAGCTCGGCTTCCACCTGGTCGGCTACGGCTGTACCACCTGTATCGGGAACTCGGGCCCGCTGGCCGACGAGGTCTCAGCGGTCGTGCAGGAGCACGACCTCAGCGTCGTCTCCGTCTTGTCGGGCAACCGCAACTTCGAGGGCCGGATCAACCCCGACATCAAGATGAACTACCTTGCGTCACCGCCGCTGGTCGTGGCCTATGCGCTTGCCGGCACGATGGACTGGAACCCGGATACAGAGCCGATCGGCACCGACCCGGAAGGCGTCGACGTCTTCCTGCGCGAGATCTGGCCGGATGCTGCCGACGTCGCACGGGTAGTCGAGTCCTCGATCACCAAGGAGATGTTCACCACAGACTATGCCGACGTCTTCGCCGGTGATGAGCGTTGGCGCTCGCTGCCAACTCCCGAGGGCAAGATCTTCGACTGGGCGCCGGAGTCGACCTACGTGCGCAAGCCCCCCTACTTCGAGGGCATGCAGCGTGAGCCGAGTCCTGTTGCCGACGTCAGCGGTGCGCGAGTCCTGGCCAAGCTCGGCGACTCGGTCACGACCGACCACATCAGCCCCGCCGGCCAGTTCAAGGCGGACAGCCCGGCAGGTGTCTACCTCGCAGCCCATGGTGTGGACCGCAAGGACTTCAACTCCTATGGCTCCCGTCGTGGCAACCACGAGGTGATGATCCGCGGCACGTTCGCCAACATCCGGCTGCGCAACCAGCTGCTGGACGACGTCCAGGGCGGTTTCACCCGGGACTTCACCGCTGGTGGCGCGCAGTCAACCATCTACGACGCTGCCCAGAACTATGCGGCGGCGAACATTCCGCTGGTTGTCCTTGCCGGCAAGGAGTACGGCTCAGGATCCTCACGTGACTGGGCCGCCAAAGGCACCCGTCTGCTGGGTGTCAAGGCGGTCATCGCCGAGTCTTACGAGCGCATCCACCGGTCCAACCTGATCGGCATGGGTGTGCTCCCGCTGCAGTACGCGGCCGGTCAGAACGCCGCCTCCCTGGGGCTGGATGGCACAGAGACGTTCGACATCTCGGGCGTGACGGCACTCAACGGAGGGACGACGCCGAAGACGTTGCACGTCAAGGCGACCGCCGCGGCCGGGACCGTCGTCGAGTTCGACGCCGTCCTGCGGATCGACACCCCCGCCGAGGCTGACTACTACCGCCACGACGGCATCCTCCAGTACGTTCTGCGTTCACTCGTCAAGAGCTGACCCAGCGACCCCAGCGCACGACGAACGCCCGAACGGCTCGAGTCTCCGCCAGATCCTGGCTGGGACGCGGGCCGTTCGGGCGTTCGCCATGACTGTGAGGTTTGGGTTGGGTGGACGACCAAGACCTCTCAGCCATCGCCAACGTGGGCGGCTGTCGGTCCACGTTGACAGACTGGCGGAGTGAGCTCTTCGGCGCGTACTCCTCCCGGTTGGCCGTCCTCGGTGCCGCCTCCGGACTCTCCGGGCTGGCAGGCGCCAGCCGTTGCCTGGCTGCTCGACCACTGCCCGTCCGACTACCGCGGGTATGCCGGGTGGCGAAAGAACCCGGTCGCCCTGGCCTGGGTGGCGGTTCGGCACATCGATGCTCAGCTCGAGGCGATGCGCCAGGCCTATCGTGAGGTCCGCATCGACCTCGGCGATGTCGTGAGCATCGAGGCCCTTGCAGAGATCCAGTCAGATCTCGAGGCAGAGGGTTTGCGACTTCGGGCGTCCGCACGCGGTGCCCAGCTCCTGTATGCCGCGCTGCAGGGGAGGCGCTATGTTTCTCGCCTGTAGTTGGCCAGGATGTCCTGTAGCGTCGGAGCCATGAACAAGAGCCTGCAAGCCGGCCTGGGGGTCCTGCTGGTCGTGATGGGTGTGATCTTTGGCCTGCAGGGGCTGGGCGTCATCAAGGGCAGCGCGCTGATGTCGGGCAAGACGCTCTGGGCCATCATCGGCCCCGTCGTGGCGATCATCGGCGTCCTCGTGGTAGCTCGTGCTCTTCGCACGCGGCCCTCACGATAGACGTGTGCTGCAGAGGGGGCTTGCGTCATCTCGTCGACTGCGCTGACGCATGTCCGGATCTGACACGCGTCTAGAATCGAAGGTCCGAGTGAGTGGGAAGCCTGAGCAATCGTGAAAGGACGCCCGAGCGCGTGCAACTTCTGGATTCGATCAATGGGCCTGCGGACCTCAAGGCTCTGACCGCAGCACAGATGCCGTTGCTGGCGAAGGAGATCCGCGAGTTCCTTGTTGACTCGGTCTCCAAGACGGGCGGTCACCTGGGACCCAACCTCGGCGTGGTCGAGCTGACCATCGCCCTGCATCGGGTCTTTGACTCGCCGCAGGACTCGATCGTGTTCGACACAGGGCATCAGGCCTACGTCCACAAGCTGCTCACCGGCCGCCGGGACGACTTCGTCAACCTGCGAAAGAAGGGCGGTCTTTCGGGCTACCCGAGCCGGGCCGAGTCGGAGCACGACATCGTCGAGAACTCTCATGCGTCCACGGCGTTGTCCTGGGCCGACGGCATCGCCAAGGCCCGCCGCATGCAGGGCCGGCTCGACCGCTACACCGTTGCGGTCATTGGTGATGGGGCTCTGACCGGAGGCATGGCCTGGGAAGCGATCAACAACATCTCGGCTGACAAGGACCTTCCGTTGGTTATCGTGGTCAACGACAACGAGCGCTCCTATGCCGCAACGACCGGCGGCCTTGCGGACCATCTCGCGACCCTGCGAATGACACGCGGCTACGAGCGCTTCCTGGAGTGGGGAAAGAGCACCCTGGCCCGTACTCCGGTCGTGGGGTCCGCCATGTACGAGACGCTGCACGGGATGAAGAAGGGTCTGAAGGACATCGTCGCGCCGCAAGGCATGTTCGAGGACCTGGGGCTGAAGTATCTCGGCCCGATCGACGGGCACGACGAGGCGGCAGTCGAGTCGGCACTGCGCCGGGCCAGGGCGTTCGGCGGCCCCGTGCTGGTTCACGTGATCACCCAGAAGGGGCGTGGGTACGCGCCAGCGCGCGAGGACGAGGCCGACCGGTTCCACGCTGTGGGTGTCATCAACCCCGAGACGGGCCTGGCCTTCGCCGTCGGCGGGCGGATCTGGACCGATGAGTTCAGCGACGAGATGTGCGAGATCGGCAAGGAGCGCCCCGACGTCGTGGCGGTAACTGCCGCGATGATGATCCCGGTCGGCCTTGACAAGTTCGCGGAGCGTTTCCCGGACAGGGTCTTTGACGTGGGGATCGCCGAACAGCACGCGCTGACGATGGCATCCGGGCTCGCCTTCGCGGGTCTGCATCCGGTGGTGGCCGTCTATGCCACCTTCCTCAACCGGGCCTTCGACCAGCTTCTGATGGACGCCGGCCTGCACAAGGCGGGCGTCACCGTCGTGCTCGACCGCGCTGGCGTAACGGGCACCGATGGCCCGTCCCACAACGGGATGTGGGACATGACGATCAGCGCCGTGGTGCCCGGTCTGCGCCTTGCCGCCCCTCGCGACGGCGCCCAGGTGCGGCGACTGCTGCGCGAGGCGCTTGATGTCTCGGACGGTCCCACGGTGTTGCGCTTTCCCAAGGGTGTCGTCGCCCACCCCATCGATCGAGTCCGTCACCTCGGAAGTCTGGACGTGTTGCACGAGACCAGCAAAGGCGCCGTGGACCTGCTGATTGTCGGTGTCGGCTCGATGGCAGCAACCTCGGTCGGCGTGGCCGAAAAGCTTGAGGCACAAGGACTTTCAGTTCGGGTCGTGGATCCCCGTTGGGTGCTGCCGGTCAGCCCCGACCTGCTCAGCGCGGTCAGCGACGCCACGGCTGTCGCGGTCATCGAGGACAATCTGGTGTCGGGCGGGATCGGATCGGCGGTGACCTTGGCCATGCGCCAGGCCGGGCACAGCGCGCCGGTGCACTGTTACGGCATACCCAAGGAGTTCTTGCGCCACGCGTTGCGTGGCGAGGTGTTGGAGCAGATCGGACTGACCCCGGACGCGATCGCGACCTCGCTCGGCAACGAGATCAGACGGGATGCCTGACAGGGCTCGATCATCCGCAGCGTTGGGGCAGTCTGCTCAGATGTCGCGGAACGTCTCGACAGTTGCCCCGAGCGCATTGAGCCGCTGAGCCAGGTCCTCGTAGCCGCGGTTGATGACGTAGACGTTCCGCAGGACCGACGTGCCCGGAGCGGCGAGCATCGCCAGGAGCATGACCACGGCAGGGCGAAGCGCGGGCGGGCAGATCACCTCGGAGGCGCGCCAGCGGGTTGGTCCCTCGATCAGGACCCGATGCGGGTCGAGCAGCTGGACCTTGGCCCCGAGCTTGGTGAGCTCGGTGAGATAGATCGCGCGGTTGTCATAGACCCAGTCGTGGATCATCGTCGTGCCAGTTGCGGTCGCCGCGATGATGGCGAAGAACGGCAGGTTGTCGATGTTCAGACCGGGGAACGGCATCGGGTGGATCTTGTCGATAGGCGCTGTCAGGGGGCCGGGGATGGTGGTCAGGTCGACCAGGCGGGTGAGTCCGTTCGCGGAGTGGTACTCGGCGGTCTTCCGGTACTCCATGCCCATGCCTTCGAGCAGTGCGAGCTCTATCTCGAGGAACTCGATGGGCACCCTGCGGATGGTGATGACGGACTGGGTGACGACTGCAGCCGCGAGCAGACTCATCGCCTCGATCGGGTCTTCCGAGGGTGAGAACTCGACGTCGACGTTGATGTCGCGCCGGCCATGGATGGTCAGCGTGGTGCTCCCGACTCCCTCGATGTTCACCCCGAGCGCCTCGAGGAAGAAGCAGAGGTCCTGAACCATGTAGTTGGGGCTGGCATTTCGGATGACGGTGACCCCGTCGTGCCGGGCGGCGGCCATCAGCGCATTCTCGGTGACGGTGTCGCCGCGCTCGGTCAGGATGATGGCCACCTGTGGGCTGACGGACCTGTCGACCTTGGCGTCGTAGAAGCCGGATACGGCAGTGACGTTGAGGCCGAACGCTCGCAAGGCCTGCATGTGTGGCTCTACCGTGCGGTTGCCGAGGTCACATCCCCCCGAGTAGGGCAGGCGGAACTCGTCGAGCTCGTGGAGCAACGGGCCCAGAAACATGATCACGGTGCGGGTTCGGCGCGCCGCCTCGAGGTCCATCGCGGAGAGGTTGAGGTGGGCCGGGGGAGTGATCTCGAGGTCGTTGCTGTCCGGGAGCCATCGGGTTCTGACACCGATGCTGGTCAGCACCTCGACGATACGGTTGACCTCCTCGATGCGGGCCAGGTTGCGCAATGTGGTTCGCCCATGGTTCAGCAGCGAGGCGCACAACAGGGCGACGGCGGCGTTCTTGCTCGTCTTGATGTCGATCGTCCCCGACAGCTTGGTCCCTCCGACGATGCGCAGGTGCTGGGGACCAGAGTGCCCGAGCGAGACGAACTCGGAGTCCAGCCTCCCGCCGATGCGGGCGAGCATATCAAGGCTGAGATTTTGGTTTCCTTGTTCAATGCGTGCTACGGCGCTCTGGCTCGTGCCCAACGCCTCCGCAAGATCGTTCTGGGTCAGTCCTTGGTGACGCCGCGCCTCCCGAATCAAGGTGCCGATTCGCGCCAGGTAGTTGTCCTTCATGTTGGCGACTATAGATCACGTGTGAGATACAGCGCACCCGCGGGGGATTGGCCGTGCGCCGATCAGCGTGTGCTAGTCAGGGCGTGGTGAGCACGTCGTGTGACTCGATCGGGGTGCAGGACAACCATGGGTACGCCCGGGTGCTCGCCTCCGCATCGAAGGTGAGGTCGCAGGTGTCCATGGCTAGTGAGGCCCGCGCCAGTCTGGCCATAGTTGGGTTGAACGGACGGGCGATCGCGCCCATCGCCCGCAACGCCGGTCGCGGGACGTGATGCAGGGCGCCGCTCGATCCCATCGATCTCTGGACCAGTCGGGCCAGCTGGTTGAGCGTGAGGTTTTTTGGTCCGCCCACCTCGATCACCTGCCCTCGCACCTCTGGGTGCACTGTTGCATGGGCGACGGCGTCGGCAACGTCCTGCACCGCGACGAAGTTGATCGGGTTGTCGCCGCGCCCGAACACCTGTGGCCGCCCGGACTTGCCAGCGCTTTGACGCAGGAGCTCGATCCACATATCCGCGAAGGCGTTGGCGCGCACGATGGTCCATGCCAGTCCACTTGCGCGAAGATGCTCCTCAGCGGCCCATTTCATCCGGTAGAGCTCCATCGGGTGGTCCGGGGACGCACCGACGATCGAGACCAGGACCACGTGTACCGGAGGGGCCGCAGAAGCGGCCGAGTCGATCAGGTTGCGGTTCCCATCCCGGTCGACGCTCTCGGGCGTCACTCCGCCCGAGCCGGCCAGCCCCTGGACCGCCGACACGATGGTCGACACTCCGGACAATGCCGCCCCGAGGCTACTTGGATCGCGGACGTCGCCGGTAATCAGCTCGACCCCTGAGTCGACCAGATCTGTTGCCGTTGAAGGGTTTCGGGTCAGCACCCGGACAGACCTGCCCTCGTCGACAAGTTGTTTGACCACCAAGCGTCCAAGTCGCCCGGTGCCGCCAGCGACGAGAATCATGGTCGGCTCGCCATCTGGGCGCGGACCGCGGCGTTGACGTCGCCGGTGCTGGTCTCGACCGGCTCAAGGTAGAACCGCGCCGCGCTGATTCGGTCGTCCAGCACAGTGAAGATGATGACCCCGCGCATCAGGTGTGGTGTGCCATCGCCACGGGTGCCGCTCATCTGCCACTCGGTCCAGGCGCCGCCGCCCTGCTCAGCCCCGGCGGTCACCTCAGCCATGAGGTCGGGCACGGCAGCGAAGATCTGCCTCCAGTTGAGCCGGACCTGCTCCCTCCCCGTGAAGCCCCGCAGCGGGTGCGCGGGCGTCTCGTTGATGTAGTCCGCTGCGAAGCAGTCGACGAGGGCATCCAGGTCGTGGTCGTTCGTCGCCTTCAGCAGGCGGTCGATCACGGCTCGGCTTGACGAGATCGGGGTTCCGGTGGATTTCATAAGCACCTCGCATGGTCATCCGGTAGAGCCAACCGGATCAGGGTGTTTCCGATACAGTTGACTGTATTCGATA
>CAAGKR010178681.1_pt1 | contig 10782 bp, 5 predicted proteins | sample 2556971 | NCBI WGS metagenome assembly CAAGKR01 (sample SAMEA5207829, study PRJEB30636) | soil metagenome | biome: forest; feature: boreal; material: soil | place: USA | collected 2011-09 | depth 1 m
GAAGAGGTGAGTATGGTAGCGGTAAAACACATGCTGCTATTTACACTCGTCGCCAAGACTATAAGGTAGGCCTCAAGCAAATTCAACAGGTCAAAGATGTTGATGTTTACTATGTTCGAACTCCTAAAGAACCCGAGAAGGCCGATATGTTACTCTATCGCAATATCATTGAAGCCGTTCAATTTCGGAGACTTAGGTCGGTTATTAAAGAAATCATTACGGTTTATACTCCTCAAGTTGCATTAGAGAGGTTACAAGAGCTTGCATCGAGTGAAGCCTTGGGAAGAGCGCTATGGTTACTTGGATTTGATAAGGAACGCAGTGGACAGCTTAAGTTCTTTCAAGATGATGATATGCTAAACGAACAGCAAAAACTTCTTGAAAGTTATTTCTTCTCCCAAGCCACGAAAAGTGATCTGAAGCGGCTTGGTTTGAGCCGTGATATTAGTAGTACTCAGGATCGCTTTAACGTGCTGGGATGCTTGCTACAATGCCTTATCGGTTTGGATCCGATCGAAGATATCCAGTCACATAGGCGCGTTATTCTATGGGTTGACGAGATGGAAGATCTTATAAACTATCCTTCTCGATATCATAAGCCTTTTTTACAAGGGTTGCGTGACCTATTTGATCGCTTGTCCAACTATTTTACGATCGTGATGAATTTCACCCTGGCTTCACCAGATTATGCGGAAGAAATTGGGATTGTGGCAGGTGCAGGTTTCCTAGATCGTATCACACATCAAATTTACTTTAGGGAACCCAATGAGGAAGAAGCATTTGAGTATGCCACAGATCTCCTGCACCTTTATCGTATCAAGGATTCTAAAATCAAAGAATTACCAAAGACTTATCCTTTCGATGAAGAGGCACTTCGTACTCTGATCGCTGATCTTCGAGGTAAAACACCTCGTGATATAAATCAAAGATGTGCAGATGTCATTACAGAGGCATTTCAAAGAGGAGTCATAGTAACTCCAGGTAAAAGTATAATCGATAAGGATTTCGTTCGTAGCGTGGAAGATAGGCGTATAGGATCTGAATTGGTGTAAAGATGTCTTTTGCTAAACACGAAACTTTTTATGTTCGTGAAGGTTGGTTATTTAAGGGAATGTCAGCTATCAAGGCTGCTGAAAACGATGGGCAACTCACAACAATCTTTCTCGACACAGATGCTCCTGAAAGGCTAGGCATCGGCCAGAATATGGTGAAAGCATTACGCTTTTGGATGCTAGCTACAGGATTAGCCGAAGAACGATTAGAAGAGCGACAACGTACCCAACGCCTCACGCTTTTTGGATCTCAAGTATGGCATTATGATCGTTACTTAGAAGATGACTCTACACTTTGGCTCATTCACTATCACTTAGTAAGCAATGAGACACACGCAACTGCTTGGTATTGGTTCTTTAACCACTTCGCACCAAGTATATTCGATGAAAATAGCTGCATTGAAGCCTTATCTCAATGGGTCATCACAAAATATCCTGACCAAACAATTGCATCTAGCTCTTTAAAGAAAGATGTAGATTGTTTGCTTCAAACATACCTCGCTAATAAAGCAGCTAGATCACCAGAAGATATGCTTGAGTCACCGTTCTCCCGATTACACCTATTAAGCAGACTAGGAGATGACCATCTTAAAAATTACAAACTAGAGCGACTAGAACCAGGACGTTTACATCCACTTATTTTGCTATATATATTAATAGACAGACAAGTGCAATTACGCAAAAGTGAATCGCAAGTAGGGTTAGGCACTGTTTTACATGAGCCAATGAACGCTGGTCGCATTTTTAACTTAACAACAGCAACTCTTTCAGATTTACTAGCGGAGTTGAACAAGAACTATCCCGAATGGCGGATACATTTTGTACGTACCGCGGGTCTAGATCAACTCACACTACCAGTAGCCGAACCTATGGACATTTTAACCCGTTACTACACTGGTCGGAACGCTAGATACGAGGAAATTAGATGTCTCTAAGCATTGCTACAAATACATTACGCGCAGTCTCACCGCATTTCCAGCGTTCTATCAATCTCTCATATGATACCGGAAATGCTGATTATGTTGCAGGTTATATACCAACACAAAATGGTGCTAATGCTTTAGCCATTATACTTCGTAATGGTATAAATGATGCTCATCAACGCGCTCATGTTTTACATGCAGCCTATGGCTCAGGCAAATCGCTCTTAGGACTAGTTTTGAGTGCATTTGCTTCCAAAGACAAAGCTTATTGCGAAGCTCTCCCTATAATACAAGAACGAATTTCACGCACATTTCCTGTTCAAGGGAAACTTATCAATGAATATCAGACAAGTAAAGTACGTCTACTACCTGTAATCTTGTCAGGTGACGAAGGGCATTTCTCTACAGCTTTGGCTCGCGCGTTATCAAATGCATTGGCACAACGAGGGCTTAGTCAGATACAACTTCGCACTCAATTCCAATCTGCATTGGAAATGATTAGCCAGTGGGAACAAAAGTATCCTGATGCATATGAACGCTTTCAAACCAAGCTATACCAAGAGAATATGTCGCTAGAAAACTTTGTTCAGAAGTTGGAAACATTACAATCTGACGCATTAGTTATATTTGAACAAATTTATCCAAGCATCACAGCTGGTGCTCAATTTGATCGTTATGCAGGTCCAACACTAAATAGTGTCTTCCATACAACCGCAGAAGCACTCCATGTCTTCGGTTATACAGGAATTCTCATTATATGGGACGAATTTGGCCGATTTCTAGATAACAGAGCCGAAGACGTATTCGATACTGAAGCTGCCTTATTGCAGTCATTCGCTGAGTTTTGCAATCGTAGCGGACCGAACCAAGTGCACCTTGTACTCATTACACATCGCATTTTTTCAGGCTATGCCTCAAGTTTACCTCCAATCTATCAGCAAGAATGGGCAAGGATTGCAGAGCGTTTTTGGACTCACGATATTTCTAGTGATCCTGCTGTCAGCTATCGACTTATCACTGAGGCACTTTATACACCTTACCCAGACATATGGCTTGAATTCAGCGAGCATCATAGTTCGGTATTTAACCAATTAACATCTCTTTCTTTAGAACTATCGCTATTTGACGAAATAGATGACGTTGTCCTACGCCAACATATTATTGAAAAAGCTTGGCCTCTACATCCATTGGTTGTGTATGCTCTTCCACGCTTAGCCAGCCGAGTTGCTCAGAATGAGCGAACACTGTTTACTTTTCTAACATCAGACGAACCTTACTCATTATCAGAACAGTTAGCAAAAAGGAAAGAGAGTAGTAGTTGGTGGCTCATAGGTTTAGATTCAGTATGGGACTACTTTAGCGAGGCAATACGTACTGATGTAGGACCAAGCGGCACTCATGTAGTTTGGTCTGGTGTAATGCACGCGCTTAGCAAAATTAGTCACGATGATATCTTCACACAATCCTTAATCAAAGCCCTAGGTATACTCCTAATTGTGGGTGAAATAAATGTCCAATCCCACCTACGTTTTGGGCATGTAATACCCTCAACGGAGGTATTAGCTTGGGCAATAGGAGCATCTAACCATGAAGTAATTGATCGGCTGGATATACTGTCGAACCGAAAAGTAATCATTTTTCGTAAATCAGAAGCTTACTGGAACTTCACACGAGGAAGCGATATCGATTTAGAAGTGGAGATTAATGCTGTTCTTGAAAGGCGTTCACCTTCACGATTACAGATACGCCAAATCATAGAGCATAACCTCCCATTATCTTTTCAACTTCCTCGTAGTTACAACTTAGAACACTCCATATCCCGCTTCTTTTGGGAACTCTACCGTTGGCCGGAAGAAATTAATAGCGCGTATTCTGAGACATTCCTCAAACAACTTGGATCAAATGGGTATGCTGATGGTGCCATTGTATACTTGCTGACAACCAACTCACTAGAGAGGGAGCAAGCAATTACAACAATACGAACATTGCCATACAGTAGAGTTGTTTTTGTTGTTCCAGATCAACCTCTACTATTATTGGAACGTGCGAGAGAATTGTCAGCCCTAATGGATCTGAGTAATAACATAGTCTTTATGCAACAAGACGAGCGTCTTCAAAATGAGATTACATTCTTCATTGAAGACGCTCGGCATCGCTTAGAGCACGCCTTACATACATTGCATGACTTCACCGATCCAAAATCAACTTGGTGGTGGCATAATGGCACTAATTGGATTTCTGATCATCTAAAATCAGTTGATATATCACGATTACTGTCCCAATTATGTACCCAATGGTTTAATGAAACACCAATTTTAAATAATGAGCTAATCAATAATAATAATCCTACAGGGCAGCAAGTACGCGCTGCAGAGAAGGTTATAGATATTTTATTGAGCCATCCTTATGATGCTATACCTTCGGATCTATTATTGACTGGTCATGGTCCAGATTGGCTTATTGCACGCACATTGCTGATACGCACAGGGTTACTTCATCCCACCGCCACAGGAAATTGGTGCCTAAGAAGGCCTATCAACAATTCATTATTAGCACATATTTGGGATGTAGTACAGGATTTTCTTGACAGTTCCACGGAAAATGAGCAAGAGATAGAGATGCTCTTAGATAGACTACAGTCACCGCCATTTGGACTGCGGCGAGGAGTAATTTCTATATTGCTTGCAGCAATGATGCGACCTCGACTCCCTGTTCTAACCATAAAACAGAATAGAAAAGTTATTTCGCCAATCTCTGGTCAAGTATTTACGACGTTGTGTCAGCAACCAGATCATTTCACAATTGAAGTTGGCCCTTGGGATAACCGTCGAGAAGCGCTTTGGAAAATTCTACTAGATCGCATTGAGAGCTTCCTTGTTGAGCAAGAAATGCTTCAACAGCCACTAAGCGTTCTAAATATCGGGCTATTGCGGTGGCTTCAGAGCCAGCCACGTTACTGCCGAGATACTAATCAGATTTCCTCTGCCGCACAAAATTTGAGGAACTTAATTCGTAAAGCCCAACGTGATCCAGGCCGTGTGCTATCTTATGATCTATTAGAGTTATTAGAAGATGGCAATATTGATCCAAATGATAACAAAACATATGCACAAGCATTAGCTAATAAGCTGTCACTTTTAATGGATGAAGTCGCCTCAGCTTATCAAACACTGCTTTACTCTCTTGATTGTTTCGCTGAAGAAATTTTTGTGCAGGCTTCTTCAATGATTCAGCCTAATGGACCAATGGCATTACGCTCTTGGTTAGCTTCGATAGAGCAACAACTAGGTAAGGAGTTAAAAAATTTTCGTTTTAGCGACCAAGTGGCTCAAAGACTAATACACATAGTGTATCAAGATGTTAATGCACCAAAGGGAGAGTTCTGGAATCAGCTCTCTTTGGCTGTATTAGGTGTTGCTCTTCATGATTGGAACGATCGAAGCGAGGAAACGTTTAAACGCGATCTTTTAGATATAAAAGAGCGTGTAGAGCGCGAAGTATTTGATCTGGCCAAAGACGAGTCTGTAGTAAAGCTGACTGTTTCTTTACCCGATCAGAAAGAACATATGTATCGTTTCCGTCCATCCGATCTATCTCCACAAGGTCAGCGCATTTTACAAAACTTCAAATCCACTCTTGAAATAGCAGGGCGTCCACTATCTCCTGATGAACGGCGTCAAATCGTATTGGCGTTGCTAGACTTTGTTCTAGGAGAATCAAAAACTGATGACCAACAAGGAAACAACCGAAATCGAAAACGATAACACAATTTACTTAGACAATGCTGCCACAACTTTTCCTAAACCTGACAGCGTCTACACAGCAGCCGATACTTTCTATCGCTACTACGGAGGTAATGCTGGGCGTGGTGGGAATCCGTTAGCTCGGGCAGGCACACGTCTTCTAAATGAAACACGTGAGCACTTAGCAGATTGGCTCAATGCCCCTTCGTCTGAAAAAGTTATTTTCGCTCCTTCTGCAACACACGCGCTTAATTTGGCTATTTTTGGGTCGGTCTTCCAACCCGGTGAGACAATCTATGTTACTCCGTTTGAACATAATTCTGTTTTGCGACCAATAGATCATCTAAGGCAAACCAGAGGCATTCAAGTACGACAAATACCGTTTTCTCGCCAAACTTATGCTTGCCAATTGGATAAACTTGCCGCTGCGTTTCAAGATGAGCCACCCACCATGGTATGTGTTACTCAAGCCAGTAATGTATGCGGAGTGATGCCTCCAGTACAAGATATAGCTAAGCTAGCTAAGCTATCGAATCCTCAAGCCATTGTTATTGTTGATGGGTCGCAAACAGCTGGACTTTATCCTTTGCCTCTCCATGAAGGGTCTATAGACGCTTTCATATTCTCAGGCCACAAAGCGCTCTACGGACCATATGGCATTGCTGGATTAATTCTTGCCTCAGACTGGAAACCCAGACCATTATTGTTTGGTGGCACAGGCACCTACTCAGAAAGCATTGAGATGCCTAGAGATTTCCCTTCTGCTTACGAGGTCGGTAGCCACAACATCTGGGCTATTGCTGGATTAAAGGCAGCATTAGATTGGCTACAAATTACGGGGCGAGAAGCTATTGTTGAGCATACTATAAATCTATCGAGAAGACTACGAACAAGTTTAGCAGCTTTACCTGGTGTTGAAGTTTATACCCCTACTAAAGACATGCCATGGTGCGGAATTATTTCATTCACATTGGAAAGTACAAAACCTCAGGCTGTTGAAGCTACATTAGGCGCAGCAAGTATTGCAGTTCGTGCAGGTCTCCATTGCGCTCCGTGGGCGCATAAGTGGTTAGGAACACTAAACACAGGTGGAACACTGAGAATAAGTTTTGGATACTTCAATAGTAAAGATGATCTTGATAAAATATCTCAATCAATTTATAGTTGCGCTGGAGGATAGTGGGAAAATATGGGCAAAACAATGGGTTTTTACCAAAACTTCAACCTAGATTTGCAACGTCTAGGTAGAGCTTTAAGCTGCATTCATTCAGATCCTGAAATGGGTCATGCAGCATTAGCCCAATGTATGGGTGTCAATCAGCCTGTTGCAGAAGGATTCTCGGCTTGGTTACGGCATACTGGTTTAGCAACCATCCACGCTCATAATAAATATGAATTGACACCGTTTGGTAAGTTAACAAGTCAGTACGATCCAAACTTAGCAGACATTGGAACGCAGTGGATCTTGCACTACTATTTGGCAACTAACCATGAAGAGAAATCTGATGCTTGGTACATTCTTATCAACGAATTCCTGTCTTCTGGTTTGACCTTTACTAGCGATCAATTTCAGTCATATTTTGCTAGTGTGGCGAGTAACCAAGCAAAAAATCAATCTGCTTTAAGCAAAGATCCACAAACTGCTTTAAGTACCTATGTGCGTCCACAAGCATTAGGACGATTAGGTATTCTCACGAAATCAAATACATCCTATACAGTTGGATGGCCCAATTTACCACACATCCTTGTCATGGGATATGTTTTACTTGATTGGTGGCGAAACCGCTACAATCAAACAAATACCTTGCGTTTCTCTCAATTATGCCAAGAGGAGGGAAGCCTTGGACGTATATGCCTAGGGAGCAATCAGCAAGTACGGAAATTCGTGGTCGAATTGACAAGTCTCGGTTACTTAAGTTTCTCAGATACACAACATGAGCCAGTTAATCGGCTTTATGGTGAGCCACCGGAAATACTTCTAGAAAGCTACTATAAACAACAATGAATTTTGAGCTTTCCGCACAAACACTTGAGGCGCAAATACGCCAAGTTTGTTACTCGCAAGCTAGGTATCGTGTCCTTTGGGTAATTGGTCCACCACGTTCTAGAAAAACATCGATCTGCCGCTTCGTTTGTCAGCATAGCGGATGGAAGTATGTTAATTATACACTTGAGCCAGGTTTCTTAGATAGTCTCATAGGGAAAGAAGAAATCTACCGCTCTGAAGATTTTTTGGAGTTTTTACGTCTTTTATGTGTTAATATAGAAGAAGAAGTTATTGTAATTGATGAAATTGAACCTTTATTGAGTTTGTGGAGTAGGGAACAACGTGAGGTGTTTTTTAGACAAGTTGGGCATGCTACTCGATTAAAAGCTGGAGTCGTTATAGCGACTCGTTTACTCAGCGCTCAAGAATTAAGTAAGTTTGTTCCTGGAGTTGAGCACATATTTGAGATACCTCAAGGAGGAGAAAAATGGTCAGAATGATGAGGGATTTGGTTCAAGTAGAAGGTAATTTCAAACCATCTGTACAGCTGCCCAACGATTTTCTTAACGAGGACTACAATCGCCATTTTGTCGAGAGCTATATCCCAACACAAGAAACACTAAATATCTTTCTACAAATTCGAGATAGCTTACAGCCTCATTCTGAGCAACGTGCTCGACTATTTTCAGGTACTTTTGGTACCGGAAAATCTGATCTCATGTTGATGATTTCGAACTACGTTACACGCTCATCTCAAGATCAACTACTAGCTCCTTTTTTTAAACGCTTACATCAGTTAAACGATGCTAAGGCCGAGGCCATATATCAGGCGCGAATGAATAAACCACCATTCTTATTAGTACTGTTGCAGGCAGACAACGCTATCACTTTTAGTAGTTTTGTTTTAGATGGTCTAGCTAAATCTCTCGACAAAGTTGGTCAAAGTGATTTACTTGGCCTTACTTACTACAAGGCAGCTCTCGACTTGATTGATTCGTGGGAACATAATTGGCCAGATAATATTAGGCGTCTGAATGAAGAGTTGGAAGCTAGTTATGGCCGAAGCCTCAACCAATTAAGGCATGATCTCAGCGGACCTCATGCTGATACAGCTTTAGATATATTTCGTCCCGCTGCCTTTCAAGCAACAGGAATGCCGTTTCACCCTAATGCCGTCATACAAAGACCCTCAGAAGCTTTTACTAGTGTAGCAAAAAAACTGGCAAGTAGCCAGTACAGCGGTGTCTTTGTGATTGCTGACGAGTTTACTCATTTACTTAAAAAATTAGCAGACACACCAACAGCGCTAGACAGTAAAGCAATTGACAATCTAGCAGAGGCCGCTGTACGGTCTGGACAGTATCAACTCCATTTATATACAGTCAGCTTAGAAAGCTTTGCGAGCGCTCAAGGTAGTACGAAAGCATCACAAGCAGCTTTGGAAAGAACTGGTGGACGATTTACTACTTATGATTTACGCTCACAAAATATGGAAGAGCTGATTTGTGCTTCGATAGCAAAACTAGATCCTTTAGAAAGTCTATTTCAAAACACAGCAGGACAGTTCGATGATCTGCTTAATTTAGCTATGAAATTATGGAATGGACGTGCCATAGGAAGAAAAGACCGCGAATGGTTAAATGAAACAGTCATACATGGATGCTTTCCACTTCATCCGCTATCTACATACTGCCTACCACGACTGAATGCAGTACTTGCACAAAATGAACGTACCATGTTTAGTTTTATATGGGATAGAAGTCGTGGTCTTGGCCGTTTTATTGAAGAAACAAGTGGTGAAGTATCTAAGAATGGTTGGTTACCATTACTATCTCTCGACAAGCTATTTGCCTACTTTGAAACCAATCTTAAGGAAAAGCGCCCAGACTTACTGATGGCCTATCAGCAAGCTAGTTCTACATTATCAACGAATCAATTGGACAATGGCTTAGAAGGACGGCTGTTACGTGCCCTAGTAATGCTAGAAGCTGCAGAAGGGGATTCTAGCTTACGTGCAAACCACGAGCTACTACGCCATGCATTAGCATTAGCTCCTTCTCAAGGAGTAGAGGTTAGTACTGCACTTACTCAACTTGAGCAAAATGGCATTGCCTATCCTTCCCAAAGCGGTTATTACCAATTGGTAAAACCTGGTCGTACTAATCCATTGGAACTCCGTCGATTAATTCAACAACGATCACAAGAGCTTACTGGATCTCCTATCGAGCTATTAAATGCCCAGTACAGACCTAATGACATTTATGCAGAACGCTATAACTCTGAAAGAAGCACAGTTCGCCAACTTACTGCACGTTTCGTTAGCTTAGCGGAGCTATCAAATCCATCAGCTTTGGTACAAGCTTTAGATGATAGAGATGCTCTCTTGTGGTATGTTATAGCAGCTTCAGAGCAAGAATTAGATCAGGCACGTGCAACAGCATTACATCTGACACGTCAGAATGATCAATTAGTTATTGCTGTACCACAACAGCCTACAGATTTAGTACTTCGTTTTCAAAGACTTAGAGCACTCAAAGATTTACGAGGCAGTTCAAACTATGCATCTTCGGACTTCCAAGATCTTCTCATTGATAGCGGTCTTGTCGGAAAAGACTGTATAACAGCTTTTAACGAGGAATTAAAACAGTTTGATCAACCCTCTAAATTTGTTTGGTTCCGTAGTGGCCGCTCCTTAGGTGTTAATACCTCTGCTAATTTAAGTGCACTAGCAACAACAGTTATGAATGAGGTGTTTTCTGCTACACCTACACATAAAATATCTCAGCACTTGAAACCAACAGGTAATTCCAAATACCTTCGAGACGCTTTAGATCAAATCTTACAAGAAGAAATCTTACTGGCCGAAAGAAAAAAATCTGCAACCGAATCTATACTTATGGATGGTGCAGGCGAATTGGGTCTTATTTACTATGTAGACAAGAGGGGTGCTTTTAAAGTTTACCATGTTTGTTTACCTGACCGTCAACGAAAATACAGTCAAAAAGTGTGGCAAGAAATTCAAGAACAACTCCAGGCAGGAACCTCGTGGTCAATTATAGTAGAGAAGCTACTTCGCC
>CAAGKR010529648.1_pt1 | contig 10782 bp, 12 predicted proteins | sample 2556971 | NCBI WGS metagenome assembly CAAGKR01 (sample SAMEA5207829, study PRJEB30636) | soil metagenome | biome: forest; feature: boreal; material: soil | place: USA | collected 2011-09 | depth 1 m
GCATCGGCCCCTCGGGCAGGTTGTCAGCGTGCCAGCGGAGGATTTGCATTAGCTCCTCCGGCACACTGAGAGCCGTCCGACGCGGCCGACGCGTAGGCGGACTCCCAGGACCGGCAGAACCTGATCGCCCCCGCGAAATAATCCGCCCGCCGTCGGAAAGGCACCCGTCTGCCGCCGTCGGAAAGGCACCCGTCTACCCCTCCAACGCAAAAATGCTCCCGATCGCCTCCGGTTCGCGTCGTGCACGGGCCGCCCACAGGCCCCGTTCGGCCCCGATCCCACGCTTCCCTCCGCCCTTGACACGCCCACAGGGCCTTTGTATCGCCTACGCACAGAAAGATCATGCTCGGCCGAGTTCCCGAGCCAACGCCGCCACCCAGTCAGCCGGGATCGCAGCGGCGTCGCCCTCCAGTTCCACGCCGCCCGGCAACCGCAGCGCCACACGCGTCGCCCCCACCGCTGCCGGGATGAACGCCAGCGGTGCGGCCGTCGCTGGTCTCGCGCCCGCGCCCGTCTCTTCGAGCCGCTTCCGCCACCAACTCAGCCACTGCGCGTTCACGCCGTTCGCGCGCCCAAACGCGCTCAGCGACATCGCGCTCTCGCGCCACGCGGCCAGCACACGGGCCGCGGTCGTCTCGTTCCAGCGTCCTTGGGTCAGGTCAGCAGCAAGCAGGTGTCTTGTGCGCATGCCCGCGATTCTCGCCGCCCCGCCGCTGCGCCGGGCCCCCTATCCGGGTGCGTTCCAGCGGACGGACACCTTGCTGAGGCGCTCGTTCATCTCGGGGAGCACGCCCATCTCCTCGAAGAGCGAGTCGAGCGTCGATCCCACGTGCTTCTTGTTCATGTCGTCACCGTGGCCGATTTGGTGCTAAGCCGCGACTGATCGGCGGACGCGGTTTCGCTTGCGATGAGGTCCCAGGGCTTGGTTTTCGGAGATCGCCCACCGCTTGATCAGCGCCGAGAACTCCTGCCGCGCTTTTGGTCGCGCCGCGAAGATCGCTTTCATTTGGAGGTCGAGGGAGACCTCGGGATCCTGGTTCTCCACCTTCGCGATGCGGGTCTGGTTGGAGCCGATCCGCTTTGCTAGCTGCGCCTGCGAGAGCCGGCTCTGTTGCCGAAGCGCACGAACGACCTTGCTAAGCCGCACCTTCGCCTCGATGAGCGCCTCTTCGGCCGGGGTGAGGTCCAAAAGCTCACCGACGGTTCCGAGCTTCCAGCCAGCACGCTTGAACTTCTCTCGCTGTTCCTTGTTCATGACCTGTCCACCTGCTTGAATTCGGCCAGTCGACGACGGCATTGCGCCAACACGCTGTCCGGCGTCTTCCGGGTCTTCTTCGGAAAGATGTCGAGAATCGCGATCGCGTGTCTCCCCATGTAGTAAACGATCCGCCACTCGATCTTGGTCGCGATGTCGTCGATCCTCAACTCGTGGCATCGAAGGTCGACAGTGGGGAGTGGTCGCGACTCGGGCATAGATAGCTTTTCGCCGCTCTGCAGCCGCCGCAGCAGCGTGCCTGCCTCGATGCGGGCGTCTTGCAGGACCGCCGGCATTCAGCCTTTTTTCCAGACACAAGCCAGACACAAAATCGCTGCTAAACGGTGCTTCTGGCGGCGCAGAATGGGAATTGCTCTCGGAGCGATTCCCAATGTTCTCGACCGCTTGCAACGCCTTGCTACCCCGCCGACGCTGGCACCCGACCTTCCCAAGCTGAATGTCGTCGGTTCGAACCCGATATCCCGCTCAAGAAAAGCTAAGCAGACGCGGCAGGTTGCAGCTCGCCCCCTTCTGACGCCTCGCGAGCACCGACCTCGTTTCCCACCACTTTCCCACCACGCCGCGCGGTCCCACCACTTCGGGTCCCCGTGGAGGCGCCACCGAGTGGATCGCGGTAGCCAGCCAGCGAGACCACCTTCCCGAACGCCGCCTTCACCTCCACTTGCGCAACGGAGCTGGGACGACCTCCTGTTTCTGACGGAGCTCGTCGAAGCCGGCAAGGCCAGGCCCGTCATCGATCATCGCTACGCGCTGAGTGAGGTCGGCGAAGCGCTGAGGCACGTCGGTGAAGGGCGCGCGCAGGGGGCAGACCGTCATCCGCATCGCTGGCTAGACCGCAGACGGGGCTGGCCGTTGCACGGGAATTGCCCCTAAGAGCATGCCGGCGCTTCTTCTTGGAACCGTGCTCCACCAAGCAGCGACAGTACGAGGCCATACGGGCCTTCTTCGTCGAGGGCCGACCTTCCGCCGAGGTCGCGCGGGGCTTTGGCTACGCCCACCGCTCGGCACCGCAGGAGGCAGCACGGCCGGGCCCGCGCTTAGGCGAACGGGCGCCCGTGGAAATCCAGGCTAGCCGCTGAAGCTGGTTCGACCCGAGGCCGCACGACGGACCAACCCGGTGACCGAGTGCCCTGAGTGCGGCCCGATCACCCGAGCGAGCGCGAGCTACTACTTGTCCTTGGCGGCCGCTGGCGCTGCCGGCGTCGGCTTCATCTCCTTGGCCTCCTTGGCGGCTTCCTTTCGGCTCCAGGGCGGGACGATCTTGTTGGCGCGGGCATACGCCACGGACTGTCCCAGGTGCTCATTGATGTGACCGACCAGCGCAATCAATCCCCCACGGACCGTGACTTCGTTTCCGAAGAAACTGAATTTCCTGTCGAGATCCGCGTCGGGGACCGCCTTGACCGCCATCCGGACGTAGTCGAACGACTTCTCGAGGATCGTCTTGATCTCGTCCTTCTTGGTGGTCTTCTTGTCCCATTTGTCGGGATTCATTTCAAAGCCAGCGTCCGCAGGTGGCTCCTTGCCCGTCGCGAACTTGATAACGGCGTAGTTCGCGAACGCGATGTGCAGGTACGCTTCGCTGATCGATCGGACGCCCGGGCCCGGGCGCCAGCCGAATTTGTTCTGGGGAACCGCGTCCTCCAGCGCTATGACCTTCTTCGCAGCGTCATCGAACTGGGCAAGCATGTCGGTCTGAAAGGCGCCCTTCGGGGCCGCCTCCGGCGAGGCCGCATGGGCCGCGGCGGCCAGGCTGGTGAGGGCCATGGAAAGGGCTAGGGTCAGGGTCGGTCGCGGGTGCGTTTTCATGTCGTGCGGCTCCGGTTGGGGTGAGGGACACTTCTTGGAGGCGGCACTCTAACCCAACTCGAAGCGATCATCGATTGCGCGGGTCTGCGATCATGGCGAACGCGGGCGGTTTCTGCGTACTCGGGCGGAATCTCTGTCTGGCGGTCGTCGCGCTCGCGAACTACCTGAACGCGCACCCGAGCTAGGCGTTCCCTGATCATCGAGGTGGCCGACTTGTCCCTGAAGTTCGACCGGCAAGAGAAGGCCGAGCTACACGCGCGTCGGCATCTCCGAGTACTGGCTCGTGAACCTATCGGACCGAATCATCGAGCGACACAGCGAGCCGACGAGCGGCGCGTACGCGCAGGTCATTCCGTTCCGGAGCGGCGCGGCGATCGCGCCGCTGACGTTCGCGGAGGTCGAGTTGCGGGTTGATGAGGTGTTTGGGGGATGAGCTGGGACGGCGTTGCCGCGAACCAATCGTTTCCCATACTCAAGGTCGACGGTTCGATCCCGCCGTTCGAGGCTCCACTTCTCAGCACCAAGATCAGTTCCGCCTGCGAGGTCCGTTTACCAGCTAGCCGATCCTGAATTGCCGTCGGCGTCGAAGCTGAGCGTCGATCCCAGGCCGAGAGGGCCTGGGGGCGGCTCGACGTCATAGGTCGCGGCCGCAGCGAACGGGGAGGTCGACGACGAACTTGTATGGTGGAGGTTCACGAGGCCGTCACCCTGGGCGTCGGCCGGCAGCTTGGCCTTGTACGCGACGAGCTCAGTCGGGTCGGCGACCTTCGCGTGGAACGCGCGGGCGCTCGTGACGACGTCGGCCGGGATCGTCGGCCAGTAGAACCCTTCGCTCGTCGACTGGTCCTGGTTGTCGATGCGAGCGTAGGCGAGCGACTCGACGACGTTGATGCCATCGACCGAGCGCACGAGCCCGACGGTTCGACCGCCGGAGCCGCCATTGACGGGCGCGCCCCCGACTTGGCAGGCGCTGACGCCGAAGGTGGCGAAGTCCCTTCTTCGCTACGGTCGCTTTCACACCCCTTTTTCGCACCCCTGCCCGATCACCAACCCCTCGACCTGCGCCCGGCGCGCAAGTCGGGAGCGCGACGTTCTATTACGAATTGCTCGCCCCGCGCGCGAGTCTCGTCGATATCTGGCAAACCACGTACGAGCATGTGATGCCCGACGCGGCCCAGCGTCGCTGCCTTCACCTCGGTTCGCCGGGCATCAATCGGGCGCGCACCTCACGCATCAGGCGATGGCTCGGCACCCATCGATCCGACGCCGGCTTTACCGCTAAACGGCGCGGCTGGCTCACCGCGGTGTCGTTCCCTCCCCGGTGGCCAGACACACAATAGACACAAGCGGGTCGCCCGGCGCCGTAGGCGCGCCTACGCCCGGTGCAAGAATCCCGGCAGCGGGCCGAAGGCCCTGGGAAATCGAGGCCGGGGAGCGGTTAACGGAAGGGATCTTATCGGACATGCTCGATGCGGGGGGTAACCGGATCGAGACGGTACCCCGGCACGAACTCCGTGGCGTCGCGCAGGCCCTGCATCAACGCTGCGCTCGGGCGCACGTTCTGCGCCCTCGGGCCGCCGATGTCGACTTGCCGATCGGCGGGAAGCCCCAGGCCCTGCCGGAGCCGCTCGGAAGGTTGGACGGCACATCCCTTGCTGGGGTGTCGGAAACGGAGCGACGACGATGAACATGAACCGGCATATGACGGTGATCGGACTGACACTCGGACTTTTTGGCTGCGGAGGAGGTCAAGGCGCCGTGCGCCCCGATCAGATGAGCGCCGAAGCGCACCAGCAGGAGGCGGCGAAGGATCGGGAGGGCGCGCGCAACGAAACGCAGCAGGCCAACTCGCCGGCCTTGCAGCCAAACTTGTCGATCAGTGGCGGCTCGAACCCTCAGGGCTATTATGCGTATCCAGCAGAGATGTACGATCCGCGAGGCCAGCACCTGGCCCGCGCCGAAAAGCTAAGCAAGCATGCCCAGGAGCACGAGGCGGCGGCCGCATCGCTGCAGAGTTTCGAGCAAGCGGAATGCAAGGACTTCCCTCCCGCAATCCGGTCCGCATGTCCACTGCTGGGGCCGGTGGTGGAGCTGGTGGACATTCCTGGAGGTATCCGAGCGCGATTCAAGGATGGCATCCAGGTCGACGCGGTCGTAGCCCACATGCGATGTCACTTCGCCTACGCGCAGGCGCATGGTTTCGACACGGCTGTTGGTTGCCCTCTCTATGTTCGCGGCATCGAAATCCGGCGAGCCAGCGATGCGCATGCGGTCGAGATAGTGGGCCGCGACGCCTCGATTACGAATGAAATCCGAAGCCGCGCGCGTGAAGAGGCCGTGCTAGTACATGCGGGCACGAACTGAAACGACGCCTATCGACTTCACGCCCCATGTGATCGCCGCCTAACGTTATGCCAACTTCACCGGCATTATCTCGACCGAGAGCTGCACGTCGTTGCCGAGGCCGTACGAGTAGTAGACCGGCCGTGAGAGGCGCCGGAGATCGCGAACATGCTGAGCTTGATCCGGCCGCTCAGGCCCGTGTTTTTCGCCGCGATCAAGTTCTCCTGGGACACATGCACGACCCACCCGTGTGGATCCGCAGGCAGATCGATCTGGCGATGACCGGCGAGCTCGGCGAGTACATGTTCGATGTTGGGCTCCTCGAGGAATCCAAACTTGATCGTGACGCTAACGATACTCCCCATGTCTGCGGATTTCTGGAACACGATTACCTCGTAGCGGTTATCAGTCACGTACGGAACCTTGCGGTGCACGAACTCGACGAAGATGAGGTTCTTGGGGAGCAGCCCGTACCGGTCCAGCAAGAGCTGCAGCAATGCCGGCGTGTTGTCGTGGAAGGAGGCTCCGACGATGCGCGTGTGTCGGCGCGACGTAGGCCTGCCCAGAGATGGCCGAAACCCCGGAGGGCGGCGTGCTCACGTCGATAGGCTATCTGTTTGCGGTGGAAGTTGTTGCTGGGGCGGCAAGTCTACACTGCCGGACAGCACGTCTCGGAAGCGCTCGTAGATGGTGATGGGCACCGAGGTCATGTGTCGTGTCGCTAACCGAGACCGACGACCTCACCGTCGTCGGAGAGGTCGATGCCGTGGGCGGCGGGGCGCCGCGGCAGGCCCGGCATGCTGACGATGTCGCCGGCCAGGGCCAGCAGGTAACCGGCGCCCGCCGCAACGCGGACGCCGCGAACGGTCAGAACATGGTCGCGCGGACGCCCAAGTGCCGCCGGATCGTCGCTGAGCGACAGGTGGGTCTTCGCAATGCAGATCGGCAGAGCGGCGTGCCCGAGCGCGCGCACCCGCTCGAGATCGAGCCTGGCCTCGCGACTTAGCTCCACGGCGCGCGCGCCGTAGATGATGCGAGCGACGGCCGCGATCTTGTCTTCAGGATCCGCCTCGAGGGCATAGAGGAAGCGCGGTGCCGGCGCGGGGCGCGCGCAGGCGTCCGCAACGAGACCCGCGAGATCGGTACATCCCGCTCCGCCCCGGGTGAAACCGTGTACGCGCGCCGCCAGCAGCCCGCGCCCCGCGAGCGCGCTCTCGATCTCGGCGAGATCGCTCTCGATGTCGTCGGCGAAGACGTTGAGCGCGACGATCGGATCAAAGCCGAAGGCGCGCACGCCGGCGACGTGTTGATCGAGGTTATCGAGGCCGACGCGCCAATCGCCGCGGCCGTGCGCCGCGAGCGCGCGCACAGTCACGACCAGGACCACCGTGGAGGGCCAGAGTCCGGCGCTGCGGCACTTGATATCGAAGAACTTCTCGGCGCCGAGATCGAATCCGAAGCCGGCCTCGGTGATGGCCAAATCGGCGGTACCCGCTGCCGCGCGCGTCGCGAGCACGCTGTTGCAACCATGGGCGATGTTGCCGAAGGGCCCACCGTGCACGAAGGCCGGGACCCCCTCCGTGGTCTGAACCAGGTTCGGGCGAATCGCGTCGTAGAGAAGCGCCGCCATCGCCCCCGTCCCGCCGAGACCCGCGACGGTCACCGGCGCCCCTGCGCGGTCGAGACCGACCAAGATGCGCGCCAGGCGTCGCTTGAGATCCGGGACATCCTCGGCGAGGCAGAGCACCGCCATCACCTCGGAGGCGGCCGTGATGTCGAAGCTCTCCTCGCGCGGAAAACCGTTTGCGCGCCCACCGAGGCCAATAACAATCCGGCGCAGCACGCGGTCGTTCATGTCCAGCACCCGCCGCCACAACACCTGCCGGGGATCGATCCCGGGCTCGGCGCCGCCGAAGTTGATGGCGTTGTCGACCAGGGCCGCCAGCAGATTGTGGGCGGCCGTCACCGCGTGTAGATCGCCGGTGAAATGGAGGTCGATGCGCGTCGATGGCTCGAGCCGACAGCGTCCGCCTCCCGTGCCGCCCCCCTTGATACCGAACACCGGGCCCAGCGATGGCTCGCGCAGCGCCAACGCGACATGCCGCCCGAGAGCCCGCAGGCCCTGGGCGAGTCCGATGGAGACGGTGGTCTTCCCCTCTCCGGCGCGCGTGGGATTGATCGCCGAGACCAAGATGATGCGCCCTTGCGATCCTGCACGGAGTCGCGCCAAGGCTTTGAGGTCGACCTTCGCCATGTACGGGCCGAACACCGTGAGAGCGTCGAGGCCAAGACCGATCTCCGCGCCGACCTCGACGATGGGACGCAGCAAAGGTGGTCGCCCCGTCAACGAGCGAGTGGTCACGAAAACACTCGCATGATTTGGACGACCTTGGCTCGACCGAGGCTGGTCACCTGGATCGAAGATTACCCTATGTCCGCGGTCCTGAAGTGTCTCCGGACGACGGGGCCGCCGCGAAAGCAGCCGAGCCCTACCCGAATCGTGGCCGAGCCGCCCGATGAGGCTGCCCCCCAGGGCGGGGTGGTCGAGCTCCACGGAAAAGCATGCCGAACGAAGTTTTCAATGGGAAGGTTTCGTCGCGGGCCGGTACGCGAAAGGCTTGCGCCGGAACATGAGACCGCGCGATCTTTTGCGCCCGCCCGACGAACCTCCGGAAGGTCTTCGCTTCAGGCGGAGGCTTCGCGAACGAAGCGTCCGAGGAGCTTGAAATCGACGGGCTTCGGCATGAAGGTCGCTCCAGCTTCCTTCGCGTGCTTGATCGTTTCCTCGTCCGTGTAGGCGCTGATGACCACCGCGCGAACACGCGTCCTAATCTGTCGAAACTGCTTCACGAAATCGGCGCCGTTGATTCCCGGCAACCGGTAGTCGGTCACCACCACGTCTAGCTCGCTGTCGATCGGGTTCGAGAGGGCTTCTTCGGCGCTCGCGGCAACCTGGGTTAGGTGGCCATCGATCTGGAGTATTTCGGCAATATTTTCAGCGAGATCGACGTTATCGTCGATGATGAGCACCCGCTGGCACAATACCCTTCCCATCGTTTCCCGCGTCCAGGATCGTGATGAATAGCAGGTGTGTGAGGCCACGGCCAGCCAAACCTGCGTGACGTACCCGCTTTGAACCAGGAGCTTGTGCACGATGCCGAGATCACGTTCCCAGATGATCGCAATTCCGTAGAAGATTCCGGTGAAGAGGACGCTCTGGGCGAGGATTCCAGGCGTCATGAACGCCAGGTAGTCGAGCCGCCCGGTCGGGATGGCATGCGTGCGCGCGAAAACCTGACCGAAGATCAGAAGCCAGAGGGTTGGCTGCACCGAGCGCGAAAAGATCTCGGTCGGGTCGCGCCAGATCTTCCGTAGCTCGGCCCCTGCGATGGCCCCGGTCTGTCGGAGCGCCGCGAAGGGAGCCAGACCTCCTTCAGCCAAGCCGGTTGGTGGTGCGTCGAATGCTGACGACTCGCGGTGTGGCCTCCCTCGGCGAGCCCCGCCGGTGTGTTGAATGAAGATGTCCTCGAGCGTCGCCGTCGGTCCGAGCGCGATCTTTAGCGCTGCCGGGGTGCTGCGGACGCGGCCCTGACCGCTCGTGAGAATCTCAACCTTTCCGGCTCGATCTATAAAATTCCCGCGGCGCTTCGGCGTCGGCGCATCGACGGCGCGCTCGCCCTCATGGACCTTGCGTCTCAAGCCGGCGTGTTTCGACGGCGGCGTTCATAAACGTGTAGTCTGTAGTCTGATGCCATCTCGATGCCACGCTCGCCCGGGCCGACTTGGCATGATTCCTGAACATCCCGCCGTCATGACCACCAGCGAATCACGATGAGTCGGTCAAGATTGGCAATCGCGCTATCGACGATCGTCCTCGGGCTGGGCTGCGGGGACAGCAATCAAGGCGTGCGCCCGGACTCGATGAGCGCCGAAGCTCATCGAAAGGAAGCGCAGAAAGACCGGGCGACGGCCAAAACGGAGCTGGAGGATGCCAATCGCCCTTACCCGCCGCCCTTCGTGTTCACCACCACCGGTCCCGACGATCAAACCGCTGAGCAGATCCATCGCGTGAGAGACGAAAAGCTCGACTTGGCGCACCAGCTTCGAGAGCACGCGCGCCAGCACGAGGACGCGGCCAAATACCTCGAGAAGTTCGAAGAGGGCGAGTGCAGGCAGGTCCCTATTTCGGCGCGCGCGGCTTGCCCGCTCCTTGGTCCGGTCCTGCGCATCGCGAACATTCCGGCCGGGGTGAGCGTGACTTTCGCCGGGGGGACACACGTGGATGCCGTGCTCGCGCACATGCGCTGCCACTTCGCCTTTGCCCAGGCGCACGGCTTCGGTGTCGCATCGAGCTGCCCTCTTTACATGAAAGGCATCGATATCCGGCCTGCGAGTAGCCCGCTGACCATCGAGATCGTCGCCAGCGACCCGAAGACGGCCCGTGAAATCCAAGCGCGCAGCCGGGAGGAAGCCGTCTTGATTCAAGGCGCGGCCCGCTAGCGTAGTCCGCCGGTGTTCCGACCCGCGTTAAAATTGCGCCGAGGGTTGAACGTTGTCGGTCAAGATCTCGTAAGACTCTCGACGATTCACAGCTGAGTCCATAGACGATCGTGACGGTGGTCAACAAGAGAGATCGCCGGTCACCCTGCCGGCTCGAGAACGGACGCGACTTCTGCACTCGAGCACAATGGCACGGTTCGTGAAGGGCGAACCCATCGACTCGTGCCAGCACGAAGAAGGACAATCCCCGATGCCCCAGAAGTTACGGCAACCGGCGACACAAACACGAGACCCTCCGGCGATCGAGCTGCCCAGACCCAGGCTGAGCCGCGGCCGCTCTCTGCCCGAATCCCTTCGGCGACGGCAAACGATTCGCGAAATCAGCGACCGGAAGCTGCCGCTGCAGTTGCTATCGAACCTGCTCTGGGCTGCGTGCGGGGTGAATCGCCCCAAAGGTCCCTTTGGAGGCGCGGGAATCACCGCCGCATCGGCGAGCAACTCGCAGGAGATCGATCTCTTCGTCGCCATGCGGGAGGGGGCCTATCTCTTCGATGCACGTGACCACCGGCTGCTCCCGGCCGTCGCGAGCGATCTGCGCGAAATGGCCATCGGCGCCGGTCAGAGAAACGTCGCCATGAAGGCGCCGCTGCAGCTCCTCTATGTCGTCGATGTCGACCGGCTCGTCCACACCTCAGGCTTCCAAGAGCCTGGGCTGCATGACCCCGAAGTGCAGAAGTCCTACTACTACGTCGATACGGGGCTCATCGCCGGCAACGTCTATCTGTTCGCCGCCTCTCAGGGGCTTGCGGCGTGGTTTCACAACTGCGACCGGGCCGGCCTCACGAAGGAACTGA
>CAAGKR010232797.1_pt1 | contig 10780 bp, 9 predicted proteins | sample 2556971 | NCBI WGS metagenome assembly CAAGKR01 (sample SAMEA5207829, study PRJEB30636) | soil metagenome | biome: forest; feature: boreal; material: soil | place: USA | collected 2011-09 | depth 1 m
CGGAGATCCCAGGCAATCGCCTGCGCCCCGTTGTCGAGCGATGAGGTCGCGTTGATGGCGGACCACAGGATCGCCTTTGCCCTAGCCGGATCGACGCCCGCGACTTCGAGCAGTAGGCCGACTTCGAATCCCACGATTCCTTTGCGTTTGCGCGTCCGAGCTTCGAGTTCAGGTGCGGGCAAGACCGGCGCAGAGCGCGCGTGGTCCGAACTCTCTCGATTGAGGATGACGTCGACGATGGCCTCGCGGAGGATCTGACCAAACGAGGTCGAGGCCTCCTCGGGATAGAGCGAGCGCTGCCATGCGGCAGGATCGATCGGTCGTGCAAGCAGGCGCAGGCGAACCTCGGCGTCGCCGGCCTGCGATCGAAGGATCGTGGCGAGTCGCGTAAGGACGCTGCTACCGCCGGTGTCGGGCTGGCCGAGCGCGAGCCCAGACGAGCGCCGGAGCTTACCGATCGCGCTGCATACCGCGGGTCGGTCGGAGCGGGAGACCTTGGTGGCCTCAAGCCCCGGATAGAGGGACGCCAGAGATCCGTCCGCCAGGGCAAGCTCCGTGCCCGCTGCCTCGATCTGCCAGGCGAGTTCTCCATCGCGCCAGACCACCCGCAGCTCGACCGGCGGCCAGCCACGGGGCCACCACCGGTCCAGGCCCATCCGCCGACGCGGGTGCAATCCCCGGATTGCGGCGACCGCCGCTTCTGGTCCGGCCGACCGCACGAGCCCGACGGTCAGCTCCAGTCGCACCATGTTCGGCGCCACCGCCGCCTCATAGGCCGCGTGCCGCCGCCTCGCTATGAGTCGCGGCAGGGCTGGTGCGCAAGCGGTTGCGACCAGCAAGAGCAGCGGAACGACGACGAGCAGCGGCAGCGGTATCGGAACAGGCACAGGCATAGCAAGCTCCTTGCTTACCTTCAGGAAGCTCACATCATTTGCTTCGGCGGCTCGATTACCTACGAACACGTCGGCTATGTGAGTAGCACGACGCTACGCTCGGCCGGCAGCGGGCGTCAAGACCTTTTGCGTACCATCCTGCGTACCAAATTCGCGGCTTCGCGTTCGCGAGTCATCTAGTCGGACACGCTGGCGGTCCGCGCGTCGCATCCAACGGTTCCGGGCGTACCTCCCCAAATGGGCCGTTTCGATTATTGCGAATAGTGCTAGGATCCTGGGAGGAGGCTACAGATGCTTGCAGAGCGTCCGATCACCGCAGATGCCGAAGAGCGCCGCGTGCTGAAGATGATTGAACAAGTCTTCAGTCATTCCCAGGCGCGCTTGGTTGGCGCCGACGGCAATGTAATAGAGATCCCAGAACCGCTGTACGAAGTTCTTGTCGAGGCGGCCAAGGCGTTGCGCCAGGGCAAGGCGGTCACGATCGTGCCGACCAGCCACGAACTCACGACGCAGCAGGCGGCCGACATCCTGAACGTTTCGCGGCCACACTTGATTCATCTTCTTGAGCGGTCCGAGATCCCATTCTCGATGGTGGGCACCCATCGCCGGATCCGCTTCGAAGATATCGTGCAGTACCGAGGAAAGCGATCGGCGATGCGCCGCAAGATCCTCGGGGAACTCACTCCCGAGGCTCAGGACCTCGGCATCTACGACGCCTAATCCGTGTACAGCGCGCTCCTCGATGCCTGTGTGCTGCATCCGTGGGCTCTTTGCCAGTTGCAGCTCCTCATTGCCGAGCATGGACTCTTCCGCCCGGTTTGGAGTGGCCAGATCCTCGAGGAAACGAAGCGCAGCATCATTCGCGTGCATCCCGAGATAGAAGAGGAGCGCATCTCAAAGCGGATCGCTGCCATGCGGTTCGCGTTCGAGGATGCCGAAGTGTCGGACGCTCAGGTCCGTGCTCGCCTCGCAGCCGTTCCAGAGTCTGTGCCGGATCATGACCGACATGTAGTTGCCGCGGCTCTGGCGGGTCGCGCTGACGTCATCGTGACAGCGAATATCCGGCACTTTTCTGGGCCGGATCTTGCCGAGCTTGGGATCATGGTGGAGTCCAACTACTTGGGGCGATGTGGGTCGGATCGCTCCGCCGTGACGCGCGACGGACCCGATTCTGAGCGTGGCCAAAGCACATTGGCGCTCCGAGGCCCTTCGAAACCCCTCGCGGCAGCCCAAACGCCTGACCAACTCTCAGCGCAGGCAAGTTGGACCAGAAAGCCACGTCACCAGTCCAGCATGGCCCAAGGCCGGGGCAACCGCAGCGCACGACCCGCTCGCCCAGACCTCTCGCCAAATGTAGCCGGGTCCTGCGCGGCCACGCCCGAAGTGGTCGGGGCGAGAGGACTTGAGGCCGAGATAACAAGCGAGCACGGCTGACGCCAAGGGCGTGGGTCTGATAAGACCCGGGCCAGCCAGATCGGTCAGCTTTGCCGACAGGCATACGCGTCTTCCCATACGCCAGATCGTAGTGGCGGAGCTAGATCGGAGAGGCCCTAAACGTGCCGGTATGGGGGCCTATGCTGCCTGCTCTGGGCCGTCGATCAGGAGCGAGTCGGCTCCAACTCGATCACGCGGTCCGCTACGTCGATGGCGTGCGCGTCGTGTGAGGCCACAAGCAGCCCGCGGCCCTGCTCGCGAAGGCTACGGAGCGCGCCGATGACCTCATCTGCCGTCCGCCGGTCGAGGTTCGCGGTTGGTTCGTCAACAATCAGCAAAGGCGGATCGGCGAAGAGCGCCCGGGCGATGGCCACGCGCTGTTGCTCGCCGCCGGAGAGGTGGGCGGGATAATGCCCCGCTCTACCGGTTACTCCCAGCTGGTCGAGCAACCCAAGGGCGCGGATCCTTCCTCCTTTGAGACCGGACGGCACGGCCGCGAGAGCAACGTTCTCTGCCGCGGTGAGGGTTTCGATCAACGCCGCGTTCTGGAAGACGACGCCGACGGTCCGGCCTCGCAGGCGGGCCAGGGCGTCCCACGACAGCTCGCCAACGGCGACTCCCGACCAGGTGACGATACCCCGGGTCGGCCGGAGAAGGCCGGCGGCGATGTTCAGCAGGGTCGTCTTGCCGCAGCCCGAGCGACCTGCTACGACCACCAGCTCGCCGCGGCCGACCTCCAGGTCGATCCCCTCGAGGACTCGTACGGCTTCGCCGTGATCCCGTCCCGGGAACGTCATCGCGATGCCCTGCAATCCGACCAGTACGGAATCGCTCTGTGCCGCTGCCGAGCGCACTGATTTCGGCGAAGAGTCTCTCGACATCAGCGGCCCAGCAGTCGAATACTGGCAATCCTGCCCCACAGCAACGCGGTGAAGAAGGCCAGTCCGCCAGCGAGGCCCGCCACGGCCGCCACGGGCGCAGAGGACCCGGCGATCGGGCCCGCCGTTAACGCTGCAAGCACTAACGCGAGGACGGCCGCGGGCACTGCCATCGCGAGCCTCGACCGCGCGAGCATGCCTTGAATGTCGGCGGGGCGCCAACCACTTGCCGCCAGTACCAGGAACTCGCGGCGGCGGTCTTCCAGGTCCGCTCGAAGAGCGAGCAGGGCGAAGGCCAGGGTCGTCAGCCCGACGAGTCCGAGGAGGGCGAGCTGGTAGACCTGCAGCCGCTCCGACAACGCCGAGGCCAGCGCCGTCGGGCCGACGGCGGCCCCGACTCCGACTATCACCGCGACGGCCGGCGCGATCGCACTCGCTGCGGCCGCCAACCCGAGAACGATGGTCAGCGATCGGAAAGGACGCGCGACAAAGGATCTCAGACCGTAGCTGAACAACCCCGTCACCGGGATCGCGACACGGCTGGACAGCGCAATTGTGTCGCCTCCGACGGCGCGATTAGAGCCCGGGCTCACGAGAAGCGCAGCCAGGAATCCGGCCAGCGCAAACAGGACGCCGCCGCCGATGGCAACGGCCAGTCCCGCCGGCTCATGGCCTGAAGGTATCCAGAACGCCAATCCCGCGCCGGTGACCACCAGCCCTGCCACCACGGACTCGCTGGTCTGCCAGCGGACGACCTGGGCGCGTCGCCAGCCGACAGCGGCGAGGATGCCCGCCTCTCGGGTGCGAACAACCGCGGCAAGAATCTGAGTCCCAACGACGACGATCGCCGCAGCCAGAAGCGCGAGCAGCAGGAGTGCGACATCAGTGTCACTCAGGCCGCTTTCGACCAGTGGGGCCGCCCCGAGCGTCGTCCAGTGCTGTTCGACCCAGCCGAGGTCTCCGGGCGGTGTCGTGCCGGTCTCATACGCGGGCACGTACACGTCGACCGTTTGCGGAGAGGAGGCGGCCACGATGTCGACATCGAGACCCATCTTGGCGATGGCTCCAGCGATCCCCTCGACTTTTGCGAGGGCAGCAGGGCCGTAGTCGCTGATGCCGCCGACCCTGATCCTGACCGCATCGATCGGCGCCGGGCCACGGAGCAGCTCGGCGGCGTGGATGTCGACGATGCCCATCGGCGGCACCTGGAGTAAGCCCGCAGGATTGAGCGTCGGGTTCATCGGTCGCGGCGTCACCGCTTCGCCATTCGGGCCGGCGATGAGAGTAGTGTCGGGCGGGTCGTAAGCACCGTAGGGAACGTAGTCGAGCGGATCGTGCGGCAAGTCCAGGGTGCTCAGGTTGTATTCCGCGATGGGGGCGAAGACGTACGGCATATCCCCATGACCCTGGCTCACGAAACCGTCGGCGATTGGCACCGAGACGGTGTCGAGTGACCGGTATGACTGCTCCGCCCCCATCTGCGACTGTTCCGGGCCACCTTGCAGCCCGCCGGGTGCGGCGATGCTAGATCCCGGCCCGCCAGGGGGCACGGTGCCCTGGGGCGCGATCCGGAAGGCGGGCGTGGGAACGCCGTCCGGCGCCGAGACGACGGTGTAGGTCGGGCGGCCGGTCAGGCCGGACGTGAATACTGACGCTCCCTGGAGCATCACGCTGACGCCGGCATCCGCGGGTACGCTCGTCCCCGGCCACGGCACCCCTATCCCGTTGAGGCGAAAAGCTCGCATCTGGGCGGCAGCCTGGATCGAACTCGTGCCGGCCGGGCTGAGCCCGGGCCCGGCTTGCGCCGCCGCCTGTACGAGCGCATCCGCCGGCATCGAAGAGTCGAACGTGTGATTGATGGGGTGGCCAACCTGGCTGACTTGTATCGAGATATCGACCGGAGCGTAGGTAGTGCCGCTGACCAGGACTGGTATTACCGGCCGGCTCTGCTCTATGTCGTTCCCGCGCTTCATGATGGAGATGTCGAGCCCCTCGTTGTAGCCAGGAAGCACGATCCTGTGGGGGTCGGCGTTGCCGACCGTGAGGCTGTCACGGGTCTTGAGTTTCACAAGCGGGTCCAGAAAGAACCCCTGGTCGCCGAGTAGGGCCTGCTCGGCCACGGGATCGACAGCCAGGATCGGGCTCTGAACCTGGGGTAGATAGTGCGTGGTGTTCACTTCCGCGATCCAGCCACCGCCCGGCAGCGGTCCGGCCGCTGCACCGCCGTAGTCGCTCAGCGCTGTCGGCATACCGTCCGCTCCCGTCCCGGGCCCGAGCAGCACGCGGAACTGGTCTTTGTAGACGAGATGCTTACTTACGCCGTCGTCGGTCGAGACGGTCAGGGCCACCGTGTAGAGCGTAGTTTGGGCGGGGAACTTAGTGATCTGGATGGTCGGACCTGTCAGCGAGCTCGTTATAAGACCGACCCAGGCGATCGGCGCCGCGATCTCGACGCCTGGGATGGCTCGCATCGCGTCGACCTGTCCCTGGCTTATGCCGCCCTGGCCGGCGAGGGCCAGGAAGTTCGGCTCAACGAGCCCGTTCGTTCGCTCCAGATCGAGCGTCGCCCCCTTCGGCCGGACCAGGATGTCGTATGCGCCGCGCCAATGGGCATTGATCTCGGCGCTGAGACGGGCCTCGGCCGCGCCACCTACCTGGGTTGCGACGATCCCGATTGTCGCGACCGCCGCCGCGGCCCTCAAGACCATGCGGTGCCGGACGAGACGTGTCGGCGCCGACGGAAGGGAACGAGCCCCCCCGCCAGTGCCGACACGTGGCTGACTAGGCTGCGTCACCAGCTGATGCTAGCAGGGGTTGCCACCGCCTTCGGTGGCATGGCTCGCCGTATAGGCGGCGCCGATCTGATCGTACACGTCCAACTCCTGCCTAAAGGTCGTCCCTTGGCAGGGCCAGAACGCGTGCGAGGTCGACCCGCTGGTGGTGTAGGTTCCGACGCGATACCAATCGGGGTACTGTTCGTTCGCGTCGTACCAGAAGTAGACGCTGAACGGGGATGCCCCGCCCCAGTTGAGGGTCCAGCTTGAACTCACCCCGTGGGCATGGCTTTGGCTCCCAGGGGTGATGGTCGCGCTGATCCCTAGTGCGCTTCCTGACGACCCGACAACGAGCGTAGCCGCCAGGAGTAACGAGATTACGGAACGCTTCATGCTCTCCCCGCCTTTCTTGCCGCCCAAGTGAGCATATCCAAAGCTACCAGCAAGGGCGCGGCGGCGTCAATGGACAGTTGACTTAGTGATCGCTGCATACTGGCCTACTCCTAGGGCCCGCCTGGGGGAGGAGGACCGTCTCCCATACGGCGCGGTATCTGGTATCTGGGTGCCTCCGGCGACTGAGGCTCTCAGGGCCACTCCGGCCGATGTCCTGTTGGGGCGATGCCTCGGCGCGATCCGGCCGCGACTACCCACCCCATCCGGACCTGCCCGTGCTCGTGCTCCCGGCCTACCAGCAGGCCGAGCGGGTCGACAAGAAGGCCGCCGAGCAGGGCGAACTCTTCGGGTAACCAGGAGTGCCTCAGCGAGACTAGGTTGCTGGCCCGGCGGAATGCTCATCAATCGTGGGACTTCGATGCCGACCAGCGGCAACGCTGGCCGCACCAGTGCTGGTCGCGCCGCGACGGTCGGAACGTGGTGCCGCAGCGACCGCATCGCCGGGGCGCCCGCCAGTTGATCCGGAGCAGCGATCCGGCATAGGTGATGGCCGGCCAGCTCGACTCGTCTAGCGTCTGGAGGTAGGCAGTGGCGAGCGGCCCGATCGCCATGATCGAGCCTTGCAGACGCATGCCGTCCTCGGTAGGGGCGACGTCGGCTTGAACCCGCAGGAATCGCTCCAGTGGTGCAGCGAGCACCGTGGTCAGGCAGTAGAGGGCCTGGATGTGTGCGCCCGCCCCCTCCCAGTTCGCGTTAGGCGGTTGCTCGATGCCGAACCTGCGGGCGAGGTTCGTGCCGGACATCGGCTGGCGATCGCGGTCCTTCTGAACGTCAGCTAGGAACCCCGGGCGCATGCTCATCTGGTGCTCGACTTCGGCCCGCAGCTCGTTGCCCTTGAGTTCTCGGATAGCCCTGAGAATGGCGCGAGCCTGTGCGAGATATGCCAGGGCGTAGCGGATCTCCTCAACGCTCTCGGACTTCTCCCGCTGGTTCGCCCTCACTCCGAGGAAACCGTTTGCCCGGACCCACGCGAGGATGGCCGCTTCATCGCCCTTCCCGAGAGCAACTAGCTCGTCGGCTAGGCCAGTTCGTTGCGATGGCTCCCAGACTCGCGCATGTGTAGACCGAACGTCTGGCGTGGAATCGGTGATGAGACGGACCCACAACTCGGTCGGGCGCAGCTCGTAGTCGTCGCGGTGCACCTCGTGGAAGTGGCCTAACGCGTCGGGCTGCAGGTGGCTCGCCTCGCCGGCATAGGGGAGCCATGACCACCCGGCGGCCCTATGCACTGTCCATGCTCCACTGCGCCGCCTGCGGCCGCCACCTCATCGGCCAATCTGCCCGCTACCGTCACACCTTCCCCTGCTCAGATTGGCTCGGGGCCGCGCGGCCAGCACCGCGAGTCTTCCGCAACTCGACCGACCATCGCCACAAGGGAGTCAGCTACCCGGCCGATTCGTACGAGGGTCTCGTCCGCCAGGCCCTCAAGCACGTGAGCGCAAATGCCGAGCTGGCCGGTGCCGTCATCGACCGGCTCACCGACGACGAGACCGCTCCCGATCCGGTCACCCTGGCTCGTATCGAGCGCGACCGCGAGAACGCTATGGCCCGCTACCGCCGCGACCGCAACACTGCCGCCCTGGAGGCGACCATGCGGACCCTCGACCAGCAGGAGTCCCAAGCGAAGGCGGTGCATGCCGACGGGCTGACGCCAGAGGAGGCGATCGAGTCGCTGCGCGAGCTGCCGCAACTGTGGAACGACGCTGAGCCTTCAGGCCGCAAGCTCCTGGCCGAAGCTCTGTTCGAGAGGATCGACATCCTAGGAACCCGGAAGGTCAGGCTGCACCCGAGCGCATCTGCGAAGGCTCAAGGGTGGGACCGAGCCTGGAATGGGGCTCGATTGGTTGTTATGGTCGGGGCGAGAGGAGTCAGGCCTACGCTTTCCAACTGAGATACGGGATCGTTCGCCCTAACCCGCATGGGTCAGGGCGAACGATCCCGAGCGCTATTCAGCGCCCCGCTGGACCACTCTCGACCCGCACCATGTCGCAGCCTATGGTGCCTCGTGGATGCTGCCCCGACCTACTTGTCCGGCTTCGCGCTCGCGACCTGCGAGACGATCGCGCCGAATGATTGTCCCTTGAATGTTTTTGGCCAGGTTCCCGGCGCGTTGAGTGCCGGCCTGGCCACTCCGTTCGCCTCTCGAATAATGCCCTGCGCGCTGATCACGCGGTAGAGTGACGGGTCGTACTTGCTTGTCGAGGAGCCGATCATCTGCTTTTCCCAAGAGGCGAGGTTCTGGAGGAACAAGACCCCCCGCTCGTGGGGCATCGATGCCTTCAGCTGCTCGAGAAGCGGTCCGTATTCATCCATAATCGAGAGCCCGAGCACGACGTTGATGGGCACCGTCGTCGCCGACAGTGAGCCATGGAGCACGCGCTCGACGTGGATGGTGACAGTCGCGTTGTACTCGATGAGGCCGCTTCCGGCATCGTAGCTCTTGCCTGCCGACACGGACTCGAGCGACGCGAGGACAACGGCGTCTGAGTCTTTGAGGAGCGCGCCGATCGACAAATACTCGGAGAAGTCGGGGTCGCCCGAGAACAGTCCTGTCCAGAACTCATCAGGCGAGAGCAGCGGGAGTTGCGTGGGGCTTGCCGCGGCAACCGAGGACCCCAACGGGCTGGCGACCACCGGCGGCGAAGGCTTCGCCCCCGTGCCGGGCGAGGCAACGCACGCTCCCGTCGTCAGGAGGATGGCAAGTAGGGTACCCGCAAGACCGAGACCGTGGTTTCTCATATCGACACCTGCCCAGATCCGTAGTACGAGCTTATCTGGTTCTTCTCGGTGGCTGAGATGTAGTTGTACGTCGGAACGTATGGGTTGCTGCCCATCCTGGCCGACACCATGCAGGTCGCCTGCGGCTCGCTCGACTTCGGGTGCTGAAGTCCGAACGTGTGGCCAAGCTCATGACAGGCGATGTACCGCTTCTTCGCGTCCGTTGGGTAGTAGCTTGCTGCGTAGTAGGTGTTGTAGTAGAAATCCTGGGGACTGCACCAGCGCGTGTGGGCGGCGTCCGAACCACCGTATACGGATTCTCCGGAGCACTTCGTCCACGCAAGGGCAGCGAAAGTGGAACTGACCGAACCGACCCGGACATTCGCAAAGGTCGGTGGCGCCGGATAGGACTCGTACATGACTATGTAGGGCACCTCGCTGGACGAGTAGTACGCCATCGCGGCCTTGGTTTGCGTGGCGTAGGTGCCGGTGACCCAGACAGAGACCGACACGTAGTTGTCGTCGGACACGCATTCGGAGTAGACAGTCGTGTCGCAGATATGGCTGATTGAGGAACCGAGACGGGCGTAGGCGACGGGTGCGACCAGGATCGTCAACCCCATCGCGAGCAGCACGGCTCTGCCGACCATCCTGTGACGGATCTGGAACCCGACGCGGTTGCGCATCATGGATGCCAAGCTCCCTTCCATCTGCTGGCAGGAAGGCGCCCGCCTAAGCTGGCCGGCGCTGTCGCCAGAACCGTGGGCCTCTCCCAACGGCTGCTCCCGCCAGAAAGTCACATACAGGTTGGCACCGGTCAACGTCGTGGTCAAGTCCCAGCTGGATTCAGCGCCGTAACGTTTCCTGTGGACTTTGCCCGAAGGCAAGGGGGAGCTGTCACTGCCAAACTACGTTCTTGCGGTGAAGCGCTGACCCGCCAGAGTCGCGGTTGCTGGCGCGATCTCTTGCATCCCGGCCGCCTCAAGGCCCCACCAAAAGGACCTCCTTCCGGCCCGGTCTCGGGTAGCTGATGTCTGGCGTGGAATCGCTGATCGGTGGGAGGCATCCTTTCGGTGCGCCGAGAGGATCTGAACCTCCGACCAAACTGGGATGGGCCCTGGCCGCCCGCAACTCTCTCGTCTCCGGAGGCGAAAGGTCATGGCTCCAACAGGGTGCTCGGCCGTGGCAATGCTCCCCCGCCATCCGGCGTCCGCTACCATCCCACCAGTGAGGCGACCCCAGCTGGCCGTGCACGGCCACTTCTATCAGCCTGAGCGCCGCGACCCCTTCAGCGGGGAGATCGCGCCGCAGCCGGGCGCCGCACCGTACCGCGACTGGAACGCTCGGATCGACGCCGAGTGCTACAAGCCCAACTCCGAGCGCGGCAACCTCCGCCACATCTCGTACGACCTGGGGCCCACGCTCGCGAGCTGGCTGGCGACGCATGACTCCGCGACCCACGAACGCTTCGTCGCCTCTGACCTCTCGATCGAAACCGGTCGGCCCGATCGCGGCAACGCCATGGCCCAGTCATACCACCACGCCATCCTGCCGCTGGCGTCCTTCGCCGACCGCCGGACCGAGATCCGCTGGGGCCTGCGCGACTTCGAGCTGCGCTTCGGCCGCCGCC
>CAAGKR010328559.1_pt1 | contig 10777 bp, 11 predicted proteins | sample 2556971 | NCBI WGS metagenome assembly CAAGKR01 (sample SAMEA5207829, study PRJEB30636) | soil metagenome | biome: forest; feature: boreal; material: soil | place: USA | collected 2011-09 | depth 1 m
CATGGTCAACGTTCAGGATTCACGTGGACACTTGGTGGCGCTCCCGTGGGAGTGACCTAGGTCTCAACCACCCGTACAGAAACGCTCTGGGCTAAGGGGGCCGCACATGAATGTCGGGGTTCGTGAACAGCAACAGGGAAGTTCGAGCTTCGGACGTCTTCTCTCACATCTCAAGCGGCCGTCGATCAGCACCGCGTCCTGATCTCGCGATTGGGAGCTCTGAGTTGGCTCTCAAGCAGGGCCAAAGCAGGTGAATTGGCCCTGGTATCTGGTGCGACAATAGTGGGCGCGCAGTGCGCGACGCAGACGAAAGTCCTCTTGAATCGGAGGAGGTTTCATGGAACCCACGAGCCAGTCCCCAACCGCTGAGCACGAGCCCGCTCCGCAAGAGCCAGTTCACGTTGAGCCGGCTTACGATGCGCTCGGGGAAGAGATGCTGACTGAATCGCTCATCGAGGAAGTCTCGATCGACGGGATGTGTGGCGTCTACTGAGTAGCAGTCGATAGTTGCCGTGACCACCATGCTCGATCAAGCGTGGATGTTGTCGCCTGCTGTGGCACTTCGCCCTGAACCGTTTGGGGCGCTCGCCTATCACTTCGGCAACCGCCGCCTGACCTTTATCAAGCGGCAGGACCTGGTCGCCATAGTTAATGGCCTTGGCGATTGTTCAGATGTGCGCACGGCGTTGACCAACGCGGGCGTGCCCGAGAGCAATTGGGGTGCGTATGTCGATGCGCTCGAACGGCTCGCATCGACCGATATGGTCCGTCGACGGACGACCACCGGGGACCACTCCCGGACTGTGCTCGACGATCCCCCAAGCTCTTCGGAGAAGGTCTCGCCAACTGGCGGATCCTTGAACAAACGATTCGAGTACGGGCTGCGGGCGCCGATCTGCTTGACCTGGGAGCTGACCTACGCGTGCAATCTCTCGTGTGTGCATTGCCTGTCTTCCTCGGGGCGCCGCGACCCGCGAGAGCTGACAACGGCGCAGTGCGAGGCCGTAATTGATGAGCTGCGGGCAATGCAGGTGTTCTACGTGAACATCGGTGGTGGCGAGCCCACCGTACGGCCCGATTTCTGGCACCTGCTGAGCTATGTCGTGGATCGTCAGCTCGGCGTGAAGTTCTCCACCAACGGTGTGCGAATCACGCCGGAACGTGCTCGGTTCCTGGCCTCCACTCCATACGTGGACGTCCAGGTGTCGCTTGACGGCGCTACTCGAGAAGTAAACGATCGGATTCGCGGTGACGGCTCGTACGACATGGCTCTTCGTGCACTGGGCAACCTGGTCACGGCCGGGTTCAAGAACGCGAAGGTTTCCGTCGTCATGACACGACATAACGTCGCTCAGCTCGATGATTTCAAGCGAATAGCTGATGATCACAGTGCGACCTTACGGTTGACTCGATTGCGACCGTCAGGTCGTGGCGCGGATGTCTGGAACGAGCTGCGCCTGACGTCCGAACAGCAGCGCGAGCTCTACAACTGGCTACTGCGCCACGGTGAGAGTGTCCTCACCGGTGACTCGTTTTTCCATCTCGCCGGCTATGGCGAGAGCCTGCCCGGGCTGAATCTCTGTGGGGCCGGCAGGGTAGTGTGTTTGATCGACCCGATCGGAGACGTGTACGCCTGTCCCTTCGCCATCCATGAAAAGTTTCACGCCGGCAATGTCCAATCCAGCGGCGGATTCGCAGAGGTGTGGCGTTCCTCCGAGTTGTTCCAGCAGCTCCGCTCCCCACAGACCTCGGGAGCGTGCACGAAGTGCCAGTTCTTCGACTCTTGCCGCGGTGGCTGCATGGCAGCGAAGTTTTTCACCGGGCTGCCGCTCGACGGCCCTGACCCGGAGTGCGTTCAAGGGTATGGAGAGAAGGCACTGGCCAGCGGTGAACGAAGCATCCCAAAACCCAGCCAGGACCACACGCGCCGCGGCGCACCGGACCGGCCGGTGCAAACTCTGCTGCAGATCGGCCGCGCACCCTTCTTGGCGCGACCGCCAGTGCATGCATGTGCCGAGAGCCCGCTGGCGAACTTTGATCCGCGCTGATGCGCGGAGCTCGGACACCCAACAACTAGCGCTGCTCGCGCACGCTCAGTAGGGTTTTATGGCCGGTGGATGGTTCGAGACGGTCGCTGAAGCGCAGCGGCGGGCCAAGAAAAGACTGCCTGGCCCGGTATACAGCGCACTGTTGGCCGGATCGGAGGCAGGGGTTTCCTACCGCGACAACAATGCGGCGTTCGCCGAGTTGGGATTTGCGCCGCATGTAGCGGGGTCTCCGGCAACGCGCGAAATGACGACCACCGTCATGGGGCAACAAATTTCTCTGCCTGTCATCATTTCCCCAACCGGCGTTCAGGCCGTCCATCCAGAAGGGGAGCTGGCCGTCGCGCGCGCCGCCGCTGCACGCGGAACGATGATCGGGCTGAGTTCCTTCGCCAGCAAGCCGGTTGAGGCGGTCGTCGCGGCCAATCCTCAGACCCTCTTCCAGATGTACTGGATGGGTACCAGGGAATCCATGGCGCGGCGGATGGAACGAGCTCGCTTGGCCGGGGTGAAAGGATTGATCGCGACGATGGACTGGACGTTCTCCCACGGGCGCGACTGGGGCAGCCCATGGATTCCGGAGACGGTAGACCTGAAGGCGATGGTCAAGTTCGCACCGCAGGCTTTGACACATCCTCGGTGGTTGCTCGACTTCGCAAGGCACGGTGGGGTGCCAGATCTCAAGGCACCCAACCTGGCGGCGGATGGCGAGGTTGCGCCGACGTTCTTCGGCGCGTACGGGGAATGGATGCAAACCCCGCCTCCTAGCTGGGAGGACGTTCGGTGGATGCGCCAGCAGTGGGAAGGTCCTTTCATGCTCAAGGGCGTCTGCCGGGTGGACGATGCCAAACGTGCGGTCGAAGCCGGGGTCACTGCGATCTCCGTGTCAAATCACGGAGGTAACAACCTGGATGGAACGCCGGCTCCCATCCGGGCCCTGCCCGCGATAGTGAATGAAGTCGGTGGGCAAGTCGAAGTCGTACTCGACGGCGGTATCCGCCGCGGCAGTGACGTAGTCAAGGCTTTAGCGCTTGGTGCAAGGGCAGTGATGATTGGACGCGCCTACCTGTGGGGTCTCGCGGCTAACGGGCAGGCCGGAGTGGAGAACGTGCTCGACATCCTCCGCAGCGGTATCGATTCCGGACTGCTGGGTTTGGGACGGTCCTCGATCCAAGACCTGAGCAAGGATGACCTGGTAATTCCGCCCGGATTCACTCGGGAGCTCGGAGTCAAGGTCTCGTGAAACAGGACTGTGAGGTGTCGCAACGAAAGGCGCACTCGCTGTCTGATCTCCCATGGGCAGCGGTCGAGCGACCGGCGTCGGTCTTGGTGCCCCTCGGCTCGACCGAGCAACACGGACATCATCTGCCGCTCAGTACCGATACAACGATCGCCACTGCGGTCGCGCATGCCGTAGCGGGTCGCTTATCCCATAGACCGGACTGGGGCCTCGTCCTGGTGGCGCCGCCCATCAGCTACGGAGCCAGCGGTGAGCACCAGGATTTTCCAGGGACGATATCGATCGGAGACGCTCTTCGCGTCCAGTTGATAGAACTGGTCCGATCGGTGTCCACCTGGGCTGCGCGTATCGTGATCATCAACGCACATGGTGGGAATTTGAGGAGCCTCGCCGGCGCGGTCTCTCAGCTGATCAACGAGCGTCACAACGTCAGCTGGACCCCGTGCGGGACCCAGGAGCGAGACGCGCACGCTGGGCACTTCGAGACGTCCCTAATGTTGCATCTCGCACCTGATCTCGTGGAAATGTCTCGCGCCCAAATGGGAAACACCACTCCCCTGGAGCAGCTGCTCCCCATGATCATCGACAGCGGCGTCGCGCACGTCTCACGGTCGGGAGTGCTTGGTGATCCGACATCAGCCTCGGCCGACCAGGGGGCCTTGTTTTTTGCAGCCATAGTCGAGGATGTGGCGACACGCATTGAATTCAACCGGCCCGGGCCGAACGGCTGTCTACAACGACCCGAAGGCGCGTTTGTCAAACCGTCCGCTGTATGACATCGAGTTCCGAACCGAACCGCGTCGCTTTTGTCACCGGAGCTGCTCGCGGAATTGGCGCGGCAGCTGTCCGAGCACTATGCAACCGGGGTTATCACGTGGTCGCCGTCGACTCATGCGCTTCTGATAGTTCCGACCGGCCTACCGGGGTGAGCTATCCGCTCGGGAATCGGCACGACCTCGAAGCGCTCGAGGCTGAGTTTCCGAACCGTGTGCTCACGCGAATTGTCGACGTCCGTGATGTTGAGGCCGTCGCCTCCGCAGCATCATTCACCGTGGACCGGTTCGGGCGCCTCGATGCCGCCGTCGCCGCGGCCGGCATCATCATCGGAGGCAAACCGCTCTGGGAAACGCCTGCGTCGCATGTGGAGTCACTCTGGAATGTGGACGTGATGGGCGTCTGGAATACAGCTGCGAGCTGTATCCCGCACATGCTGCGAGGTCCCGATCCGAGTGGTTGCAGGTTCGTGGCAGTGGCTTCAGTGGCCGCGGAACGGGGACTCTTTCACCTGGCCGGATACGTGGCGGCCAAGCATGCCGTGGTGGGCATCATCCGCGGACTTGCAGCCGACCTCGTCGGCACCGGAGTGACTGCAGCGGCTGTATCGCCCGGATCAACGCGGACGCCGATGCTGCAAGCCAGTGCCGACCTGTATGGACTCGGGGACGTCGAAGACTTCGCCGGCCACCAGCTGGTGCGGCGGCTGATCGATCCCGCCGAAATCGCTGAGGCGATCGCGTTCTGTTGTTCGCTTGAAGGCATGGTGGTGAACGGTTCCAATGTTTCCGCGGACGGAGGCCTCGCCTCCTGAGTCCGACTCTTCCCAAGGGATTCGTCGTCAGGCTCAACAAGCATGTTCGGGAGTACGACGGAGGACTGACGCTGGTCGGCGGTACGCCGACAAAAGTGGTTTACCTGACCGCAAGAGCTCGATCGGCGATTGCAGACCGGACTGTTTGCGTAGTCGATCGAATTTCCATGCGGCTGGCAGACCGACTGCTTGAGTTGGGCATGGCCGACCCCGTGGTCGGGGCCCTTTCACCCATCGACCCTTCGCAGCTCACCTTTGTGGTCCCTTCGCACGAACGACCAGAGCTCCTAGATCGTCTCCTTGCGAGCATTGAGCCGGGCCGGCGAATCATCGTGGTAGACGACTGCTCCGCAAACGTTGACAAGATCGCTACAGTCGCTGCGAGCTACCATGCAGATCTCGAGGCCTTGCCCGCAAACGTCGGCCCTGCGGCTGTCCGGAACGCTGGACTGCGTCGAGTCAAAACCCCATTTGTCGCGTTCGTCGATGACGATGTTGTCCTGGATCGAGATTGCGTCCCAAGTCTGCTGAGGCACTTCAACGATCCCAAGATGGGACTGGTGGCGCCTAGAGTTGGAGGCCTAGGAAGCGGACCACGAGGGACCTGGATCCAGCGATACGAAAACGCTCGGTCGTCACTGGATCTTGGACCCACACCGTCAACAGTTCGACCCTATGCGCCTGTTGCATGGGTGCCGGCAGCCTGCGTCGTCGCAAGGGTGGAGGCGATCCGCGATGGATTCAGCGCCGATCTGCGGAAGGGCGAGGATGTCGACCTCGTGTGGCGGCTTGTTGATCAAGGCTGGCGCGTTCGCTATGAACCATCGGCGCACGTGTATCACGAGAACCGAGCCGGTACGCGCCAATGGCTGTCACGCAAGGCGTTTTACGGCTCATCGGCTGATCTGTTGGCGCAGCGGCATCCTCGCAAGATGGCTCCCGCGGTGCTGGCTCCATGGAGTGCCGGCGTGGCCATATCGTTGTTGGCGCAGCGGAAGTGGTCGTTGCCGCTGGCGTGCTTGCTCTCCGGAATCGCAGCTGTACAGATTTCCAAGAAGGTCGCCCGGAGCAATCACCCTGTCCGCTTAGGGGTGGCCTTGACCGCTGATGGAGTGATAGTTGCCCTCTGGCAAGCGAGCGGCCTCTTACTCCGCCATTGGTGGCCCGCCACCGCGGTGGCATGCTGCTTCTCGAAGCGGACGAGACGTGCGGTTTTGGTGGTAGGAGTGGTCGATGCTGCAGTCGAATACTGGCGGACATCCCCTCAGCTGGATCCGCTGCGCTTTGGTGTCGCACGACGCCTGGATGACATTGCGTACGGATTCGGTCTGTGGCTTGGTGCAATCAGAGGACGTTCTTTAAGGGCGCTTCTGCCTGACATCCGCATTGCGGATCACAGTTAGATGTGGTGGTATCGAGTAGGTGGTGCTAGACGCCCGCTCGCGACAGGAGCTGCCGGAGGGCCCAAACGCTGCTCAGCTCCGAGTGCGCCGGGGGCATGGTGTCGGCGGAGGTCGGTCCCCTGAGGCGGTCACGCCATCAAGTAATGGTCCGACAGACGTGGGCTCCACGTTCCGGTCTCGCGCGTCGGGCGAACGTTCGCTTCCTGCAACGGCTAAGCGATGCCGTAGAGGCGACGGTCGCCGGCCCGGCTCTTGCCAGATAGGACCGGGCACCAGCCTTCGGGAGTCGATCCGATTGCACTTGCCACCTGTGTGTCGTGGCTCGGGCTTTGGATCCATGAGGTCCACAGGGTGCCGGCGCTGCTCGGCTTCACGCCCGACGGCGATCTCTTCATGCTCGTAATCGCGCTCGTATTTGTTGGCTGGTGGCTTCGCACGCGGTCAGCCGGTGCGGCGGCGCTGCGTGCTTATGCGGCAATCAACCTCGTTGGCGGGAGCTTGTCCGTGCTTCCACTCGGGTGGATGCCCTTCGCCAAGGAGTAGACCGCCGTCCATTACACCGCGCATGTCGTCTACGCAGCCTGCCAGGTACCGCTGCTGATCCTCACTGTCGGGCGTCTTATTCGCGGTCGCCCGCGGAATGGCGATACCGTTCAAGGCCTTCCGGTCTTCGCGGGACCCGGTTCTGGGCATCGGATCCGAATGGGGTGTCAACGAGCCGCGTGAGACTCCGTAGTTGCGCACGACATCGCGGACGGCTCCAAACGCATACCCGGACTCAACGCGTTCGGAGGGCGCGACCGGTTCTTGCTGCGCTCTGCTCCAATTTGCCCGGTCAGGGGCACGATCTCGCCGAGACCGCGCATGTGGCCTCCGGCCGGATGGCGACCGTCGAGTACTCGAATCTTAGCCTTGCGCAGCGAGGGCACACTCCGACCCCCCAACGACGGCGGCCCCTCCGGGCCGACTTCGGCTCGTAGTTCATGGGGTGTAGGGCGGCAAAAGTCGGTCCGGTTCAAGCTGCTCTCTCGTAGGCATGGTGGAGTCCGCCTTAGGAGCGGTCGGACGACGATTTCCTCCCTGACTCACCGCTGAGCTCGGAAACGGCGCCTGCAACCCAGGCTGCGATGAGGCAGAACTCAGCCGGACCCACCGCAGGTGGCGCTCGCTGATGGGGAATCAGGTGGTCGAGGGCCGCTTACGGTGTACACCCGGTGTCTAGGCCAGCAGCTGCCCCAGGCCCGCCGCCAGTTGTGTGAACGAGGTGGTCTGAAGGTAGCGGCCTCCGGTGCGGCGCGCAAGTTCGCGTCCGTTCCGCTCCGACTCGCTATCAGCGCTGATTCCCAGCACGTGGACTCGATTCACGCCCGACAGGGCGGTCATCGGATCCCCGCCAGCCGTCGCCTGGCAATCGCTCAGCACGAGCGCCAGCCGCTCGCTCACTTCCACCCGCGCCAGCTGCGCGGCAGCCGTGCGCAGCGCCAGCTCGAGGTTGGTGGTGCCGCCCGGCCGGAGCGCGAGGATGTCGCGAACCAGTGCTTCTGGCCTTCGCCGGGTGCCCTGGGCCTGCAGCACGACCACGTCCCGATTGAAGGCGAGCACGCTGCAATCGACGAGGCCGTCGCTGGCCAGCGCCAGCGCTGCCGCCGCCACCGCGGCCAGGGCCATCTGCAGGCCGCGCATGGATCCGCTCTGATCGACGAGAAGGCAAGCGGCACGGCGGCCCGATTGCCAGTTCCGGACGACCAGATCCTCGGCCCGCATCGGCAGTCCGTGCGACCGTTCCAGGCTGCGCTCGAGGTCGAGGTCGCCTTCGCTGGCGCCCGGGCTCGACCGAAGCCTCCTCTGCCCGCGCGGGGCGACGAGCCCGTGCCTGGCAAGCTTGACGAACACCCGCGCCGCTAGCCGCCTCGCCCTGCGTCGAAGCTGCTCGTCGGTGGCGGATGCCAGGTCGGACAGCAGCGCTGCGGCATCGTCCGGGCTTTGCCGCCACAGCTCGTCTAAAGCGGTTTCGTCCAGGGCCCCAAGCTCCGGAGAGACGGCCGCGAACTGCGCGTGAGCCGCAGCGAGCTCAGTCCGGCTTCGCGTCCGCCGGCTTCCCTCGCGCAGCGCCCGGGCTGCCGCCCGCCCCTCTATCACGCGCCCCGTGGGAGATGGCTTCCGGCGGGAGCCGCCCGGCGGATCGCCAACAGGCGGTTCCGACCGTCCGGCACCGCCCTCCTCGTACGCGAGGTCGAATATCTCGGCAAGAACGGCTTCGGGGCTGCGCTCGCAGCTCTCGTCGAGGCGTATGCGGCCGCAGAAGGCGGCCAAGGCTGCGTCGAGCAGGGTGGCGCGTGTGGGGAAGGCCTCCTCTCGCAGCCGGGCCAGCGCGTCGGCCAACAGGACCATGTCGATGGCGCCGCGCACAGAGGATCCGGTACGGATGTCGGGGTGCCGGCGCGTGGCCCGCGCGACGGCGACTGCCAGCCTGCCGTGGTCCCGCTCCACACCCACGAGCTTGGCGACGATACGCCGTTCGGCGTCCTCGTCCTGGTAGGGGATCGCGATCCGGCAGACCCGGTCGTAGATCGCCTGGCCGATTCGGGCAGTGCCGACAGCGTCGAACGGGTTCATGGCCGCAACGAGCCGGAAGTTCCGGTGCGCGGCAACCATGCCGACCCGCGGCAGGTGGATCTCGCCTTCGGCAAGCACCGTGATGAGGAGGTTGAGGGTTTCCTCGGGGACCCGGTTGAACTCTTCTATAAAGAGCAGCATGCCCTCCCGCATGGCGCGAAGCAGAGGCCCCTCGACGAACGCCTCGGGCCGGTAGCCGGCGGCCAGCACGAGCGCGGGGTCGTGGTAGCCGGCCAGCCGCGCCGGCGTGAGCTCGGCATTGCCCTCAACGAAGACCAGACCGATCCCCACCTCGGCGGCGACGGTGCGCAGGAGGGTCGATTTCCCCGTGCCGGGCGGGCCCTCGAGGACGATGTGACGGCCCGTTTCCAGCGCCGCGCACAGCACCTCGGATTCCCGGCGGAGCCCAACGATGTCGCGCTCGAGGCGCGCCAGAAGGCGTCGCCCCGAGCGCAGTCCCGCCCGCCTAGTGCTCGTGAAGGATCACCCCACGGATGTTCTTGCCATCCCAGAGGTCCTTGTAGCCTTGGTTGATCTCGTCCAGCTTGTACGTCTTGGTCACGAGCTCATCGAGCTTGAGCTGGCCGGCTTGGTAGAGATCGAGCATCTTCGTGATGTCGTAGACCGGATTGGCGGACCCGAAGAGGGTTCCCTTCACCGTCTTCTGGAACAGCGTCATCATGGCGCCCGAGAGTTGGATCGTCTTCTTGGTCGGGTCCGACAGGCCGGTGAGCACCTCCGTGCCGCCCTTCCGTATCACGTCGAAGCCGGCGGAAACGACGTCCGCGTCGACCACCCCCACGGTGATGATCGCCACGTCGGCCCCGACGCCAGGCGCCAGCCGCTCCATGACCAGCTGGTGGGCCTCCTTGGCGCTGGCCACGCTATGGGTGGCCCCGAACTCCTCGGCCTTCTCGCGCTTCATGGCGATCGGGTCCACCGCCACGACGTTCTTGGCGCCGGCGTGGCGGGCGCCCTGGACGGCGTTGATGCCGATACCGCCGATGCCGTAGATGACGACGGTGTCGCCGGGCCGGACGCCGCCTGAGTAAACAGCCGAGCCCCAGCCGGTGGGGACGCCGCAGCCAACCAAGACGGCCTTCTCCAGCGGTATGTCGTCGGCGACTTTGACGCACGAGTACTGGGAGATGACGGCGTACTGGGAGAAGGTACCCAGCATGCACATACCACCGAAGTCTTCCCCGCCGCCGTGGAAACGGAACCCGCCATCAGGGAGGGAGCCCTCGAGGATGGTGGCTCCCATGTCGCACAGGTTCTGCTGCCCGGTCGAGCAGAACCGGCAGCGTCCACAGGACGGGATGAAAGAGCAGACCACGTGGTCTCCCAGCTTGACGCGTGTGACGCCCGGGCCCACCTTCTCGATGATCCCCGCACCCTCGTGGCCACCCACCATCGGATAGCGGGGGATGAGGTCACCGGAGCGCAGGTGCTCGTCTGAGTGGCAGAGGCCAGCCGCGACGAAGCGGATCAGAACCTCGCCTTCCTTGGGGGGGTCGAGATCCAGCTCGGCCAGCTCCCAGTCCTTCCCGGGACCCCTAATGATGGCTGCCTTGGTTTTCATGCTCATGGCACGCCTCCCAACCCGCTACCGCCCAATAGACATCGGCACTCGGCGCGGCAGGCAACAAGTCGAGTGCCATGCAACCATACGGCAAGTCTGCGGAGTCGAACCACGGCCCGTCGCCGCGCCAGGTTCCGCGGAGCAGCGTGCGACGGCGCGATGAGTGAGCCTGTGGGGTGCAATTATCCGGTCGCCGGTAGACCCGCGACGAACTCGCGAGACGGCGGTTTTGACACCTTATCGGGTGGACTTCGGTGGACTCTGGTGGACTAATCGACCAGCGTTGATGTCAGTTCTAACCTC
>CAAGKR010333379.1_pt1 | contig 10776 bp, 9 predicted proteins | sample 2556971 | NCBI WGS metagenome assembly CAAGKR01 (sample SAMEA5207829, study PRJEB30636) | soil metagenome | biome: forest; feature: boreal; material: soil | place: USA | collected 2011-09 | depth 1 m
CGTGGCAGCGGCGGTGACCGCGCTGCTCACGCCGCTCACGATGCGCTTTGCGAGGGCCATCGGCGCGATCGACGAGCCGCGCGAGCGCGGCCTGTCCGAGCGTCCCACACCGCTGCTCGGCGGCCTGGCGATCTTCGCCGGTGCGCTCGTCGCCGCCCTGATCTGGCTGCCCGGCGGCTACAGGACCGAACACCAGCTGTGGCACGGGGTGCTGATCGCCGCGGCGGTCATCACCGTCGTGGGCGCCCTCGACGACCGCTTCGACCTGCCGCCGGTCGTCAAGCTCGCGGGCCAGGTAGTGGCCGCGATCATCGCCGTGCACTTCGGCGTGGCCGTCAAGGCGATCACCCTGCCCTTCATCGGCGTCATGCACTTCCCCAACGCGGGCGTGACCAACGCCGGGCCGGTGCTCACCGGCATCGGCCTCGTGGCGATGATGAACGTCGTCAACTTCTCCGACGGCGTCGACGGCCTGGCGGCCGGTGTCTGCGCGATCATCGCGGCGACGATGGCCGTGATCGCGTTCGACCTCGGGCGCCCACAGCCGGGCGTGCTCGCCGCGCTCACCGCCGGTGCCGCGCTCGGCTTCCTGCTCTACAACTTCCCGCCCGCCTCGAGCTTCATGGGCGACTGCGGCGCCCAACTTCTCGGCCTGCTGATGGGCGTCATCACCGTGGAGGCGGCCGTCAAGACCGCCGCGGTCGTCTCGTTCGTGCTGCCGCTGATCCTGCTCGCCGTGCCGTTCCTGGACACGACCTTCGTGGTGCTCAAGCGGCTGAAGTACCGGCAGCCCGTCTACCGCTCCGACAGCGAGCATATCCATCACCGCATGGCCCGCATCGGCTTCAGCAACCGGCGCACGATCGCCTATCTGTACGGGTGGACGCTGATGCTCGCCGGCCTGGCGCTCGCCCTGCGCTTCATCCCCTACAGCGACCACAAAGGCCACCTGCACACCGGCTGGGCGCTCGTCGTCGTCGGCCTCGGCCTGATCGGCGCGGCGGCCAGCGTATATCTGGTCTATGTGCTCGAGATCCTCAAGTTCAGGCGCCTCGACGCGATGCGCGTGCGGCTGCTGCGCCCGGACGCCTCACCAGCGGAGATCGAGCTGGACGTCACCAAGCACCTGGAAACCGGTGAGTTCCAGGCTGTGTCGGACGCCGGGAACAGCGATGTGGAGGTGGTTGGCGGGGTGCGGCCGGGGAGGGCTGAGCAGCCCGTTGGCCAGCGGCAGGTGAATCAGCAGGGCGTAGGCGCAGAACAGGAGCGTGGCCCCACGCAGGCGCCGATCGGCGCCGACCGCGGCTAGGGGCAGCAGCCAGATCGCATACCAGGGCAGCAGCCAGGCCGTCGAGAGCAGCAGCGCAAGCATCGACCACCCGGCCGCCACGCGCCAGTCCGCCCCGCGCGCCGTGCGCCAGAGGGCGCCGAGGAGCACGACCAGGAAGCCCGCGACGTAGAGGTGGCGCCACCAGCTCGGCGTCCCGCTCAGCCCGACGAGCCGCGCGGTCTCGGCGGGGATGCTGTGAGTCGCCACCATCTGCTGCTGCTCGCCGAGCGCGCCCAGGAAGCCCAGGGCGTGCACGCCGAAGCCGATCAGCCCGACGATCGCCAGAGCCACCAGGCCCAGCGCCGCGCTCACGGCGACGCGCAGGCGCTCGCGCGTCCGGGGAGCGCCGAGCAACATGAAGGGCAGCGCGAGCCCCGCGGTGAGCTTCACCCCGACGGCGCCCACGAGCGTGGCCGCCGCGGCTCGCATGTGGCGGTCGATGCCCGCGCTCAGCGCGAGCGCAAGCGCCAGCGCCAGCAGGATCAGCGTGTCGTTGTGCGCGCCGCCGAGCGCCAGCACGAGCAGCACGGGGTTCAGCCCGACGAAGGCGGCCGCCCAGCGCGCCGAGTGACCGAGCCGGGCGGCCGCGCGCGCGACGAGGGCCACGGCGCCGAGGCTGGAGGCGACCGCGAGGGCTTTGAAGAACCACAGCGCGCCGGCCACGCCGAGCGGGGCGGTCGCGTAGCTCGCAAGCGTGAACAGCGGGCCATAGGGGGAGTGCTTGAAGGGCCAGCCGACGAACGCGTAGACCGGGTCGCTGCTCGCTTCGGCCGCGATGTGCGTGTACGGGTCGAGCCCGTGCAGGGCGCCCATGCGGGCGAAGGCCACGTACCCGAACACGTCCTGCGAGATCAGCGGCGGGCCCAACAGCAGCGGCAGGTGCGCCAGCACGATGCCGGCGACGAGCGCCCGCGTCGGCAACGCCCGCACCGCGAGCAGCACGAGCGCGTAGCTCGCGCACATGATCAGAACCAGCGCCTGAAAGCCGCCTTTGGTCAGGGTTTCACCGAGATCTGCAAGCGGGCCGGCCAGCCACCCGGGCCATCCGCCGACGCGCGCGGGCACGTATTCCGTGGGGTTGGCCGCGGCGTCGGCGCTCAGCAGGAAGGCCGTGCACAGCACCCCGAGCAGGCCGAGCGCGCCGAGCGCCCGCAGGACGCCCGTCGGCGTCCTCGCGGCAGCGGTCCCGCCGCCCGGTTCGGGCGTGCGTGGAGCGATCCGGGCGCGAGATATCGGGCCGGCGGCCTGCATGGCGTGCATTGTTGCGTCTAGCCGCACATGCACGTGTCCAGCGCGCGCGGTAGCCTGTGCTTGCTGCCATGCCCGCCGGGGGGTCGTTCACGTGGGCGGATGCCCGCACCGAACCGCCCGCGTGCCGGCGAGCCCGATTCCTCTATGCGACGTAGCCACCCTACACGCAGTCCGCGCCGCGGCCTTCGACGCTCCAAGTCGCGCGTCGCCGCGCCCACCGGGCGGGCACGGCGCGTACTGATCCTCTCGGCCGACGTGGGCGAGGGGCACGCCGCAGCCGCGCGTGCACTGGCCGAGCAGATCGAATGCTCCCCGCAGCCGAGCGAGGTCACCATCCTCGACGGGCTCGCCGCGATGGGCCCGCTGCTGCGACCCGTCGTCGAGGACGGCTACCGCGTGCAGCTGCGCTTCTTCCCCTGGACCTACACGATCATCTACTGGCTGCTCGAGCACGTCGCGCCCGTGCGCGCGATCACGCGCCAGATGCTGTGCCGCCTCGGCGGGCGCCCGCTGGCGCGCACGATCGCCGAGCACGATCCCGACGTGGTCGTCTCGACCTATCCCGCCGTAACCGTGGTGCTGGCGCGCCTGCGCCGCACCGGGGCCGTCTGCTGTCCCACGGTCGCGACGATCACGGACCTCACGGGCCTGTTCTTCTGGGCGCAGCCCGGCATCGACATGCATCTGGTGATGTACGACGAGTCGATGCCGTCGGTCGAGCGCATCGCCGGGCGGGGGAGCGTGCAGCTCGTGCGGCCGCTGATATCGGCCGAGTTCCTCGAGCCCCGCTGCCCGACCGACGCCAGGCGCAAGCTCGGCCTGCCCGAGGAGGGCCGTGCGGTGGTCGTATCCGGCGGAGGCTGGGGGGTCGGGGACATCGCGGGAGCCGTTCGCGAGTTCATCCGCGTCGAGGAGGTGAGCAGCATCGTCTGCCTCGCCGGGCGCAACGACCAGCTCGCGGAGAGGCTTCGCGCCACCTTCGCCGACGAACCCCGCGTCCACGTCTACGGCTTCACCGACAAGATGCCCGAGCTGCTCGCCGCCGCCGACGTGCTCGTACACTCCACCGGCGGTGTCACCTGCCTCGAGGCCAGGGCGGCGGGAACGCCGGTCGTCTCCTACGGGCTGCCCGTCGGCCATGCGCGCTTGAACACGCGCGCGATGGCCGCTCTCGACCTCGTCCGGCTCGCGAACGACACGGACGAGCTGCGCGAGCAGGTCAGGGCGAGCTTCGCCGCCGGCGCGCAGAGCGCGGACGGCGCCTCCACGGAGTTGCGGGCGCCCGGTCAGCCGGCCGTCGACGTGGTGCTGGAGGTGCCGCGCCGGGTGCGACCGATCCCGGGCTGGCGGCTGCATCTGGTGGCCGCCGCGACCCAGCTGGCGCTGCTCGTCGGCGTGGGCTCGTGGATGATGTCGACCGACGAGGTCACCGCGCTCGCGGCCCGGGTACTGCACGTCCAGCCGCTCAAGCACATCAAGACGGCGCAGCGGAGCGTGGGCGTGATCGTGCACGTGCCGGCGGGCGACATCGCCATCGTCGCCGCCGAGCTGGCCGTCCACGGCATCCACGTCTCGTTCGCCGACGGCGCGACCGTCCCATCGGGGCCGCGGATCGCGGGATTGCGCTCGCTGCACGACGAGCTGATGCCGGAAGTGCCCGGGTCGGCGCCGCTGCGATGGATGCGCACGCGCGGGACTCTCCGCTCGCAGGCCCGCGCCCTGGGCCTGCCTCACCGCTTCTACTACCTGCAGCCCCGCGGTGGGCTGTCGGTCGGCCAGCTGGTGCTGGGGCGCACCGCCGGAGCCACGCCCGTGTGCGGCGCCCTGCGGGTGAGCGCCACCGGGCCCCTTCCTCAGCGCCCGATGCGCGCCGGCGACGTCCTCGTGGTCGAACTCGACGGGTCGACCTCGTCGGTGCTCGGACTCGAGCGGATCGCCTCGTGGCTCGGCGGCGAGGGGCTGGGCGTCGAGCCGCTCGCATGGCTCACCGGCTCGCCGGCCATCAACGCCAGCAGCAGTGGCGAACGTGCGAGCAGCGCCGCGCCCGACACGAGCAGCGCGAGCGAGAGGCCGAGCGGGACTCCGCCGAGCGGGGTGGCGCTGAAGCTCTCCCCCAGGAGCAACGGCGCGAGCACCACCGGGACCACCGTCTGAGTCACGAACACGACCGGCGCCACCTGGATAGCCGGACGCGACTGCAGGGCGCTCATCTCGCTGAGCACCCCGACCGCGGAGGCTGCCGCCGTCGACAGCACCCACGCGGCCGCGGGGATGAGGTGCCCGCCCGCGAGATCGTCGGAGGCGAGCTTTGTGGCCACGCCGCTCCAGCCGAAGGCCAGGCCAGCGCCGATCATCGTCACGGCTGCGTTCGGGCGGTGCAGGGCACGCAGGAGATACGGCACCAGGCTCGCGACGCCGAGGCCGACGAGCACGAGCGTGATCGTCAGCTGCTCGGAGGTGTGCGTGGTGCTGCGCGGCGGAGCCGACAGGCCGGCCCCGACCACGCCGACGACGATGCAGGACATCGCGATGTACTCGTAGCGCCCGGCGCGCTCGCCGAGCATCCGCTCCGCGACCAGCAGCAGCACCAGCAGCCCCGCGGCCAGAGCCGGCTGCACGACGACAAGCGGCGCGAGCAGCAGCGCGAGAACCTGCAGCGGGAAGCCGAGGACCGACAGTCCCGTACCGAGCAGCCAGCGACCGCGCCTGATCAGGTCCCAGGCGAGCGCCAGGCGCAGATGCTCCTCGTGGGGCGCCTCCCGGGCATCCATCGCCTGGAGCGCGATCCCTAGGCTGTAGAGAGTCGACGCCCCGACCGCAGCCGCGATTCCCAGCACCAGATCGACCATGTCCGCCCACGATCATCGCATTCCCGGCGTACCTCTCGCCGGGGCGGCGCTCGGCGCGGCGGCCGTCGGGCACATGCTCCCGGGCCTGGCCGCGGCCTGGCCGGCGCTGCGGTCCCCGCTCGGGATCGAGGATCGCACGGCGAGCGGCCGCGGCTACGCGCTGACCTTCGACGACGGCCCGCACGCGCAGGGGACCCCGGCGGTGCTGGGGATCCTCGCCGGCGCGAACGTGCGCGCGACCTTCTTCCTCGTCGGCGAGCAGGTGCGGCGCAACCCCGCGCTCGCCCGCGAGATCGCCGGCGCCGGACACGGCATCGGGCTGCACTGCGATCGTCACCGCAATCTGCTGCGCCTGACTCCCCGGCAGGTGCGCGAGGACATCGACCGGGCGCTCGAGGTCATCCAGACGGCCACCGGCGGCCCGACCACGCTGTACCGCCCGCCTTACGGGGTGCTCAACGCCTCGGCGCTGCGTCTCGCACGGGCGCGGGGCTGGCGGACGTTGCTGTGGAGCAACTGGGGACGTGACTGGGAGGCCCGCGCGACGGCCGAGTCGATCTCGGCACGGGTCACGGACGGCGCCGGCGAGGGCGCCGTGCTGCTGTTGCACGACGCCGACGACTATTCGGCGCCGGGCTCCTGGAGGCGCACGGCGGCGGCCCTTCCGCGGATCCTCGAGACGCTCCACGACCGCGGTCTGCAGCCGGCCGACCCGTAGCGGCGGCCTGGCCGGCATCTGGCCGGCCGGATAAGATCAAGGCTTGTCCACCGCGGTTTCGATCGACAGGGGCGGATCCGCCGCGTCCGCACGCCCGGCACTGGGAGCGCTGCCGCTCCCGCAGGCGCGGACCCGCTGGTGGCTGGAGGCATTGACGATCGCGTGGCTGTGCTGGGTGTATGACGCGATCACGAACCTCTCCCCGCTGCGGCTGGCGCCCGCGCTCGCGCACGCCGGGGCGGTGCTGCACCTGGAGCAGACGCTGCACCTCGACCCCGAGCTCGCTCTCGACCGCTGGCTGGCGGGCCACCACACGCTCGGGCTCGTGGTCTCCGACTACTACGACAACGCCCACTTCGTCGTCACGCTGGGGCTGCTCGGCTGGCTGTGGTGGCGGCGGGCCGACCTCTACCGGCCGCTGCGCAACTCGCTCGTGCTCGTGAACCTGATCGCCTTCGCCGTCTTCTTGCTCTACCCGGTGGCTCCGCCGCGCATGCTCAAGGGCTTCACCGACGTGGTCGCCTCGACGCACGCGATCGGCTCGTGGCACAGCGGCGCCCTGGCCTCGCACGCCGACGAGCTCGCGGCGATGCCATCGCTGCACATCGCCTGGGCCGTGTGGTGCACGGTGGCGCTCTGGCGCCTGTCGAAGCGTCGCTGGCTGCGCGCGGTCGCTGTCGCCTACCCGTTCCTGACCACGGCCGCGGTGCTGGCCACCGGCAACCACTTCGTGCTCGACATCCTCGGCGGCCTCGCCGTCATCGCGCTCGCATTCGCCTGCGAGCGGGCGCTCGCGCGCCTGCGCCGCCGGCCGCGCAGGCCCGGTTCGCTCCACTCGCCATTGGGGCTCGCCCCCGCCGCCCGCCTGCGATCGGCGCTGGTCCGCCCGGCTCGTTTCTCGCAAACTGCCAGCACTGCGCGTACCGCATGTCACAAAGTTGTTACGAAGTCCAAGACCGGTTAGACTAGCGCCGCCGCCGCAGACGTTGAGGGACACTTCGACGGCTCTACCGCATCCAGCGGGGGGACGATCTCGTCTGTAGGGTGGGCCTACACACATGCCAGACTTCGACGCCAACGAGGATCAAGCCAGGCTGCCCGGAGCCGGCCAGGGAGAGCCCCTCGACCCTGCCGAGACGCCCCCGACCGGCCGTCGCGACCGGGGGCTTGCCGGCCGGCGCCGTGCCGCGTGTCAGCCTATTTCGAGCCGACGCTCCGGGTTCGCGGCATCGGCCGGACGCATCCGCGCTCGCCACATCGTCGCGGCGTCGGCGCCGAGCAGGCACCTTCGGCGGCTCTGGGCCCTGTGCCCCGGACGGCCGCCCGGATCGCCTAGCTGACGTGTTCTTCCTGCGCTACCTCGACGTGTGCCTGGTGCTCGCGACGGCCCCCTTCGTGCTAGTTGGGGACATGCCGGCGCTCGGTTACGCGATCGCCGCGGCCGCCTGGCTTCTGACCCGTGTCGGCAACGCCTACGTGCTCGAGCGGGCCCGCAGCGTGGCCGACCCCAAGCTCAGGGCCGGCCTGCAGGTGGCTGCCATGATGGGCCGCCTGTGGCTGATCGCGGCCGCCGTGATCCTTGCCCGTGTGGTGGGGAGCAAGGACGACGGGGTCATGGCTGCCGTGCTCGTGCTGGCGGCCTTCACGGTCTACTTCGCGATGTCGTTCTTCACCCGCGGTGGCACCCTCACACCGCGACCGCCCACACGCGGAAGGCCGAGCCCGTCATGAGCCCTCCAGCGCAGTCTCCGAGCCTCCGATGAGCGCGGGCGAAGGGGGCGTGGTGGAGCGGAAGTCGAGTCGCAAACGCGTGCTGCTCGCCGGCATCGCGGTGTGGCTGGGCGGCACCATCCTGCTCGCGGTCCTAGCCGGCAAAGGCCATCGCAACAACTCCTTCGAACCCCAGAACGAGTTCAAACTCGACACCTGGGTCAACCTCGGCATCTTCTCGATCAACAAGGCCGTGCTGTACCTGTTCCTCGCGGCGATCGCGACCTGCGTGACCATGATCTACGTCGCCAAACGGATGCAGCAGCGCCCCAACAAGGTCCAGACCGCAGTCGAGGTGCTCTACCAGTTGATGCGCGACAACATCACCGGGAGCGCGATGGACTCGAAGATGGCCGCCAAGTGGTTCCCGTTCATCGGCGCGCTGTTCCTCTTCATCATGTTCTCGAACCTCGTCGGCTACATTCCGCTGCCGACGAACACCGAGCATGAGATCACCGTGTTCGGCCTGCAGATCCCGTCGTTCTCGCTGTATGCGGCCACCGCCAACCTGTCGATCCCGCTCGTGCTGGCGCTGGTCGTGTTCGTCTCCTACACCGTGGAAGGCGTGCGCGCGAAGGGCCCGATCGGCTACCTGAAGGGGCTCGTCCCTGGAGGCGTCGAAGGCGGGATGGCCATCCCCATCTTCTTTCTCGAGGTGCTCTCGAATCTGATGCGGATCCTCTCGCTGACGATTCGTCTGTTCGCCAACATCCTCGCCGGCCATCTGATCATCCTCTTCATGGCGGGAGCGCTCGCCGTGATCCTCGGGTTCGCCGCGCTCGCCTGGTTCACGCTCCCGTTCGGCATCATCCTGTTCGCCTTCGAGGTCGGCCTGGTGGCGGCCCTGCAGGCGTTCATCTTTGCCACCCTCACCGCTATCTACCTCGGCGGCGCGGTCGCCGAGGAACACTAAAGGAGCCAATAGCTGTGCACATAGCCCTCATCACCATCCTTGCGGTGGCCGAAGAAACGGCCAAGGCGGGCAAGTCGATCGGCCTCGGGGTCGGAGGCGGGCTCGGCGCCGTCGGCGCCGGCGTCGGCATCGGACTCATCTTCGGCAAGGCGATCGAAGCGATCACGCGCCAGCCGGAGATGCGCGACGAGATCACCCAGCTGCAGTGGCTCGGGGTCGCGCTGACGGAGGCGACCTTCTTCTACGGCCTGGTCGCAGGGCTGTTGGCCGCCTTCATCGTCTAGCGCAATGCTCGCCTCCCTCTCATCGCTGCTCGGCTCGAGCACCGGCGCGCTCGGCGCCCCGGGAGCGCACGTCATCGCCTCCAAGGGCAGCTTCCTGATCAACCCGGGCGTCGGCCTGATGATCTGGACGTTGCTGGTGTTCGGCGCGACGATGCTGCTGCTCAAGCGTCTTGCCTTCCCGGCGATCAGCGCAGCGCTCGATCGGCGCCAGAAAGCGATCGAAGAATCGATCGACACGGCCGAGCGCACGCGCGCCGAAGCCGACCAGATCCTGGACGAATACCGCGAGCGGCTGAAGGAGGCCAGAGCGCAGGCGGAAGAGATCGTCCAGCGAGCGCGCCAGGCGGCTGAGACGCACGAGCGCGACGCCAAAGAGCGCGGCCAGGAACTGGTCGCTGAGGCGTCCAAGCGCGCACAGCGCGAAATCGAGGTCGCCACCAAGCGGGCGCTTGAGGACATTCGCAATGAGGTCGCCGACCTCACGATCATGGCCACCGAGAAGGTCACGCGCAAGACGCTCGACAGCGCCGACCAGAAGCGGCTGGTCGAAGAGGCGCTGGCCGAGCTCGACTTCTCCAGCCTCTCCTCGGGCGCGGCCGACAACTAATGGAGGAGCTCGCCCGCGTATACGCCCGCTCGCTGTTCGAGGTGGCCCGCGAGCAGGGCAAGCTGGACGAGCTGCGCGAGCAGCTTGGCCAGTTCGCCGACGCCCTGAGCGAGACGCACGAGCTGGCCGTGTTCTTCTTCTCGCCCTACTTCTCCACGAAGGAGAAGCAGGAGGGCCTCGAGCGCCTGCTCGAGGGAGCCGACCCGATCCTCATGAACTTCCTGAGCCTGCTGATCGAAAACCATCGCATGCCCGTGATCTTCCGCATCCGCCAGCAGTACGAGCACCTGTGGGAGCAGGAGAACCGCACGCTGCCCGTCGAGGTGACGAGCGCGATCGAGCTCGACGAGGCGACGACCGAAGCGCTCGGCCGCACGATCGGCGAGCGCTCCGGGCGCAAGGTCAAGCTGGCCGCGCGCGTCGACCCCGACATCCTCGGCGGCATCGTCGTCAGGGTGGGCAACTCGATCCTCGATGCCTCTATTCGCAACCGACTGGAGCAGCTGCGCAGGCACGTTGCCCAAGGAGCCTCGTAGACATGCAGATCAACCCAGACGAGATCACCAGCATCCTGAAGAGCCGCATCGAGGGCCTCGGTGGCGGGCGCGCCGAGCTGACGGAGGTCGGCACCGTGCTGTCGGTGGCCGACGGCATCGCGCACCTGCACGGACTCGAGAACTGCATGTCGTTCGAGATGCTCGAGCTCCCGCACGGGGTCACCGGGCTGGCGCTCAACCTCGAGTCCGACAACGTCGGCGCGGTGCTGTTCGGCGAGTGGGAGCAGATATCCGAGGGCGACACGGTCAAGCGCACCGGCCGGCTGCTCGACATCCCCGTCGGCGAGGGGCTGCTGGGGCGCATCGTCGACCCGCTCGGGCGCCCGCTCGACGGTAAGGGCGACATCGACACGGACGAGACCCGCCCGGCCGAGTTCAAGGCCCCCGGCGTGGTCCAGCGCCAGCCGGTCAAGGAACCGATGCAGACCGGCCTGAAGGCGATCGACGCGATGATCCCGATCGGCCGCGGCCAGCGCGAGCTGATCATCGGCGACCGC
>CAAGKR010199748.1_pt1 | contig 10775 bp, 8 predicted proteins | sample 2556971 | NCBI WGS metagenome assembly CAAGKR01 (sample SAMEA5207829, study PRJEB30636) | soil metagenome | biome: forest; feature: boreal; material: soil | place: USA | collected 2011-09 | depth 1 m
CCGACCCTTCATTACCTACGACGATTGCCAGGCGCTTAACAGCACGCGTTCGGTCGAGCGGCTCTCCACGCGCATCCGCGGCCCACAACTCGACCTTTTCCCGGTCCAGGAGCCGGGTAAGGTCCGCCCATTCGGCATGAAAGGCCGAGTGGTGAAACTGGGCCCCCATGGAGCTTCTGATCACCTTTGGGTTCCAGAGATCAACCGTTCCAGGCAGGGCGACCGTCGCTGTGGCGCCAAGAGCAGCCGCCGTCCGAAGTATGGTTCCGACGTTTCCGGGATCCTGCACCGCGTCGAGCACGAGAATGCGGCACATCGCGGGCATGTCGAGTGTATCCAGAGAGCGGGATGGAACTTCGCCAATCGCGATTATGCCTTGCGGCGATTCCGTCTCGGCCGCGCTGCGGAAATCCTTCTCGGAAACTTCCGCGATTTCAACGCGCGAGTGATCGAGCTGTTTTCGCAGGGCTTCGCCTCGCGGGGCGGAAGCCAGTTGAGGGGCTACGAGCGCGCCGCGAACCGGGAGGCCGGAGCGCAGCAGCTCTTCGACCGACCGTACGCCTTCGGCGACGAAAAGCGAGTATTTTTCGCGTGCCTTTCGCCGGTGAAGATCGCGCGCAAGTGTGAGTAGTTTCACAGAGTAGGAGCAGGGTGATTCTTGAAACAGGATTTGCCTTTGCGGCCCAAAAGCAATCTCATCGTCGGAGTATCAATGAAGCGATTTCTTGTAGGCATTGCCATCACGGGCTCCCTCGTTGCCTGCGGAATCTCCCAGCAGCAGGAAGTGCAGATGGGACAGGAATATGCGCAACAGATCAATGCTCAACTACCGATCGTCCAGGATCCGGAGTTGAACCGCTACATAAATGTGCTGGGCGACTCCATCTCCCGGCTCACCAGCCGGCGCGATCTCGACTGGCATTTCTACATAGTCGACAGCAAGGAAGTCAACGCGTTCGCCGTGCCGGGCGGCTACGTCTACGTGAACCGCGGACTCATCGAGCGCGCCGATAAGATGGACGAAGTTGCCGGCGTGCTGGGACACGAGATTGGCCACGTTGTCCGCCGCCATACCGTCAAGCAAATGGAGAAGGGACAGGCCGCGAACGTCGGCATTACGCTGGCGTGCGTGCTCACCGGCGTGTGCAACAACCAGGCTGCGGGCGCCGCGATCCAGCTTGGGGGAGGCGCGCTCTTCGCGCGCTTCAGCCGTCAGGACGAAGCCGAGGCGGACCAGGAAGGGTTCGACAACGTCGTACGCGCCGGCGTCAGCCCCGACGGAATGGTGACCATGTTCCGGAAGCTCCTCGACGAGCGGAAAGCCCGTCCCGCGGGGGTCGAAGCGTGGTTCCTCACCCACCCGCTCGAGGAGGATCGCATTACGGCGGTCCAGACGCGCATAAATCAGCTTCCGCCACGCACCCTCGCCAATCTCGGGACTGACACGCGCAACTTCCACATCTTCAAGGCGAGGCTCCAGTCGCTGCCGCCGTCACCACCGCCGCGCCAGATGCAGTAACGGGCGAAGATCGGTCGTAAGCTCCGGGTGCGCCGTGACACGTCACGGCGCATCTTTCGTTTCATGCGCATTGCGCTCACCATCGCGGGCTCTGATTCGGGCGGCGGCGCCGGGATCCAGGCCGACCTCAAGACTTTCCAGCGGTTCGGAGTGTTCGGAACATCGGCGATCACCGCGATCACAGCCCAGAACACTCGCGGGGTGAGCCGGTGGGAACCGGTTTCAGCCGAGTTTGTCCGGGCGCAAATAGACTCCATTTACGAGGATCTCCCTCCCTCGGCATTCAAGACCGGAATGTTGGCGACCGCCGCCATCGCATCCGCTGTAGCCGACGCGATCGAGACCCACTCACTGGCCAACTACGTACTCGATCCCGTGATGGTCGCGAGCTCGGGCGACGCGCTGTTCGAGCGCGACACTATCGACGTGATACGGAACCAGCTGATCCCAATGGCCTTTCTCGTCACTCCGAATGTGCACGAAGCGGAAATTCTGGTCGGGGAAACAATCGAAGACGAGGATGGAATGGCGCGCGCCGCCGAGACGATCGTGAGCGAACTGGGAGCGCAGGCGGTTCTGCTGAAGGGCGGACACCTGGAGTCCGGCGACAGGGTCGTCGACATACTCTACGATGGAGACGTGCGCGCCTTTCGCGGGCAGCGCCTGCAAACCACCAGCACTCACGGCACGGGCTGCACTCTCTCCGCGGCGATTACTGCGCAGCTGGCGAAGGGTGACTCTCTGCACGCAGCGGTGCGGCGATCAATCCAGTACGTGCACAACGCGATCGCGAGCGCGCCCGGCCTCGGCTCAGGCCACGGACCGCTCAATCATCTCGCCGAAGACAACTGACGCGCGGCTGAGCGGGAGACAAATTCGGTAACCAGCGACTCGAATGCGCCGCTGACGCGCTGCGTAGTCTCCAGAACCTCGGCGTGACTTAGCGCGGATCCCGTGACTCCCGCCGCCGCGTTCGTGATGCAGCTGATTCCGGCGACGGAGATGCCTAGCGCTCTCGCCATGATTACCTCCGGCACAGTCGACATACCGACCGCATCAGCGCCCAACAGCCGCAGCATCTTCACTTCGCTCGGCGTCTCGTACGAGGGCCCGAGCAGCCCCGCGTACACACCTTCACGAAGGGGAATGCCGAGTTTTGCCGCCGTCGTGCGCAGCACTTTTCGCAGGCCAGGGTCGTAGGCATCGGTCATGTCGGGGAAGCGCGTCTCCCCTTCCTGGGCCGGGCCAACCAGAGGATTGGTGCCCATGAGATTGAGATGATCGGAGATCATCATCAGATCTCCCACGGCGAGATCGAGCGAGATTCCACCCGCAGCATTCGAGACGAACAGCTCGCGCACACCGAGGGCGTGAAACACCCGCACCGGAAAAGCCGCGAGCGCGGCCGAGTGTCCTTCGTACACGTGGAATCTCCCACTCAGCGCAACGACCTCTCTCCCCCCGAGACTGCCGACGATTACCGCCCCTTCGTGCCCAACAACGGTTGCCTCGGGGAAGCCAGGTATATCGGCGAATCGAATGCGCACGGCGCTGTCGATCGCCTTGGCCAGTCCCCCGAGTCCCGAGCCGAGTATGATGGCGACGGCCGGCTCGCGCGCGCCCGCGCGCTTGCCTATCGCTTGCGCCGCTTTCCGCGCCGCCTCAGCCGAGTGGTCGCTCTTCATGCTTCGTACCCGATCATCTCGTCGATCTTGTCAGAGACTTCCTCGATCAGCATGAGACGCTCCTCCCATGGGAGAAATGCGCTCTCGAATCCGTTCAGCGCAATCCCGGCAAGCTCGTCCAGCGTGAATCCAAGGTGCTCGGCCGCGTAGACGTATTCGTCGGTGAGCGTGGTGGCGCTCATTAGCCGGTTGTCCGTATTGAGCGTGACGTTTAGCCCGCGATCGAAGTACTCGCGGAAAGGGTGCGTCGCGTAGGAGTCGGCGACTTTTGTCTGGACGTTGCTGGTGAGACAGACCTCGAGCGCGATGCGCCGGTCGTTCACGTACTGCGTCAGATCGGGATCCTCGATCAGACGCGTGCCGTGTCCGATACGATTTGCGCCACAGAGGTGGACTGCCTGACGTATTGATTCGGGACCGTCACCCTCTCCCGCGTGGACCGTCACCGCGAGATTGTGCTCTCGCGCGTAAGTGAACGCCGCCACGTGGGCGGAGGCCGGGTTTCCCTTCTCGGCGCCAGCGAGATCGAACGCGACCACGCCATCGTTCTTGAATTCGACGGCGAGCCTGGCCATCTCGAGCGAGTGCTCGGCGGAGAATTGTCTCAGCGCGATAATGATGGAGCGGCCCGTTATTCCGAAATCCTTTTCCGCTCTACGAAGTCCGCGCAGCGGCGCCTCGACGGCTTCGACGAGCGTGAGACCCTGTACGACGTTCAGGATCGGCGCGTTCCTGACCTCGATGTAGCGGACACCGTCCTCCGCGGCATCCTCGGCCAGCTCGTACGCGATGCGTTCGAGAGCATCGGCGGTCTGCATAACCGAAACAGTGATGTCGAACAACCGCAAATAATCCTCGAGGTTTTGCGCGTCGTCCGCCCGCATTGCCTCGGCCAGCTCCTCGGGAGTGTCTTTGGGCATGCGGATGTGATGGTCACGCGCGAGATCGAGAAGCGTCGCCGGGCGAACGGACCCATCGAGATGGCAGTGCAGCTCCGCCTTGGGCAGCTGACGCAGTTTGCTCGAAAAAATCGAAAGGGGCATTACGGTTGGCTGGGGTCGGTGTCCTCGTCGGAGGACTGACGAGCGCGAACGATGCGAAAGATCGCGCCGTTGCGCACGGGAGTGTTGTTGGCCGTCACGATGCCGCGGCTGTCCGTGATCAGCCGCTCACCGCTGCGGACCGCGGCCGCCTGGGTCTCGTCCCAGGCCTCGACCGCCTCGAGCAACGTCGCAGACGCGGCGATGTCGATCGGCTTGGCGTTGATATAGATCCGGACTGTCTCGCTCATTGCCCGACCGGCGCTATTCGTATCTCGGTGGGCGCGGTGATTGGCGTCGGCAGCGTTCGGAGGTAGTCGATGATCGCATCCAGATCTACAATGTTGAGCGGTCTCGAAGAAGTCGCGCGCCCGCCCGCGTTGTAGCCTTCACCACCGGTGGCGAGGAAGTCGTTCACTATGGCGTTGTAGGTGCGAGTGTCCGACAGCGGCGTTCCGTCCACCATTGTCACGGAAACGATGCGCGAGCCCTTCGGTTTCGACGGATCGTATTTGATAGTGAGTCCGCTCACGTGGTCGTCGACGGGAGATTTGCTCAGCATCGCCTCGAGCAATCCCCTCAGCTGCGCCCCGGTCATTGTCAGAGAATAAAGCGTGTTGCCGAAGGGCTGAATCTCGAACAGTGACCCGTACGTCGCGTCGCCAGCTCTCAATTCGGTTCTGATGCCGCCATTGTTCATGATGGCGACATCGCCCTTTCCTGCCCATCTCTGCGCATCGGCGATGAGGTTGCCGAGCGGGTATTGTGGTCCCTGACGAGGGAGCGTAGCTGGGATCGTCGCAACGTGCCTGTTAACGAGCGGTGCGACCCTCGCAACCGCCCTCTGGACGATCGAGTCGATCGCGGGGAGAGGCTTGATGGTATCCGCGGCAAGCTCGCGAACCTCGTGTCTGATCGCCACGCCGGCCGCGGCGCCGAGGGGGAGGTCGAGGACATCGATCGCTCTGCCGCTCGATCGAGCCTGGACGATCGGGATTCCGTTGACCTCGGTGTTGACGAGCGTGTGGGTGTGGCCGCTTACGATCGCGTCGACTTTCGTACCGAGTTTTCGAGCGAGGTCGATGATCTCTCCACCACACGCAGTAGTGCCGTCCCTTCCACAGCTCGCGCCGGCATGAGCGATCACCACGATGAAGTTGGCGCCGCGCTTTCTCAGCGCCGTTCCGAGGCTGTCGACAATCGGGGCGGGATCGTCGAAGCGGAGCCCGGCGACGTTCGCCGCGCGAGTCGTCGTAGGCGTGTTGACCGTCGACACTCCGATGATTCCGATTTTCGTCCGACCGCGAATAACGATGGTGTCATTCGGGATCCATTTTACATCTCGCCCATCGGTGTAGCGGACGTTCGCGCCGAAGATTCCGAACTTCGCCTGATGCATGCGGGCGCGCAGCGTGTCGATTCCCCAATCGAACTCGTGATTCCCCAAAGCCGACGCCGCGTACCCCATTCTATTGTAGTAGTCGACCACGGGACGTCCGTACGACAGATTCGATGCTGGGGTGCCCTGAAAGAGATCGCCCGCATCAAGCAGAATCGTTTCGCATGCGGGCGCGCATTCCTTCCGTGCCCGATCCACCGCGGCCGCAACGTAGGCCGCGCCCCCGCGCATCACGCCTGAAGCATCCGGTCTTGGCTCCAGCGCACCGTGAAAGTCATTGGTGGCGATGATGCGGAGAAATCTGGTTCCCGGCGGGAACGCCGGCTCCACAACCGGCAGCGCGCCAGCCAGGGGTACCTTGGGCCCCCCGCCCTGATGGATCTCCAGTCCGGGACCGAGCACGAGCTGCCAGTTGGGCGTGAAGTAATCCGCCTGCCGCAACGTGCCGCGACGCCTCACCTCGTCGATCAGCAGCTGCCTGATCTCCTGCTGCCTGTCGTAAACCACCGGCGCGCCGCTCAGCATCGAGTAGCCGCCTCCACCCGTCTGCCGGTAATTGTTGAGCGCCATCGTGAACGTGTCGGTGTCGCGCACCGGCGCGCCTTTGTAATCGAGGCGGATAACCCGCAGTCCAACCGGTTTCGAGACATCTATTACATAGTCCACCCCCGATACGATATCGAAGTTGTAGCCGGGGATCTGACGATCGGTTTCCAACGGCGCCGTCGGTGATGCCACGGTCTTGTAGTATCGGCTGCTGAATTCGAGATAGTCGCGCAGCTGCTTGCCGGTAATGCGCACTGCGCGCAACGTGTTGTCGTAGGGATAGAGTTGGGCGACCTGGGCGACCGTTATCGGGCCCGGTCCCATCGTCACCTCAGTCGAAAAGGCGGCGGTCGAAGCCAGATCGGATCCAGCGGCTTTCCTCTCCGTTTCCAGAATGAAATCAATCAGCGGCGTGTCTTTGACGCGGGCGGATTCCGCGCTCCAGCGCTCTGGCGTCGTGCCGATCGGCGTGGTGACGTACGCCACGGTTTCGCGGTGAATCGCGTCCGTCGCGGCAAGGACGGCGGGATTCTCCGCGTGGCCGGCCGCCTGCACCAGATCGCCTCGTTTTTCAGTGACCTGCCATTGCCCGCCGACCTGCGATACGATCAGATGCGCTACGTCAACGCTCGTCGCCCAGTTCTTGGGTTGAATGAGCAGAGTCTGACCGATCGTGCTGCCGCGCATTTCCTTGTGGGAATGACCGTAGAGAACGAGATCGACTCCCGGCACTTCGCTCGCTATTCTGGCCGCTACGTTCTCGCTCGGCACTCCGGTCGTGACGGTGTCGTAGCTCGACGGCTCGTTGAGACCCGAATGTACCGTCACCAGAACAATGTCGGCCCCCGCCGCGCGGACCTCTTGCACCGCTTGCCGCACCGCCGGGAGAATGTCACCGAAGCGAAGGCGTCCTCTGATGTTCTCCGCGTCCCACAGCGTCACACCCGGAGTGGTCGCCCCAACCACTCCAACCTTTATGCCGGCACGATCGATTATTGTCCACGGACTATACGCGTGCACGCCGGCGGGATCGAGTCTATAGGTATTGGACGAGAGGAACGGGAACGCCGCCTGCTTTACCGCGCTGTCCAGGTACGGAACCCCATAGTTGTACTCGTGATTTCCGATCGCGGAGGCGTCGTAGTGCATTGCGTTCATCGCCGCGATGATCGGATTCACACGATTGGCCGACACCTTCGCCGCGACGTACGCCAACGGATTTCCCTGTAGCAGGTCTCCGGCGTCGAGAAGGATCACTCGGCCCGGGTTTGCCGCTCTCACCGAATCCACGATCGTCGCGGCGCGCGTGAGGCCGCGAACCGCGTCGGACTTGTTCGCGTAGTAGTCCCACGCGGTTACGCGTCCGTGCACGTCGGTCGTCGTCGCGATGACGAGGTCTACCGGCTGGGTCGAGCGTGGCAGCTGTGCGGGCGCGCAGGCGATCGCCAGCGCAAGAGCGGCGTATGACGGGCGGAGTCTCATTTAGTTAAAAAATCCCCGATTCAATTATTGATCTGCAAAGCTAGCCGCGGCTGCTTCGCCGAGGGAGTGCAACGTCATCGTAACATGTTCGTGACAGGGGGCGAGTTGACGCCATGTCTCCGCAACGGACAACTTGAAGCCGTGACTGAAACGGCTGCATCCGCCGAACGGGTACTCGTCGTGGACGACGAGCCCGACATCGTGGCCCTCGTCGCCTATCACCTGGCGAAATCGGGATATTCGGTTGCGACTGCCACCAGCGGACCCGAGGGACTTGCCGCGGCGCGACGCGACAAGCCCGCACTCGTCGTGCTCGACCTGATGCTACCGGGCCTCTCCGGGCTCGAGGTGATGGAGGAGCTCAGAGCCGACCCCGCAACCGCTCGGATCGCGGTCCTCATGCTCACCGCCCGTCGTGAAGAGAGCGACCGCATCAAGGGACTCACCCTCGGCGCCGACGACTATCTGACCAAGCCATTCAGCCCCCCGGAGCTCGTACTTCGGGTCGCCGCGATTCTGCGGCGGGCAAGAGCCGGACAGGAAGAAGTCGCGGACGTCAAGCAGCTGGGGCCACTGCGAATCGACACCACCGCGCATCGCGTCACCGTCGATGGACGCGAGATCGATCTCACCCCGACAGAGTTCAAACTGCTGTTGCTGCTGGCCGAGCGAAAGGGAAGAGTCCAGCCGCGGAATCTCCTGCTGGAAATCGTCTGGGAAGCCGCGCCCGACATTCAGACGCGTACCGTCGACATGCACGTGCAGCGCCTACGCGCCAAGCTGGGGGAGGCGGGAGATCTGATCGAGACCGTGCGCGGGTTCGGCTACCGCATCAAGAACGTCGCTGACAGATCATGAGGCTCGCTCAACGGCTGCTTCTTCAGTCGCTCGCGATCGTCGCGGTGATGGTCATTTCGGTGGTCGTCATAATCGACAACCAGCTGCACTCGAGCATCACCGAGCAGACGATTCACGATCTCGCGGGTGAGGCAAGACTGCTGGCGGCGCAATGGAAACCCGATGTCGACGCGGATTCGCTCGCCGATGAAGCCGGCATGGCGACCGGCCACCGCATTACGCTCATCGATTCAACCGGGCACGTCGTCGGGGATTCCGAGTTCGACGGGCCGGCCCTCCAACGCCTGGAGAATCACAGCACTCGACCCGAGGTAATCGCCGCGAGAACGAACGGCGTCGGGTCGGTGCGCCGGATGAGTCCCTCGACCGGTGAGGAGCAGGTTTACGTCGCGGTGAAAGCTCCCCGCGGCGTGGCCCGCGTCTCCGTTACCACCCGCACGGTGGAGGAGATATTCGGGCGCGCCAGAAAGGGCGTCATAGCTGCCGGTTTGATCTCCTTTCTGCTGGCGGCAATCCTCGCCGTACTTTTTTCACGGGCGGTCTCGAGACCCATTACCGACCTGAGAGATGTCGCGCGCTCGATCGCGGCGGGCAAGCGGAGGCGCCACCCTGCCCTGTCCGCGCCCGGCGAAGTTGGGGACCTCGCCGATGCCATTTATCGTCTCGACGAGCAGCTCGAAGCGCGCATTGGCGCTCTCGCCGCGGAGCAGTCGATTCTCTCCGCCCTCGTCGAGACGCTCAACGAAGGAGTGATCGCGATCTCGCCGGCCCACGAAGTCGTGCGAATAAACGAAACCGGGCGGCGTCTGCTCGCGATCGATCGTCCCATTCCATTCGGTATCGACTATCTCCCGCGCGAGGTCACGCTCCGAAGCGCCATATCGCTCGCGTTGAACGGGACTGAGACCGAGCCTGAGGAGGTCGTGATCGGCGGCAACACAATGTCCCTCACCGCGCGCCCGCTGGTAGACGGTGGCGCGGTGGTCGCGCTGTTCGATCTGACGGCCATCAGAAAGCTCGAAGCCGTGCGCCGGGATTTCGTCGCCAACGTCTCCCATGAGCTACGCACGCCGCTCACGATCATCGGCGGATTCGCCGAAACGCTTCAGGATCCCGATATCCCGCCCGACAGAAGATCTGAGTTCGCTCAAACGATCTACACCAACACCCAGCGGATGCAGCGAATCGTCGACGAGTTGCTCGACCTTTCCCGAATCGAGTCGGGTCACTGGAAGCCCAGACCCCAGCCGGTGAAAATCTCCGACGTGGCTGCGGAGGTTTTTGCGCGCGTATCGGCCGCCGCGGCTCGGAAAGGCGTCGAGCTCGAATCAGCGATCGATCAGAGCGCGAGCGTCATTCACGCGGATCGAACAGCGCTCGAGCAAATCTTCCTGAACCTGGTGGAGAACGCTCTGCGCCACACAGGCGAGCGCGGGAAAATCACCATAGCGACGGCCGGAGCGAGGAATGGTGTTCTTTTGGAGGTTCGCGATACCGGGGCCGGTATCCCGCCAGAGCACCTGCCGAGAATCTTCGAGCGGTTTTATCGCGCGGACCGCGGACGGTCCCGAGAGACTGGGGGCACCGGACTCGGCCTCGCGATCGTGAGACACCTCGTCGAAGCTCATGGGGGATCGGTCAATGCCGAGAGCGCGGTCGGCTCCGGGACGACGATCAGAATCTTTTTTCCGGACATCGCGACTACGGCTCAGTCGTGACAAATCCTTTACGTCCGGTGTGTCTACCCGTGACACGTGCGTGAGAGCTTCGAGTACGACAAACTTCCTCTCTCGGAGCAAATAGTGATCAAAACCGTCCGCAGTATTGCTGTCGCATTATCAGCGGCAGCGGTTCTCGCAGGCATCGCCTCCGCTCAGTCCGTGGATCTCACCGGCGCGGGTGCGACTTTCCCATATCCCATCTATTCGAAGTGGTTCTCCGACTATGCCCAGAGCACAGGCGTCAAGATCAACTACCAGTCGATCGGCTCCGGCGGCGGGATCAGGCAGCTATCCGAGCAGACTGTTGACTTCGGCGCCTCCGACGGCCCGATGACCGACCAGGAGCTCGCCAACGCCAAAGGCGGCCCGGTCCTTCACTTCCCGACGGTGATGGGCGCGGTCGTCGTCACATACAACGTTCCCGGTATCAACCGCCCGCTCAATCTCACCGGCGACGCGATCGCGGACATCTTTTTGGGGAAGATCACCAAGTGGAATGATGCGCGGATTGTCGCACAGAACCGC